>Ga0265295_1007878_pt1 | contig 12030 bp, 14 predicted proteins | sample Munlansysbiofilm_FD_192503 | JGI IMG/M metagenome (GOLD analysis project Ga0265295, IMG submission 192503) | Leachate microbial communities from a municipal landfill in Southern Ontario, Canada - Methane capture system biofilm | ecosystem: Engineered > Solid waste > Landfill > Unclassified ... | reverse complement strand
CTATTATAGTGAATTAAGATATAAAAATCAACCTTTAATTTCACGTTTTTTTCCACTTGAAAGATAAAGCGTTTTTATTTGAAATAAGGGGGTCTTATTTGGTTTTAATTCCACCTTGATTAATCACTTCTTGATACACAATATTCTTATTTACGCCCATCTCTTTAGCTACCATTTTGATGGCTTCCTTATGGTCATAACCAAGTTCGATATACTCTAGCACTTTGTCCCTTGGTGAGGTAATCTCTTCTTCTATTTTTTGATAGCCTTCACAAATAATGACAAATTCACCTTTTTCAACTAGGTCTGCTTCAATTAACTCTAGAAGATTACCTTCAATGTAGGATTCGTAATGCTTGGTAAGCTCTCTTGCTAAACAAACGTGTCGATTTCCAAACACATCAAGGAGCGCTTTTAGCGTTTCTTTGATTCGGTTCGGGCTTTCATAAAAAACAAGTGTGTGAGGAAGAACTCTAAGTTGAGTAAGTTCTTTTTCTCTTTTTTGTTTCGCACGATTTAAAAACCCATAAAAAGTAAATGGTTGAACGACTAAACCACTACCAACAAGCGCAGTTAGAATCGCAGAAGCCCCTGGGACAACCACCACAGGAAATTCATTTTTCACGTGAAAAACCAGTTCGTAACCAGGGTCACTGATTGCCGGTGTGCCAGCATCTGTCACAATCGCAATCGATTTGCCTTGCCTCAATTGATTTAAAATCGTCTCTTTTTTCTCTTCTTTGTTGTGTTCATGATACGTATCAAGCAAAGTCTTTATCTCAAAATGAGTCAGTAATTTTCTTGTATTCCTTGTGTCTTCTGCATAAATCAAATCGACACGTTTTAAAGTGTCGATTGCTCTTAATGTAATATCACTTAAATTACCAATCGGTGTGGAGACAACGTATAATGAAGCAACATCGTCCTTAAAACTATCTCGTATCTTCATTTTATTCAAGGACCGTGCGTTTGGCTTTTTCGTGCCAATCACGTTCGTCAAAAATTAATTGCATCAGTTCTTTTCTCTTCGCGTTCGTTATTTTAAACTGACGACGTAAGTTATCTAAGAAGAAATGCTCAGATGTATTGTATAAATCGTCAAACATCGATAATTTCAATAAATTTAATAGCACAATGTGTCGAACGGTTTTCGGACTATTGACAAAAAAATCAATGGTTACGTCAAGATCACTTGATAAGCTAAACGTGTATTCGTTGATGATATCATCGCCTACTTCGGCTAGCATCATATTCAAAATTCGTTGTTCAAAGATCGTCGGTTCCCCATCGACCGCAACCATTTGAATCGCAATGTCTAAAAATTTCAGTTTCTCTTTACGGTTTAGTTGGCTTAGTAGCATACGTCTCACTCCCTAAATTATAAATTTCTAAAACCTCTTTTGTCCACTTTTCTTTATTAAATAAAATCAGTGGCTTCATCACATCAAGCCCACCAGGCATCCCAAATTTAATGGCTTCAATCAACACGTGGTTTGGTTTTTTATCCCGTCTTGGTTGAACAAATCGGATTCGTTTGGGTTCTAAGTTATATTTGGTCAGGCTATTGATGATTTCAGTTAGTCGATCTGGTCTATGCACTAAATAGAACACACCACCTTGATTCAACAATTTTGATGCCTCACAGATCCACTCATCAAGTGTAATTAACACCTCATGACGTGCAATTGTGACTGATTCATGCTCATTCTTTTTTGACTGTTCATGAATTTTAAAAAATGGTGGGTTAGATATCACCACATCAAACGCTTGAAAACCAATGACTTTAGAAATGCCTTTTACGTTATGGCAGACCGGTGTGATTTGATTTTCTAGATGGTTTTGTGCGATGTTTGTTTGTAATAATTCAAACACATTTTCTTGCACTTCAACCGCCGTAATTGGTCGTTTGGTACGAAGTGAAAGATAAAGCGGTATTGAGCCATTACCTGATCCGAGATCTACGATTTTCTTTACTCGATTATTGATGCGGACAAAACTCGCAAGAAGGATCGAATCGGTATTAAAGGAAAATAGCTCTGTGTCTTGATATAATTCAATTCTTGGATAACCAAGTAATTCGTTTTTAACTCGCATTTTTAAAATCTAAATACGTTTTTAGTAACAATTGTTCATAGGAACCATCTTCATAAACTACACGCATACTTTGTCTTAAAATATTAATTCCAAGCACGGTTGCTTTACCATCTTTTGTCATAATTCTATCGCCAACGTCAGGCATATTGATTCGCAACTCTTCGTATACGTCATTTTCAAATTTAATGCAGCACAATAGTTTGCCACAGTTTCCACTTATTTTTTGTGGATTTAATGATAGATTTTGATTTTTCGCCATCTTAATCGATACGTTATCAAACTCACCAATAAAGGTTGTACAGCAGGTGATTAATCCGCAAGGGCCGATGCCTCCAATGAATTTCGCACCATCTCTAGAGCCAACTTGTCTTAGCTCGATGCGCGTTTTAAATACTTCGGTTATGTCTTTAACTAATTGTCTAAAGTCAACTCTGCCTTCGGCTTCAAAATAGACAACCAAACGATCGCGGTCTAAGGTATATTCAGCAGCAAGCACTTTCATCTCTAACTGATTTTTCTTTGCCAATTGCTTGGTTACTTTAACCACATTATCTTCTAAACTACGATTATATTCACTATCTTTAATGTCCTTTTCACTAGCGACACGAATGACTGGTTTGAGTTCTGAGTGAAGTTGTTCCTCACTTACTTCTAATAACTTACCAACGACTTTTCCTAATTCGATGCCTCGTACGGTTTCAACAACCACTAACGAGCCATTTCCGATGTCAAACGATTTCGGATCGAAATAGTATTTTTTGCCGGCGGGTTTAAATTGGACTTGTGCTACAAGCATAGAGTCACCACCTTCTTATTATTGTAAATCTAAAATCAATTGGCTAAATGCCATATCGATACTTATATTATAGTTTAAACGATGCAAAAATGCTTGGATTTGTTTCAAATTTTCAGATATTTTTTCGTAAGTTGTTGTTTTGATGATATTATCGTAGTCATTTTTTAAAAACTCAAATGAAAATAAATCACCATTATAGGCCTTGATAAGATCAAGGTAGTATATCATTAATAGATTTGAAAACTGCATCATAAGTGTTCGATCATACCTAATTAAATCAAACCGTTCATCAGCCATAAACCAAAGCGATTCATCTTTTAGCAGTGTCTCATGAAACACCTTTATTAACGATAACATTGCTAATACGTTGGGATCTTCGGCCATTTTCTTAGCCACCACCATATCTTTGTTTAAGTAAGGTAGAAAAGAAGAAATAAACGGGTCATAACCCTCTTCTAACAGTATCTCCGTTAGTTCTTTTTCACTTCGAGGCTTCAAATAGATCACTTGACTGCGACTAATAATCGTATTAATCACTTGATCAGGATTATCCGTTAGTAAAAACCCAATGGTCTTTTTTGAGAGTGGTTCTTCTAAAAACTTTAGTAAACCATTGGCAGCGGAGGTAGATAATTTATCGACTTCATCAATCATATAAATACGACTCCCATCGGTTAATGATGTTTTTGAAAACTCAGTTTGAAGCTGAGCGATTTGTTCTTTTTTGATATTCTGTCCACTAGGTTCGATAAACATCAAATTAATATGGCCATTGGTCATCAATTGAGTTTTCATGTCCGCGTGATAGTGATCATTTAATAACCGTGCAGCGATTTCATAAGCCAAATCTTTTTTTCCACTGCCTTTTGGACCTGCAAAAAGATACAGGTGTGATAACCTGTTTTTCTTAATTGCATTTTCAAACATGTGGATGATTTTGGCTTGTCGCTCTATTTTGGTCATTAAATCACTTCCTTAATTTTCGCTAGAACTTCCTTGATTATGTCTTCTATCGGTTGATTCCCGTTAATCACACTAATGCGACTGCTATACAGGTTTGCTAGTTTTAAATAACCTTCTCTAACCTTCAAATGAAATGCAAGCTGTTCCTTATCAAGTCGATTTTGAGAGCGATTTTTGATGCGTTCTAATCCGATGTTAGGATCTAAATCAATATAAAATGTTAAGTTAGGCAAGTAATCTAGTGCGTAAGTGTTAATTTTTAATACCGATTCAAAGCCTAAGCCTCTTGCGTAGCCTTGATAAGCCAAAGAGGAATCTAAATACCTATCGCATAAAACAACTTGATTAGCGTTTAATGCCGGTATAACGACTTCATCTAGATGTTGGACTCGAGAGGCCGCATAAAGAAGCGCCTCAGTTCTAGGTGTCATATCTGTATTTTCAATATCTAGAATGACTTTTCTTATTTTCTCAGCAATTCTTGAACCACCTGGTTCTCTGGTTGTCACTACCGATAAATTCATTTCTTCTAAATAACTTCTTAAAGCTGCGATTAACGTGGTCTTCCCTGACCCCTCGCCGCCTTCAAATGTAATAAACATGATTTTCCTCCTCTAATGCTATTCGTCATATAAGACATATTCTAGGTATAAACCTTCGGGTTTTGCTGTTTTACCAGCTTTACTTCGATCTTTACTTTCTAATACTTCTTTAACGATGTCTTTACTTAGTTTTCCTCTGCCAATATCAATTAAGGTACCAACCATGCTTCTAACCATGTATTTTAAAAAGCCATCAGCAACAAAAGAAATGACAATTTTGTCGCCATCTTCTATTAATGTTGCTTCAAATATCTCTTTAATTGTTGGTTTATTGATGACATAAGTAGAAAAACCATAAAAATCATGTTTGCCAACAAAATCCATCAAGGCCTCTTTCATTAAACTCACATCTAGTGGGTAGTGAATATAGGTTTGATGGTTTCGTTTAAATAAATCGTATTTTCTCGTAATTACGTATGAATACTTTTTCTTCTTTGCGTGAAATCTGGCATGAAAATCATCAGAAACCTCAGTTACGCTTATCACTCTAATATCGCTTGGTAAAAACGTATTCAGTGCTTTTGTCCAATTGGATTCTTGCAAATTAACGCTTGAATCAAAATGACAGACTTGCCCATACGCATGGACACCTCTATCGGTTCTACCAGATCCAACAATGTTTGTTTCTTCTTTTGTTATTTGAAATAATGCCGTTTCTATTACTTCTTCAACCCCAAGCCCATTGTTTTGTTTTTGAAACCCATGATAATTAGAACCATCATAAGAAACAATTAGCTTATAACGCATGAATAACGCCTGTATTTACAAGAATATTAAAGGTTAAAAGAAGTACTAATATCGTCACAGAAACAAGATCCACAAGACCTAATTTCATTTGATCGATTTTTGTGCGTTTCGCACCAATGACATAGCCACGAGCTTCCATTGCGTTGGCTAGATCTTCAGCGCGTTTAAATGAAATAACAAATATTGGAATTAACAAACTGATGATTTGTGAGATCTTGTCTTTTAACTTGGATTCACTAAACTCAACCCCACGGCTGGCTTGTGCTTTCATTATTTTTGTTGTTTCATCTAGTAACGTCGGAATAAACCTTAAAGTAATTGATAACATCATCGAAAGCTCTGCCACAGGAAAACGAACCACTTTAAACGGTTTCAAAACCGATTCAAGGCCGTTGTTTAAATCCGTTGGCATCGTCGTAAATGTCAACAAGGACGAGAGCATTACAACGATCAAAATACGGAAAAGCAAGAACCCAGTCTTGTATAAACCACCTTCATATAAGTTAAATTCATATGAAAATATCTTACCATAAGGTAAAACGGCTTGTAAGAAAAACACCATAAAAACAAATGCTAGAAATAGCGTTGATTTGAATTTTGTTCGTTTTTTCGCAATGTTATATAGCACAATTAAAACAACTAAAGCCCCTATCGATGAAAAAGATAAGTGCATATCGGTTTCAAACAATAACTTGCCAGATTGTACATAAAAGACCTGAATCACGAAGGTAAAGGTTAATAAAAACAACAGCGCCTTCATGCCTTTGATCATTTTTAAGAACGGAATCCCCGTCGTTAAAATCATCATGAGCGTCAGAACTAGTAAAACGGCCATGTGATTAAAGCTTGAGATTGTAAATGTCACTACTAAAGATAAGACCAAGGCGATAATTTTGATCCTTGGATCCATTTTATAAATCCAGGAATCCCCTGGGACGTATTGACCAATTGTAATGTTATTCATGATTGACCTCCTTTAAATACTCAAGGAGTTCTTCTTCTGTGAAGACTTGCTTAAACGGGATGTTCAAGCTTTCGGATAAATAGGTCATCATTTCATACGCTTGAGGTCTTGCCAAATGGTAAGATTCAAAATTTGGATCAAGAAATAACGTTTCTTTTGTCCCATCAAATGCTATTTTAGCTTTGTCCATCACAATGATTCGTTTTGCATATCTTGAGACAATATCCATGTCATGTGAAATTAAAACAATGGTGATACCGTGTTTGTCGTGCAGTTCATTAAATAGCGCCATCATTTCTTTTGAACCTTTAGGGTCTAGCCCTCTGGTTGGTTCATCTAAAACAAGCATATCGGGTTTCATTGCTAGAATACCTGCAATGGCGACTCTTCGCATTTGACCCCCGCTGATTCGAAATGGTGACTTAGACAATAACTCTTCAGGAATTTTGCATAATAAAGCCGCTTCTCTAGCTCTCTGTTCTGCCTCTTGATCTGATAATCCAAAATTTTTCGGACCAAACATGATATCTTTTAATATGGTTTCTTCAAATAATTGGTATTCTGGAAATTGAAAAACAAGTCCCACACGTTTACGTATCGGCCCTATTTTGTCGGTTCTTTTTTTCACCGGGATTGTGTGTTCATAAATTTGAACTTCTCCCTTTGAAGGTTGTAGTAATGCGTTCATGTGTTGAACAAGTGTGGTTTTCCCACTACCTGTTTGTCCACAGATTGCTAAAAATTCATGGTCTTCAATCACCAAATTAATTTGGTTAATTGCCTCGAAGGATTCATTTTTAATCCCTCGGTAAAAGTAACTTACTTCTTTAAACTGTATGCCCATGCTTTATCGACCAATTCCTTTTTATTCTTTAACACTTCATCTTTAATGATTTGTTGATAAACCTTAAGACCAAAAGGAATATCTAAATCGGTTTGTTCTAAAATATCTTGATGCTTAAAAACATCATCGGGTGTTCCCTCAAGAACAACAGAGCCTTTATTTAGGACGATGATGTGGTCGGCTCGTCTAGCAAACTCTAGGTCGTGTGTGATCGCAATGATTGTCTTTTTTAGTTCTTTATTTAACCGAACAATGAAGTTCGTTATCTCTTTAGTTCCTTCAGGATCTAGCATTGATGTTGCTTCATCAAAAATCATGATGTCTTGATTCATCGCAAGTGCTCCTGCGATTGCGACGCGTTGTTTTTGTCCACCAGAGAGTTGATGTGGTTCTTTATTTAGGTATTCATTCATCCCAACAACTTTTGAGAACTCTTCTACCAATTCAACCATTTTTTCTTGTTTTACGCATTGGTTTTCAAGACCAAAAGCAATGTCATGCTTTACGGTTACTCCAACAAACTGATTGTCTGGATTTTGAAACACAATCCCAACTTTTTTTCTTATGTCATGAACATTTTCTGCGTTCATTTCAAGCCCATCAATGACTATTTTACCTTCATCGGCTTTTAATAGACCAATTAATAGTTTTGCTAGTGTGGATTTTCCTGAACCATTATGGCCAACCACACACACCCATTTGCCTTCTTCAATTGAAAAAGACAACTCTTTAATTGCCTCATCTTTACTATTATAAGAAAATTTTAAATTTTCAACGGATATTTTTGCCATTTCTTCACCTTCTATATACCTTATCTATTATAACATAATATTTGTTGCAAATTACTAGATTTATACTGCGTTAACGTTTATAATGAATAAGGAAATTATTTATAGGAGGTGCCTTTTTATGGCAAAAACCATTACAAAAGAAAATTTTAAAGAGATCGTTTTACAAAGTGACAAACCTGTGTTAGTCGATTTTTGGGCAGCATGGTGCCGTCCATGTCAAATGTTAGGACCAATTGTTGAGCAATTAGCATCTGAAGTCGATGGATTAGCTGTCGTTGGAAAAGTAAATGTGGATGAACAACCAGAACTTGCAAATGAGTTTAGAATCATGAGTATTCCAACCATTTTAGTTTTCAAAAACGGAAAACTAGCTGGTAATACTGTAGGTGTTCGTCAAAAAGACGAATTAAGAAGATTACTTGGCGTTTAATATGTACGATACAATCGTCATCGGTAGTGGTCCCGCTGGGATCACTGCTGCGATTTATCTAAAACGTTCAAATAAGAATGTTTTAGTTATCTCTAAACCAGGTGGGGCAATGGCTCATGACACACTAATTGATAACTATTATGGTTTTCCAGGCGGTGTCACAGGGGCACAACTACTTGACTTAGGCATAAAGCAAGCCAAGGATTTAGGTATCGAAGTCATTTCTGAGGAAGTGATTGCGATTGATAAATTAACTGATTTCTCTGTCATAACAAGCAAACACACATTTGAAAGCAAAACCGTTATTTTAGCTACCGGAAAAGCAAGACAAACACTTAAAATTAAAGGCTTTAACCAATTCAAAGGTAAAGGCATTAGCTTCTGTGTCACTTGCGATGGCTTCTTCTTTAGACAAAAGAAGTTAGCTCTTGTTGGTTATAATGACTATATGCTTCACGAATTAAAAGATATGGAATACCTAACCAACGACATCACAATTTTTACAAACGGCCATGAGTTAACGGTTGACGTTAATTACCCCGTTGTCAAAGACATCATCACAGAAATCAAAGGTGATGAATTCGGTGTCACGCACATTTTGACCGCTGATACTCATTATGACGTACAAGGTATATTTGTCGCCTTAGGTACACCAAGTGCCGCAGATTTTGCCACACGGATTGGTGCAGTTGTCGAAAATGGTAATTTGATTGTCGATCAAGACTATCAAACCAACGTGGAGGGTTTATTCGCTTGTGGCGATGCCATTGGCGGTGTTTTACAAATCACAAAAGCATCCAATGATGGGATGCAAACAGCCATTTCTTTAAAAAAGTACTTAAAAAGCAAAACAGCCTAGATTTTGACATCTAAGCTGTTTTTTTTATTTAGTTAGCTCTTCAGCCTTTTTACCTACAAGCTTTAACATACGCTTTAACTCTTCTTGTTCTTCTTTACTTAGCACGTCAAAAACAGGTTGAATGTTTTTCAAATGTTCTTTCATCACTTTCTTCATAAACACTTGTCCTTCTTCAGTTAGTGAGACGGTGAAATATCGTTTGTCTGACTCATTTTTAACTCTTGAAATCAATTGTCTTTTTTCAAGCTTATCAAGGACATAAGACATTGAACTGTTTGCGATCAAAACCAGATCACAAATGTCTTGAACGGATAAAGCACCTTTGGCATAGAGAACTTCTAACGTCGAAAACTCACTAATATTTAAATCATGTTTTGCCACATCTTTTTTAACTAATTGTTGTAGACTGCCAGTTGCACGAAATAATATGGTGACATTCTTGTTTTTTTCCATTTTAGAAATACTCCTTTTCTTTTGTTAGAATTACATCAGACGTGTCAAGCGGGCGAACCTTCTTTTCAATCTCTTGTCTTCGATTGACAAACTTTGGCGGTAACGCTAGCGTTGTCCCTAGTAATTCTAAAGATTCTTGTTCATCAACAAATCCCGGCCCGTCAGTGGCGAACTCAAATAAGACATTTGGATATAGCCTTGTATAAAGCGATTGAAAGTAAAATCGATCAACAAATCCAGAATTACCTGCACCGATTTGGTTCATGTAGTCAATCCACTCGTTTAATTCCGTTTGGTCTTTTACTCGAAATGCAATGTGATGAATTGCCCCATAACCTTGCATACCTCTTATTTTACTCGAATCCTCGATAATAATCAATGAGGCACCGTTGCCACCTTCACCCATTTCAAATAAGTGCATACTAGACTCACTGCCAACGTGAGTCATAAATAAACCTTCAGTTAATACTTGCTTAAAATAGTCAAAGCGAGACACGGTAATAAAAACAGGTCCTAACCCAACAATTTGATACTCATTTGGGACTGAACTTTTATCGAAAGGAACGCCATTAAATGATTCAGTTGTTGTTTGATCTGAAAACAACGCGTAACGTTGTCCATCAAAATCCTCAAAAAACATCATTTTACGTCCAAAAAGAGTTTCGATTGGGCCGTGTTTAACGTCATAATAATCAAACCGTTTCTGATAATACTCAAGAGACTGATCGTCTTTGACTCTAAAACCAGAAATCGAAAGCTCATCAGTTCCTCTCGTCGCTTTTTGTATGCCGTTGAAATCAAAAAATGTCATATCTGTTCCGGCTTGACCAATCGCATCCGAAAAGAACAAATGGTAGGTGTTAACGTCATCTTGGTTAACGGTCTTTTTTACCAACCTTAGACCTAAGATGTCGTTGAAAAATCGGTAAATTTTGTATGCATCGCTTGTGATTGCTGTAATATGGTGAATACCACTTAATTTTTTCATAATATCAATCTCCTTTTAATTATTCATAATTTTTTTATGTAATATAATCATAATAATCCATATAAAATTACGCATTAATTGACCAATTATAGATACTTTAAACCTTTATAAAGGCATCTTATTAAACTCTATAATTTTCAATCATAATTTTGAATCAATAATTCGCTACAATCCTTGATTAATATGTCTTATACTGTTATTATAGTTCAAATTCGAAATATTATCAATTCATATGCTTAGAAAAAAAGAAACCGAGTAATCTCGGTTTCTAAGTATTATAGTTTAGTATCATCGATCGTATCTAAGAATGCCTTAAGTGGTTCGATGGTTTGTTTTATTGTGCCATCAACAAACGGACTATTTAAGTTTGAACGTCTCATTAACTCAACAAACCCGTATGCACCGCCTAATTTACACAAATCGACATACGACTTCCAAGCCTCTTCATGGTTTCGATGGTCCCTAATCCAGTATTGAAAGGCACATACTTGAGCTAAGGTGTAGTCGATGTAATAAAATGGACTTCCAAAAATGTGGCCTTGTCTGTACCAGTAAGTTCCTTTTTTCATAAACGCATCTTCGCCGTAGTCTTTTGATGGTAAATAGACTTTTTCAAGACGCGCCCAGGTCGCTTTTCTTTCTTCTTTTGTCATTTGTGGATTCTCATAAACTTCATGTTGAAATTCATCAACTAATGCCCCATAAGGTAGGAATGAAATTGCACCACTCAAGTGAGAGAAATAGTATTTTTCTTTATCTTCTTTAAAAAATAATTCCATCCATGGCCAAGCAAAGAACTCCATACTCATTGAGTGTATTTCACAAGCTTCATAACCAGGGAAGCGTTGCATTGGGTTTATGAAATCTCTCGCTTGATAAACTTGAAATGCGTGACCAGCTTCGTGTGTAAGAACATCGACATCGTGTGACGTGCCATTGAAATTTGCGAAGATAAACGGTGCTTTATAGCTTGGAATGAACGTACAATAGCCACCGCCTGCTTTGCCTTTTTTAGAATCAAGCTCTAAAAGCTCTGAATCGACCATAAAATTGAAGAATTCGTCGGTTTCTTTTGATAGTTCTTTATACATTGTTTTAGCATGATTTACTAAAAAGTCTCTGTCGCCTTTTGGTGTTGGATTACCTGATAAGAAACTAATTGTATCGTAGCTCTTTAAATCAGTAATCCCTAAACGTTTTGCTTTTCTTTTAACGAGTTCTTCGACGACAGGCACAACGTCACGTTTTATTTGTTCACGATATGATTTGACATCTGAGGCGTTATAATCTGTTCTACCTAATCGTTGATATCCGAGTTTCACATAGTTCTTATAACCCAGTTTTTGTGCCATTTCATGACGCACTTTCACCATGTTGTCATAGATGTCATCAATGTCGGATTCAATCGATTCAAAGAAATTTGAAATTACTAGTTGTGCTTGTTTTCTTGTTTCACGACTCAAACTTTGTGTAAATGGTGCCATTTGACTTAGGTTATA
>Ga0265295_1007877_pt1 | contig 12031 bp, 9 predicted proteins | sample Munlansysbiofilm_FD_192503 | JGI IMG/M metagenome (GOLD analysis project Ga0265295, IMG submission 192503) | Leachate microbial communities from a municipal landfill in Southern Ontario, Canada - Methane capture system biofilm | ecosystem: Engineered > Solid waste > Landfill > Unclassified ... | reverse complement strand
TGCCCTTTTTTTAACAGCACGCCTGTTTTTTTAAGAATAACCAGCCCAGCTAGGCCGATAATGCTGCAGGTTGCCACTTGTGCGGCCAGGCTAAAACCAAAATAGGCGACAATACCCGAAGCGGCCAGGCCAAACGCCACCAGCAACATATAGAATGTGCCCGAAAGCAGTTCGGCAATAAGTGCCATAACCGCAAGACCAAACCAGACCCAAAGCATATTATCACCTATTGGAAAACCCGTTAATTACCGTACTTTTAAGACAACTCGAGTAATTCAACTTCAAAGACAAGGGTTGCATTAGGTGGAATAACACCACCTGCGCCCCGAGCACCATAACCTAACGATGCAGGAATGGTTAATTTTCTTTTGCCACCAATTTTCATGCCTGCCACCCCCTGATCCCATCCTTTAATGACATGACCAGCACCCAGTGGAAAAGAAAATGGCTGGTTACGGTCTTTGCTGGAGTCAAATTTTGCACCATTATCCAGCAACCACCCAGTATAGTGTACCGTTACGTGCTGACCATTCCTGGCCTCTTCACCGCTACCTACTTCAATATCTTCAATAATCAATTCACTCATTTTCACAATCCTTAAAGTCAAATGTTTGTTTATTAAGTGTAACTTAATTCACCCTCTTTTTTATTGAAAATATGAAATATTCATTGTTATCAAATCAGGAAGAGGTATAAGGCCATTCATTGTGTTGTCACGGCAAAAAAACAGGCTCTTTTTCAAGAGCCTGTTTTATAACCGTTTTTAAAATTATTTGGTTAACGCCAGTTTTTGCCAGGTATCAACCACCGTATCGGGGTTAAGGGACATTGACAAAATACCCTGCTCTTTCAGCCATACCGCCAGGTCTGGGTGATCGCTGGGGCCCTGGCCGCAAATGCCAACGTACTTGCCGGCTTTCAGGCATGCCTGAATGGCACGTGACAACATAAATTGAACCGCTTCATCACGCTCGTCGAAATCAGCCGCAAGCAATTCCATGCCAGAGTCACGGTCAAGACCAAGGGTTAACTGAGTCATGTCGTTTGAGCCAATAGAGAACCCATCGAAGTACTCAAGGAACTGGTCGGCAAGAATAGCATTGGAAGGCACTTCACACATCATGACCACACGCAGGCCGTTATCGCCGCGCTTCAGGCCATTTTCAGCCAGCAAACCAATAACGCGCTCTGCTTGCTTAAGAGTGCGTACAAAAGGAATCATGATTTCAACGTTGGTTAGCCCCATTTCCTCGCGAACAAAGCGCAGTGCCTCGCATTCCATGCGGAAGCATTCGGCAAAGTCATCGGAAACATAGCGTGCGGCACCACGGAAACCCAACATCGGGTTTTCTTCCTCGGGTTCGTAGCGGGAACCACCAACCAGTTTGCGATACTCGTTGGACTTGAAGTCGGACATGCGAACAATAACCGGTTTGGGATAGAATGCCGCTGCAATGGTGGCTACTCCCTCTGCCAGTTTTTCAACAAAGAAAGCACGTGGGCTTGCATAGCCACGGGCGGCAGATTCAACTGCTTTTTTCAGGTCGCTGTCAACATTGGGGTAATCAAGCACGGCTTTAGGATGAATGTTGATATTATTGTTAATAATAAATTCAAGACGCGCCAGGCCAACACCTGAGTTGGGGATTTGTGAGAAATCAAAGGCCAACTGGGGGTTACCCACGTTCATCATGATTTTAACGTCAACCTCAGGCATTTCACCACGACGGATTTCTTCCACTTCGGTTTCCAGCAAGCCTTCATAAATACGGCCCTCATCGCCTTCTGCGCAAGATACGGTAACTTCAGAACCATTGGCAAGCACTTCGGTCGCTTCACCGCAGCCAACAACAGCAGGAATACCTAATTCACGTGCAATAATCGCAGCGTGGCAAGTGCGTCCCCCCCGGTTGGTTACAATCGCGGAAGCACGCTTCATGACGGGTTCCCAGTTGGGGTCGGTCATGTCGGTAACCAATACATCACCGGCTTCAACCTGATCCATTTGGGCAATATCGTTAATGATGCGAACCTTGCCAGAACCAATTTTTTGTCCGATAGCACGACCGGTAATTAGTACCTGGCCTGTTGCCTTCAGTTTGTAACGTTGCTGTACGTCATGGGCACCCTGTTGTGACTTGACGGTTTCAGGGCGTGCTTGCAAGATATACAGCTTGCCATCAATGCCGTCACGGCCCCACTCGATATCCATAGGGCGCTGGTAGTGTTTTTCAATAATCACTGCATAACGGGCCAGTTCAATAACCTCATCATCGGTTAAAGAATAACGGTTTCTTTCTGAAACAGGAACATCCAGCGTCAATACCGCATTTTCACCGGGACGACGCTCTGGGTTGAATTCCATTTTGAGCAGTTTAGAACCAATACGGCGGCTAACAATGGGATATTTGCCAGATTCCAGTGTAGGCTTGAATACGTAGAATTCGTCAGGGTTAACAGCACCCTGCACAACGGTTTCACCCAGTCCGTAAGAAGAGGTGATAAACACGACATCATCAAAACCGGATTCGGTATCCAGGGTGAACATCACACCGGCACTACCCTTGTCTGAACGGACCATACGCTGGATACCGGCAGAGAGGGCGACTTCAGCGTGAGCGTAACCTTTGTGAACGCGATAGGAAATGGCACGATCATTGTACAGTGAAGCAAAAACGTGACGGATCTTGTCCAGAACATCATCAATGCCTGCAACGTTCAGGAAAGTTTCCTGCTGACCGGCAAATGAAGCATCAGGCAAGTCTTCTGCCGTTGCTGAAGAACGAACCGCAAAAGAACCATTGCCATCGGCATCCAGCTTGCCATAAGCGTCACGAATCTGTTTTTCAAATTCGGCAGAAAATGGTTCATCGATAATCCATTGGCGGATTTCGGCACCGGCTTCGGCCAAAGCACGAACATCTTCCGGATTTAATGTGCTAAGCCGATTGGCAATGCGTGCGTCAAGACCTGAAACCTTGAGAAAGTCCCGAAAAGCATCTGCTGTGGTGGCAAAACCACCTGGAACACGAACGCCTGCTGTAGACAGTTGGCTAATCATTTCACCCAGTGAGGCATTTTTACCACCAACCGAGTCAACATCCGTCATGCGGAGATTTTCAAATGGAACAACATACGACATTAAAGTCACCCTTAAGATAAAAAAATGAAAGCATATTTGTTTGAAAAACAACTAAATTCTTCAAGCAAATAAGCCTTTAATATGACAAGCTGATGATGTCGATTACAATCATGGACTGAATTGTACCGTTTAACCGTTTTTTTTGGGTGTTTTTTAGGTAATAATAATGCAACTTAATCGAAGAACCGTATTTATTGTGTCGGATAGCACCGGCATTACAGCAGAAACCTTCAGTCACTCAGTACTTTCCCAGTTCAATAAGTCTTTTGAATTCCAGCAAATACGCGAGCCTTTTATCACTAGCGATGAAAAGGCCAAGGAAGTGGCAAAGAAAATCAATGAAATTGCTGAACGCGAACAAAAACCCCCCATTGTCTTCAGCACGCTGATTAAACAGGAAATTCTTACCTATGTCAAAGAAAGCAATTGCATTTTTATTGACATCTTCGGCACCTGTGTTAACCAGTTGGAAATGGCACTGGAAACAAAATCCGAACCCACCATTGGCATGTCGCATTTAAGCGCTAGCTCAGAAGCCTATCGTAACCGCATAGAGGCGATTAACTTTAGCCTGGCTCATGATGACGGTCAATTCATCCATGGTCTTAAGGAAGCGGATGTTATTCTTGTGGGGGTTTCACGTTGCGGAAAAACGCCAACCAGCCTTTACCTTGCCATGCAATACGCTATCAAGGCTGCCAATTTCCCATTAATTCCCGAAGACTTTGAGCGCGGCACCCTACCTAAAACACTCCAGCCTTTCCGCAAGAAACTGTTTGGCTTGTCAATCCAGCCCGATCGTCTGAGTGAAGTCCGTAACGAACGTCGTCCAAATAGCCGCTATGCTACATTAGAGCAATGTTTGTATGAAGTAGCTGAAGCGGAAAGACTCATGCGACGGGAAGAAATTGAATGGTTATCAACCACCACCAAATCAATTGAAGAAATCTCAACCACGGTTTTGCAAATACTTGGATTGAACAAATCCAGCTACTAAAAAAAGCTCGTTCTGCCATCAACCAATACCTGTTCGCAATACGTGCATTGCGAACAGGTATTTTTATCGGATTTGCGCGTAAAACCCCGTCGTTCAGGGCGGTGATGTAAGCGCGGACGGCGAAGCCGTCCTTACCGTTGTTGTCATCGCTCATAGAGCAGAGTATGATTGATTCATGCAACGACTTCAAGCCTTTAAATTTGAATTGATGCCAAACGGCGAACAGCAGCGCGCCATGCGCCGTTTCGCTGGTTCGTGCCGGTTCGTCTATAACAAGGCGCTGGCGATGCAAAAAGAGAACCGCGAGGCCGGCAACAAGTTCATTGGCTATGTGCCAATGGCGGCCAACCTCCCAATCTGGAAACGCGAGACCGGCCAAGAATGGCTCAAGGATGCGCCTTCACAGGCATTGCAACATGCCTTGAAGGACTTGGAAAAAGCCTACAAGAACTATTTTGCCAAACGCGCCAACTTCCCGCGTTTCAAGCGCAAAGGCAGCGGCGACCGCTTTCGCTATCCCGAGCCGAAACAGATCAATCTCGATCAGGACAACAGCCGCATTTTCTTGCCCAAACTCGGTTGGCTGCGTTATCGCAACAGCCGCAAGGTGCTGGGCGAGGTGCGCAACGCCACCGTGAGCCAGTCGGGCGGCAAATGGTTCGTGTCGATTCAAACCGAACGGGAAATAGAGCCACCTTTGCCAACCGCGACAAGCGCCATTGGCATTGATGTCGGCATTGCCCGGTTCGCCACCATGAGCGACGAAAACTATATCGCGCCGCTCAACAGCTTCAAGCAGCATCAGCAGCGCCTGGCTCGTTACCAGCGCCGCATGAGCCGCAAGGTCAAATTCAGCAACAACTGGAAAAAGGCGAAAGCCAAGGTTCAGAAGATTCACACCGGCATCGCTAATGCCCGGAAAGACTTCCTGCACAAAGCCACCACGACGATTAGCCAAAACCACGCGCTCGTCTGTATTGAGGATTTGCAGGTACGGAATATGTCCAGGTCTTCCAAGGGCAGCAACGAACAGCCCGGCAAGAGGGTGAAGCAGATGTCCGGTCTGAACCGTGCCATTCTTGATCAGGGCTGGGGCGAGTTCAGGCGGCAACTGGACGACAAGTTGTCGTGGAATGGGGGCATACTGTTGGCCGTGCCGCCACACAACACCAGTCGCACTTGCCCGTGCTGCGGTCATGTATCGAAAGACAATCGGCAAACACAAGCGAAATTCTTGTGTGTCGATTGCGGCTACGAAAATCACGCCGATGTTGTTGGCGCGATCAATGTGTTAGAGCGGGGATACCGCTTGTTAGCCTGTGGAGAGTCGGCGCAGTCAGGCCGCTCGATGAAGCAGGAACCCGCCGAAGCGACTCAAGCCGTTTTTGTTTGAGCGCCGTAGGAATCCCCGCCCTAAAGGGCGGGGAGGATGTCAATGGCTATTTTTCCTATTAACTTTGTGTAAAACAGTTTTTTAGGCAGGTTGTGTTTTAGCAACGACAGCAGAAAGTGAAATTTCGGATTATTTTTTAATAAAAATCAATTACTTGAAAGATTTTTTTCAAATCGTTTTCATTTTTATGAGATCTTATATGATAATTAAAGTTGATTTTAATAATGAGAATCATTACTATTAATATTTTTGAGATAAATAGCAATGAGCGGGAAAACAAAACATTTGTCATTGGCGCCAACCTGGGTGCCTAATCTTACTTTGGTGGCAAGTGCCCTGGCGGTTTCAACCGCAGTGGCGCAAACAAATGGAAACACAACAGAAGCCGTTGCGCAGCTGGGTGTCATTCATGCTCAGCAAGAGACCGAAACCTTCAAGGCGGATTATGTGGCATCGGATAAATTTACGGCTCCTTTGCTTGATACGCCTCAAACCATCCAGGTTGTGCCAGCCAAAGTTTTAAAAGAACAAAATACGCAAACTTTACAGGAAATCCTGAACAACGTCCCTGGTATTACTTTTTCATCCGGTGAGGGTGGTGCGGGATGGGGCGACATGTTTACCATTCGGGGCATGCCTGGCGAGCAAAGCGTAACGGTTGATGAAACCCGTGACAGCCAGCTAACCACCCGAACCGATATGTTTAATATCGAGCAGGTTGATATTTATAAGGGGACCGGCTCGTTTGAAACTGGTGTGGGGGCCGTTGGTGGTGGTGTGAATCTGGTTAGCAAAATGCCCAAGCTGGATAATTTCAATGTTTTAAGTTTGGGTTTGGGGACAGACGATTATCGCCGGGCCACCTTTGATACCAACCACATGATTACCGATACCATTGCATTTCGCCTGAATGCGATGGGGCATCGTAATGACGTGGCCAATCGGGGGCCTGTAAAAATGAAGCGCTGGGGAGTGGCTCCTTCAATTGCCTTTGGCCTGGGTACACCCACGCGCCTGACGCTGTCTTATTTCCAGCAGAAAGATGACAATATTCCTGATTTTGGTGTGCCGGTTTCGCGTACCAATGGCCAGCCGATGGGCCCCTTTAACTGGGATTACTGGGGCGGTGCTTCCAATTTCGATATGGAAGAGACCAAAACCAAGCGTTTTTCAGCCAAATTCGAGCATGATTTCAGTGACCGTCTTCGTCTAAGCAACCAAACCACCTGGGCACAAACCGATCGTTACACCAGCTTTGCCTCTGGCGGTCGTTTGGTGAGGGGGCAGTCTGGGGGCAACAGCAATTATTGGGGTTATGCGTCAAATGGCTCCGAGGTGGAGTCATTCCCGGCCGATAATATTGGTTATGCACGATTGGCCAATAATACGAACCGTTATCGTGGGAAAATATTTTCCAACCAGACCAACCTGAACATTGGCTTCAATACCGGCGAGGTTGAGCATAATATGGTTGTTGGTATGGATTTGTATAAAGAAAGCTATCGCAAAAGGCCGTTTTCCCGCGAAGTGCCTGCTGGACGTTGGGCGATTGATGTGACTGATCCGCAACATTATTATTCAGGTCCAACAACCATCGCCAACTCTACTTCGCGTGCGGGGGCCGAAGTAGAGAATATTGGGCTTTATGTCTATGATCATGCTAATCTTTCCCCTAATTGGGAAATTGCCGGTGGTTTAAGGTATGACCACTACAAGGCCAGATGGTATGACGCTGAGGGTAATAAAACCGGCAACCGTCAAAGCATGAGCGCCTGGAGTGGTCGTCTTGGGCTTATTTATAAACCGGTTGAAAATGGCAGTATTTATCTGTCATATAGCCAGGCTGAACAGCCTTCTGTGGCTGCCATGGCTACCCGTAGTGGTGGTGGCGAAGATAGCTCAGATTTTTCTGCAGGCAAGGCCAAGACCTGGGAGTTAGGTACCAAATGGGAGCTTCTGAATAATAATCTGTTTGTGACGGCAGCCCTGTTCCAGGTAGAAAAAACAAATCCTACCGATACCGATGAGTTTGGCACTACCACCCAGTATGAAGGCAAAGATCGGGTTCGTGGCATTGAACTTTCCGCATCAGGTAATTTAACCGATCGATGGTCTGTTTTTACCGGCCTGAGCATTCAGAAGGGTAAAATCATTAAAGATGGTGAAAACCCGATTCATGAAGGCGGAAAGCTGAAAAACGTACCCGAAACAACCTTCAACGTGTGGACGACTTATGCGGTTACCGAAGACCTGAATGTCAGCCTTGGCGCCCAGTATGTGGGAACCCGCCAGTTTACGCGGGGGAATGAAGTGACCAGAGGCGCCTGGAAAGGCAAAACCAATAAGACCAAGGCGCCTGCTTATTGGGTATCCAATGCAGCGGTTAGTTACAAGGTTAACAAGCACGTTGACTTGCGCCTGAATGCTTATAATCTTTTTGACAAAAAATACTTGTCACGGGTTTCCAGCAGCAGTGATAGCTTCCAGTTGTATGGGGTCCCCGGCGCAGGCAGAAGTTTCGTGTTATCAACAGATATCCGCTTCTAGTCGTTCATATCGCTCTCTCTGGGTGACAGGGAGAGCGCTTTGTAAGGTGTAAGGTATAAAGGGTTGTTGTGTTAATACAAGTAGCAGAAGTGTTTACCAGGCAAGAGGCCGCTTCCATTCGTGAGCGTCTGGAAAAGGCGGTCTGGATAGATGGCAAAGCAACAGCTGGTGCTTTGGCCATACACGTCAAAGATAACCAGCAGCTGGCAGAAAATGATCCACTGGCTCAGGAGCTGGGGCAGTTAATCCTTCAGCGCCTGACGCAAAACAATGTTTTCATGTCTGCGGTCTTGCCAGCCAAAATTTATCCGCCGCTGTTTAACCGTTATGCCGGTGGGGGTACTTATGGCACGCATGTCGATAATGCGGTTCGTCTTGTACCCGGCACCCGCGAGCGGGTTCGCACCGATATTTCCACTACTGTTTTTTTTAGTGAACCCGATTCCTATGAGGGGGGTGAGTTGGTCATAGAAGATGTTTATGGTCCCAGGGAAGTAAAATTGCCTGCCGGACATATGATTGTCTATCCGGGAACCAGCTTGCATCGCGTTAATCCGGTTACCTGTGGAGCCCGGATCAGTTCGTTTTTCTGGACTCAAAGCATGGTTCGTGAAGATGCGCAAAGAACCATGTTGTTCGAGCTCGATGCATCCATCCAGTCTTTGGGTCAAACCGTCCCCGAGCACCAGAGCATTGTTTCTTTATCGGGCCTGTATCACAACTTGTTGCGTCGCTGGGCTGATCTTTAATATTAGTAGGTAGTTATCATGGGTCATTTGTGGCCAAGCGTTTTAAATAAACAGTATGAATAAATCTTCAAACTTAATCCCGACAGTCCCTTTCTCAATTCGCCTGGCGGGTGCTGTTACTGCTGCGGGTATTCTTGCTGGTTTGGGATTTCTATCCACCTTGAATGCTTCGGTTGCTACGGTACAAGTTGAAGAAACGCCTGTGTTTGTTTCTATTCTTGATGAGCCGGTTCCCGAAGCGCCGAAAGGTGAGGTGATGCCCGAGGCTGTTCCGCCCCAGGAGCCTGTCGTGGAAGAAGTGCCGCCAGAGCCAGAGCCTGTGGTTGAGCCAGAACCAGAACCAGAACCAGAGCCAGAACCAGAGCCAGAACCAGAGCCAGAACCAGAGCCAGAACCAGAGCCAGAACCAGAGCCAGAACCGGAGCCAGAGCCAGAACCGGAGCCGGAACCAGAGCCAGTTATACCGATCAAGCCGCCAGAGCCCAAGCCAAAACCTAAGCCTGTCAAAGAGGTTAAGAAAGAAGTTAAACCCAAGAAAAAGGTTCGGCAAGATAAGCCCAAATCCCAACCGGTTCTGAAAAACCAAAAGGTTTCAGAGCTGGCGCCTCCGGTAACAAAACCCATTGGCATTGCCCAGGGTAATCCCAATGTGAAGGCAGGTTCAACGGCTAATACCGGGCCCGTTAATATTTCCCGGCCCAATTACAGGGTACGGCCCAAACCGCAGTATCCAAGAAGTGCCCAGCGTCGTGGAGAAAAAGGCACGGTTGTGGTGCGTGTCCTGATTGGTCTGGATGGAACAGCTAAAAAAGTAACACTGCAAAAGGCAACGCCTTATGCTGGTTTGAATGAGGCGGCTTTAAGTGCCGTACGCCGGGCACGTTTTAAACCCTATATGGTCGATGGTGTGCCACGAGAAGCTCAGGCAGACATCCCAATTAAATTTGAATAAAAGGAAATAGCATGATTTCTTCATTGCTGACGTTAACATACGGTTCATTGGCACAAATTGTGACTGAGACAACAGGAAATATTAACCCGGCGGCGGCAGCGGTTCCCGAGTCTGCAGACGCGGTAGCGGGCAATATGACTCCAGTAAGTACTGCGGCAGCCAGTAATGTTGCCGAAGCGAGCAGCGCTGCGGCCGTGGCTGTTCCCGGTGGGGCCAGCGAGGTTGTCAGTAATATGACTGCCAATGCGGCAACTGCGGTTGCCACCGATACCGGTGCCTCACAAATGCTGGGCTTTCTGATGCAAAGCGATATGGTTGGGAAATCTCTGTTTGGGATATTGGTTTTCATGTCTTTGCTTACCTGGTATCTTATTGTGGTCAAGGGTTTGCTTAACCTGCGTGCCAGCCGGCACAGCAAAGAGTTTCTGTCCCGTTTCTGGAACTCTTCTTCACTGGAGCAGGTAGACAAAGACTTGCATAAATATGGTGCCGGTGATCCGTTCTCCCGGCTGGCCAACCAGGCTTTGCATGCGCGTGAGCATCATGCCAAATACGGTGCTACCAATTTGTCGGAAGTGGGTTCAAATGCAGACTTTGTTACGCGTACCATGCGCAAGGTTATTGATGAAGAAACCGCCCATTTGGAAAATGGCCTGACTGTGTTGGGTTCGGTGGGTTCAACCGCACCTTTTGTGGGATTGTTTGGCACGGTGTGGGGCGTTTATCATGCGCTTATCAATATTGGCATGTCCGATGGCGTCTCTATTAACAAAATTGCCGGACCGGTGGGTGAGGCCCTTATCATGACCGGCTTGGGTCTGGCGGTGGCGATTCCTGCCGTATTGGCTTACAACGCCTTTGTGCGTCGTAATCGGGTGGTGCTGGCTTCGCTAGATGGCTTTGCTTATGATTTATTTGCTTTTGTCACCACAGGCCAGCAAGTAGAAGTGTCGTCCGGTAAGGTTCGAGCCTTGCGCAGTAATGGCACTCATCATTAAGGCTGCGGGGTAAATAATGGCATTCGGAAGCTTCGACCAGAAAAACAGTTCAAATCATATGGTGTCGGAAATCAATATGGTTCCGTTAATTGATGTGATGCTGGTTTTGTTGGTTATATTTATTATTACTGCGCCCTTGCTGGCGCACTCTATTAAAATTGACATACCCCAGGTAAGCAGTACTCCTGTGACTGAAGACCCCAAATCGATTGATTTGGCCATTGATGCCAATGGGGGCATTTTTTGGAATGAGTCACCCATTGCCGAGGGGGATTTGCGTGAAATGTTTGTTTCGCATGGAAAAGAGGTTCCTCAACCGGAAATCAGGATTCGTGCCGATGCCAATACACGCTATGAGCAGCTGGCCCGGATCATGGCAATGGCCAAAGGGTCGGGTTTGAAAAAACTGGGTTTCATCACGGCTCCCGGTTCGCAAAACCAGGCAGAAACGGGGGAACCTGCCCAGGCGGCTCCGGCATCTGCACCTGCCTCTGTTTCAGGCCAGGCTCCAGCACTGTAAGCAAACAAGATACAAACTAAAAAGGCCTGATCCGTATTGGTCAGGCCTTTTCTTGTGTTGCTGTAAATTAATTTTTCTCTTCGTTGCTGTAATAATTGACGCCAATTTTAATTCGTTCGCGTCCCTGGTTTTGACGATGGCGATTGGTATCTCGCAGTGAATACACGCAGCCGCAATATTCCTGCTGGTAAAATTCTTCGCGCTTGCTGATTTCAATCATGCGGGCGGAGCCACCGCCTTTGCGCCAGTTGTAGGTCCAGTAAGCCAGTTCAGGGTAACGGGCCGCTGCACGTTCTCCGCAGCCGTTAATTTGGTTCATATCCTTCCAGCGGGAAATACCCAGCGAGCTGGTAATGGTGTCAAACCCGTGTTCGTGCGCGTACAGGGCAGTACGTTCAAAGCGCATGTCGAAACAGGCGGTGCAGCGCTCACCGCGTTCGGGCTCGTTTTCCATGCCCTTGACGCGTTCAAACCAGTTGTCTACGTCATAATCCACATCAATAAATGGAATGTTGTGTAATTGGGCAAAGCGAATGTTTTCTTCTTTGCGGATTTCGTATTCCTTTACCGGATGAATATTCGGGTTATAGAAGAAAATAGTGTAATCAATACCCGATGCGAGCATTGCTTCCATAACTTCGCCAGAGCAGGGCGCACAACAGGAGTGCAGAAGCACTTTACGGTGTCCCTGAGGTAACTCTAGGACAGGTCTTTTGATATCAGTGACGGTAAC
>Ga0265295_1007876_pt1 | contig 12031 bp, 8 predicted proteins | sample Munlansysbiofilm_FD_192503 | JGI IMG/M metagenome (GOLD analysis project Ga0265295, IMG submission 192503) | Leachate microbial communities from a municipal landfill in Southern Ontario, Canada - Methane capture system biofilm | ecosystem: Engineered > Solid waste > Landfill > Unclassified ... | reverse complement strand
TGATGATATATTGATTGATGAAAGATTTTCAAAATTTCTAGATGCCATTATAACTATTAAATACGCAAATAAAAAAATTCCTAAAATAATAGGAGAATATAATTTAACTGAATATCTGCACATTCATTGTAGCAGATACTTTAACAAGACAACTGTATTATATCTTAGCAAAGTTTTGCCACAAGCAGAAAGGGTAATCTTCATCTAATTTTTAACTTCGCATTATTTTTAGGGGTATCTTTAGGGGTGTTTTGCCTAATGAAAAAAATTAATGGCCTATTTTTAGCCCATAAGAATGAAATTGTCACATTCCCGTAAGGAATGTGATAATTTTTGAATGCCAATAATTAGATATAACATTGTAGCGAAAATAAATAAATGCTATAACCCGACTTTTGCAGTCAATATATAATAAAAACAACTTGATGGCCAAAAATAGGAATCAAGTTGTTATCATTTTGTTGTAAACTAAAATCTAATTTGTTTTAATTTTCTTTGAAGTGTCTCGGACCGTATATAGTCTGTGTTGAAATCGATATTGAATCCCCGACATACATCTTGGAAATTTTTGGTTTGATCTTGCAGTAAGTAAATGTTTTTTTCCAGTTTAATCGCATTTGCACTATTTAAAGCTTCTTTCAATTGATGAATTGGGTAAGGCTTGTCCAACTTCAGTTGGAGAAGCCGGTATAAGGTAAGAGCTAGATAACAGGTAAGGAAATGACCTTTGATGTGTTCGTCTGTCCAGACATAGATGGGTCTGCCTTCCAAATCCGTTTTTGTGACTTTGAATGATTCTTCAATCTTTGATAATTGATGATAGTGATGAATGATATCGAGTGGTTCTAACGATAAATCATTTGTCACGATGCAGTAATATCCATCTAAAGCAAGATCTCTTTCATATTTCTCTTGATTGAACACATAAGTCGGTTTTGTTTTTAAAACTTCACCGGTTGTTTTATCAATCATCATCTTCTTGAAATATTTCTTAACGCCAAAACTATTAGACGCATTCAGTAAGGATGGATTATTGATAAACTTTTCTATCTTTTCATCCAAGAACCCTCTTTTGTTTCTTTGATAACTCTCTTCATTTTGACTCCAGAAACATAAGAGATGTTCTGTAATAGAATAAGTGGATCCATCGGATCTTTTTACTAGGCGTTCTCTTTCAACCGTCTTCGACTTGAAGGTGTTATCACTATTCCATTCGTAGTCTTCTTGATCCAAGACGATGTTCGCAAGCTCTGTGCCTCTTGCTCTGATTCTTTGACTGATGATATAGAAATCTTCTTCATTGTCAATATAGGCAAGATTCTCTCCTGAATTATTCCCTTTATCGGCCACGATCGTAATCTTGCCTAGATTGTATTCTTTTTTTATCTTTTGTAAGAGCGGCTTCATGGTTGCTAAATCGTTTGTGTTTCCCGGAAATAGTTCATAAGTAATTGGAATCCCTTCTCTATCAATGAAGAGTCCCATTTGCACAATCCCTGTTTCTCTGTTTTCTTTCGATACACCCTTTTGACGAAGACCCTCTAAATTTTCTGACTCAAAGTAATAGTTCGTCACATCATAGAAGACCAAAGAACAGTCTCTTCCTTTTGTTTCTTGGATTCGATTGTGGATGTGAAGCGTCAGTTCGTCTTTCATCGTTGAAAGATGGGTTAAACTGCGATAGACATCATCCAACGAAAAATCAGGTAGTTCAAAGAAGTAATTGCCTTTTTGTTCATAAGTTCTTTTCTTGGAAGCTGGATTCAGACTTCTTGAGAAAACAAGCAGTTTCAAGATGTTATCTAGAGAATAGCTGACATTGGTCTTTGCTTGATAGTTGTTTATGAACTCAGAGATCCGTAATTCATTGTAAATGGCTTCTAAAAAGACATATCCGTAGTTGAGTGGTATTTTTTGATCTGTTTTTTGCTTGCTTAAATCGATTGATATTTTTAATATGGCGCCTGACTCTTTTCCCATCAACTTCGCTGCTTCTTTTAAATTTTCCAAAACATTGGGGTCTTCTTGTTCTAAATCATCTAGAAATCCATAAAACTTAAGATTTCGATGTTTTACCTTTCCGTTTTCACGATATCCTTCTTTCAAATACACGCTTACTTTTCCTGTGACAGGACTCTTTGTTGTTGCGATAAACATATGATCAACTCCTATTGAAATATTATATCATAGTTTACAATAGTTTACAACATAAATATTATTCTTTTTTGTTTTGCATGTGTTTTAATTAAATAAATGGATTAATGCCCATATCCAGACACTAATCCTATGCTATATTACTTATTGTTGCGTTGTAAACTAAACCCTATTTACTAAATTTAATGTCGATACTGCAAAAGTCAAATTATACCACATTTTTCCCAAAACTATATTTTTTTTAATTTTTTGGGAATCTCCAATTATGCTCCCCTCGGCTTCTGTTTCAACAAGGACAATATGAAGTAATACTTTCTTGCTTGTAATAATTCATTAAAATAAATAACCCAGTAGAGTTTTAATCTCAACTGGGGATTAATTAAGGTCCGATACATATCTACTTTCTCTTGACAAGTGCAAATTGTATCAAACCTATGCTTTCAATATGGTGGAGCCAGAGGGGTATGAACCCCAGCCACCTGCACGTCAAGCATTTTCATACACGTTAATTTAATCTTAATTTTTAGCCGTTTTAATCAAATCAAAAGCTAGTTTGACCCTTGTCTTGAATTTTGTTATATTCTCTAAATAACGCAAATAAATAGCTGCTAACCCATCATTTATTTAACGATTTATAGAATTAAAGAAATATATTTTTATCGTTCATTTAATTTTACTATTATAATTCTTAATAAGAAAAGATAAATAATAAGGCAAATACAGAATATCATTTTCAATCTTTATATTGTTAACACAAAAAACAATCGGATTGGCAACATCTTTTTCTTTTACTATCCTACTAAGTGAAGGATGCTTATTAAAGTCAATACCAGATTTTGATTCAATGATTATAATTTGTTTCCCGATTTGTAACACAAAATCTAATTCCATACTGGTAGGTTTCTTTCGATCATAATATCGTAACTGAATACCATTCTTAAAAAACGCAGATGCTAACGCGTTTTCTATTATCGAGCCTTCATTTATTTCAATGTCTCCATTTAAGACTTCGAACTGTATTCCCTCATATGACATCGAAGTCAATAATCCTGTATCAAACATATATATTTTAAAGAGATTCCTTTTTTCACTTAGTGTTAGCGGTAATTCTATCGATGATATATTAAATGATGGAATCGCAATTGATGCATCTATCAACCACATTATAGAATCCTCGTATGTTCTCATTTTAGGTTCTTTAGATAGCATTGACAGAAAATACCTTTTATTTTTTTTGTTTAATTGTTCAGGGATTGAATCAAACACTTCTTGCACTTTTAATTTTTCTTTTCCTGAATATTTTTTTACATCTTCGCGATAACTATTCAAAATATCTTTTTGCTCACGTAAAACTTCACTTATGTTAGAAGTTTTAATGAATGCACTAACAACAGAAGGCATGCCTCCCACAATAACATACTCTCGAAAATATCTCATCATAGCTTTATGAATAGCGGTTGGTATAGATTTTTGATTTACAAAATGCTTTTTTAATAGGTTAATAACTTCCTCATTCACATTTTTAGCCCATAAAAATTCTTCAAAGTCCAAAGGATGCATATAATGTTGCTCTTCGAATCCAACCGGATAGCTGCTTACATCATTATGGTTAATGCCTAACAATGATCCTGATTCAATATAATCAAATCTTCCATCCTGTACTAAAAATTTTATTGCAGTTCGAGCTTTTGGGCAAGATTGGATTTCATCAAAAAAAATAAGACTTTCCTTTTCTATAAAAGGTCCCAAACCCAAAGCCGACATATTAATTATAATTGAATCTGCATCTAAAGATTCAGCGAATATTTCTTTATACTCTGGATTTTTTTCGAAATTCAGTTCAATAAAGGATTTATAGTTAGCTTTTCCAAATATTTGTATACTAGTACTTTTGCCAACTTGTCTAGCACCTTTAATTAATAATGCTTTCTTGTTATCTCTATTCTTCCACTGCAAAAGCACTGAATCAATTTTTCTCTTTAACATATTCTACCTCTTTTTACTATCTAACACCTTTTTCTTACATTTTTCAACACTATATTACACCTTTTTCTTGCTATTTGCAATACTGAATTACACCTTTTTCTTATATTAAATTAGAAAAAGCCATCTCATGATGGCTTATACATTACTAAAAGTTACTATCTATTACTATCACTAGTCATTTTTTTTATTATAATGTCACAGTTTGAACAGTAATATATATCTTCAATTCTTGCTCTAGTGTTAATCTCGTGAAATAAAAAAGCTTCTTAAATCAGAGCAATATGTAAAACATATCTCCAACTTTTGGAAGCTATTTCAATCAATTATGGTGGAGCTGGGGGGAATCGAACCCCCGTCCAAAACAGCCGAACATTTGACTTTCTACATGCTTAGTCTCCCGGGATTTCTCATCGGTTGGCTGTCAGGAGGCACCCTGCCAAACGACCAGCCTTATTGATTTCGCTAGTTTGCCGAAGGCGGTGACAAAGGTCGCTATCCTGCTTTCTGAAGTCGATCCGAACCCGCAGGCTGGAGGGGAACGACTCGCTACTTCTTATTAAGCAGCGTAAGCGTAGTTATTGGTTCCAGTTATATTTACTGGGTGCATTTTGAGATCTGCCGATCGCATGCTTATCAAACTCGAACTATCCTGTCGAATCCAGGACAGCCCCATATTATTATACCATGAATGATCCACCCTGTACAAGAATCATTCAATCGCCAACAAGCAATGGCTTAGTTGTCTTGTTGGCGAATGGTTTTCAGGGTTTTTTCAATTTGCCGTTTATCGGCATTTTCTTTTTCGGTTTCCCGCTTGTCATAGACCTTTTTGCCTTTGCACAAGGCGAGTTCCACCTTGCAGAGACTCTCTTTGAGATAGATGCGGGTGGGCACCAGGGTCAGCCCTTCGATTTTCAAACGTTGAGAGAGTTTGATGATTTCCCGTTTTTCCATCAAGAGCTTCCGGTCACGTTTTTCCTCGTGATTGAAGATGTTGCCATAGGCATATTTCGAAATATGCATATTGATTAAAAAAAGCTCGAAGTTCTTGACTTTAGCGTAACTGTCGTTGATTGCCAACTTTCCCAGCCGGATCGATTTGATTTCAGTGCCTGTCAGCACGATCCCGCATTCATAGCGATCGAGAATGATGTATTCATGGGCTACTTTTTTGTTGGTGGCCATTACTTTCATCCGGCACCACTCCTTTCATTCATCGAGGATAAAATCAACCTTGCCTGTTACTTTATCGGCCTTGACGAGTTTGACTCCGACTTCTTTCCCAATGGTGTAAAGAGTCCGAGTCGATATCCCGTATAGTTCCATTTTTTCTTCGTTATGGACCATGGCTTCCTTAAATGTGGAAATATGTACTAAACCTTCCACCGTATTGGGTAGTTCCACAAACATCCCAAAACGAGTGATCGTTGAAATGATTCCTTGAAAATGTTCATCGATATGGTGTTCCATGAATTCGGCTTTTTTCATGTCATCGACTTCCCGCTCGGCCAGCATCGCTCGCCGTTCGGTAGCGGAAGTTTGCGTGGCGATTTCATCCAAAATCCCCCGGAAATGATCTTGAACCGCTGTGGCGATTTCTCCTTGGTAAGAGCGGATCATCCGGTGCACCATGAGATCGGGATAGCGACGAATCGGGGAGGTAAAATGCGTATAGTCGGGGAAAGCGAGACCATAATGCCCGATATTCATTTCTGAATACTTGGCTTTCGCCATCGACCGGAGCATCAAGGTATTGATCACTTTTTCATACAAAGAGCCTTCGACGGCTTCAAGTAACATCTGAAGCGCTTTCGGGGTAATTTTTTTCGGAGTTTCTTCTACCAATTTCAGTTCCATTGCCAATTGAAACAGCGAGGTGAGTTTTTCCGGATCGGGTTCTTCATGGATCCGATAAAGAAACGGCAGTTTTCGCCTTGAATACTCCGAGGCGATCACTTGATTCGCAACCAGCATGAACTCCTCGATCAGCTTCTCGCTGTCACCGCGTTCGAGGATGACGATATCATCGACTTCTCCTTCCGCGTTGAACAAGATTTTCGGTTCGATCGTTTCAAAGTTGATCGATCCCATTTGATTTCGCACCCTTAATAAGATTTTCGCCAGTTCATTCATTGTTAACAAGGACTGAATGATCGTGGGATCGGTGATTCGATCGGAGGCGAGTCCTTCCAACACCTTGTTTACTTCCGAATAGGTGAGTTGTTGGCGGCTTTGAATCACGGAAGGAAATATCTCATAAGCGATGACTTCCGCCTCTTTGGTAATCTCCATTTGGCAAGACATCGCGAGGCGATCCACACCCGGATTTAATGAACAAATGCCGTTTGAGAGCTCTTTGGGCAACATCGGGATCACTCGATCCGCCAAATAGACGCTCGTTCCACGCTTGAAGGCTTCTTGATCAAGAGGTGAATCTTCTTTCACGTAATAAGAGACATCTGCGATATGGACTCCAAGAAGATAATTGCCACTTGCCAAGCGTTTGAGGGAGATGGCATCGTCAATGTCCTTTGTGTCATCGCCATCGATTGTATATAGAAGTTCATTTCGTAAATCGACACGACCGGATAGATCCGATGGTTGTACCCGCTCTGGAATCGTTTGGACTTCTTCTAGTACGGCTTCTGGGAAATCTGTCGGGACCCCCAGACGCTTCACGACAGCGATGATTTCCATGCCTGGCTCATTGGCCAAACCATAGACTTCCTCAATTTCCACATCTAAAATGTTGGACCGGGAATATTTCACAATCTTGGCTTTCACAAGCGAATGGTCCAATAAGCCTTTTGGCTTGGACACCACTTTGAAAAAGACTCGTTCGGGTTGATTCTTGATGAAAACCGCTCCTTGAAAGTACTCGCCGACTATATCGACCAAATGCCGCTTCAACACCCGGATGATTTCGCCCTCCTGCCGATGATTAAAACGGTTTTGATTAACTTTGGCGAGGCATAGATCCTGGGTATAAGCGTCTTTGACTTTGACAGCCGGGATAAAGAGATCATCGTCTCTTCCTTCCACTTTTAAAAAGCCATATCCGGCGGCTTTCAGATCCAAAATGCCTTTCAGATAGCCCAAGCGCTCGGATAAGCCAACAACCCCATTCATCTCTTCGATGACATCGCCTTCCGCAATCAGGGAAACAAGGGCTTGGTCAAACAAGCGCTTGGAATCGCCCTTTAAGGCGGATAGCGACTTGGCAAGGACGGAACATTCCATCAATTTTTGTTTGTTTGAAGCAAGTTTTTTCAATAACTCTTCTTTCATAACTCTCCTTACACGAAAAAAAAGAACACAGGAATGTGTTCTAGAAGATGATGGCAAGTAGCGCGAGCACGCCGAAGAGAACACCCATTCCCATCGTCACTCGGGCCATGACGAGTTCCGGTCCCCGTTGCTTTTGGTTTTTGAAAAGCTCCGATTTTTCTCCGGAAAACGTATTTTTGACATCGTCTTTGGATTCCTGAATCATTACTAAGGTAATGAGTAACACGGCAACGCCGAGTAATAGCCAATCCAGCCAGTTCATATGAAACCTCCTAGGTATCGCTTCGAGATACGAAAATCCCGACCCTTGATATTATACCACGAAAACATGCATTTGGAAGCCCCAAATGCATGTTTTTTCGTGGGATTACCTTCTTCTAGCGTAAATTATAAAACGATTGAATGCCTTTATACTCGGCGATTTCGCCTAATTCTTCTTCAATTCGTAGCAATTGATTGTATTTGGCGATCCGATCAGTCCGTGAAAGCGATCCGGTCTTGATTTGTCCGGCGTTGGTCGCAACGGAAATGTCCGCAATCGTGGAATCTTCGGTTTCGCCGCTTCGATGGCTGACGACGGCGGTATAGCCCGCGCGTTTTGCCATTTCAATGGCGTTGAAGGTTTCCGTCAAGGTCCCGATTTGATTGACTTTGATCAGGATGGAGTTGGCGACGCCCAGATTGATGGCTTTTTCCAAAATCGTCGTATTCGTGACGAAGATATCGTCACCGACGATTTGGATCTTCTTGCCCAAGCGTTCGGTCATTAATTTCCAGCCTTCCCAATCGTTTTGATCATGGCCGTCTTCAATCGACACGATTGGATATTTGTCGACGAGTTTTTCATACAAATCCACGAGTTGGGCACCGGTGAGTTCCAAGTTATCGCTGCCCAAAACATATTTTTTCTTATCGGCATCATAGAATTCACTCGCCGCGACATCCATGGCGAGCGCCACATCTTTTCCGGGCACATAGCCCGCTTTTTTGATTGCTTCGACGATGACTTCCAATCCTGCTTCGTTACTATCCATGTTTGGCGCAAAACCACCTTCATCACCGACACTCGTGTTGAAGCCTTTTGCATGGAGAACTTTTTTCAGGTTATGGAAGACTTCCGCCCCCATCCGGAGTGCTTCGCGGAAAGTGGTGGCCCCAATCGGCATGATCATGAATTCTTGGAAATCGATGTTGTTGTCGGCATGGGATCCACCGTTTAAGATGTTCATCATCGGGGTGGGTAGCTGTTTGGCATTGAATCCGCCCAAATAGATATAAAGGGGTAATCCCGCCCATTCCGCAGCGGCTCTGGCACACGCCATCGACACACCCAAAATGGCGTTGGCACCCAATTTGGATTTGTTTGGCGTGCCGTCCAAATCGATCATGATTTTGTCGATATACGCTTGCATCGTCACGTCGTAGCCAATCAATTCCGGAGCGATCACTTCATTGACGTTCTTAACGGCTTTCAAGACGCCTTTCCCTAAAAAGCGGCTCTTATCGCCATCTCTTAGTTCAATCGCTTCTCTTTCGCCGGTCGAAGCGCCACTCGGTACGATTGCCCGGCCAAACGCTCCGGATTCGGTATATACTTCGACTTCTACCGTGGGATTTCCTCTTGAGTCCAATACTTCTCTTGCATAAATACTACTGATGTTTGGCATAGTTTCTATCTCCTTTTTCTTTCAAATCTTCTATAAAGTTACTCGATGGTCCGCTTGACCCCGAGGTAAGTCCCTACAAACAAGATAAGCAGCCATAACGCTAAATCCAAGGAAAAGTTTTGAATCCAACTGATCGGATTCATCACCAGGATCATCACACTGAAATACACCCGTAGATCAAAGATTTCTTGAAAGCCCACACCATTCAACGCATAGAACACCGGAATCGTGTGGATGATCATGGCGGAAAAGAAGATCCCGATCCCTGCAAGAATCGCGTAGAGAAGATGCGGCGTCTCGTATTGACGACGGACCCATTTTCCCGTAAAAATCGCAACACCCCAGAAAAGGATATTTCCCAACGTAAAGTTTAAGGCATCTCTTAAAAAATAATCAATCAGTCCGACCAGAATTCCTAAGAGAGTCGGTAAGAATACCCCGTAAAGAATGACAAATAGGAGATCTTTTAAGCGAATGGCTTTCAGTGATTTCTCAAGCATGAGGAAGTATCAGCGAGCGACCCGTCATCGCTTTGGGTTGTTCCACCTTCATGAGTTCGAGCATCGACGGAACAATGTCACACAGTGCGCCGCCTGCTTTCAAATCGATTCCTTTTTTTGTCACGAGTAAGAACACGGGATTCGTCGTATGGGCGGTAAAGGGTTTCCCCGTTTCGGATAACATCTTTTCGCAATTGCCATGATCGCTCGTGATGAAGGCAACGCCGCCCATCTCGAGGACCTTATCCACCACTCGCCCAACGCAATTATCCACGGTCTCCACCGCTTTGATCGCTGCCGGAATGATGCCGGTGTGACCGACCATATCGCCATTGGCGAAATTGACGACCACCACGTCGTGATGACCCGTGCCGAGTTCCTCGATCAACTGATCGGCGATTTCTAACGCGCTCATCTCGGGTTTCAAGTCATAAGTCGCGACTTTCGGAGACGGAATCAAGACGCGTTTCGCTCCCAAGATCTCTTTGTCCACGCCGCCATCGAAAAAGAAAGTGACGTGTGCATATTTTTCGGTTTCCGCGATCCGAAGTTGGGTTTTATTGAGACTCGCAAGATAATCGCCCAAGGTATCGCTCAAATCGGTTTGTTCGAACGCTAAGGGGCCTTTGACTGAATCCGCATATTTCATCGTCGAGACGAATAAAATATTCTCTGGACCGTTTGTCGTCGATAACAACGGCAAGGCGAGCGGATTGGAATAGGCGGTGCCAATTTCAATCGCCCGATCCGGACGGAAGTTCGCAAAAATGATCGCATCGTTCGATTGAATCAAGCCTTCGCGATCGACGAGATAGGGAAGCACGAATTCATCGGTGATGCCTTGGAGGTAACTTTCTTCGAGCCCGGCCAAAGCCGAAGGATATTCTTTGGCATTTCCAAAGGACATACAATCATAAGCGAGTTGGAGTCTGGCCCAGTTCTTATCCCGATCCATCGCATAGTATCGTCCAGAAACAGTTGCGATCTTGCCGTATTGGTTTTCCGAAAAATCCGCTTCTAAGTCTTTGATATAAGTGCCGGCAGATTGGGGTGGGACATCTCGTCCATCCAAAAAGGCATGGAAAAAGGTGCGTGTCACACCACGCTCTTTCGCCGCCCGAATCAAGGCTTTGATGTGGCGGATGTGCGAGTGGACGCCGCCATCGGAAAGCAGTCCGAAAACATGGAGTTTGGACTGATGTTTCAAGGTGTGTTCAAAGGCTTGTTTATACGCTGGATTTTCTTTGAAAGAGCCGTCTTTGATCGCCACATTCACCCGCGTGAATGATTGATAGACGACGCGTCCGGCACCCAAGTTCAAATGACCGACTTCGCTGTTGCCCATTTGTCCTTCCGGCAGCCCGACGGCTTCGCCAGAGGCTTGGATCTCCGTATGTGGATATTCGCTGAATAAATAGTCAAGATAGGGCTTCTTCGCCAAGTAAAAGGCGTTGCCTTCCCCTGGTTCGCCAAATGCCATTCCATCTAAGACCATGAGTACCATCGGTTTTTTCATTGTGTCACCTCAACCCGTACTGTATTATACACTATTCATTCATTTTTTGAAAGTCGAAAGATTGGGTGTAACCCTTTTCATGAACAAAGAATTATCAGCTGAAAAGTCGAATAGTTTGGTATAATAGGAGCGAGGTGGTTACTAATGGCGTTGACCCAATTAGAAAGAATTGCCCGTCTCTTCGAATCCAAGATCCCCGAAGGCCGGTTGAACTACGTCGTTCCCGACCTTTGGAATGCCTGGGATTATGACGGAAAGGAGTGTCGCAAGCTGCCGAGTGGGGAATTGCTCGTCAATCCCTACCGGTTTTATCAATCCGCAATCAATCATATCTTGGCAAATGGCACCCCCCTCAATCAATCTTCTCCCGCCTCGCTCTCTCAAAGTGAGAAGAAAAAAGAAAGTCAAGGTCAAGGGGGGAATTGGATCCATCGGAGCGTTCTGTACTCGCTGATGATCCGCACCTCCACCACCTGGGATCACGACCGATCCTATTCCCTTGATTTAAAAAATTTTGATGGATTGAAAGAAACAGGTTCGTTCATCAAAACGATCGCGCTGTTGCCCTTGCTTAAAAAAATGGGCGTGGATACAATCTATCTACTCCCCATCTCCCGCTATTCCCGCGACCATAAAAAAGGCGATTTGGGAAGCCCTTACGCCATCGCGTCTTTTGTGGAGCTCGATGGCGATCTCAAGGATGATTTGACCGGAAACGACTCGACGGTGGAAGCCGAGTTTTCCGCTCTGGTTGAGGCTTGTCATCTGCTAGGCATCCGAGTCGTGATTGACATTATCCCGAGGACTAACTCCATTCATAGCGACTTGATTCAAGATCATCCCGATTGGTTTTACTGGATCGATTCCAAAAACTTGGCGACTTATCATCCGCCCCGGGTGCCGCGGATGGGGGAGACGGT
>Ga0265295_1007874_pt1 | contig 12033 bp, 8 predicted proteins | sample Munlansysbiofilm_FD_192503 | JGI IMG/M metagenome (GOLD analysis project Ga0265295, IMG submission 192503) | Leachate microbial communities from a municipal landfill in Southern Ontario, Canada - Methane capture system biofilm | ecosystem: Engineered > Solid waste > Landfill > Unclassified ... | reverse complement strand
CCGTCTTTGATAGTAAGGTTCTTTGCACCATTAACTTCAGAGAATTTAACATATTCACTACCATCAAGTCTCATTCTGGACATACCACCAGCAGCGCCAGCCCAGTTGTAATGAGTTGCATATAAATAAGTTCCATCGCTAACCATGTTTCTAACATCGTTTGAATTAATCTTTTCAGCTTCGCCGCCCATCGTTAAGTTAACCGCATATAAATCGTTATTGGTTAACATTGTGACTTGGTTGAAATACATGATTCCTTCATAGATATAGAAGTCTTCAACTTTGTTGGTTGTTAATTGAGAGCTTTTCTTTGAAGATTCATCATAACAATAGAGAGTCTTACCAGCGTACATATTCAAATAGTATGTTTTTGTGCCTAAAGAGATTGTTTGACCACCAGTATTTAACGGAGTTGATTCTGGAGCGACAAATCCGTCTAATAAGTCTGTCTTAGCGTGTGTGGATATGTTATAGCGATATAAATGTAAATCCATTGAATCGACATAAACTAACGAAGTAGATGATTCGACATCAAAACCGTTAACACCATCATTTGCTAATAATTGTTCTGGATTGCCACCACTTGTGCTAATTCTCCAAACACCTTTAACTGAATCATCAACTGCGGAGAATAAATCAGTGTAGTTGTAATATAAGTATCCATTTTTAACAGTTAGGAATTCACCAGCTGCATTTGTTAATTTGGTTGGCTCAATAGCAGAACTTGATAAATCAAGAGAACCAATATAGTCATTTAATAAACCGTTGACTGTGCAGTATAACTTATTTCCGCTGATTGTGAATTCATGAACCTTTTCTTCCATAACTAATGATGTAGTGTTATTAGAAAGATTCATCTTGTATAAGTAATTGTGGTCGTTACCATTTGTGAAGTAGAGATTGCCGTTATAAATAGCTAAGTTATCACTCTTTCCTTCAAAAACTTTAGTAACGACTGGTTCGTTGTTGGAATCAGTAGCATCTACTCTGTAGATACCAGATTTTGCAGCTTTTAGAGCATTGCTTGAGTAGTAATAAACGTTTTCATTATATTTAACAAAATCATCAATATTACTATCTGTATATAAAACGCTAGAAGAACCACTGTTTACTTGTTTAACTGAGTTGAGTAATGTTGAACCAGCAATAAATAAAGCTGTTGAAGAACTATACTTATTGAATTCTTTTGGAGAAGAATAATCGATGAGTTTGAGTTCTCCGCCACTCAATGAATATAAATAACTATTGTGTAATCCGTTAGCAAAATAGACTGTTCCATCACTTGCAACAAATACAGGCATATCTTTCTTTTGTGCCTTGATTGTTAAAGTAGCGTTCAATGTCAAAGTATTGTAGTTGCTGTTAGAAATGACACATGTATAGGTATAAGTGCCAACTTCAATCGCACTTGTAACTGTTTCATTATTTGAGTTTTTAACAGTTTCAGTGGTTGTTGTTCCTTGAGGGAATGTACCGACTAATTGAATATCATTAATATGCTCAGCACCATCGTATTTAACAGATTTACTTTCATAGGTATATCCAGTAAATGTGGCTGGAGTAATAGTTAAAGTTGCGTTCAATGTTTTATCGTTATAGCCTTCTTTAACTAATTTTGCCGAAGCATTATATGTACCAACATTGGTATATTCATTTCTACCTGTATAAGTGATTGTTGTATTTTCAGGAGCGCCACTCACTTCACCAAGAATGTGAGGCTGTCCATCATAAACGTATGATGCACTTTCAAATGAAACACCTGTAAAATCTTGTTTTGTTTCTCCACCGGGTTCTGAACCACCGCCTGGTTCACTGCCACCACCTGGATCGCTTGGGGTAGATGAACCGCCACCGCCACCACAAGCTGACAAGAACATTCCTAACAAGGCAGGAATTAAGAATAAAAGTTTCTTTTTCATTTGTTTGCCTCCTTAAAAAGCGTCTTCGTAATCAGTACGAATATTGTGAATTAATACAAATGGGAATGATATTCCACCTAGTGTCGCGGATAAAACGATGGCAAATAATAATGCAAATACACCAATCAAAAATCCGAGTACTGCAAATAATATTTTCATCGCAATCAACCATGCAAAACCCTCTAAATCCCAGCTAAAAATAAGTCCAGGGAATTTAATAGAGAGGCCTGCGCACCACACAAATACATCACCAATATATGAACCAGAAAGAATGCAATAAAGCATCGCAAACATTCCATAACCGATAAGTATGCTGAAGAGCACACCTAATGCTGGATGCACTGCATCTGTATGAGTTAGAAATATCGCTAAAGCAATGCCTAGACCAGTAACTCCGGCAGCAATTCCCCAACCAAAACATTTCTTTTTGCTAGATGATGCTCTAGCAATCTTGGCTCTTCTTGCAGCTTCAGCTCTTTCTTTCTTAACTTCTTCTAAGCAAGATTTGTGGTAGTAAGTTTGGCCGACACTAACTGTTCTTGTATGTCTACCATGTCTTTCTTTTTTGGTAACATCTTCAGAAACAAGTTCATTTTCAGGAATGTCTTTACCACATCTTGCACATACATGTGCTTCATTTTGATGAATAATGATAGTCTTAGTCACTACTTCAGTTGGAGCTGGAGCAACCACCGGCTCTAGTTTTGGTTCTTCCTTTAGCTCTTCTTCGCTCTCGCTAATAAGATAATCCACAGAACAACCATAGAATTTGGCTAGTTCCTTTAATGTCGCAATGTCAGGTTCGTTGGTATCACTTTCCCATTTACTAATGGTTTGGAACGTGACGTGTAATTGATCCGAAAGATCTTTTTGAGTTAATCCTTTTTCAGTTCTTAACTTCTTTAATTTTTGTCCGAGTGTCATATATGGATACCTCCTTCCCTAACAATATTCACTTTATCGGCGAATTTTTAAATAACCGAGTTCGCGAATTAATTCGCCAAAAAATAGAATTGTCAGCCTATTTACGAAGTAAATAAACTACTTGCTACATAACACGTGTATGTATATATTCACGACTTTATTTTAATCATAGGATAAAAAATCACAAGCACTCTTTGAGTGAGACTACTATTTTTGAGTGAAAAAAATCAACTAGTTATCAAACCTTTTTCTTGTTTCTTCTCTATGTTGAGCAAGTTCTTCTTGAGTAGCCACAAATCTAACAAGCATTTGATAGATTGGCTTGAGTTCTGCTGGCGATATTTCATCGTCATTTAAATCACGATAGTAACTCTTAAATTGCCTAATTGTGTAAGCGTATTGGGAATTGATTCTCCACCCATCTTCCAAATCGGCAAATATGACTACATTGTCAACTGCATATCTATTATTGAGTTTTCTTTCTAAAATTGCGCAGTGGCCTTCGTTTTGTTTAACTGGATTTCTATGTTGTCTATCCCTCATGCAAGGATCGTCATACTGTTGATACCAATATTCATCTTCATCGTTTCCACTTATGTGACCTACCCAGTTTTTTGTTTCGACGCAGAAGATTCCCTTGCGAGATATTAAAATACAATCTATTTCAGTCTTATGACCATTTCTAAAAGGCAAAAGAACGTTCGCTAATAGATACTCATCTTCTCTTAAAAGTGGTCTAAGATGGTAATTAACAATTCTTTCTCCCCACATGCCAGCTCGTTCGTTTGCAGGAGTAAAGAAAGGAATGCGCTCACCGCCTCCAACTTGAGTTCCACCACCATCTTTATAATCGCCTCTTTCGTGACTAGAAGAAGCTACTGCAGCAACAATGATAATGATGACTATTATTACAGCTACAACAATTAGAGCAATCCACCACATAATTGTTTATATTTTATCACAAATGTTTTCTACATATGTTATCGCTCCCAAGAAAAGTCACTACAATGAAAGATATGTTCCCGCCTTCAAGGGTAAAGCGAAAAATTAGGGTTGAGAGGGTGATAAAAATAAAAGGCCAACTTTCTACTTGATTTTTAATAGAGAGTTGGTTCTTTTTAGTTAAGTAAATTTGCACTAAAAGTATATTATATATACTTTTAAGCAGACATTATTTCTTTAAGGATAATCCCACAATGGTTTCAACGTGTGATGTCATTGGAAACATATCGACCGGTTGAACAGATTTAACTTCATATTTTTTTGTTAGTGACAATAAGTCTCTCGCTAGTGTTTCGGGATTACATGATATGTAAACAATCTTTTTTGGTAAATTGTGAAGTACGGCTTTTAAAAACACTTCATCAGATCCTTTTCTTGGTGGATCCATTACAAGCACATCTATTTTGGTTTCTAAGTTATCTAAATACTTAGATGCGTCATCGCAAATAAACTTTATGTTGTCGATATTGTTCGCTTTGGCGTTTTCTATAGCGTCTTTTACTGCATCTTTATTTATTTCCACTGACAGGACTTCTTTGGCGTATTTGGCCATTATTAGGCCAATTGTGCCCACTCCAGAATAGGCGTCTAACAAGATGTCATCTTTCGTAATATTGCTCGCCTCAATTGCTTTGGTGTATAACAGTTCGGTTTGAAGAGGATTAATTTGATAAAAGCTAGAAGCGGATATTTTAAACTTCACGCCGAGCAGTTCATCTTCGATGTAGCCTTTACCAAATAAAACTCGTTCTTTATTTCCCAAAATGACATTGGTTTGTCTTGAATTGATATTTTCGACAATTGTGGTGATTTCGGGATGAGCTTTTTTCAAAGCATTTATAAGGTTCTTTTGTCCGCCGAAGTTTTCTTTTGTGACGACTAAAACGACCATAATATCTTTTTTAGTGTGAGATGTTCTTACTAGAATGTGCCTTAATATTCCTTCGTGTTTATCTTCGTCATAGGTGGGAATGTGCAATTCTTTTAATAGGCGTTTAATCGTGTTTAAGATTGGATGCGCTCTTTCGTCTTCGATATAACATTTATCAATCGAAATGATGTCGTGGCTTTTGGCTTTATAAAAACCGTAGACGATTTTACCTTTTTTATCTGTCTTAAAAGGCATTTGAATTTTGTTTCGGTAAAAATAGGGATTTTCCATCCCAAGGCAAGGTTTAACTTCAACATCTAAATGGGCGATTCTTTTTAGAGCTTCTTTAACTCTTTTTGTTTTGTATTCAAGTTGTGCACTGTAATCTAGTTGCTGAAATTGGCAGCCGCCACAAACGGTGCACACTTTGCATCTAGGATCTATTCGATCTTTTGATAATGTATATAATTTGTTTACTTTTCCATAGGAAACGCCCGCTCGAGTGTACAAGATAGTAACATCTGCTTCTTCGCCGACAAAAAGGCCGTCGACAAAAACGATTTCTTTGCCGTTTTTGATAACTCCTTTACCTTCGCTAGATAAATCTAAACAAATGCCGTGCACTGTCTTATTTTTCATACGTTATTTACTAATAGTAATGACCGCTTCGGTTTCAGTCACTGAGTCAAAAGTTATGGTGTATGGAAAAGTTGTCCCATCATTCATAGTGGTAGCGACTTCAGACGTATTTTTAAGAAAAAATTGCTTATATGCTTCGAATGTATAAGTAGATCCCGTTACGAATAAATCTTCTTTTCCTAATTTATGACGTTTGGACGCCAAGGAGCTGCCAAAAGTATCAGTTCCACCTCTTTGGATAAGTGTTAACAACTTAAATTTTTCAAATCCCGGCACCGACATATATACAGCGGGATCATAAGAGTTATTAGCGCCTATCATGTGATACTTATATGAACTATTTTTAACGTCGTCGACGATTTCTCCGTTTAATCCGGCGTTATATTCTCCGCCTTCTTCGTTGGTTCCATAAATTCGAGCGTCAACATGATAAAGACGAACTCCGCCAGTGCCCAATGTTCCCCAATTGGCCCAATCGCGAACATTGTTTCCAACTTTTGTAAAAAGTTCGATGAGAATATATTCGTCAAAAGCCGAACCATTCCAAGTACCCGGTGTGGGAACAATTAAACAATCTCCAGTAATAGAGGCTGGCCTTAGTGTAACCGTGACTGAATCTTTACTACCGTCTACCACTAGCGGTTTTGTCCAGCCAACCGAAAGTTTAGAAAAACTGTTCCAATCGAAAACATTGTGGGATTGCATGTCGGCTTGTCCGACATAATCTCTATTGCTAGTTCCTCCGCCAGTATAATCGTAGTAATCTTGTAAACCAAAAATATGACCTTGTTCGTGTATCGCGGTAATTGCGCTATTAACGTGATTGATTGCAGACATCGAATAAACATTCGCGGCAGGCTTGCTCAAAGTTCCAATATTTCCAGTTTCGTACATATGCGGCCATAGCGGGGTATTCCAGTCGTACGCATTGTAATTGGTTATTAAATGTATAGAATCTAGACATCCGTCGCCATTAGTGTCGTATTCCGACCAATCTTGCTCGGAATAATGATTTTCAACCCACGCGACCGCATTTTGAATAAGTTGAAACAGTTTTTGATATGTCCCGTCGGCGCTTATCGCACTCATGGTTAGAGAATTGTTAGTTTCTTCATAAACATCGCTGACCATTCCACTTATGTGAATTTGATCAAAAGATGCAGTGCTATAGTAATTTGTCAAAGAGACAGGACTAGAAGAGTCGCTAAAGTAATAGCTTTCTACACTCGCAAGTTTTGTTGGTGTCCATTCAGAATACGTAGTCGCAGTTCCTGGTTTTAATTTAATTGGAATAACGAGCATTTTTTGTTCTCCGATTGCAGGAGCGTAGTTAGTTTGAATATCTTCACTTAAAAAGGTCAATTGTTCTGGCAAGTATGCGCCGTCGGCAACGTTGAATTTAAGCGTTGTTGAATATTTATCCTTATATTTAACAGTTAGTGAATATTGCCCAATTTTAGAAAAGGGATCTGAGAGATTAAAAGATTGTTCGTCGGGATCTTTGTGATTATGAAAAGTGACGTCTTTGCCATAAAGATCGACATCTTGTTTGCTAAGACCACTACTTAAATACGCCGTCGCATTATTGTGTTGTTCGTAATTTTGCCCAACGTAATATGTCGTACTATCTTTAACTATGAGTTTGGTGCTAGCAAAGCTAAAATTACAGCTTGTAAGTAGAAGTGCGCTCATGAGCAACGAACTGGCTAACAATTTCTTATTCATCTTTTTGTTCCTTTTTTTGCATCATAGCCACAATTTGACTAACTTCAGCGGGTTCATCTAATCTCGGAAACAATTGTTCTGATTTATGAACTCGCACTCCATCTAACAAGTGTTCATCTTTAATGCTTTCATAAACTCGTTTTTCGTTTTCGATTCCGAGTTGATCTAACAATAAATCCGCTTTTCTTGTCAAAACGGGTTTTAGTAATATCGCTGTGACAAAAAGAACTCTTGCTAGGTGCGCCATTGAAGATTCTAATGCCTCGTTTTTTCCTTCTTTGGCAAGAACCCACGGCATGGTTTCATCGATGTATTTATTTCCCCTTGAAACGAGTTTCATAACTTCGATTAACGCATCAGTTACGTGAAGTTCGTTGAATTCTTTTTCGTATTTTAAAATAGTTTCTTCGATTAGGTCGTCTACACTTTTATCAAATGGGGTTATTTCTTTTTTGTAAGCAGGAATAACTCCGTCAAAATATTTGTTGATCATCGAGACGGTTCGATTGAGAAGGTTCCCCAAATTATTGGCTAAATCCATATTGATTCGTTCGACAAATTGTTCGGGTGTAAATTGGCCATCAGAACCAAAAGACACTTCTCTAGCTAAATAGTAGCGGACCGCATCGACGCCATATCTTTCGATGAGTGGAAGAGGATCGATTGTGTTGCCTTTTGACTTTGACATTTTGCCGTCTTTGGTCATCAAAAGTCCGTGGACAAATTCGCGGTCTGGTAAGGGCAATTCTAGCGCCATTAGAAACATCGGCCAGTAAATTGCGTGAAAACGTGTGATATCTGCACCTAAAATGTGAATTTTCTCGCTTTTTTCATCTAACCAGAACTTTTTGAATAATGCGTCATCTTCACTTAAATAACCAAGAGCGGAGATGTAATTTGTCAAAGCATCAAGCCAAACATAAACGACGTGTTTGGGATCTTCGACGATTGGTACGCCCCATGAAAACGAAGTTCTAGAAACGCATAAATCTTCTAATCCTGGTCTAATAAATGTGTTCATCATTTCGTTTTTACGAGATTCAGGCAATAAGAAATTTGGATGTTCGTCGTAGTATTTTAAAAGTCGATCGATGTATTTTGATGTCTTAAAGAAATAAGCATCTTCTTTGGCTTTTTCCACTGGACGCCCGCAATCGGGACAAAGGTGCTCGGGCCCAACTTGAAGGTCGGTCCAAAACGCTTCACATTCTTTACAATACCAGCCTTCATATGCCCCTAAATATATGTCGTTGTTTTCGATTAGTTTAGTAAATACCTTTTGAACAGTCTTCCAGTGTCTTTCATCGGTGGTTCTAATGAAATCATCATTGGAAATATCTAGAGACTTCCAAAGGTGATTAAAAGAAACAACTATGTTGTCGACGAATTGTTGGGGCGACATGTTCGCCGCTTTTGCATTTTTTTCTATTTTCATTCCGTGCTCATCAGAGCCGGTTAAAAAATAAGTTTCTTCGCCCTGTATCCTGTGGTAGCGGGCCAAAATATCCGATAATGTTGTGCAGTATGCATGACCAATATGAAGCTTCGCGCTTGGATAGTAGATCGGTGTCGTGATATAAAATTTGTTTTTCATTGGGAAATGACCTCCTGAAATATCATGTGACTCATTATATTATTTTATCAAATTGTATTTCAATATTCATTGAAACAATCTCGCAATTATTAGACATAAGAAAAAAGCACCCAGTTGGATGCTTGTTTTTCTTACTTATCGTTGTTATCGAGACCGTATTTTTTGTTGAACTTATCAACGCGTCCTTCAGCCTGGACAAATCGTCTTTTGCCAGTGTAGAAAGGATGACATTTTGAACAAGTATCAACCTTAATCTCGTTGAGAGTTGAACCAGTTACAAAAGTTGTTCCACATGAAGAACAAGTTACTGTGCATTCGTGATAATTTGGGTGTAGGTTTTTTTTCATAGTCTTTACTCCTTCCGCCTTGGAATTTTCTTTATCCAAAGTAAGTCGTGCTAGAAGATAATAACATAACGCATATTTGTTATCAAATATAAAGTTATCATTCTTCGCTTTGATAATTTTCTTTATTTTTCTAGTTTTTTATTTTTAAATTTTTCGAACAAATCTTCGTAGGCCTTTCTGAGTTCTAAACCGCATTTTTCAAGGGTGCGCTCTTCCACTAATTTGAGACCATTTTCGATTATCTTGGAATTGTCGTTATTCATTAAATAATCTAGTTTTTGTACAAATTCGTCGTTGTTTTGCGCTTTATAGCAGTCTTTTCCATCTTTTAGCCAGTCTTCGTAAACACCGATATCTCTTAATAAAACCGGGCAAGAAGACGCAAGAGCTTCAAGGACGACAATGCCTTCGGTTTCTTCATATGATGGGAATAACAAACACTCTGCGTATCGATACGCGCCTTTGATAATCGAACTATCTATATATCCGGGCATAATCACGTTATCGGGTTTATTTTTAATTGCTTTTTGAACATCGCTTGAGATGAGGATCTTTTGCAAAAATCCAAACCAGATGAATTTGATATCCGGTTTCCGTCTTGCGATTTCGAAAAAGTCTTTGATGCCTTTTCGGTTAAATGGAAAACCAACACTAATTACTACTTTTTCATCGGTGATATTGAAGAATTTCTTGAATTCATCAATCTTGGTTTGATCGAAAGCATATTCGCTTGGTTCGATCCCGTTGGATACATGAATGACTTCGGTTCCTAGTTGATAGCTATCGATTAGCGTTTTTGAATACAAAGTCGGCGTAATAATAAAGTCGGCGTGTTTATAAAACCACATTAGGTTCGGATTAAACCACGCCGCCATTAGTTTCCACGCTCTAAATGAGTTTTTGAAATCCTCAATCGTGCTGTGCCCGTGAACGATGACGGGGATTCCTCGCCTTTTGCACTTCTTGAGAACTCTTTTGGATTTTGGCCAATACGTATTGATGTGTGCTATATCAAATTGGTCGTTGGGATCGAGAGTATATTCGAGTCCTGCCGAAGTAAGAGCCTTGATTTGATGAAGTAAAGCGCGGCCGATGCCGCTTTTTTTAATCGAGTTTTGATTTTCAAAATAAAGTAATATTTTCATATACGCACCTTTTATTATTTTAATCTTTTTGGCGCGTTTTTTCATCTACTAATAAGTAAGCGGTCATTTTATGGCCGTTTAATGTCTTTTTCTACTCACAGTAGAGTTGATTTTCCGCTCTCTACTTTTTGTTTTTCGCCTCTAACAAAACAAATTTATGAGTAGTTAGGAAAATTTTTGCCTCTGACTTACTATAAACGAGCCAAAAGGAGAAACATTATGGTCGTCGATGATATTAAAGAAAATTTAAGAAGCCAACCGCTTCCGAAATACTCACGTGGAGAAGAAACTTTCAATTGGGTTTCTCACTTAATCGGAGTGGTATTTGGGCTAGTGACATTGGTTATTGCAATTGTTTTTACAATCCAAAAACCTTATACGTGGACGGAAAGTTTATCTTTGTTTTTTTACGCGTTTAGCATGATTTTCCTTTACGCTAATTCCACTATCTATCACCTTCTAAACAAGAAACAGACTTTAAAGAAACTGTTCCGACTAATAGATCACAACACAATTTATTTTCTAATAGCGGGAACTTACGCGCCAATATGTGCGTTTGCTTTTAAAGGAACAAATATCGGTATTATTATTTTTTTAATTGAGATTGCAGGTCTTCTTTTGGGGACAATTCTCAACATCTTCAATTTAAACGGCAAAATAACGAAAGTCGTAACCGTCGTTCTTTATGTAGTTATGGGCTGGGCAATTGTCTTTTACTACCCCGCTATTGCAATGCTCGATTTTAAAGCACTTCTTTTCATTGTTTTAGGCGGCATTAGTTACACAACGGGAGTACTATTTTACGTTGTCGGGAAAAAGAAAAAGTGGATGCACAGCGTGTTCCACTTGTTCGTCTTAGTCGGGACTTTGCTTCAATTCGTCGGAATTTTATTTATCATTATTTAATTTTCTTTTTAATCAGCAATACTGCATAAAGCACTAATAAAATTGTAAGTCCTGTGTCTGCTAATACTGCAATCCACATCATATTAAACGCAATGTCAAATATTGCAAATAATAACGTAGTTATCATAATTCCGATTTTTATAAATAACGCTATCGAAATACATGTAATAGCTCTTCTTCTAGTTGCTCTAGCAATATCAAGAGCCTGAACAAACTTATAAGGGTCGTCGTTCATTAAAACAACGTCGGCGTTCATGATTGCAACATCGCTACCAAGTGCCCCCATCGCTATTCCGACATCCGCTAAAATAATGCTCGGCGCGTCATTGACTCCGTCTCCCATAAAGGCAATCGCGCCTTTATTTTTATTCAATTCATTTTTCAAATGTTCGATCTTTTGATCTGGCAAAAGTTCGGAATGATATTGTTTGATTCCGAGTTCGTTAGCCACTAAAGCGGCACTTTTTTCATTTCCTCCTGTTAAAAGCAGCGTTTCTATACCGCGTTTTGAAAGAACTAATACAGTTTTCTTTGCATTTTCTTTAACGGTGTCATCAAGTGTTACATATCCTGCATATTTATCGTCCACTAATAAATGAAGTGTAGTCAAATTTTCTTTGGCATTATCGATATCATGGCCGTGTTCAGACATAATTTTAGAGTTGCCGCACACAATTTGATGGTTTTTATATCGAAGTGTGACACCAAAACCAATTTTTTCATAATAATCGGTGACCTCGCCACTTAATTCGACATCGCTTAATGCCTTTTTAAGCGCCTCTGCAATCGGGTGGGTTGAATAAAGTTCGCAGGCAAATAGATATTCTTTGAATGTATTTAGTTCTATTTCAAAAGGATTAAATTCATTTACTGAAAATTCACCACTCGTCAAAGTTCCGGTTTTATCGCTGACGAGTAGTTTAACTTCGTTAAGTCTATCTAAATAATTAGCACCTTTTAC
>Ga0265295_1007873_pt1 | contig 12037 bp, 14 predicted proteins | sample Munlansysbiofilm_FD_192503 | JGI IMG/M metagenome (GOLD analysis project Ga0265295, IMG submission 192503) | Leachate microbial communities from a municipal landfill in Southern Ontario, Canada - Methane capture system biofilm | ecosystem: Engineered > Solid waste > Landfill > Unclassified ... | reverse complement strand
CCATGAAATCCACTTCCGTTCTCGGTTATTTTGATATTATCATATGCTATTGTACGCACAAAAGCAATAGTGAACGGGAGTGAGCCGTCTCCGGTTGCACCCCCGCACTCATCTTGTTTACAAGCGGGATAGTCGAAGGAGTTTCGGCCCCCCTAGGCAAACATTGCCAGGGGAGGCAATCCTCTTACTTCAATGGAAATATGAAAGGCCAGAGTGCTATGTCATTATGCCTATTTGACGATGGGATCATGATAAGATTTCTACCCGAATAACCCGGAAATGAAGCCCCGGGTTTTTTCATGTCGGGGAGAGGTGAAAATATGGTCAGTAGACCCCTTTTCCACCACCTGACCATCCAGCATAAATACAGTCTCATCTGCAATACGACGGGCCTGAAAGAGATTATGGGTAACAATGATAATAGATAAATCCTCGGCCAGGCGCATCAATAACTCCTCAATCAAACCAGTGGAGGCCGGGTCCAGGCTCGAACAGGGCTCATCCAGGAGTAATACCCGGGGTTCTACAGCCAGTACCCTGGCCATGGCCAGGCGCTGTTTTTGCCCACCCGAAAGCTGGGAGGCCGGTTGTTTGAGCCGGTCTTTAACCTCATCCCAAAGGGCCACTTTACGCAGGCAGTCTTCCACTATAGCGTCCATTTGCAGGCGGCCTTGGGCTCCATAATACCTGGGGCCGAAAAGTACATTTTCCTTGATACTCATCGGCAAAACCACCGGGGTTTGATAAACCATACCGACTTGCCGGCGCACACTGGAAACATTCTTTACTTCATTGATTGACTGCCCCAGTACCCGGATGTCGCCCTCACATTTAAAACCTGCTTCCATCTCGGCCGTACGATTAATGCTGCGCAGCAGGGTAGTTTTGCCACAACCTGATGGCCCCATAATAGCAGTAATAGAACCAGAATTAAACCCAACATTTACGTTTTTCAAAACGTTTTTGTGCCCGTAGCAGGTACTAAATTTTATAAGCTCAACTGCATTCATCTACTATTAATCCTTTCTTGTAAACTATACAGCCACAGGGCCAGGGTGTTTATTAAGAGCAACAAAATAACCAGCACCAAGGCAGTAGCATAGGCCTGGTTTATTGATATATGCTCATTAAACAGGATATAAAGATGATATGGTAAGGCCATGACTGGCTCCAACAGTGCTCCCGACGAACTGGCTGCAATGGCGGCAGCAGTTACCATAATGGGGGCAGTAGCTCCTGCTGCATAACCCAGTGCCAGCAGTATTCCAGCCAGTATGCCTGCAGCAGCCCGGGGTAAAATCACCCGGCGCAGGGTATAGGATTTGGCCACCCCCAGGGAATTAGCCACCAGTCGGTAATTTTCATCTACTGCTAGTAACGCATCCCGGCTGGAAACCACAATAACCGGAAAAACCATGATGGCCAGGGCCAATCCTCCCGCCAGCAGCGATATTCCCCAACCCAGGGTAACCACTCCCAAAGCATAAACGAACAAGCCGGTAACAATAGATGGTACTCCGGACATGCTCTGTACCAGCAGGCTTATCATCTCCGCTAATCGCCCGCTAGACCCGTATTCACTCAGATAGACTGCTGTTAACAGGCCCGGCACTATGGAGAAAACCAGGGCCAGCAGGACCAACCACAGGGTTCCTTTTATCGCCGGAAATATTCCCCCTTCACTCCCCAGCGGAGTTCCAGCCGGGCTGCCCACTATAAACTGGCTACTGATATAAGGCCCCCCGCGCCAGATTAGATACAAAATGATAGCCAGTAAGACCAGCAATATAAAAAGGCCGGATAGCCAGAAAAACGATTTTAATAATAGATCAGCAGCTACTCTGGACCTCAAAACTGCTTCACCCCACCTTTTAAGCGGCGTAGAAGAATGTTTACGCCAAAATTCACCGCAATTACCATTACGATTAACACCAGTCCGGCCGCAAAAAGAGCCTGGTAATGGATACTGCCAGGAATAGAACTGCCCAGTTCCAGAGCAATCAGGGCGGGCAGGGGTTCGCCTTTGTTAAACCAGGAAAATGGCAGCATTAAGGTGTTACCCGCCACCATAAGTACAGCCATAGTTTCACCCATAGCTCGGCCAAATGCCAGTACCAGTGCCCCCATCATACCTCTTCGAGCCAAAGGAACCAGAACGCGCAGAGCCATGTATTCCCGCGATACTCCCAGGGCCATACCTGCCTGGCGGTATTCAGGCGCTACTGAACGCAGGGCGGCCTCGGAGTTAGAGGTTATAAAGGGCAGGATCATGATGGCCAGAATCAAAGAAGCGGCAAAAAGGGATTCTCCGCTGGCCAGGTCAAATCTTAGTTCAAAAAACTTAATGAGCACTGCGGCCCCCAGGAACCCGTAAACAACTGAAGGTATACCGGTAAGCATGTTTAAAACCGGACGCAGCATTGCGGGCAACGGGGCGGGAGCAAATTCCGCCAGGAATATGGCGCAGCCAAATCCCAGCGGGGCAGCAATAAGCAAGGCTCCTCCCGCTACCCACATGGTACTTATCAGCATGGGTGCAATACCAAATTGAGGTGGGGTGCTCACCGGTCTCCAGGCGGTCCCACTCAAGAAATCCATTGCCCCTACCTGTGACCAGATAGGCCAGCTTTCCCGTAATATAAATAGGAGCATGCCCAGCAAGAGCAGTGAAGATAGCACGGCTGCACTAATAAAGATGGTACTAATAATTTTTTCTTTTAATTCCAATCCTGGATTCATCTTTTGCATAGTTTACCTCTTAAGCGTGCATACGCAAAAATAACGAGCAGGTTTATCCTGCCCGTTATTTAAGTATCGCAGCCGTTTAGCGAGCAACGGGAATATAACCCAGATCCTCAACCACTTTCAGGCCTTTATCAGATTGCAGGTAATCCAAGAACTTTTGTTGTTTAGCGTCTGGCTTTTCTTTGCTGAGCAGCAGCAAAGGCCGTCCGATCTTATATTTTCCCGAGTTGATGTTTTCCAGCGTTGGAGCAATGCCATCTACGCTTAGGGGTATTATCTTGTCCGGGTTCTGGTTAACCAGACCACTGGAAACATAACCTATGGTGTCTGCATTATCCATGATTTTCCCGCCTAACGCACCCATGGAAGGAATCTGTAAGGCCTCGGGCGAAATTGGGGTTCCCTTCATAATCGCCTTATCAAACACTTCGCTGGCACCACCACCCAGATCGCGAACCGCAACTACTATCGGACGATCAGGCAATGCCGGATCCAGCTCTTTCCAGGTCTTTACCTTACCAGAAAAAATTGCTACCAATTCCTCGGTGGTCAGGTTAGGCTTGACCTTGGCAATTGGATTAGCAGCATTAACCCCGATATCAAGCACATCAGAACCTAGCTGAGTAATGCTGCCATTGGCAAACTGAGCTTTTTCTTCATCTTTAAGGTCCTTGGTTACCATCCCAAAATCAAAAGTCCCGTCCACAGCCGACTTCAGGCCAAAGCCGGAACCACCGGTAGATACAAATATTACGATAGGTTCGTCCGGTAAACTGGAGTCAACCTTATTCCAGGTCTTGAATTCCTCGGTAAAGTTATCTGCACATTTGGCTATGATAGGAGCCAGGGTGCTCGATCCGCCAATTTTTATGGAAGCTTTTTCAGTCGGAACCGGGGTTGTTTCGCTTCCCTGTTTATCGCCCGCACATCCGGACAGCAAACATAAGGCCAGCACCGAAATCAGTAAAATACTCAGCCAAGTTTTTCCTCTCACTACGATCATCCTCCATTTATATATTCTTAACACTCATTATATAGTTACCTATAGTTATCTGTCCAATAACTGCAGGTTATATCGCCAAGCACACGGGGACGGTTCGAGACCACTGAAAAAGTATCATAAATGTCATCCTGAGGAGCTGCAGGCGACGAAGGATCTCTTTTGGAAGTCCGTAATATTAGGCCTTTAGCCAACGAGATTCTTCGCTATCGCTCAGAATAACACGCAAAAGAGCACTTTTTCAGCAGTCTCGGACGGTTCTTGTGTGCTTCCCAGAACCGGCCCCGTGTGTTTTAGCACATGAGAACCGTCCCCGTGTGCACGGTCAGTATCATCAGGGCCATACCATCTATCCAGCTGTAATGCAGGCTGTTAAGGCGGCTGTGGTTAGCACTGCCGCTGGTATAGCATCTGCTCTCCATGGCCAGGGCCAGTTCATTGGCTCTCTGCAGGGAGGCCCCCAGAAGGGGGATTAATATTGTTACGGTGGTTTTTAAACGCAGCCATAGGGGACCCGCGTCGAATCTAGCCCCCCGGGATCTTTGCGCCCGGGCAATTATCTCTGCTTCCTCAATGATGGTAGGTATGAAACGCAGGGAAATGTTTATAATCATGGCAAACTGCTGCACCGGGAAACGCAGATAGGCCAGCGGCGACAAGAGTGATTCCAGTCCAGCTGACAGTTTGAGACTGGAGGTGGTCATGGTCAAGAGGCTGGCGCCCAGATAAAGCAACACCAAGCGTAGAAAAGTGGCTATGCCCAGATAGACACCCGCCCGGCTCACTATGATTCCCCCCCAGCTCAGCAGGGGATCCCCCCTCGTAAAAAAGACCTGGCAGATAAAGGTGAGCAAGAAGAGTATGCGCAGTGATTTCAGGCCGCCAAGCACCCGGAGGATTCCTAACTGGGAAAGGTGTATCAGGGCAATAATAAGCGCTGCATCAAGCAGCAGTCTTGAAATGGTTTGACCGGGCCAGGCCACAGCCACGATTACCGCCAAACAGCCCAGCAACTTGGTGCGTGGATCAAGGCGGTGAATTACGGAATCGCCTCTTACAAATTGGCCGATTATCATACCTTGCATCGAGTCGGCTCCTTTAGTATGCGGCTGATTTCCAGGGCTGCCTCTTCCAGGCTGATAATGTCGGTGTTTACCTGGCAGCCGCAGTCCTCCAGGCAATAGATCAATTGCAGATGATCCGGCAGGAGCCAATCGTCTCTATCCCGCCGAGCCATTTGCTGTAGGACCTCCACTTTGCCACCATAGGCCAACAACCGACCTTCTTCCAGAAAGGCCAGCTTATTGGCCAGGAGAATTAATTCATCAGCCTGGTGCGATACCATAATCACCGTGGTTTTATAATCGCGCTGCATATCCTGTAGTGCCTGCCATACCCTGTCACTGGCGGCTGGATCCAAACCGGCGGTGGGTTCATCTAAAACCAAAACGTCGGGGCACATGGCCATAATGCTGGCCAGAGCCAGCAAGCGCCGCTCGCCGCCGCTCAAGCGCAGGGGCGATAGATGGGTAATCTCCTCGGGGTTCAAGCCAACTCTATGCAGAACCTCCTCAACCCGCCTCTCAATGTCAGGCTGCTCCAGGCCAAGATTCTTGAGTCCATAGGCCACTTCCGCAAAAACTGTACTGGCAAATATCTGCTGTTCAGGAAATTGGAATACCAGGCCCACTTCCTTCCATAGCTCGCTGTAATAGTGGTTGACGGCGGTATTCTTGCCCTTAACCAACACACTTCCCGCAGTAGGCAGCAGTAAACCATTGAAATGCTGCATCAGGGTGGATTTTCCGGAACCGTTGGCTCCAATAATGCCGACGAACTCACCCGCTTCTATAGAAAAAGACAGGCCCTCCAGGGCTTTTTTCTCATAGGGAGTCCCGCTTTGATAGACATAAGTCAAATCCTTGATCTCGATTATGGGCATAAATATTCCACCATTTGCTCCAAAGTAACTATTTTTTTATCAATCTGGTGTCCCTGCCTTACCAGGCTACCGGTTATAGAGGCAATGGGCGGAGGCTTCAAGCCCAGCGCAGTGAACTGCGGCGAACTGAACACGACCCAGGGAGGACCGTCCATATGAACCGCGCCTTCATGCAGCACAATCAGCCGATCCGCCACCGCCAGTTCTTCCATGCAATGCGAAATCATGATAATAGTGAGGTGGTGTTCCCGGTTCAGCTGGAGCAGGCATTTCAATAATTTACGTCGGCCAGGCTGATCCAGCATAGAGGTCGGTTCGTCCAGCACCAGACATTCGGGTCTCATCGCCAGAGCCGCCGCCACGGCCAGTCTCTGCTTCTGCCCACCCGAGAGCAAATGGGGTGCATGATAACACAGGTCTGATAAACCTACTGCCTCCAGGGCCCAGTTGACTCTCCGGCGGACTTCCGCAGGTGAAAGGTTGAGGTTTTCGGCCCCAAACGCCACTTCCTCATCGACTATGGGGTTGATGATCTGATTGTCAGGATTCTGGAAAACCATGCCCACCTGACGCCTGATCTCCTGTTGATAACCTGGCTCGGTGGTATCCATGCCGTTGATTAGAACTTTGCCGCTGCTGGGTAAGAGTAGCGCATTCAAAAGGCGCGCCAATGTCGTTTTACCGGATCCGTTCATCCCGGCGATTCCTACCAACTCACCCGCCCCTATGCCAAGGTTTATGTCAGCCAGAGCTTGGCGAGTATTATCTCCGGCTTGCAAATATTCTTTGCTGACGTTTATTAGCTCTATAATTCTGCCCATTGTCTCTCCCTGCTGCGCCAATCAAGTCTTAGCGGTGCAATCTGCATACAAAGTTTTCTGAATTTATAGTATCTGTCCCACCAGGAGTATAACCGTGACGGTCAAAGCAAGCGACATAATCACGTAATCAGCCCAGTATAAATCAAGCCGCCGCAGATAAGTGCGCCGGGGATACGCTCTGAACCCTCGGGCTTCCATTACTATCGACAGCTGCTGGGCCTTCAGCATGGTCCGATATACTACTGGAAATATGAGGGTACGATACATGCTGATTTTCTCCCCCCAGGCTACCTTCTTCAACTCTACTCCCCGTAACTGTACGGCCGTTATCACATTTTGCATCTCATCGCGAAACAGGGGTAAGAACCGCAGTGCTATGGAGACCATAAAGGCAATTTCGTAGGGGACTTTCCATTGTATCAGGCCCAGTACAAAATCCCGGGAACTACAGGTGGTAAGCAGCATAGCTGAATTTACTACTACTAATATGCGCAAAACCACCGAAGCCCCGGCTATCAGGCCGGCGCTGCTGACCAACTCCAGCTGACCTATCGTCAACCAGACCTGCCCGCCTTTGGTGAACAGGCACTGAATCAGAAAAAGGATCAATAATAATGATACCAGGGGGCGCAGATATCCGCCTATCATCCCAATATCAAAGCGGAAAGCCCCCAGCAGTGCCAGGCTTACAGCCAGTAACAGTGCAAGCTGGAGCGGGTTGTTATATATTAAAGCCAGGCCGGAAATACAAATTACTAAAAGCATTTTACTGCGGGGATCAACCTTCATTCAACAACCTTCCTCTTCGCTCGCTATCTGATTGAATCCGGCCATTTTCCATGCTAATGAGCCGTTCAGCCAGCTTATTGACAAAAGCCATATCATGACTGACCAGCAGCATCCCCCTCCCCAGACCGGCCACTTTATGTAAATACTCGACTAATTGTTTCTTGCGGAAAGCATCCAGGCCGATAGTGGGCTCATCCAGTATCAGGTACTCCGGTTCATGTGCCAAAACGGCCGCTATAGCCAGGCGCTGTTTTTCCCCCTGACTTAGATGCATAGGAAAAGAGTTGCGATAACCATCGAGCTCAAAATATTCCAGGAAGAAATCCACCTTCTCCTTTATCCACTGCGGGCCCTGCCCCGCTCTACTCAACCCGAAGGCAATTTCCTCGGCAACGCTGGGACAGAAAAGCTGCAAGTCAGGATTCTGAAATATATATCCGATGCGAGCCCCAACCTCGGCCAGCGTATACCTGGCCAGGGGTGATCTGGTCAGGTATATCTCCCCCTTATCCGGTGGCAGGATCCCTATTATCAGCCTGGTAAGGGTGGTCTTGCCACTTCCATTGGGACCTACAACGGCAGTTATAGCTTTTTTCTCCAGCTTAAGGTTAATATCCGTCACCGCCGGACTACTTTGACGCGGGTAACAAAATTCAACCTGCCTTAATTCTATAAATGACATCCCTTACGCTCCCAACTATTCAGCGCTATAATTAGTAAATTATCTAATCATCTGCCAGCTGATGGACCAACAGGAAATCCCTGTCGGAGAGAATCACTTCTGGCTTATCACTACGAATCAAATGACCGCGTTCCATAATTAATAATCGATCTGCCCCCATCAGTGCCTCGAGATTATGCTCTACGGCCAGAATGGTTTTCCCCTGGCTATGCAATTTATAAATAGCAGCGGCAACTGCCTTGTTGGCCGCGGCATCCAGTTGAGACATGACTTCATCCAGAATTAGCAGCGGGGGATCAAGCGCCAGAACCGCCGCCAAGGCCACCAACTGTTTCTCACCCCCGGACAAATGCGCAGGATTGGCATATCTTAAGGCGGTAATCCCCAAAATGTCCAGGACATAGTCCAGCCGCTCCTGAATAAGCTCCGGAGGCAGGCACAGGTTTTCCGGGGCGAAGGCGATCTCGTCTTCCACGGTAGGCGAAAACAACTGGGTATCAGGATCCTGAAACACTATCCCCACCTCCAGAGCCAATTCCGCTCCCCGTATGTCCCGGGTATTCTTACCGTTCAGCCATATTTCACCGCTCATTATACCGTCCCGCTGATGCCGGATGGCTCCACTGAGGCAGAGACACAAGGTGCTTTTACCACAGCCGCTCAAACCACTTACCACCGCAAATTCTCCCCGTTGCAGCTGCAGATTTATATCCCATAAAACCGGAGGACTATCCGGCTCATAGCGATAGTTGAGATTTTTGGCTGCCATGACTTCCATTACAATTTGTCTCCCCTTTCAACCCAGGACGCCGCTCCGGGTAATGTTTCCTCCCGTGGGTCAGTACAGTAGTCCGGGTGTCAGGCTGTAGTGGTTAACTCCTCTTAATTACCGAATTTCCGCTCTGGTTTAGATACGTGCCGGATCTGCTGCAGTATTTTATAGGCCAGCAGACCACCTAACCCGCCTGACAGAGCTGCTACACTCAAGCTCAACAGCAGAGGGATTAACGGTAAACGGAAATATACAAAATTGACCATAACGGTACCGCCGATATTGGCTAACAGGCCGGCCAAAAACGCGCACGGCAGACAACATACCCGGTGTCCAATAAGCAGCAAGCCTATATCAGCTAGAATACCAGGTACTGTATAGGTGATGAGGCTTAACGCTCCATGGGAGCCTAATATCCCTGTAGCTATGACCAGGATGGCCTGCACCACACAAATCAGGGTCATGGTGCCTCGTTTACCGGTTATGCCAAAACCCAGAACCAGCCACATCATGTATAACCCGCCGGCTACTGCCCCCGAGGGGATAAAGAGGGGCCCGGTTATAATGTGGGCCAGGGGGACAATTATTTGTTTAGTCGCCACTCCCAGGGCAGCCATCATAGCAATAATGACCAGATCATAGAGAGAAAAGCGGTCCAGAAATTTTTGCACCATATTTACATTCTTTCTCCTTCGGAGCAGTATTCCTTGATCGGTATCACGGTTCATTAATCATCCCTCCAAGTCCCGCCTGGATTCACTACGGAGCGCAATATTAAAATCCAGCCCCAAGCTGCACTGCTTTCTGCCTCGCGCTTCAGATGCTATGTATATCTTCTAATTGAAAAGACTCATATCCTGCCAGTCTCTTATTTTTGCTAAAAGGATCTCCTGCTGGTTTACCCTTCGTTGGGCAGCACTTCTCATTTCCAGTATAAAATACTCCCTGACTTTTTCCAGGTCAATGGGCCGCCTTCTGGCATAGCTATTCACCAAACGCCGTATCGCATCATATTTGGCCGCTGTGAACATAGGATCACTGTTTATAATAAAAGCGGACAAACCCCCCAGATCTCGTTCCGGCCTATCCCATACTGTTGCTTCAAAATCCAGCCCCACTATATCGCTGCCGGTAAAAATAAAATTACGTAAATTCAAATCGGGGAAACAAAGTCCCTGTTCCCCTTGGGGGCGCACGGTGTGGAGTTGGTACAGCCAGGCGGTTAGAGCTTCTACCCAATCATTCTGCCGGATCAATTCCTCTCGATACATCATATCTGCCAACAGTATTCCCGCACTATATTCCATCAAGATGGTGTGTTCGTCACTCCAGACAACGCTGGGAACCCGCAGCCCCGCAGCGCTTAATTGCTTTAAAATGGATACTTCTGGTGCGACGCTCGCCCGGCGATTTAACTTAAGCACATATTTAACACGCTTATCCCCTGCATTTAGGCCTTGCAGTAAGTATACTTCATTGCGGCGACTGAATACTTTTTCCATACTCAATATTTTTATGCCACATATATCTTCTACCAGTTCACCTATATCTGTTTGCATCAAACGCTCCTTCATTGGCATGGTCACCTTAATAACCTGCCTGATTGCCATGGGCAACCGATTAAGACGAAAGTTTTATCCGAAAATTAATTTCGATGTCGTCCAGTGCTTATCCCGGTTGATTAATCAATCCGGGCCGAGTTGCGAATTGTCAATATCAAGGTAATGTACTAAACTTTTAACATTGGAACTCAAACCGAAAAAGGTATCTGTTTATGAAAAAAGCTGATAAATTTCTTATTGGGACCATACTGGTTCTTGCCTTGGGTGCCTATCTGGTTTTCTGGCTCCCGGCCCAGACAGACTCACCCCTGTGGGCAGAAATATCCGTTGATGGACAGGCCGTCTGGAAAGCCAACCTGACCGACCTCACCGGCCAGGACTTGCTTGATATCGATGGGCCCCTGGGAACGAGTGTAGTTGAAGTTAAGCCCGGTGCCATTCGGATGAATTATTCCCCTTGCCCGGATCATTATTGTATGGAAACCGGATGGATTAACCGACCCGGCCGATTAATTGTCTGTATACCCAACCGGATTGTTATTAAAATATATCCCAATAATAATTCCCCCGACACAATCTCAAATTAAGGAGATGAAATGTGTGCATTCCACCAGAAAGCTAACCTTGATCGCAGTGTTGGTGGCTCAAGCTATAGTCCTGCATTTGTTTGAAGCCCTTATTCCTCTTCCTATTCCCATTCCAGGAGTAAAGCTTGGTTTAGCCAACATAATCACCCTGCTGGCCCTGGTGCTTTTCGATTTCAAATCCGCCCTGCTCATTGCCGTCCTGCGAACAGTACTGGGCTCCCTGCTGAGCGGCACCTTTTTCAACATTGCCTTTTTTATGAGTTTTGCCGGAGCTGTGGCAGCCACCTTGCTGATGGCAGGACTTATGCGCTTAGGCCCGACACCGGGCATCGACTCGCCCTTCAGTTGGCTGGGAATCAGTATTGCCGGAGCCGTGGCTCACAACCTCGGACAGCTGGCAGTAGCATCCATCCTCATCCAGCATATCGCTATCTTCTATTACTTGCCCATTATGTTAATCTCATCTGTGCCCACAGGATTGCTTACCGGGCTGCTATTAAGAGAGCTGCTTAATTATCTGCAAGCCTCCGGGCAACTGGACCAATTTTCCGCCTAAGCGGGCAGATGGTCTGCGGGGCAGTAAAAGGAAGCCGCGAGTTGCTAGTCCTTCCCGGTCATCTTATGTACATAGCCGCCCTCTGCCATGAAATCAATCTGTTGCTCCAGAGAGGGACTGATACTTATATTTTTCTGCTCATCAATAAATACCACCTGGACATCGGTCAGCTTATTCGCCATCTCCATACCAGGCCCGGTACCCAGCACAAAAAGCGTGGTGGATAACAGATCAGCCTCGGTTGCCCCGGGCGCCACTATAGTGGCAGCCATAAGCTGCCGGGCCGGCTGGCCTGTAGATGGATCTAAAATATGATGATAACGGATCCCGTCGGCGAAAAAACAGCGCTCATAGTCTCCTGAGCTTACTACCGCCCTATCTTTGACCTTTATGACGGCAATAAGCTTGGTTTTATCACGGGGATCTTGAATACCGGTTGACCAGGCCGAACCATCTGGTTTGGAACCGATAGCCAACACATTCCCGCCGGCATTAATCAAAGCCGATGTAATTCCCAGTTGCCGCAGTTTTTGGGCTGCCCTATCGGTGGCGTAACCCTTGGCTATACCTCCCAGGTCAAT
>Ga0265295_1007872_pt1 | contig 12037 bp, 7 predicted proteins | sample Munlansysbiofilm_FD_192503 | JGI IMG/M metagenome (GOLD analysis project Ga0265295, IMG submission 192503) | Leachate microbial communities from a municipal landfill in Southern Ontario, Canada - Methane capture system biofilm | ecosystem: Engineered > Solid waste > Landfill > Unclassified ... | reverse complement strand
ACGGTACCAAGGAATCCAATCATAGGTGCTGCTCCGGCTATGGTTGCCATTGTGGGCAATCCCTTTTCAAGTTTAGTAACTTCAAGGTTTGCCAAATTTTCAATGGTGGCGTTTATATCGTTTAGTGGACGACCAATTCGGGTAATTCCTTTTTCAATCATGCGCGAAATTGTATTGTCGGTTTGTTGGCACAATGTTATGGCATACTCGATTTGTCCGGCGTGGATATAATCCTTGATTCGATCCATAAACAATGGATCTTCGTTTGATGCTTGTCGTATGGCAAGAAATCGTTCAAAGAAAATGTAAACGGCAAAAATGGAGAGAATAAAGATCGGAATCATAATAAATCCGCCTTTAACTGCGAGTTCCCAAAATGATAGCGTCATTGCACTTGTTTCGGGTGTGGTTAGTATCTCTGACGATTCTTGAATCAGTAAATGGATCATATTGTTTAGTTTTATGTGTTAACGATATTTGGGTCAAAGTTATTATATTTTTTTGTTTTAATTACGTTGGCTAATGGTTGGGATCTATTTTTTGTCATTTCCGAAGAGTTTGTTCCAAAGCTCTCGGAATGTATTAAACTCTTCTCGGTAAAACACTCCGGCACCTTGTTTCGATCGATCTTCTGTCTGGTTATCTGATTTTGCGTAGCCTTTAAAGCGAATTTTACCTTTTTTGTCGAGTTTAACTTCCATTTCAAAGTCGCCTGCAATATTTGTTCCATCGCTTGAGCTGGCGTTTACCTGTTGACCGCCAACACCAACGTTGGTGTTAATGGTAACTCGGTTATTTAATAACTGAGTTGATACGGCTACTTCGTATTCTGTTGAGGTTGTTTCACCTCCTGGGGTATAATTAAATCCAAGATCCCATGTTTTGCTGATTTGTGATAGCCAGTTGCTAACTTGATTTGAGAGCAATTCGCTAGCATTGCTCTCCACGCCTGAAGGACCAGTACCATCGGTTGTTTTAACGGCACCGGGCAGGGGTTGGAATCGACTAAGTACAAGAAGTGAGATTACTTGTTTGCTAATCTCATCGGCTTGTAGTCCTTTTAGTTGCTCCTGTGCTTCCTCGGCCGTAGCGGGCAACGTTACGTTAAAGTTTATGGTAGGAGCCATGATCGTTCCTGTCATTACCAGGTGTGCATCGGCGGCAATTTTAACATCTTCGTCGGCGGCATTAAAGGTGAGTTCATAGAGCGATGCTCGTCGTACACGATATACGGCATCTAGGTCAACGGATGCATTTGCGGCATCTCCTGACCAAGTAATGCTGCTCCCTTTGGCAACGGCAAAGCGTTTTTGAAAAATATCTTGAAGCGTAAACAGATAATCTCCTTCAGAAATAATATAATCGCCAAACATCTCTAACTCTCCATTTGGATGCATGTAAACGGTTAAATTACTGGAACCTTTTGCTTTTATGATATCGCCAATGGTTGGGTCGAAAATAATTTGCACTTCGGCATCGGGCGTAACTTCCAAGTTAAGCATGAGTTTGATTTTCATCTCCTCTTTCTCTTCCTCTACTTCCTGTTCCTTTTCGTCTTTGTTTTGAGTTTTTGTGATTTCTGGTTCCACAAATGTTATGTAGTCTACCTGACTGGCTGTTCCTCCGCTGTTTAGGGGGATGAAAAAACGTGTGTTGGGTTCTGTTTTTACTCCTAAGGCAATATCCATGTTGTCAAGTTCTCCTTTTAATGTTCCTGCTCCTGAGGCAAATACAGTTCCATAGAAGGTGTCGTTGTCTTTTTCTAAAGTATTGAGAAACATAAAGTTGCGAGCATTGAATTTGATATCTAAGGCAATTTCATCAAAATTTTCGTGTTCTACACTTCCCTTAATAACCATAAAGTTATTGTTATCATCAACAATACGCAAGTCGTTAAAAATTAATGCATCGGGAGCGACATCGATCCAGTCGGTAATGTGATATCTTGTTTGAGTATAGTCAAGCAAAAAGGTGGCTCGATCTAAAATAATCACTCCTTCGATTTTTGGTTCTTCGAGTTTTCCTTTTATAATAATTTCAGACGTTGTTCGCCCCGACAGATCATGCAAGATTCCTTTTAAGTAGGGATTTAGAATGGAAAGGTCAAATCGGTCTATAAAAAGCCGAAAATTTATGAATGCGCGGGCAGGGTCGTAGTCGCCTACAATATATAGAACATCGTAGTTTTTAACCGTTGATATCCAATCAACGTGAATCATTTCGAGCAATGGATCCCAGGTACTTGATATTTTAGTGTCTCCAATTAACTGATCGTTGTAGGTCAGTTTGTCGAGTTCAATTTGCGCAAGTATAAAAGGATCGCTATAGATACTGGTAGCTACAATGTCGGCGGAGAGTACGCCACCCAACGTAATATCTGCCTCTTTTTCCAAAATTACATTTAACGCTTCAATGTTTATATTTTTTGCTTTTACGAATAGGGTATCTTCTTTGTTTTTAGATATTATACCATCGATTTCTAAATATTGGTATCGGTGTCCAATGGAGAAATGAGCAAATTTAATTGTAGTAGTGTCGATGTTAATCGTTGAAGGAGCAATATTCCATGTAGTGTCGGAAATAATAATATTTGAGGGTAAAATATTGATATCTAGTTTGTCGAATAGTCCTGATGCCGGGAATTTTACTTGCGCACTAATGTACCCACTGTAATTTGTGGTATCGGGGGTGTTGTAGTTGTTCCAATTTGCGTTGAAGGTTAATACATTTTCCTGGATAATGGTATTTAACGAAAGGTTTTTGACCGACATCTCAGGGAGATATTCAAAATCGTTTGCGCTTATGTTGGCCACGATTTTTTCCTTCTCGTTGTAGCCTGAAATTGTAATCTGATTTAGTTTTTGGTCGCCATAAGAGATTGAATTTGTGGAACCTTTCATGTTGAAGTTTTTCCCGGCTGCCGTGTAGTTAATAATAACGCTGCTGTTGTTGCTTACTTTTAATGTGGTGTCAAAAAGATTTACAACAGGTTGGATATCACGTAAATTAATATTCAATCGAATGTTTGTCAAATCATCATTGGCAACGGGAATATCTGACCATGCAATGGCTGGTAAGTATTGTTCTATTGCATCGCTTAATACGTATGATATGGTGTTGTAGGAGTATTGTCCAGTGAGATCTAACTTAAAAAAGTCGGAGTTTAAACGAAGAAATTTGGACCCTCCAATACTTCCTATTTCCATGTCTAAATTGGAGAAAACAACATTTTCATCTCTACGCGTGATATGGGTGTCATACATTTTAATGCTTCCCACAATTTTATCGAGTTCGATTCCTGCCATATCTGCCACCATATCGAATTGTATGGTGGAGGTTGAGTCCGAGTCGAAGTTTAATCCATACAGGTTCATGTGCTGTAGGTTTAAAATAAAACGATGTTTTTTCTGCTCCGTTCCATACTCAAACCTTCCCGTAAAATCGAGGGCTAAATTGGTGTCATTTACTTTTAAACTCCCATCAAAAAACGTATTGGATATCAAACCATCGATGTTGATGTTTTGATATCGATACTGATTTAAATCGATAAATGGAATAATTGCTTTCAGGTCGGCCTCGAAGGTATTGTCTACCCCGATTGTAGCCTTGAAGTTTATTTTGCCTTTAATCCTGTCAAGGGTTGGTTTTAAATTAGTTATGGTTCCAATTTGGAAATCGTGGATATTGACATACCCATCTACGATTGTGTTTTTTTCCTGGTTCTCAAATATGACAGCATCCACAGTGAGGGCTCCCAGATTTGTTTTAAATAATCCATTTACCAATAAATTATTCAGATATCCTTTAATTTTCCCTTTGTAGTTTATGGATTTTAGCGTAAGAAGCTCTGTTGGCAAAAGCAAACTATCTTGTTCGTCTTTTAAAAACGACAGTTTATTTAATTGCTCAATTCCTGTCTCTAGATTTTTTATATCTACATCTAAATATAAGTTCTCAAATTCAAGTAGATTTTTAACCGTAAACGAAGTTTTAATTTTTGTGCTGTCTAGTAAACTTAACTCAACATCGACTCCTTGTAAATTGTTTAGCGACCCAGACACGTATCCTTTTACGGCGGTAGCTACTTTGTAGGTTTTTAACACGGAAGCGAAATAGGATAAGTCGTCGGAGGTAATATAGCTTGGAAGCATTTGTATTTCGAATCCAACATTATTTTCAAAGTCATTAAATGGAGCATCCGTTAAATAATTTAGACGCAAGTTTTTAGTCGCCAGTTTAGTTTCTCCCACGGAAAGATTTAGATTGTCGAATATCATGGCTTGTGGTTCCATTGCGAAATCCATGGAAAGGGTGTTGATGGTTATTCCACATTTGTCGCTTGCCGTTAGGGATTTAACCGCAATGCTAATGGTATCGCCGTAGATGTCAAAGGGTTGGACATGTGCATTGATATTAGAAACTACGAGATCGTCAAAATTAATTTCCGTTGTGGGTTCTGGATTGTGTCCTCGCATTTTGTATTGGGAACGCTCCAGCACCAGATTGTGGACATACAATCGAAACATAGACTGGGTGGTGTCGGGAATGGTATCGCTGGGGGATGAAAATAGGTCTATTATTTCCAATAAATTCATATTCCCCACACTGTCTGTAAATAAGTTGAATTTAACGCTGTCAATTTTAAATTGATCAAAATACAATCCCGGACCATTTAAGTCAATTCGATCTACTCCCGCAGTTAGTGAGTGCAAGTATCCCAATGTGTCGCCGTTTAAATCTTCAAAATAAACGCGTTCTAAAACAAGACGGTTAATGGGCCTAAAGTCGATTCGTTCAATTGTAATATGCAGTCCAAATTCATCTTTTAAAAAATGGGTTACTTTTGATATTATAAAAGTCTGGACATAACTGCTTAAAAGAATGACATACAGAATAAATGGCAATGAAAAGAACACTGCCAACACGAAAAACCATATTTTATTTCTTTTTTTGATAACTTTGTCGGTGTTTGTAGGTCAATGTTGCAAAATTAGTTATTCGTAGCTAAGAACGCTCTGTTTTGAAAAGAAATTCTTTGGTTCTGAATATATTTTTGTATTGACCTAAACTATTGTCCCGTAAACGATAAAATTGAGAAATAAAGAGTATGTCAACAATTATATTAGGAATTGAATCTTCGTGCGACGAAACATCCGCTTCCGTAGTAAAAGATGGCGAAGTGTTGTCGAATTATATTGCAAATCAAACCATTCATGAAAAATATGGCGGCGTTGTTCCTGAACTTGCGTCCAGAGCACATCAGCAAAATATAATTCCGGTTGTTGATGCTGCCTTGAAAGATGCCGGAATTGCTTTGGAAGAGTTATCTGCCATAGCATTTACAAGGGGACCAGGTTTGTTGGGAGCGCTTTTGGTGGGCACCTCCTTTGCAAAAGGACTTTCGTTGGCGCTCAATATTCCTATGATTGATGTAAATCACTTGCAGGCTCATATACTAGTTCATTTTATAAAACAAAATACGCCCGATTTTAAGATGCCTTCTTTTCCCATGCTGTGCCTGCTTGTTTCGGGTGGACATACTCAGTTGGTGCTGGTTGAGAATCATTTGAAGATGACTATTATTGGTCAAACAATAGACGATGCTGCCGGCGAAGCGTTCGACAAGTGCGCCAAGGTATCTGGTTTGGGGTATCCCGGAGGACCGGTTGTTGATCGGTTGGCGAAATTGGGGAATCCAAAAGCCTTTGTGTTCTCTAAACCTCGTGTAGCCGATCTTAATTTTAGTTTTAGTGGTTTAAAAACGTCCTACCTCTATTTTTTACAAGATAAAATGAAAGAGAACGCCAATTTTATAGACGAAAATAAAGCGGATTTGTGCGCCTCGCTTCAAAGTACAATTGTTGATATTTTGATGGATAAAACCCGAAAAGCCATTCAGCAGACGAATGTTAAGAGTTTTGCCATTGCTGGAGGGGTTTCTGCGAATAGTGGTTTGCGAAGTGCCACCGAGGCTTTGGGTAAGGAGTTGGGGATTGAGGTTCATATGCCTCAGCTTTCATACACAACCGACAATGCTGCCATGGTTGCCATAGCGGGATATTATAAGTTTTTGAATGGCGAATTTGCCGATCATAGTTTTGCGCCAATGGCACGAATGCCGTTTTAAGAGATAAAAAAAGCTCTAGCGAATTAACGGTACTCGGCGGTCACAATTATTATTGCCGATGTTCGGATTTATTTTGATTCATTGTCTATATTGAAACTACCGCCATCTCGAACCGATTCAATGTATTTTTCATGTACAGGGGCTTTATAGCTGAATATTTTATTGAATAGATTTTCAATTTTCTCATCGCTAAAGATGGTCTCTTTGTGAACCAGATTTACAAAACCCTCTTCAATCATTCGATCAATATGTTTGAGCATTAGTCCATAAAAGCCACTAATGTTGGCTAATCCAATAGGTTTGGCATGCAATCCCAATTGTGATGCTGTAATAACTTCAAAAACCTCTTCAAGGGTTCCAAATCCACCCGGCAACGCTATAAAAGCATCAGCTAATTGGGCCATTTTGGCTTTGCGTTCCTGCATGGTTTCAACAATAATCATTTCGTCGACTATGGTTTCAGCTAATCCTTTATCGCATAGGAATTGTGGAATAACGCCGGTTATTTTACCCCCGTTTTTTTTAATGCTTTTGGCCAATTGGTGCATTAGCCCAACTGAAGATCCACCATAAACGAGTTCAATGTTGTTTTGTGCCATGAGTTTGCCTAAGTTTACAGCAGCACCCATATATTCGTGTTTAACTCCTGTGTGCGATCCACAAAATACAGCTATTCGTTTAATTGTTGCCATACGTACTTTATTTTTTTAATGATTTAATGCAGCTCTTTTGTTAATACGAAAAATGTGGATTAGCAAAGGGAAATTACTAATCCACATTTTGAATTTAAATAATTAATTAAGTTCTACTTTCGAATCCTTAGTTTCTTTCGGTTTTTCGACTTCTTTTTTATTGGTCTCTTCTGTACGTTTAACCACCTCTGCATCTTTAGCTTCTTCTACAATTTTAGCTTCTTTTGTGTTCTCTGTGTTTTCTACAATTTCAGCTTCTTCTGTGTTTTCAGTATTTTCTACAATTTCAGCTTCTACTTTCTTTTCTGTTCCTTCCACAGACTCAATCTTTGTGGCATTTAGGGTGTAAAAAGATAAATATCCCTTTTCCGAAGCCGCGATTTTTTCTCTGTATGCTGCTATTTCTGAAGCAGCAGCTTTGTGTTCGCCCATATCGGCCTTTTCGCCATGAGCAGTATTGTGGTGTCCTCCTTCATGAGCTTCTGCACCATCTCCAGAATGATTATGTTCACCCTCGCCATGACCGTCGTGTTTGTTTTTTTCTTCTTTTTCCCAGTTGTCAAGATATTCGTTGGTAATTCGCATCTCTTCAAGTGTACCTGATACTGCTAGAGTGGTTCCTTCCATTTCAGGAGTAAATGCTTGCAAATCGCCGCTAGGAACAACCTTAAGTCTGCTTGTCCCTTCAGCATTTATCATAAACATTTTATCTCCACCATGAGTACACACATGGTCAATGATTCCCACTGCGGTTACAGTTTTGTCAACATACTCACCCGCATTTTCCATTATTTGATCAACGGTTAATTCTGCTGATGTAGCATTTTCTTTTTTCTGATTTCCGCCACAGGCAACAAAAATTGCTGCGAGCGACATTAAAAATAGTACCTTTTTCATCGTTTTTGATTGTTTAGTGATTGATGTATCGGGATATTTTAGACCCAATCTCCCATGCAAAATTAAAATATTTTTTTGTTTAAAACACCTTTTAGTACACTAAATGTTAAAAATTAGTTAATTTGAAAAACATTCTTTACTTACGGTGTGTTTCCAAGGAATTTATTTTGATTTTATAGTCTCGATATGCATAAGATTTATTACTTTCGCAAAAAAGCAAATAGTTTTCAAACAATTACTAACCTATTACGTTGGAATCCATATTACATAAATTAATAGAAAATTTTAAAGCCTTTAAAAAATGAAAATTTACACCAAAACAGGCGACGATGGAACCACAGCATTGCTGAATGGAACACGTGTTCCAAAATATCATATACGAATTGACTCTTATGGCACGATTGATGAACTGAGTTCTTATTTAGGACTTGTTCGCGATTTTCCGAAAGTAGATAAACATACCATTGAGGCGATTATTGAAATTCAAGAACGTCTAATGACAGCGTCTTCAATATTGGCGTCTGAGGTTGGATGCAAGAATGTAAATATTCCTGAAATTTTTAATTCCGACATCGAATTTCTTGAAAAAGAGATGGATCGAATGGATGCCAAACTGCCGAGGTTAACATCTTTTGTGCTTCCGGGAGGACACACGATCGTATCTCAAACTCATATTGCTCGATGTGTTTGCAGACGTGCCGAGCGATTGTCAATAATAGTTCAGCAGGATTATGGAGGATGCGAAAATGTAGTACAATACTTAAATCGTCTGTCGGATTATTTATTTACTTTAGCCCGTAAATTCAGTATAGATTTTAAAGCAAAAGAAATAATTTGGAAACCACGCTTGTAACTCCGAATTATTTTTTACTTTTGCGCCACTTTTAATAAACCCCTAAAACGAGGTCTTTAACATGTATTGGACTTTAGAATTAGCATCAAAATTGGAAGATGCGCCATGGCCCGCAACTCGAGATGAGTTGATCGATTTTGCAATTCGGTCAGGAGCTCCTCTTGAAGTGACTGAAAACCTTCAAGAAATTGAAGAAGAAGGAGAAATTTATGAAAGCATCGAGGATATTTGGCCAGATTATCCTAGTAAAGAAGATTTCTTTTTTAACGAAGATGAGTATTAAACGTTGATTCACGATTGTTTGAATCATAAAAAAGCCGCCATTGTAAATGAGCGGCTTTTTTAGCACATACAAGTTATTGTGACAGATGTAGAACCCATATTGCACTTTTGTAATCCAAAAACTCTGAACCTTAAGCTAAAAGGATTAATAAGTAATGGCTAACGAATATTTCGAGACGGTAGAAATAGTTTCGTGAAAAGATCAATATGGTTGTGATCAGTAATTTGAAATCTGTGAAATCGTTGTTTTTTCAGACTCTATTTCTCGACAAATCACACCACGGTAAATGAATAGTTTAACAAAACACTCTTAGGAACGTTGTGTTTTTTACGAATTTTATATTAACCCCTCAAAAAAATAATGCCCAAACTATTCAATCCTTGTGTATATATGATATTTAATTCATAAATTTAGCGAGATTATATAATTTTGAAAATCTAGTTTTGATAACCCAGCGATTAAAATAATGATTAAAAATACTCGTCTTTTTATAATTGCATTTCTATTGTTGTTAGCCAACACCTTACATAGCCAGCCTTATAACACCAAGAATAGGCGTGCTGGAACCGCTTTTAATCAAGCCAAAGAACACTACAGTTTGTATATGTACAGTCGAGCTATCGTGGCTTTGAAAGATGCAATACAGTACGATCCCAGTTTTATAGATGCTCATTTGTTTCTTGCCCAAATATATAAAGATGTTGACAGTATAGAGTTGCAAGTTAAAGTAATGAGCGATGTATTTGCCATTGATCCAGAGTGCTTTCCACCTGGGTATATAAATCGGGCCGAAGGATATCTTTTGTTGGGACAATATGAATTAGCCCTATTTGATATTGAATACTTCAACCTAAGATATAAATCCTTTTATCCCAAGGAGATGGATGCGATAAATCGCATGAAAAAGTCATGTGAGTTCTCCATTGAGGCAATTAAAAATCCCACAAACATAAACTTGGAACCTCTGCCGCCTTCAATTAACACCCTTGAAAATGAATATTGGCCTTCGTTTACAGTGGATAACAAACAATTTTTCTACACCGTTCAGCTTAATACCGATAATCGCCGTAGAAGAGAGGATATTTGGACATGCTTTGTTGAAAATGATGTTTATAGCATTGGGATTCCCATCGGACAACCCGTAAACACAATGGATAACGAAGGGGCATCGTTTATAAGTCCCGATGGAAGATATGTTCTATTTACCGGTTGTAATCGTCCCGATGGATACGGTAGTTGCGATATATATATGACCGTTAAAAAAGATGGAGCATGGCTAAAACCTAGGAACTTAGGGAAAAATGTAAATAGTCCGGCATGGGAATCGCGACCAGTAATTAGCTCCGATGGAAATAAACTCTATTTTGCGAGCAGCAGAAAAGGAGGTTTTGGAAAATCGGATATTTATGTCTCCGATTTTATGGGCTACGATCAAAGTGGTTTCCCTATTTGGGATGTGCCTAAGAATTTGGGAGCTGTAATTAATACCGAAGGCGACGAAATGGCTCCTTTTATCCACCCGGATAACAAAACGCTCTATTTTTCCTCCGATTTTCATACAGGAATGGGACGTCAGGATATTTTTAAAACTGTGTTGGAAAATGACGTATGGAGCGCTCCAGTTAATTTGGGATACCCCATAAATTCGCCCAATTCGGAAATGGGAATCTTTGTGCAATCGAATGGGAAAACTGCATTTATTGCAAAAGAGACCGGAGTTACCAAACATATTGATATTTACAAATTTCAACTTCCAAAAACCATGCAAGCCGGTTTAGCAACCTTTGTGAAAGGTATTGTAGTTGATAAAGAGACCAAATTGCCTCTCGAAACAGAAGTTGAAATCAATGATTTTGTAAGTTCAGACGTTCGGTTTAGTATTTGGTCAAACAGTTCAGGTGAGTTTTTAGTAGCCTTGGCTGCTGGTGAACAGTATAGTTTAACCGTCAATAAAACGGGATATCTTTTTTATTCCGATCATTTTGAAATTGAAAATATCGAAATTAGTGGATATGATATTTATGTTGAACTAGAACCCATAAAAGTTGGTAGTAAAACTGTGTTGAATAATGTGTTCTTTGAAACCGATAGTTATGAACTCTCGCCCGAATCACAAAATGAGTTGCAACGAATTTTGAGATTATTGAAAAGTAATCCGAATGTGATAATTGAAATTGGCGGACATACCGATAATCGAGGAAGCGATGATCATAATAAAAAGCTATCGCAGAATCGTTCTAAATCGGTATATGAATATTTAATAAACCAGAACATCGATAAAAGCAGATTAACGTATGTGGGTTATGGCTCCTCTGTTCCGGTTAAAACGAATGAAAATGCCGCAGGACGGGCCAAGAATCGTCGTACGGAGATAAAAATTATTGGCAATTAAATTAGTGCATATGTTTTGTTTGACAAGGGGATTAATATACTGATGTATTAAAGGGACACAATAAAAAAACGAATGTTATGAGACGATTGATCTTGTTTGTTATTGTTATAATTAGTTTGGGAGGGTGTAAGGATGGTTCGAAAAATCAAAATTATACCCCAGACTTTAAATCTATTGATCGGTTTTTAGAACAATCAATTCTCGATTGGAATGTACCGGGAATGGCTGTTGGAATAATTTACGACGATTCCATTGTTTTGTCAAAAGGCTACGGATATATGGATTTGATTGAAAAAGATCCTGTAACCGACAGTACATTGTTTGGCATTGCGTCATTAACAAAGGGATTTTCTGCTTTAGCTATTGGTATGGCTCAGTATCAAGCATATTTAGACATCAATAAACCCATTAAATTCTATCTTCCACAGTTTAAAACCCAAAATGATAGCTTGACGAACAATATCAATTTTGTTGATATTTTATCGCATCGAACTGGATATTCTACCTTTAGTGGAGATTTATCGTGGTATGGAAATTTGAAATCAAAATATCAGGTTCTGGAAAGTATTAAAAGCATACCGGTTTCCAATGATTTAAGGTCAGTTTATGGGTATAGTAATGTAATGTATTTAACTGCAGGACTTGCACTTGAGGCTGCAACAGGTCAGAATTTTGAATCCTTTGTTACAGATTTTATTCTCTCTCCGTTGAAAATGTATAACACAACTTTTGATTACTCAAAAGTTATACAAAGCAGCAATACAGCAACTCCACATGTTGTTGAAAACAACAA
>Ga0265295_1007871_pt1 | contig 12037 bp, 5 predicted proteins | sample Munlansysbiofilm_FD_192503 | JGI IMG/M metagenome (GOLD analysis project Ga0265295, IMG submission 192503) | Leachate microbial communities from a municipal landfill in Southern Ontario, Canada - Methane capture system biofilm | ecosystem: Engineered > Solid waste > Landfill > Unclassified ... | reverse complement strand
GATTCTGCTTGAGTAAATCAATGGGATCACGATTGGTGGAGGAGATAATGCGGCAACGGATGGGCAGAGATTGAGTTTTACCTACCGGAGTGTAGCTTTTGGCATCCAGAGCGCTTAACAATTTATGCTGGAACTCATCGGGGATTTCTGAGATTTCGTCCAGGAACAAAGTGCCATCTACAGCTTGTTCAAAGTATCCTTTGCGCTCTTCAGAGATTCCTGTAAGCGGGCCGGCGACTGAGCCAAAAAATTCAATCTCAAATAGTGAGGGGGAGATTGCCGCGCAATTCACAGATATGAAGGGTGAGTTCTTTTGGGGAGAGCTATAATGGATCATTTGAGCCAATACTTCCTTTCCGGTTCCGCTTTCTCCTTGAATCAGCACATTGGCTTCTTTGTGCATGGCCGCTAATACGGCACTGTCTGTAACCCGCTTGGCGGCTTGTGATTCCCCGGTAAATCGGGCAGCCTGACGCCGGGTGACTTCGATCAACAGATTGTTGTATTTGGCACGCAGCGCTTTGGAATCTGCCATGATCTCGACCAGTTTCTGTTCTGTAACCTGACTGTGGCTATCCCGCAGTTTGGCGATGTATTCCTGGTTCAACTGATCCAATTGGCTCAACACTGCAAAACCGCGAACATAATCCTTACGCTGTTCATAAAAATAAGCGATTGAACGTGTAGTTCCCAGCAGGTGTTCAATCTTGTGGTGTTTTTTGTAAAAACGGGCAACTTCTTTCAACCGGCGGATGGCCTCATCCCATTGTTGCAATGCGATCATGGATAGTGCGATGTTTGAGCTGAGTTCGGCCTTCATGTCCTGGGTTCCTGTCTCCAGAATGGTTTTTTCAGCTTCCAGTTGATAATCAAGAGCTTGTTTGCTTTCTCCCAGAAAGTTCAGGGTGTTTGCCAGATTGTTGAAGATTTCATATTGTGTAATGGGTAGATTTGCGCCAGTGCTTTCCAAAGCTTCAAGACTCATTTTGTAGAAGAGCACCGAAGCCCGGTAGTCTTTCTGAAGGTTTTTCAAGATGCCGTAGTTGTAGTTGAGCCGGACTTTGTGTATGGGTAAACGAAGCTGGGAGATCAGATCCTGGGTCAGGGTAAAAAAACGTTCTGCCATTTCGAATTTGGACAGATGTGCGCAGACGTAGATGATCTCAATGCAGATATCCAGTGAGTGGGTGCTCAATTGGTTTTGGTTTGCCGCATCGTATGCGGCAATGAGATAATTTAAGGCTTGATCATACTGCCGGTTTTGGGATTGAACTTTGGCCACAGACCGTAGAATCAGCACTCTGCAATAAGGGTTTTCTATGCGTTCCAGACCGTCAATCAGTTGCTGCTCCAGTTCCCTGGTATTATGAAGGGTTCTGAATGCCATATGCAGGCGCAGGCTATCCATCAACAAGATGATGTCGGCAGGACTCTTTTTGGTGATCAAGGCAGCTGCTTCATCAGTATAAGTCTTCATGGTCTGGTTGTTTCCCAACCTGGCATGCAGCCCGATCAGGATATAAAGATTCAGAAAACTGCACTCAGGTAGATCCATCTGGTTGAGCTTCTTCTGATTTTCGACAGCCAGTTCAAGCCCGGCATCTAGTTTCAAAGTACTGAACAAAGCATGTGCTTTTGCTATGCGAATGGCAATCTGCTCTTCGGAGTTGAATCCACTGTTTTCTTCATCAATGGCCAGATAAATCAGAGGATCACGCGACATCAGTACAAGCTGGTGTAGCAATGCGGTGTAAGCATCAATAGACATAAACTTTGCTCCTTATTATTGCATTACCCTATATCCGAAGTCATTATTCATGTCAATAGGAAAATTGCATATTTGGATAATCCTTGCAACTGAATGTAGTTCAGGAACATCTATGTAGAATAAACTCAATGGGCAGATTATGCTATCACTTCTTAAGTAACAGCCAAATAAAAAAGGGGCAACCAATTGCGGAAGTCACGACCCCTACCGGTAACTCGATTACCGTAATGCTTTTGGCTACAAAATCTGCCAGAACCAGAAAGCTGGCACCAAAAACCAGACTGGACAGGAACACTTTCTTCTGAGTTCCAGGAATCAGCAAGCGGATGATGTGGGGAGTGATCAGGCCAACGAAACCAATGATGCCGGCATAGGACACCACAATACCAATCAGGATTGAGCTAAGCACAAAGATCTGTATTCTGGTACGGTGAACATCAATACCCACACTGGATGCATAATGATCAGAAGAGCTCATAATATCCAGAGCTCTGCTCTTTAGGAACAGCCAGGCTAAGATTGCCAGGGCAAGAATACTCAGACCCTGAAATAGCACCCATTCTGAATGGCTGAAGATGCGTCCCAGATTGCCCATCAGAGTGCTGAGTATGAGCACGGTATCTTCACGATTCAGATACATCAGCAAGGAAATCCCGCTGGAAAAGAACATTCCAACGATTACTCCTGCGATAATCAATCGACTGCGGTCAAAAATCCCGTGTTTCTGAGCTAATCGCCACACCAACAGCATAGTCAGAATAGCTCCAATGAATCCTCCCAATGGCATTAAGACCAGCAAGCCCAGACTGGCAAGCAAGATACTGCCAAAGGCAGCTCCGGATGATATGCCCAGGATGTATGGCTCTGCCAGAGGATTCGCCAGCATAAGCTGATACACTGAACCAATCCCAGCCAGGCTCATACCGGTGATTACAGTTAGCAGCAGACGGGGAAAGCGTACCTGCCAGAGTATATTCATATCTGGCTTGTCCCAAATCAAATAGAGCACACATATGCCCAGACTGATCAAGATGCCAAACAGGGGCAGAGCTTTTTGCATCGTCTTCATGGAGTGCTTGTCCGCCAATGTTCGTATATCTTTTCCAGAGCCATAATTCCCTCAATAATCCTGGGTCCGGCTCGTTGGATCAGATCGGGATCAATGCTATCCTCAAAGAAGATCATCGAATCCTGCAGCGCTGGAATCACCTGCCAACCTTTTCGGGAGAGGATATTGGGCAGATTATCCTGGGAAAAACAGATCATAATGTCAGGCTTGGCGGCAATCACTGTTTCAGGATTGACCCGGGAATAATCACGTTCCAATGTGTCAAAGACGTTGTTCCCTCCGGCGATCTCAATCAGTTCTCCCACAAAGGACTTGTCGGATACACTCATCAGAGGGTCCCGGTATATCTCCAGATACACATCTGGCTTGATCTTACTGCTATTCCGTATTTGGATTTCATGGATGGATTGTTTCATGGAGGCGGTTAGCTCAGCAGCCTTATCGTCGCTGCCGGTAATTCTGCCAATACGCTCTATCTCCAGGAAGATATCGTTTACAGATTTGGGATACACACTTTCCACCCGGATGCCTAAACGACTGAGATCCTGAGCTATGCCATCCTGTTCCAGCGCAGTTGTAAAAACTATACTGGGCTTGAGAGCAAGCACATCCTCAAGCTTTACCGCTCCAAATGCCCCCACCTTATGAATCATACGAAGCGAGGTGGGATAGGTGCATTCCGTGGTAAGCCCGACAATCCGGCTTTCCAAACCTAAACTGGCCAGGATTTCTGCAACTTCAGGGGATAATACCACATAGCGATCCTTCCCTGGAGCGGAATTTGATGGACAACCAGCAAGAATCGTCAGTGCCAGAATTGTGATCATCAGGATAGCGAGCTTTCTCATCAGAGTTCCTTTACTACTTAGGTATTTCTCCACCAGGGAGGATGAGGGAATGATTCGGGTTGGCTTCTCTTGCTCATTCCCCCTATCAGTGATAAGCTTCAAAATGCTGATTCTTGTCAAGCTCAATTGCTGGTAGACCTTGCAGAACAAGAAGCTGAAACCAAATATCTGGAAGACCTGCAGGGAAGCGTGAAACTGGTGGCAGCAAAGATGAAGAAGAAGTGAAACCCTATCCCAGGTACAAAGATAGCGGAGCTGCAAAACCTGATTGATCATCAGTCTATCAGACCTTAACCCAGGATCAAAAACATCTGCGCTCGTGGACATGATATCCTGGATAGTATCTGATGCTGAGTGCGGGAGTATCGCCTCAACAAGCGAATGGCAAGAGAATGAACAAGAACAACCATAAAAACCTTGGTATTGTTCCTCTAGTCCCATCGGGACGTGAGTTTAGATAGACTGGGGATACAACGCTGATCTGAGTCCTGTAGGGACGACAGTTTAGATAATTATATCCTTGTCTATCTTCTGATTAGCTATATCTAAACTGCCGTCCCGATGGGACTAAGATGACTGTACGGCGCACGGTTCTATCTGAACTGACGTCCCTAACGGGACTCAAAACGCCATGTCACAAAACGGGACTCAAAACGCCATGTCACTCAAGTTCTGCAGCCGTGTGTGGAGCGGTCTTCACAAGCTTGTAGTATCTGGGTTTCTTATAGCCTTGCAACCTTCCGAACTCACGTTTATCAAAGAGAGGGACATTTGTAGTTTGGGGCGAGGGTTTATAGTGATTCATGCAGAGTGGAGTTACCTGGCGAAGGGGTGAAAGGGCCAAAGCAGTTACTGAGATCGTGTAATAGACCAAGTTTATTCTGTGAACTATCTGTGGATGATTCCCTACTCTTTTCCGCTTTGTGGCGTGCAAGCTGATAATTTGGATTGACTGGATTAGTAGACTAGATTAGTTTGAACTAATGGGGTGGAATATGAAGAAAGAGTTTACCAAAGCTGTTAAAACAAAGGTTTTCGCACAGATTGAAGATATCATCCGATTGGAGCGCACTGCTGCTCTGGAAGTAATTGACGAGATTTTGGAGCTTCTTGACACTGTAGATTTGAGCAAGAATCCAGAAGATGAGATAAGTATCCTGATCGGGTTAGCCAGATATTATGTGAACAGTAGGGATACCAACTCTGCGGAAGCCGTTTTGCAACGAGCGCTGAATGTGGCTGAAAGTAATGAACTCCAGGGTGAGGTACTTCATGTCAAATCCACCTATGCCATCATTCACTCGATGAGGGGGGATCACCTCAAGGCGATTTACATTTGGGAAGACATGCTTACTCAAATTGACAAGACTCAAACGACATGGATGGCTCTGGTCAATAATCTGGTGGTGGCTTATGGATTTACAATGCAGTTTACCCGAGCGGTTGACTTGTGTTATGAATTGCTTCAGGAATTGGATGCCGGAGAGGATGAGCCAGATGTGCGGATATCGATTCTGATCAATCTGGGAAATGCTTATGGTCCTTTGAAAAGCCACGAAAAGGCGTTGAAAGCCTATCAGGAAGCTTATGAGCTTGCGGAGCGGGAGCAAAACATACCCTACCTAAGCTATGTACTAAGCAACATGGCGGGAACTCTTTCTGACCTGCAGCGCTATGATGAAGCTTATGAAGCAGCTCAGAAAGCATTGGAAATCAATCAGAAGTACTATGGAGACGAGCAGGTAGCCGATGCGCTGTGTTTATTGGGCTCTTCCTGCACCAAACTAGAGCGTTATGATGAAGCCAAATCATATTTGATGCAAGCTTTGCCTATGCGTCAGCCGGAGACAGACCTGGTGGGGCACATCAGTACTCTGATAAATCTCGCCACTCTGCATCTTAAGCAAGAAGAATATGCTGAAGCGCTGAAATATCTGGAGCAAGCTCATCCTCTGGCCAAGGATACTGAAATCGTTAGACACCGGATCAACCTGTATAGCCTTTGGAGCGAGTATTACGAAAAAATCCAGGACTATCAGAAAGCAAATGAATGCCTGCGTGTACTTGCAGAGTTGCATGAACAACAATACACAGAGCTTTCTGCCAAATTGATCTCAAAGCAGGAAGCTGAATACTTACGCCATAAGATTGAGCTGCAAAACCAGAGCTTAATCAAGACAAATCAGGAGTTAGAGGATTCAAATCAACTAATCAAACGCCAGGCTCAGCAGTTGGAAGAGGGTAACCGGGAGTTGCACGCTTCCTTGGGGATGCTGAACCGGCTGATCTCGATCATTTCACACGATGTTCGCGGCCCCGCAGCTAACAGTGCAGCAGCTTTGCGGATGATCCATGATGGAAGCCTGGGACAGGAAGTATCTCAGAAACTTATCGGGCAAGTCATTGACAGTCTGGATGGAGTAATGGATCTGCTCACAGAGATCATGCTATGGATCGAATCCCGCAGTTTCAACAAAAGCGTGGATCGCCTGATGCACAATGTGGACATTATGTCCTTGCTGGACCCCGTCCTGAAGCTGTATCAAAGTCACCTATCCCAAAAGAAGATCAATTTGGATCTGCACTGTGGCGAGGGAGATAGAACCTGTTATACGGAACCTAACATCATGAAGATTGTGCTGCGCAACATTCTTAGTAATGCCACCAAGTTCACTCCGGAAGGTGGGAAGATATACATTTCATTTCTACCCAAAAAAGATCACCTGAAGCTATGCATCCGGGATACAGGAGTGGGTATGAGCAAGGAGGAGATCACCATGCTGCTGAAACAAGGACTGAAATCAAAAACCGGAACCAATCAAGAGCCCGGGATGGGCATGGGTTTGCGCTACAGCTTGGGATACTTGAAGTTGCTGGGCGTTGAGTTCAATATCAGTAGTGAGGAAGGCCAGGGGACGGAGTTCACTTTGAAGCTTAGACCTGCTAAGAGGGACTAAAGTGAAGGTAATTGTGCCCCAGAGTTCATTTTCAAAAAGTTACGCCCTTCGGCAGCACAATTCAGAGGGAAGATCCTGTGCCTTCACATAAGCTACTTGATACCATTCTGCTGATATTAGGCCTTGCCTTTAGTCTGCTGATTGTTGCATCACTAATCCAATTGATATTTGGGGGTGATGTCTTGCAGACCTTTCACAGGGTAACATCAAACGTAATCTATGTAATCTTTGGGCTCACCATTTTTTTAATCATCGTAGTGCTGATGTTGGAAAACTCCTCTCCTGTGCATACATTGGCGTGGATCATGGTGCTGATCTTTGTTCCCGTTGTGGGCTTTATATTGTATCTGTTCTTTGGGCGAAACTGGAGGAAGATCAAGCTGTTCAACCGCAAAGAGATTCTGGATAAAGAATTAATGGATCGGATTTCTCAATTGATTCCGGAGTTCAATAGTGCGCTTCTGAACCATAATCTGGAGCACAAGCTACATCGTTTACTGAGAAACAATGGTAAAGCTATTTTAACCGGACGCAACCAAATCGAGCTGATCAGCGATACTGGAATAGCCTTCAGCGCAATCTGTGACGCAATCAAGGCAGCTCAGGATCACGTGCATCTGGTTTATTTCTCCATTGCCAGTGACAGCACTGGCAACTATCTGAAGAACCTTTTGATCCAGAAAGCCAAAGCCGGGATTGAGGTGCGCTTCATCTATGATGATGTGGCGTGTTGGAAGCTTCCCCGCAGATTCAAGCGGGATTTGATCCTGGCCGGAGTGAAGTTTATTCCCTTCATGCCGGTATGGATTCCCTTTCTAAACAGCCGGATGAATTATCGTAACCATCGGAAACTGGTGGTTATCGATGGCAAAATGGCTTTCCTGGGTGGTTTGAATATTGGAGATCAGTATCTGGGAAAGGATCCCTATTATGGTTATTGGCGAGATTCTGTGGCCATTTTTGAGGGAGAAGCAGTGCTCAGCATGCAGGCTATTTTTATGGGAGACTGGTATTTTGTAAGCAAGGAGAATCTCTTCCGAAGCGATCGTATCAATCATTACTTGAATCGCGAAGCTATCAGTCATATCCAGATGCAAAGTCCTGTGCAGATTCTAGCCAGCGGACCGGATACGAATCATGCCAGCATCTTGCAGTTTTACTTCTCAGCGATTGCCAATGCCCATCGTTACATTATGATCAATACACCGTATCTGATCTTGAATGAAGCCTTGCTGATGGCTCTTAAAACTGCAGCCATCAGTGGCGTTAAAGTGCAAATCATCCTTCCCGGTAAGGCAGATCACTGGATAGTCTTCTGGGGCAGCAGATCGTATTTTGAGGAGTTACTGGAAGTTTCGGTGGAGATTTATGAATATCAGCGAGGCTTCATGCACGCCAAAATCATGATCATTGATGACGAAGTCCTGGGTCTGGGTACTGCCAATATGGATCTCCGCAGTTTTAATCACAATTTTGAACTCACCGCTCTGGTTTATAGTGATGACATTGTCAAAAGAGCCAGTGAAGCATTCTACCAGGATTTGGCTTTTAGTAAAAGGCTGGATTTGGAAGAGTTTAGAAAGCGAGGATTGATCGATCGCAGTAAAGAATCACTGTGCCGGCTCTTTTCTCCATTATTGTAAGAGGTATTTATTGTGGAAATCATCAATCTGGACTTTAATGATGATCTCAATCAAGCTGCCAGAGAGCTCATTACTGCAAAGAGCTTATTAGTATATCCCACCCTGGTTTCTTCGCAGGAAGCTCGCTTAGCCTTTGAAAACCAGTGGGACTTGCAGGATGTCCGGTGGTTGAGTATTCAGGATTTCAAACATCTGCTGTTGGCTATGGAGCTACCGGTTTTGGAGGATGATAAAAGGCTGCTTTGCCTGTATCAGGTGATAACTGATGAAGAGCGGATGCATTTTCATCTGAACAATTTCGGCGATTTAGTGTCCTGGGGTACCCAGTTGTTCCAGTTTTGTGCAGAGCTTTGTGAAGCCAAACTTGATGTGCTTCAGCTACAACAGGAATTAGATCAATTTAACTTGAATCTTAGGCATTGGCAGGAGGAAAATATCGCGATCATTGCCGATATCCTCATGCGGTATCATGCGTTTATCACACAAAAGGGCTTTGCAGACCGCATCTTTCAAGCCAGTGTTGATTCTGCTCCAATGCCTTTTCAAGGTTATCGGATCATCTTCGTAAACCAATATTACTATAGCAAGTTAGAGCAAGACCTTTTACTCAGATGTGAAGCGGCAGGCAATCAGATTGTGCTGCTGTATCAGGGATTGGATCAGGAACAGGGGGAAACCAGGCCATTTCAAGCCCAGAAAGCCTGGGAACTCCTCAAGATAAAACCACAAATTACCCTTTATAAATGTGAGGATGAGCGGCAGGCTGTGCTGGCTTTTCTTGCTTTGCAAGCTCCTGAATGTGCCATTATCGATAGTCAGTTTAGCCGCAAGGATTATGCGGCCTACTTTCCCTCTCGGGATTTGCGTCAGCCCCAGTCCCTGCCCATCATCGATAGCAATTGGTACAGAGTGCAGAGGATTCTTTTGGAACTTCTGCAAAATCTGCAGGAAAGCCCCGGTTTTATTCCCCTCAGGCTAATTCTAAAGTATTTCAATAGCCCTCAAATGCTCCAGCCCTTGTGTCCGAATTGGCAGCAGCAGGATTATCTGGCTTTTGAACAGCAATTGTATGCTCTGCACAATTCCGAGGTATTGTATCTGGATCTCAATCCTCAGGCTCAGTTTACCGATCCTGAAAGCCAGATCATGCAGTTTGCTACTGCCCTGGCAGAGATTCTCAAACGCTTGATGAAGATATCATCTATTCAGGATATAGCCGCACTGATGGATACTGATCTCGCTCCGCAGCGCTTTTCCACTACCGATGAACTGCAGAAAAGTGATCTACTGCCCCAGGTTTGGACAGCCCTGGCGAACTTTATGGCTTCGGAATCGCTTGCCATAGTGAGGTCCTGGTCGGATATCTTTACGGTTACTTATTTAGGACTGTATGAGTTATGGCTGGATTATCTGAAGAGCATCAAGCTAAAAAGGCTTCCCACCGAAGATCAATCCGGCAAATGGGAGATCAGCAATCTCCTGGATTCCCGGAATCGATGTTTCCCGCGAGTCGCAGTGTTCAATCTGGTTGAGGGTGTATTGCCCCAATCCCCAAGTCCCATCTGGTTGCTCAACGAGCACCAGCGTAAGATAATGGGTCTTAAAACCTATGAGGATATCCGGGATTGGGATCGCTACTATTTCTTCCGTCTGCTCTTTTGCGCCAGAGAAGTTCTGCTTTTTACCTATCTGAATGCGGAAGAAGCCATTGAATACAGCAGTCTGATTGGAGAATTACAGGGCTTTGCCACTTTGCAGGAGGTTTTTTGTAGAGTGGATGAACGGGGATTGCTCAAAGCATGGCAGCAACAGATGAATCAAGCCAATCTGCTGGATGTTTCAGATCCCAGATTCCATAGTGCTGCGGATGCAGAGTTTTTCCAGATTCCCTGCACTGTTCAGAATGACTTTGGAGAATCCCGAAGCCTCAAATGTAATAGCTATGACTTGCAGCTTTTTGCTTACAATCCTTTCGTTTGGTACATTCAAGCGTTGCGTGGTATTAGCAAACTGAAGCTTATCCGGCGGGAAGTGACCTCGCGCACAGTATTTGGTTCGCTATTGCATGCCTATTTCGCCAGTGTCTTGGGAACCGAGGCCACACAGCACGAGAATCTTGATGCTCTGGATGCAGTATTCCACAATTCTGCTCTTCTGAAAACCAAGCTCCTTGCTCTCATCCATGGTCCTGCGTTTAAATACAAGATTCCCAAAAACTACAATGCGGATTATCTGAGCAGTGTTATCTGCGACACTCTGGCCGAATCTCTGCAGGCTTTTTATCTGCGCTTTGTCCGCAAACGGTGGAGTGACCGGACTTTTACTTTGATTCCGGAGCAGGAAAAGATGAGTGAGGCAGAACGCCAGCGTAAGATATTGGTGGAATGCCTCTGGCAGGATCAAAGCTATCGTATCCTCATCCGGGGGAAAGCTGATTTGCGCATTGAAAGCTCTGGTATCAAGAGCATTGTGGATTTCAAAACGGGTCAGGGAAATACCGAACAACTGATATTCTACGAATGGCTATATTATCTTTTGGAGCACCCGGAACTAGAGTCTGAGCTTGATTCATGTTTCTGGATGATTTTTGAAATGGCGGAATCCAGCAAGGCTAAAAGCTCTGCCAGGGCTCGCAATAAATACCTGGAAAACATCAGCCAGGCCTTGCTGCAATGTTTGGAGCATGGCTATCTGCTGGCAACTAAAAGCGAAGATCGCAAGCTGATGCGGGAGCTGAGCCGTAGCGATTTATATCTACCCGGAGTTCACGATGCCTCACTTTGAAAACCTGATCATTTCTGCCAGTGCTGGCACTGGTAAAACCTATCGGCTGTCGCTGGAATACATCGCTCTGGTAGTTCGCTATTATGAACATGAATCATTTGCTTTGGATGGAATCCTGGCACTCACCTTCACCAAAAAAGCCACTTACGAAATCCGTGAGCGCATTCTGACCCATCTCGTGAGCCTGATCAAAAACCAGGATCCGGAGCTTCTGGCAGATCTATGCAAAATCCTGCAACGTCCAGAGCCAGTTCTGCAAGTACGTGAACAAGGGGCTCTCATCTCCGCTTATCAGGAAATCCTCAGTGATCGGCGCAAACTGCAGGTGATGACCATTGACAGCTATATCAGCAACGTATTTCGAAACATTGTGCGCCCTCTGCGCAGTATTGATAACTATGAGATCGATCTGAGCGCCATCAACAAGCGGATGCCCTATCTATTGGCACATCTGATGCAGCCAGAGATTCGCCAGAGGATCTACAATTTGCTGCAGCGCAAGGTAAAGCCTGCTTTGGACGATTATGCCAGTCTTTTTGGTGATCTGATCAAGCAACGCTGGCTCTACTATGTAATTCGCTACCGCTGTCCACAGAACGTCTTTGACCTAAAAGCGGGTGATGAACTGAATGTGTTTCGCAGCAGCCTGCACGAACTGTTGATGGCTATTGAACAGCAAATGAAAGCGGGGGCGGATTTGGGTAGTTATTTCAACAGCGAGTTTCAGGGTGTTATTCAGCAAGAAATTACCGATGTTCCGGCATTGCTTGCCCGGATTGAGGAAGTGTTGCAAAGTCCCAATGATGCTCATAAGCTGTTAAAAGCTCTTGCTGCCAAAAACATCTTCAACGGTAACCGCATTCGCAATGCTGAGGTCAAAGAGCATCTTTCCACAATCCAGAGTCTGGTTACTCAAGCCCTGGCAGACCATCTTTATTTCAGCCTCTTCCTGCCCGAACAGCAAGAGA
>Ga0265295_1007870_pt1 | contig 12037 bp, 18 predicted proteins | sample Munlansysbiofilm_FD_192503 | JGI IMG/M metagenome (GOLD analysis project Ga0265295, IMG submission 192503) | Leachate microbial communities from a municipal landfill in Southern Ontario, Canada - Methane capture system biofilm | ecosystem: Engineered > Solid waste > Landfill > Unclassified ... | reverse complement strand
AATTTGGATAGTTCTGTTTTCGGATGACTCCTAAATAAAATGTGAACATGATCTGAATCGTGGTTCCACTCAATTAAGGTAATATGATAATTAGTAGCTATATTTTCAAAAATCTCTTTAGCACGATCAGAAATGTCATCTGTAAAGACTTCACGTCTATATTTAGTGACTAAAATCAAGTGATACGACAACATAAAGACTGAATGTAAATTTGTGTCTAATTTTAACATTATATAGCCTTCTTTCCGTAATGATACCGAATGTTTATTATATTTATATTATACCATATTTTATATGTAATATTCCACATAAAAAAACAAAAAAATCAATTCATCCCGCTACCTATAGAGGAAGGGGACTTCTTGATTAGATTGTTAAAAATCTGTCTTTAAGTGTTTCAATGAATGTCATAGTTTCCTCTTTCACTTAATGTTTTTTTTAAAAAGATCATCAACGCGTTTATCCATTGCTCTAATGCGTCTTTCAATCTCATTTTCAATTGTTTCTACTCTAATGCCACAAATCATGCCTGTCACCAAATCACTTTCAGTATTTTTTAGTGGCATTTCATCGAAAAACTCATAAACCGTTTTCTGTGCCATGATGGCTGACAAATCCTTTAACGGGTACCCAGTTAATTGAACAATCACTTCCTCTAATTCAGTTCTTGAATGATTTTTTCTTTCTACTTTTTTAACATAACTAGAAAAAAGAGAAGTCATTTTCATTTTATATAATCGTTCATAGCTCATTCGGCATAATCTCCTTGACAAACTCGTGACTTCTCATCACCGTTATAGCTTCTTTGACAAGCACATCTAAAACCTCTAAATCAATTAAGTTAAGGCGCTTGATATATAAACAACCTTTGCCAGTTTGGTGAGGACCTAATGCCTTCAATGCTTTATGTGCCTTGATGTCATAAGACATATAAAGCGTAATTGCTTTTTTTCGACTGGCAATTCCGATTAGAGGCATTTCTCCTTTATGGCCAGATGGGTATTGATAAAACAATTTGCCAAATCCAATGATGCCTTTATGTACTGTCGGTTTATAACCTGATAGTTTTTCAAGTCTTTCAACCAAATGAATCATGTCTGTTTTTCGTTCAGGATCAAGTGAGTCTAAATACTGTTTAAGTGTTAGTGTTTTCTCCATTTTTATTACCCTTTCTAACAAATCATAAGATAAGCCCAAGTATCAATACCAGCACAACGATAAGTGGTGCTGGCATTGCCCATACTAAGAAAGTTAATACGGCTAACATAGGGCCTCCAACATGATAACCAATCGCCGTAATGGTTTGAGTACTGCTCGGTCCAGGCACTAGTGTATAAAGACCAATCAACTCATCCTGTTCATCGTCCTTTAAATACCCTTTCTTTTTCACCAAATACGATTGGAATACCCCATAATGAGCTTCAGGTCCCCCATAAGAACCAAGTGAACAGAAAAATACGTCTTTTAAAAATGGACGATACATCTTTGACATAAAACCCCTCCACTCTTATTCATCTATTTTATCATGCACATAAAAAATCATCGAATACTTTGATTTATAAAGAAAAAAACAAATAAACGATCACGCTTATTTGTCAATGAGTGGCTACGATATAGTCAAATACTAGTTTGATTACTCGAACGTGCATCAAATAATCGTTTTGAAATATCCGATGAAACGGCTTCACAATTCGCTAAACTTGATACAAAGTAAGTTTTACTCGTCGTTTCAATGAATAGTTTGCCAAATGTATAGGTCATGTTTCTCGAACGCGTTTTTCTTGCATTAACACCAATGATGTCAATTAATGGAATTATGTCTTGATGACTTCTATGGTGTAAATAGAGGTTTTTTTCATCCATTTTTATTAACGCTTTAGGGATTGAAAAATAGCTACTCACATAAATTAAATAAATCACAGTGAACGTCCCAATGCATAGATAAATCCATCGAGATTGTTCGGGATTAGAACGTATGGATGCTGTTTGACTCCCAAAAACCAATAACCCAACTAACCCAACGTATAAAACCGTATAAATCGAAAACTGTCCACTTGATCTTTTTCCCACGGTAATCATAATGCCTCCTGTAAAAGACGCTTGTCCTATTGACTTTATCATATCAAAAACTTTTTAGTTTGTCATTCATCATTTTAAAAAAATGAATCTTTTTTGAAAGTGTTGGGCGTATCTTTATAAAATTTGGGTTAATACACTCAATCCTTTAGTAAATAAGTCTAATCATTTTGAGCGTTATCTTGTATAATAACAGTATTGTTAAACAATTTTAGGAGGTCTTTATGAAAAAAAACAATCATAAAACGAAATGGTTTTACCTGACTTTGAGAATCCAAATAGTCGTAATCTTTATTCTAACCATCGCTGAGATATTAGTTGGTAGAAAAGTGGACTCAGATTTAAGCCGAAACATCTATATCATGATTCAATCTTTTTTCTTAATGTTGGTGACATTCATACCCTTATTGGTGTCAAAGACTTGGAGAGTTGAAATTCCCAGCATTTTAGAAGTCTTATTCATTCTTTTTGTGGTTTCACACGTACTATTAGGTGAAATTGGCAGATTCTATGCGAGATTTACTTGGTGGGATTCCATGCTTCACTTCATAAGTGGTGGTTTGATTGCCTTATTTGGGTTTTCACTCATTAACTTGTTAAACCAGCACGAAAAGATTAACATTGTCATGAGCCCTTTTTTCAGTGCGTTTTTTGTCGTTTGTTTTGCATTAGCTGTAGGGGCCTTATGGGAGATTGCGGAATTCTCGTTTGACACTTTTTTTGGCAGTAATTCGCAGCGATACGCCAATATATATACAGGAAATGACTTTATCGGTCAACAAGCCTTATTTGACACTATGAAAGACTTGATCCTCGATTTAATTGGTGCGTTAATCATTGGCGTTGTTGGCTATTTTGACATTAAGCATCGACAAGGCAAAGGCCTTATCGATAAATTCGAAATCATACGAGTAAAAAGTAATCAATCTTAACGATGAACTGTCTAATCCAAATAAGGTTAGGCATTTTTTTTATCCGTTTAAGGCTTTATTGATTAAGATATACCTATTCTGCCAAGCAATCACTTGGATCAATACGTGTGACAAACACTAATATACATGAAAGACCTTTTCTGATCATCATGAAAGCCTACAATGCCACTTACAAACACTTTGGTGAGGTTTTACTAAACTATCAAATACCCTTGAGATAAAGCGATTTATAACACGTTTTTGCGTGGTTTTTTAATGATGCCTCTTTCAGTTGATTGTTTCATATTAAATTGTGTTTCTATAATTTCAAGACACTAAAAATGCATAAGAATACCGCTTTTTTTCGATAATGTGGTTATTTAAATATCTGTCCTTTATTTAGAATAAATGTATATCTATTCTGATGCTATTGTGTTATAGTCCAGTTATCCTATAAAGCTTTGATTCAAGAAAACAAAAGCTTTTTAAGGAGAAGGAGCATAACATGTATATTTTATTATGGTTAGTATTTGGAGGCGTTGTTGGATGGGTTGCGAGCTTACTCATTAAAGAAAATCAACGAATGGGTTTAATCGCTAACCTCTTAGTGGGTGTCATTGGATCAGCTTTAGGGATGTGGCTTCTAGATCTCTTTAATCTCGGCAAACCCGATACCTTTTCGTTTAGTGGCTTTTTAGTTTCCGTTTTGGGTGCTTCATTACTACTCGTTCTCTTTAGAACTTTAAGGAAAACATTATGAAAAATCTAAAACCAGCAAGACTGATTGTGGTAGGTGCTATATTAGGATTATTATCATCATTAATGATTTTACTGCCTGTCCTATCGGTCAGTACGCCAGAAGGGACCTACACAGGGATTGAACTTACCTTTGGAAAAGAACTGCTAAACTGGGGTGGTTTTGTCAGTGCTAAGATTATGTTCAGTCCACTTAATCTACTGGCTTTTGCGCTCCCACTATTAGGGTCACTTTGTTTGTTGTTTTTTAGGAAAAGTCAAATGATTGGTGCGGTTGTTTTCATCATCGCTGCCATTTTACTATTTTTCCTACCTAACTTTACAACGGTTAATCAAACGATTTTAGGAACGACTTCCGAAATCGACATTGATTGGACGATGGACATCGGACTGATTGCAGCGATGTCGTTATCAATGATTGCAGCTGTTTTTAGTATTTTAGGTGCTGTTGCAGAAAAAGAACTACAATAAGTCTTACTGACTGAGAAAACGCCTTATCAGACACAAGTAAACGTGTCGGATAAGGCGTTTTGTTTATAGAATCACATAAGTGATGCCATCATTCATCTTTCTGTAATCACTGTCATTTTTCAAAAGGTGCTCATAAGTTCTAATCGTTTCATCAAAGCCCATTGGCGCGCTAAACGCTTCACCTGGGATAAAGGCCTTTATTTCTTGTTTTTTAAGTTTGTTTCTTAAAGATTTTCTTACCATATGTTTAATCGAACCACCCACACCGGTCGACCCATACCCATGTAAAATTTTGATTACTTTGAGTTGTTTAGATTTGGATGATCTAATGATTGCTGACAGCCTAGTGCCTGCTTCTAAAGTAGATGGCATATCACTTTTAATATCATAGGTTATCATATCACACCTCATTTCTTTATGATTTTATTCTACCTATTTAGATTATATACCAATTAAGCTGTTTTATTCTAGGATATCCAGAAAACAAAGTTAACCCACTATTATGAAAGTGGGTTAGTGGGGGAATATCAAGGATGAAATGGTTTAGTGATTTGGAAATTAAGCATTACCTACAAGGTTTTTATCTTGATCGTCTATTAAGGTTTTCACCTCTTCGATATGTTGTCTTTTTGTGGTTTTATCCATTTTAGTCGTTTTTTCAAGTAAAGCCAAGTAGTAATTCAAGTCATTTAGACATAGTTTGTCTGATATGTGATTACGATTACTCTTAACAAGCTTGATGGTATCTTTAATGTTTAACACGTGTTTATCTTGACTGACATTAATTTTACTTAGTGTGCTTCTTTGAGAAAAACTCACAACTGGTAAAATAACATCATCCTCGACATTCAAATAGGAAGCTATCGCTTTTTGATGCGCATAGTTCTGTCTTAAAGGGTTATAAAATCTGTGCTTAACAAACCGATTGAACGCTTGTGTCCAAAACTCGTCTTTTTCACTGCCGAAGATATAACCTCCGTAGTTTTTAACTTCAAATACGTATATCCCTTGATGCGTGAGACACACGATATCAAGTTCCGTCTTAGTCGTGTTTTTACCGGATAAGTATAAATTAGTTAAAACATATTTTTTATCCACAATCTTAATGAGCTTTTGATATAGCATGAACTCGCCACGATTGCCTTTATTGAAAAATGTCTTGAAAAAACCATTTTGTGATTTCGCTTTATACCCACTTCGATAAACGGAGACTGCCATGAATATCATTTTGATTAGTTGAAGAAGCCCATAAATTGCATAAGCAATCATTTGGGCAGATATCCCAATTAAACCAATCAACCATTCAACCATTGGAGCTTCTTTCTTTCTTTTCCTTTTAGCCATTTCATTCATCCTTTCATAATAACGTCTTTCTGATTGAGACGCCGACAAAATGAATGTACAACAAAAAAACTCACCTTTATAGTGAGTTTGATGATTTTTCAATTCAATTGCCTATTATTGCTAATCCTTCAATCTTTAAAAGCCTATTGGTTTAGGGGATTGATCGTTTTCTTGATAATAAAGACGATAAGCTTGATAGGACAAACTGGTTTTACAGTAGTCTAGCCCTAGTAGTATTAGATGTAAACCACTTATTATAACTAAGGGCAGATAGTCTTTTAAGCTTATTTTTAAAGTGAATAGGACAACCGAAGTCAAAGCGACTTGTGTAATGAATAAAAGTTGCATCTTGAAAAGCCCCATAAATTCTGTATCTTTGATTTTAAGTTTAAACTTTTTTCTTAGATCGAATAGTGCAGATAATGCGAGATAAAACAAGAACAATGAAAGAACAATCATGGAGAAGCCCAAATGATTAGAAGGATTAGATTCAATAAGTTGGGTTGCCTCTACAAGATAGTATACGCCCATAAAGCTAGACAGTATTTTTATGATAAGACCAGGTAGATACCACTCATTTAAAGCGGATGTTCTCATGTAGAATATATCGTCTAAATAATCGATGATATAATGCTTTTTTGTATAGACACTTTTGAAAAGTGAATAAAAAACACTTGGGACCATTAAAACAAAACCATAGGCAAATAAGTCATATCGTTTTGTGAAATTTGCAATCATGCCAAATAACAAATAGGCAAATAAGATCAGTAATACCATATAAAGCGGCTTTTGAAAGAATCTGCCATAGTGCTTTACGGTTAAAGATTGTTGAGCAACAATCTTTTGATAGTTTTGGTCTTTCAATACCATAAGCTTCTTTTTGTCTTTATCTGAATACACCAAATCGTTGACTGTAATGTCAAAAAATTTCGCAGCTTGTATGATTTGATCTAACGACATCAAAGAATCGCCCTTTTTCCATTTTGATAGGATAGACCCATCTAATGAGTGAATACTGGCATATTCTTTTTGAGTGATGCCTTTTTGTTTCAAGTATTTAAAGAAGTTATCAACCACAACACTGCTATCGGTATTATCTTGATGTTCTAACACATAAATCCTCCTTGTTTAAGACCTTTTTTATTCATCTTTATTTGATGAGTGATTGGTTTTTATAGGCATTAATCGTATTTAAGTGAGCAGTTTGTTTTTCATCGGTCTTAAGTACATACTTTTGCAAAGTATCATAAATTTGCTCAATATCATGCTGAGAGATTTCAACTGGATTTAGCTTTGATAAATACCTAATTTGGGTCGATGCGTTTTTCACCTGACAAACACGAGCGTAACTTGGGACCGTTTTGAAATCGAAAATAGTGTGATCACCTAAGACGATTAAACTTCTAAAGTATCTTCCATCTAGTCCTGTAGCGTTTTTCAAGTTTCTATAATGATTCGTATTTTGTTTAATAGGATTGAAAAAATCATAAGATGTCCCACTTGGATGCTTAATCATCAAGCGGTCATCGTCTTTCCAGTTACCTGTAATTGTCCCAGCATAATTTTTCGCTTCTACAATATAAATGCCTGATTTATCTACCATTAATAGATCAATCTCGGAAAAGGTATCATCTTGTTTCGGAATATAGGCATTTTTTATAAATTTCGCATTCGGAAAATCGTTTTTAATATAGGCATATAAACGGTTTTCAAGCATTTCTTGTTTCATCCTTATGAAGTCGTTATTACCCTCTTTTTGAGCAATTTCTTCAGCGATAACTTCTTTATTCACTTCTTCAATTAGTTTTAAATGTAGCTGATGTCTAGTCCTTAAAGAAAGAACTAAAAAAACCGCATTACAAATGCCCAAAAGAATCATGAGTATTGCAACCGCTATGTTTTCTTTAATCCCCAAAATACCACCAGTAACAAATAAAAAAACGTTGAAATACATAATTGAATCCATACTATTAAACATATGTTTGTAACGCTTAATTACTTTAATCATCGATATACGCCCTTTGGTCTTTTATTTTTTATAGCTATTGTGTTCAATGGTATAGCCAAAACTTTTAAGTAGCAAACTAAGCTTAGAGTATCCGTGGTTCTTAACGTTAAAGTCAGGATACTCTGAGACTATCTTGTCTTTAAGTTGTGAAATAACCGCTTGCTTTTTTCTGCCAATGAACGCACTAGCAATTTCTTTGATGGCTTCAGTTGGTGTGGTATTGGTATATTCCACATAAGTAGTGGTTTTCACTGTGTTTGTCTTAAAACCTAGTTTCGTAACCAAGTGATTTAACGAAGGAGACCCATACTTTCGTGGGTCAAAGTCTGAGTTTTGGTTTATTAGAATATCACCCAGTCTAGACAGTTGTAGGATGTTATTTTCACCATTTTCTATAATGATGTTGTCAATCACTTTCTTTATGTCATACTCATTAGATGGCAGTTCCACTTCTTCATCATCGTGATCAAAGTACTGAAAGTATTTAAATTCGCTACAAGCGGATTTAAATGCCTTTGTCGTTTTTCTTTCATCGCCCACGCCAATAACGGTTGCGCCTAGTTCCTTTAATTTGATGGCAAGCGGAGTGAAATCAGAATCAGAAGTCACGATGAAAAAAGCATCTGCTTTATCTTGAAATTTGATTTCTAAGGCATCAAGTGACATTTCAATGTCAGAGGCATTCTTACCTACTGCCACATTGTATTGGTGAACCGGTTTAATCGCATAATCTTGTGCTTTCTCACGCCATTCTTTAGAAATGGCGTTTATATCTCCATAAAACCTTGCGATCACTAGTTTTCCATATTTAGCGATTTCATTTACGATATCGTCAATATATTTATAACTGACATTTTCTGAATCAATGATCAATGCTACTCTATAATCCATATTAATTGCTCCTTTAATGGTATAAATCGAATAAATTATATTTCTTAATTATATTTTAACACACGATAAAGCATTCGAAACCTATAAAAAGAACCAGTTTTCCTAACTGGTTCTTTAGAACGTTACTTTTTGATTGAATCTACAATTTTGTTAAGTTTACCTTTGACATCACTAATGCCTTTGTTAATTTCATTGTTTAATTTATGTCCAGGATTTTCTTCAAACACTAAAATGGTTTCCTGTTTGGCAGTTCCTACTACACTAACGAAATCAAATCCTTCTTTTTTCTGTTCATGGATGACTTCTTCAATCTTTAAAGCACGTTGATGCACGTTTTTAATTCTTTCAACTACTACTGTCTTCATGTGATCGTCTCCTTTATTAAATTATACCACATATTAAGATCAATTATCAGGTTCTCTATCCTCCGATAAATCAAATAATGTATCCTAATTTTAGTTTAAATTAAGGTTTAATGATTATGACATTATAACTTATCTTATTGTTTTCATATAATTTTTCAAAATTGACAAATCGTTAGTTTCAAAAGTGCAATCAGAATTGTCTCTAGCATTTTCTCGATTAGTAACCCTTCACAAAAGGCATAAGGTTAATCTAGGCTATAATGTGGAATCTGCAGTAGGATTTTCATAGTGTTTTCTTTCCTGATCAAATCTAAGTTTCATCTCAGCTAAAGCGTTTAATTCGTAATCGACAAATGGGTTATCGTCTTGTGTATCAGGTATAAATGATTCTTCTGTAATGTCTTTATAAATAATACCTGTATACATCCAATTCGTTATAGGACTTAAATGATCTTTATCCACTTCTTTCATGATTGTTTGGACCCACAAGTCGTATTTTTCTTTTATGAATACTCTGAATGTGCTTGTGTCTTCTTTTTGATTGAGTATCCTTGATAGTGTCGATTCATAATAGTCTTTGTAGATGGAAAATTCGTGAATTTGGTCTTTAAAGGCGCGTTCTTTAAATGACTTTAATGCTATTTCATATGCTAAATAGGCTTTCATTGGTTTTAATAGTTTCCAAGGGTAATCTGTATAATACCTTGGGTCTTTTCCATCCCTTGGAAACCCTGATCTATACCAATTCATTATTGCCTTCAATGGTAAGTCTTTGATGATACAAGTCCCTGTGATTTCAAGTTTTATTCTATAGTTTGATAAACGCTTCTTTAAGCCATATTTGACATAGACTGCAAGGATAGTTGCCGATAATGTTAAATATGGCTTTTCGACTTTAGTTTCTGTTTGGTTTAGATCAAATCGGTCTAAAGAATCATCTAAATAGGCTTTGTTTATAACGAGTCCAATAAAGGGTTTGTATAGCATCGTTGTTAAACCTTCAAGCGCCTTCTTTTGTTTCGCTAATCGTGTGGTTTCATTCATGTCTTTCAAGTAATAATCCATAGTCATCTTGTTCATATAATTCCCTCTTTTCTTCTTTACTTACTCATAAATCTTTCTTTTTATTCAGTTATAAAAATACACAATCCTCCTTGTTTGAGGGGCCAATAAAACAAAAAAGACCCCATCGTTAGATAGAGTCATCAAGTTCATGTCTCCATCTGTCAAGCTTTAGCACCTTGCCTAAAGGCAGGTTGCTGAAGGGTCATCGAGCTTGTCTCTCGCCTTCTCTTTATGGTAGTTTTAGTATAACAATCAGATGCAGTTTTGTCAATTAAGAAATAAATTTGTTTTAGTGAATGAGATAATAAGATTTTTCTGAATTGCAAATTGAAACCATTCGATTTTCATTCGTGACATAAAAGAGTTCAACCCCATCTAGAAAGAGCCTTATTTTCTTTGACTCAAACGCTTCTTCTAATTTGTGTGGATCAAGTTCGTAAGTTTCAAATGATTCATAGATTGTTTTATCACAATACCAGATTTTCATTATCCATCTTTGGCAAGTTTCTTTTTATCTCTAGTAAGAACAAATGCGTTTAAGTCACTAAATTAAAATATACTGAATCTAAAGTCGTTATACGTGGCAAATCTTTGTATCTCGTAATCTACGATATATAAATCCTCTTCAAAAGGAATAATTGTGTAGTCCTTAAATCCTGCTTTAATCATTTTTTTGATGACGTTGTCAGGCAGAATAGGATGCGTGTTTTGTTTATCCTTCAAGTCCGCTTTAGAAATCTCAACGCCCCCTGTGACTTCTTTTTGATCTTTTGATTCACTAAGATGACTAATACATAACTTTGAAATTTGATCGATGACATGGTTCGCTTCTTTTCTCACTTTGATTTTACTAATGAATGAATCATAATTGAATCCAATTCTCTTTTCAACCTTATTAAAAGAAATAACAATGTCAAAACAGTCACTGGCTTGATTATTCTCTAATCTAACTTGTGTTTCACCTTCGATGATCTTTATGTCTTTTAATGGATACTTTATCAAATTATAAGTTGTTTTTTTGAATATCTTATTGATTGAATGTATCAAAATGATATTTCTATTTGTCAAAAAAAACTCAAAATGATCTTCTTCATGTATAACAGTATCATCGTGTTTCTCATAAATGATATATTCATTAGCATCTAATTTTAATTGATTTCTGTTCATGTTATCTATCCTTTCGATGTAGGCGTCCTTTTATCACTGTTACTCCACTTGGCTAAATTCTTGACACATCTTTTCAAATCGCTTTTGACAAGGATATCAAACCAGTCTTTTATATAAGGATCCATTAGTAAGCTTGCTTAGACGGTATAACCCCTCTAACGCCTCCCATTGGATTTTTTACATCTCCCGTATATCTAGGTATAACATGGACATGAAGATGCATGATGGTTTGTCCCTCCGCAACACCCGTATTTATGCCAATGTTATAGCCATCTGGTTTATATAAGCGGACCAAGTGGTTTTTTACCCACATAATCGCATCATCAATTGATGTTTTCTCTTCAACGTTCAGCTCAAAGTAATTAGCAACATGTCTTTTAGTAATCACAAGACAATGTCCCTTATTCACTGGAAAACCATCGTAGATAACCCTCGTTTGTTTGTTTTCATACAAAACATTTTCTTGTTTAATTTGACAAAACAAACACATTTAGCATCACAACTTTCTATTATTCTCTAGTAGTTTTATTAAAACTTCATTTTAAGCATAATTGTCACAGATTCAGTTTACTCATTAAGCAAGTTGTCATTTGCTTTAAATTGCCTCGTTGTTTTTAATCGTTAATCTATTTACTAATTGTCTTTGTATCTGTCTTCTACACATTCGAAATCACACTAACTTGTGTTCCAAATTAATAAATAAACAGTATGATTATTTAAATCATATACATATTTTTGTCCCGTTTTTCCTGTTAAAAAACACTCTCATCGATTAATTTCATCACGTTATTATAAATCTGTCCAACTAAGTATAACCATTCAATCCTTCATATCTTGAAAAGATATTATTTTATTCTATAGATAGATTAGTATAACAAGTGCAACACACAATAAAAATATAAAAGTTCATAGAATCTCTTATAATGTAAGTGACCAAACAAACAAGATAAGGAGAAACTATGAACTATCAACATCTTACCATA
>Ga0265295_1007869_pt1 | contig 12039 bp, 9 predicted proteins | sample Munlansysbiofilm_FD_192503 | JGI IMG/M metagenome (GOLD analysis project Ga0265295, IMG submission 192503) | Leachate microbial communities from a municipal landfill in Southern Ontario, Canada - Methane capture system biofilm | ecosystem: Engineered > Solid waste > Landfill > Unclassified ... | reverse complement strand
TATAAGGAAGCTAAGAGAGAGTTGAAAAGGATTGAGTGGATAATTGAGAATAATTATTTATTAGAAGGGATTATAATTGAAAATCTTGGCAAAAACATTAATAATCATTCTTCTCAAACCTCTTCTTTTCTAATTAATGATAGTATTTTATTTTACACAAGTCTTATTTATAAAGAAAATAAAGACAGGAATGGAGAGGTTTATTATTCCGATATTTCAAATAAAATTCATTACTCTTTAGTAGATAGTAATTATCATTCAAAAGGATTGATATTTGAAGAGAAAAGAATTAACAAAAGGAATAAAAACATATCTAATATTTGTTTTGACACATTAAATAATAGGGCTTATTTCACTATATGTAATGAACTAAGCGATGATGCAATTTGTAAGATATATTATTCTGAATTTAAACAAGGGAAATGGTCAAAGGCTAAGAAACTTAATAAGCTAATTAATCTCAAAGGATATAATAATACTCATCCTTTTTTTGTACGTAAAGGCAATGAAAATATCCTCTACTTCTCTTCCAATCGTCCTGGTGGTGTTGGAGGGTATGATATATGGTTTGTAAATATTGATAGCCTTGATATGGAGCCTATAAATCTTGGAGTAGGAATTAATTCTCTTGGAAACGAGATAACTCCTTTTTATGATTCAAAAAATGAAGAGTTATATTTTAGCAGTGATTATCATTTTGGATACGGAGGTTATGATATTTTCAGAGCTAAGGGTTGGTTACAAAGATGGCAGAATGTAGAGAATCTTAAACTTCCTATTAACTCACCAGCCAATGAGACTCATCCTTTTATTTCCGCCAAAGATAATAAAGGGTATTTCACATCTAATAGAGAGGGTTCTTTCTCTGACGAGAACAAGACTTGTTGTTATGATATTTATCGTTTTTATAAGATAGAAACTCAAAGTAAACCAATAATTGAGATTATTAAGAAATCTAATCCTTTTATCCCAGCATTAGACCTCCCTCTAAGCTTATATTTTCATAATGACCAACCAAATCCAAATTCTATTTCTAAGACAACAAATATTGATTATAAGGAATGCTTTAATGAATATATTTCTTTGTCTAATCATTATAAGGCACAATATTCCAAGAATCTAATTGATTCATTGGAAACAAATGCAATAGATAGTATAGAGTATTTCTTTGAAAATAAAGTTAGAAAATCTATGGACAAATTGGATTTAATGCTTGCTTTTGTTTTGGAAAAACTAAATAAAGGAGAGAAAATAAATATTTCAATTAGGGGTTATTCATCCTCTCTTCATAATGATTTATACAATTATTCACTATCTGAAAGAAGGATAAACTCTTTAGTAAATTATTTAAGAAAATGGAATAAAGGAGCATTAATAAAATATATGGATACAATAGCTGAGGATTCTATTCCTTTTCTTAATATCAAGACACTTGGACTTGGAAAAATTGAAAGCCTTAGTCCTAATCCAAATAATAGAGAAGAAAAAATTAATTCAATATATAGGCTGGATGCAATGAATGAAAGAAGAATAGAAATAAAACTAATTGAATTTAGAACAAATAATTAATAGTGAATTTACTAAAAGAAAAATATTAAACTTAAAAAACAAAACTAAAATGAATATACTCTTAATAGGATATGGCAAGATGGGTAGAATGATTGAGGAGATTGCATTAGAAAGAAACCACAAAATAGTTCATACTATTGATAATGATTATCAATGGAAGACACTTGAGGGAAAAGAAGTAGATATTGCAATAGATTTTTCAATACCTATGTTGGCTGATTATAATATAATGGAATGCTTTAATAGGGATATACCTATTGTTGTTGGAACTACTGGCTGGTATAATAAACTTCCTTCACTTCGCACCTATTGCCAAGAAAATAATAAGTCAATGTTTGTTGCTTCTAATTATAGTATCGGAGTATATATTTTCAACCAAATCAACCAAGCTCTTGCAAAGCTAATGAACAATCAACCCTCTTATGATGTTAGTATGGAAGAAGTTCACCATACTCAAAAGCTCGACGCTCCAAGTGGAACTGCAATTACTCTTGCAGAAAACATAATAGATAATATTGATAGAAAAACAAAGTGGAGCTGCATTGAAGAAAGGGATATGATAGATGAAGGAATAGAAAAATCACATAAGGATAATGAATTACTTATTTATTCAAAGAGAATTGGAGACGTTACTGGGAATCATACAATTAATTATATTTCAGATATAGATCAAATCACTATAACTCACAAAGCTTATAACCGTAAAGGGTTTGCGCTTGGTGCTGTTTTAGCTGCTGAATTTCTAAAGAATAAGAAAGGATTCTATACTATGAAAGATATGATAAATAAATAAGTAAAGGTTATGAAATACTCAATAGGAATTGATATTGGGGGAACTAATTCTGTTTTTGGGCTGGTCGATGAGAATGGTTTGGTCATTGAACATAGATATCTTTTGACTCAGAAATTCACCAATATAGATGGTTTTCTCAATAAAATAGTTCAAACAATAGTAAATCTAATCGAATATTGTGAATCTCCAAACGATGTAAAAGGTATTGGTATCGGAGCTCCTAATGCTAATTATTTTAGTGGGACAATAGAACATGCTCCAAATCTAATCTTCAAAGGAATAATTCCTATTAAAGATATGATAGAGAAAGAACTTATTGCTTTAGGTTATTCTCAAAAAGTAATTATCACAAATGATGCTAATGCTGCTGCAATTGGAGAAATGAAATATGGAGGAGCTAAGGGGTTAAAGGACTTTATGATAATCACACTTGGAACGGGAGTTGGAAGCGGGATTGTAGTTGATGGAAAATTATTATATGGGAATGATGGGTTTGCAGGTGAAATAGGACATATTATAGTTCAACCTGAAGGAAGACTATGTGGATGTGGAAGAAAAGGTTGTGTAGAAACATATTCCTCAGTTACCGGTATAACCAAGACAGCTCACGAACTATTAAAAACAGTCAAAATTCCTTCAGTTCTAAGAAAGATTCCAAAAGAAACAATTGGAGGGTTTTCTATTCATAGTGCAGCATTGGAGGGAGATAAAATTGCATTAAAATGTTTTGATATAGCTGCAAAGATGTTAGCAATAGGTCTTGTAAATGCAGTAGCAATAACCTCGCCAGAGAAAATCTTTCTATTTGGAGGACTTACCAAAACCAATGATTTATTATTAAAACCATTAAAACAACATTTCGAAGAGAATTTATTCACAGTTTATAAAGGGAAAATAGAAATAGAACTATCACACCTAAACGAAAACGACTCAGCCCTATTAGGAGCCGCCGCTTTAGTAGATTACAAATAGATATTATGAAAAGCGAAGAACTCATCCCGAGAATTGGTAATTATAAAAAGCTAATAAGCTATCAAAAATCTCAAGCTATTTTTGATATCACCTATTACTTTTGTCATAATTTTCTTAGCAAAGGAGATAGAACTATTGACCAAATGGTTCAGGCAGCGAGAAGTGGCAAACAAAATATTGTTGAAGGATCATCCGCTTCATCAGTTAGCAAGGAAACAGAGATAAAGCTTACAAGTGTAGCGAAGGCAAGTTTACATGAATTATTAATCGATTATGAAGATTTTTTAAGAACAAGAAATCATAGACAATGGGAAACCAATTCTATTGAACTAATTAAAATGAGAGAAATTGGGAGGGTGCATAACGATACAGAATACTACAAGAAACTTATTTCAACAAGACCCCCTGAAACAATTGCGAATATTGCTATAGTTTTAATAAAACAGACGGATTATCTTTTATATAAACAATTAAAAAAACTTGAAGAAGAATTTCTAAACCAAGGAGGATTTAGAGAAAAGATGACAAGAATGAGAATAGAAAAAAGAAATAATAACTAAAAGAATAAGGAGTTTAAGGTCCTTAATGACTTTAAAGACTTTAAACTCCTTAAGAATTATAACCTATGAACAGAATTTTATTGATTATTGAGATTGATAATATTGAACTTGTTGAGGATAGGCTTCAAAAATGGTTAAATGAATGCACTAATAAAAATCTAATCAAAGGTTTAAAGTTTAAATTAATTTTAAACGACAATAGAGTATTTGTCCTATCCAATAATTTCAATCAAAATTACTTATTAACAGACTTATTACTTTATTTAAGGGAATACGAATGTTTTGGTAAGAAGATTGAGTTTGAATTATTTTTTATTAGAGATAATGAGGGTAAAAGTCAATTTGAAACTTCAAAATTATCAGACAAGTATTACTCACGAGACAATAGTTCTACTAAATTAGTTAGAGATATATTAATAAATTGGTATGAAGAAGAGTTTATTGAAATAGAAATTGAATCACTAAATGTGATTAAGTATGATATTAAAAAAGCATTTGGCATTAATGACAAAAAGAAATTACTTGAAGAAAAGAAAAATAATGCAAAAGGTTTTAAAATTACATTTATTCTTACTGTAATAATTAGTTTAATAAATCTTTATATCAATTATTACTACTATATCCAATACTACGAAATCAGTTCATGGATAGGCCTTGCTATAATTACTTTTTCAATAATAATTTTTGAGAAAATGCTAAAAGACAATTTAATATATGCATTCTTACTATTAATTATGTTATTATATTTTACAATACCTTATGCTTTAGCTCATGAAACTTCTTATTTTTGGATAACTGGTATAAATAATATTGCCAATATTATACCTCTGTTTTTTCTTTTAATCAATCGACCATTAAGACTAATATTTTTAAAAGTAAATGGTTATGAACCTATTTTTGATAGATACTCAACAATGGCAAATTCTCTATATTCCTTATTAAATATCATGATACCATTAATAACAGCATTTTATATTTTTTAAACTAAAAAAATAAGGAGTTTAATGCCCTTAATGACTTTAAAGACTTTAAACTCCTTATACGTTGAGTAAGTATTTAATCTCTGTTGATTATAGATTAAATGCTTGTTTTATTTTTTCAACGTAGTCAAGCTTTTCCCATGTGTAGAATTCTACTTCTTTCTCTATTTCTTTTCCATTTTGGAATACCTTTACCATTTCTTTATATGGAGTACGTCCGAAATGACCATATTTGGCTGTTGGAGCAAAGATAGGATTTTTAAGTCCAAATCTACTTACTATAGAATAAGGTCTAAGGTCAAAAATCTTATTTATAATTTCTGCAATCTCACCATCACTCATCTTCTCACCACTTGCTTTCTTTGCTTTAGCAGTTCCGTAAGTATTAACATACAATCCTACTGGCTGAGCAACTCCAATTGCATAAGCAACTTGAACCAAAACCTCATCACAAATACCAGAAGCAACCATATTCTTAGCAATATGTCTTACTGCATAAGCAGCACTTCTATCTACCTTAGATGAATCTTTTCCTGAGAAAGCACCACCACCGTGAGCTCCTCTACCACCATAGGTATCAACAATAATCTTTCTACCTGTTAGTCCAGTATCTCCATGAGGTCCTCCAATTACGAATTTACCTGTAGGATTAACATGAAGAGTATAATCAGAGTTAAATAAATCTTTAATCTCTTGACGTTTTTGTTTAGCAATTACTCTTGGGATTAATATGTTCCTAACATCTTCCTTGATTTTGCTTAGCATCTTTTCTTCAGAGTCAAAATCATCGTGCTGAGTAGATACTACAATTGCATTAATTCCTATTGGTCTATTTGTCCCATCTTCAAACTCTATCGTTACCTGACTCTTTGAATCTGGTCTTAAATAAGTCATAACCTTATTCTCTCGTCTTATTTCTGCTAATTCAAAAACAAGTTGATGAGAAAGGATTAAACTCAAAGGCATAAAATCCTCTGTATCCGAACAAGCATAACCAAACATCATACCTTGGTCTCCTGCTCCTTGGTCCTCTGGATTTGCTCTTTCAACACCTTGGTTAATATCGCTCGATTGTTCGTGAATTGCAGAGATAACTCCACAAGAAGAAGCCTCGAACATATATTCTCCTTTAGTATATCCAATATTTCTGATAACTTCTCTTGCAACTGACTGTACATCGACATAACCATTGCATTTAACCTCTCCACTCAAAATAGCAAGTCCTGTGGTTACCATGGTCTCACATGCAACTTTAGCATTATCATCATGACGAAGAAATTCGTCTAATAATGCATCTGATATTTGGTCAGCTACCTTGTCTGGATGTCCTTCTGAAACGGATTCAGAAGTAAAATAATAAGCCATAATTCTCTTATTTTTAAGTTTATAATTTGTATAAATAATAATGCAGTTACCCTGCCTGTAAATAAGGTAAAAGAGATTAAAAAAGACTTACTAATGAAAACTTTCTTACAATAAAAGAATGTTTTTAGCATTTTTTTTTGTGGTTGCAAGCAATTCAAATCTCTCCACATAATTACAGATGCAAAAATAGTACTTTTTCATTATAAAGACGAAAAAGTACTATTAAATCTATTTAACTTATTTCTTTTTGCCTTGGTTAGCAACCTCTTCCATAAGTTTTTTTATTGTTTTCTCATCCCCAATAAATTCATCTTTTATTAGTTCAAGACTCTCTCCAAGGGTGAAAACATAGGGAATCCCAGTTGGAATATTAAATTCAAGTATATCTTTATCAGACATATTCTTTAATGTTTTTACAATTCCTCTAAGCGAATTACCATGTGCTACAACCATTACCTCATCGTTATTCTTAAATGCATTTAGAATGTCATTCTTAAAATAAGGCATAAGTCTATTTATACAATCCTCTAATGATTCTGTAAGAGGAAGTAATTTAGGATCTACATCTGAGTAACGAATATCATTCATTGGGCTTCTTGAATCCTCTACACTTAGTGCTGGAGATTGAACAGAGAATCCTCTTCTCCATAATAACACTTGGTCTGCACCGTATTTCTCTACTGTTTCTGTTTTGTTTAATCCTTGTAAAGCTCCATAATGTTTCTCATTCAAACGCCATGATTTCTCAACTGGGATATAATCCAAATCCATAGCATCTAATATATAATTCATGGTCTTAACAGCTCTCTTAAGATAAGAAGTAAATACAATTTGAGGGCGATATCCTTTTGACTTCAAAACCTTTCCTGCCTCAATTGCCTCATTTATTCCTTTTTCGCTCAAATCCACATCAGTCCAACCTGTAAATAGATTCTCTTTATTCCATTGACTTTCGCCATGGCGCACTAAAATTAGTTTTTTCATTTCTTCTTTGTTTGAATATTTTTTAATTTACTTATATCTAAACTCTTTCCTATATCTTTCTTTATAGTAATTATTATCAACCCAATTCCAACAAGTATAAATGGAATACTCAACCACTGACCCATATTGAAAGCCATTGCTTCTTCCCAACTCTCTTGATTATTCTTTACAAACTCTATCAGAAAACGAGCTAAGAAAAGACCGACAAGGAAGATGCCAAAAACAAAACCTTGTTTGAATACTTTTTTCTTATTAACGCTAAGGAAATAAAGAAGTATTCCTAAGCAAATATATGCCAAAGCTTCGTATAATTGAGTTGGATGAGATGCAAGGGATTGATTATCTCTTACAAAAATAAATCCCCAAGGTAAATCAGTGTAATGTCCATATATTTCTGAGTTCATTAGGTTACCCAAACGAATAGATGCTCCTGCAAAACAAATTGCAATTACTAATCTGTCGAAGGTCCAAAAGGCAGGGATATTGGTTTTTACTTGAAAAAGTATCACTCCAACTACAATACCAATAGCAGCACCATGAGATGCCAAGCCTTGATAGCCAATAAACTCCCAGCTACCATCATTTATTCTGAATGGAAGCAACATTTCCAATGGATTACTGATATAATAGTTGAACTCATAGAAAAGACAATGACCAAGTCTTGCACCTAAGAGGACAGAGACGAACATATAAATTGAGAGTTTTTCCAAATAATCATAATTAACTCCTGATGACTTAAACATCTTTTTAATAAGAAAGTATGAAATCACAAATGCAAGAGCAAATAATACTCCATACCAACGAACAGATAAACTTCCAATTGAAAAAATCTCAGGACTTACATCCCAAACTATAGAAAGTAGATTCATAATTATAATAATTTAGAATTGCAAAAATACAGAATTTATCCAAGTGAACCAAAACCTAAAATATAAGTCAATAAATATACTTGAATAACAAGATTATTTGAGTTTTCTTAACCCATAGTTAATTAACATCTGTGTTAAGAGGACTAACTCTTAGATCTATTTTTCTAACTCTTAGATCTATTTTCGTATCTCTTAGAGTTAGTTTTCTATCTCTTAGATCTATTTCGCTAAATCTTGATTCTAAATAAATCTCTTAGTTTATAAATTTTGTATATGTGAGATTAACTCCTTTAGATTTGGACTTTCTCCTTTTATAATCAAATTTGCTTGATTGTAATATTCTTCTCTTTCAGCTATATTTTTATGAACATAATCAAACAACTCGTCTGTTGATTTAGTTTTAAGAATAGGTCGAGAGGTTTTAGAAGTTTGAAGTCTTTGAAGAATAGTAAGTGGAGAGCATTTGAGATAAACACTAATCCCATTTTGATTGATTAATGAGATATTATTATTAAAACAAGGCATCCCACCACCTGTTGATATCAATACATTATCCTTTTGAATTAATTCTAAAAGTGTCTGAGTTTCTATTTCTCTAAAATACTCCTCCCCTTTTGTTGAAAAAATCTCATCAATAGTTGTGTGATACTTTTGTGTGATATATTTATCTGTATCAATAAATTCTAAACCCAAAGTTTTTGAAATTTTCTTCCCAACGGTCGATTTGCCCGATAGCATATATCCAATTAAAAATATTCTCATACTTGATATAATTTAATTTAGCGAGTATATGCGGTTAGACTTAAGTCGGCAAAATCTTTGTTTAAGAATTTAAAATATCCAGCAACAGCAATCATAGCTGCGTTATCGGTAGTATATTGAAATTCGGGGATAAATACCTCCCATTTATTTTTCTCTCCCAATTCTTTTAATCTTTCTCTAAGATATGAATTAGCACTCACCCCTCCTGCTATTCCTATATTTTTTACATTCAAATCCTTAGCTGCCTTTTCAAGCTTAGAAACAAGGGTTGAAACAACATTATATTGAACAGAGGCACAAATATCATTTATATTCTTTTCAAGATAATCTGGCTCTTGTTTTAACTTATCTCTAAGAGTATAAAGTATGCTGGTTTTCACTCCCGAAAAGCTATAATCATAGTTAGGCATATTTGATGAAGAAAACTTTAGAGCATGTTTATCTCCAAGTTTTGCAAGCTTATCGATATGAGGTCCTCCGGGATAAGGCAATCCAAGTATTTTTGCAGCCTTATCGATTGTTTCACCTGCAGCATCATCGATTGTTTGCCCAATTATCTTCATCTTATATGGCGATTCCAAATATATCAATTGAGTGTTTCCTCCGCTTACCAACAAACAAAGAAATGGAAATTCCGGCACTCTTGAATCTGTTTCTGCCTTAATAAAATGAGCTAAAACATGAGCCTCAAGATGATTTACATCAATTAAAGGCAAATTTAATGCTTGGGACATAGTTTTTGCAAAACTAACTCCAACAAGAAGGGAGCCTAAAAGTCCTGGTCCACGAGTAAAAGCAATTGCTGACAAATCTTTCTTGGTTATTCCTGCCTCCTTAAGTGCGGTATCAACTACTGGAACAATATTTTTCTGATGTTCTCTTGACGCCCACTCAGGCACAACTCCACCATATTTTTGATGAACACTCTGAGAAGCAATAATATTAGAGGCTATATGAAAGTTATTAATAACAGCAGCGGAGGTATCGTCGCAAGAAGATTCAATGGCTAATATATATGACATAAAATTGTTTTCGTTTAAAACCTTAATTTACTTAAAGTTTTTCGATTGATTATTCTTGAAAAAGTAATATATTTGCAAAAGTAATGAATTTGGAGAAAACACACAATAAAAAACGATATATTAAGAAAACCCTAAAAGTGTTAGCCTACTCTTTTTTAGGGATTTTACTCTTTGTTTATCTCCTTATCGCCCTCATTAACACAAGCTTTTTCCAATCCCTTTTAGCAAGTAAATTAAGTGATTATTTCTCAAAAGAATGGGGAACGGAACTTAGAATTTCTGCAGTTAATATAAATATTTTTGACCGTGTTGAGCTATTTGATGTATATCTTGAAGACAGAAAAGGAGACACAATACTATTTAGTGAAAGCGTAAGGGTAAAACTTAAAGGTCTCCCTTCTGCAAAAGGGATTAATATCAGCAATGTAAATATTAAAAATATTGATTTCAAACTTGAGATTCAAAATAGTGAATTGAATTTTGGATTTATCTTAGATTATTTCAAAAGCGACAAACCTAAGGATAAGAAAAAAGACAAGGTAGATTTTGTAGTTAAGGTGGATAGAATTAAAATGGATAATATGAAATTCTCCTTAAGACTCAAGGACAACTTAACAAAATATCCAGAGGATTTAGTTGCTTTGAACAATATGAGGTTTAGAGATATTTATGCAGATATTAGAGATATTATTGTGATTGGAGATTCTATTAACCTTAGCTTTAAAAACTTTAAAGCCAAAGAACATTCATCATTTGAAGTTAAAAACATCGAAGGGAATTTTCTTGTAAGCTCAAAAGAAATAAGAGCTGAAAAAGCTAAGATTATTACTACTAATTCTATTTTGAATTTCTCTGTAAAAATGAATACAACAAGCTGGAAAACCTATTCCTCTTTTATCGATTCTGTTTACTGTGAGGGAGAAATAGAAAAAGGAAGTATTGCAGGTATGAAAGATGCTACTTACTGGGCTGAGACCATTAGGGGATTCCATCAAAAAGCAGAAATAGAGGGCAAGTTTTCTGGGAAAGTGAATGATTTAAAATTTGAAGATTTTGTTCTAAGCTCTGGTAATTTTACTAAGGTCAAAGCAAAAGGCTCAATCATTGGACTACCATCTCCTGAAAATACTGTATATGATATAATAGCTGAAGAAATCACAACCTCATACAAGGAATATAAAAGTATGCGATTGGGAGAATTATTAAGCAACCTCCCTATTCCTGAAATGGTTGATAAACTTGGAAAAATAAATTTCACAGGAAGTTTTGAAGGTTTAATTAGCAATTTTAATGCTAAGGGAAATCTTATAACCGATATTGGAGAACTTAGTATTAACGGGGCATCAATTCCTCAAGGAGGCGAAACAGGGTATAAGCTAAAACTAATATCAGGGAATTTCGATGTTTCAACTCTTTTTGAATTAGAATGGGTAAACACAAAGAATTTGGATATTGATGCATTCGTTGTTGGGAATAGTCTTGATAATTTAAGTGCTGAACTAAAGGGTGGTTTTGGAAACCTAAATCTTATGGGGAATATATACGATACAATTTTTGTTAACGCCCAAATGCTCAACAAAGAAATTGATGCTAACTTTCTTATTAATGACAATTCTCTAAAAATGGATGGCATAGCAACAGTGAATTTGGAGGATAATGTAAAATTATACTTGGAGTCTCGTATTTCTGGTGCTAATCCTAAAGAAATGAATCTCTTTAGTTTCCATGACAGCACTACTACTTTTTCCACACAATTAATTGCTGACATAAAGGATATTAACCCGAAAACACTTGCAGGGAATATTGAATTGAAGAATCTTAGATTCGATATGGAAGAAGGCTACCATATAATTGAGAATTTTGATGCAGAACTAAGCTATAATAATTCTATTAATAGTCTAATTATTAATTCTGACATCTTAGACCTTTCCTTGATTGGCGAATATGATTTTATTGGTTTAGGGAAGGATATTAGTTATTTAATAGACAAGTACATTCCTAATCTAAATAAGAACAAAAATATAAATCATGATAGTGTTTTACAAAATAATAATGAGCATAAAATCCTATCTCAGTTTGAGTTAGCAACAATAATTAAAAAACCTAAGCCATTGTTTGCTCTCTTCTCTCCAAATATTGCTATTAGTGAAAATACATTTATTT
>Ga0265295_1007868_pt1 | contig 12039 bp, 11 predicted proteins | sample Munlansysbiofilm_FD_192503 | JGI IMG/M metagenome (GOLD analysis project Ga0265295, IMG submission 192503) | Leachate microbial communities from a municipal landfill in Southern Ontario, Canada - Methane capture system biofilm | ecosystem: Engineered > Solid waste > Landfill > Unclassified ... | reverse complement strand
AAAAAATTGATAAAACAGTTGACCTACAGGCAGAATAATTCGGTGACTTGGAAAGCTCTTTGAAAACCGAACCATTTCTTGCGGATAGAAATGGTCCGTTCCCCGCACACGCGGGGATGAACCGAGTTAGGCACGTTAAGATCAAAGCGCGCAATACCGTTCCCCGCACACGCGGGGATGAACCGGACTACCGGCAATCTCAGCTCTTTTTTCAAATCCGTTCCCCGCACACGCGGGGATGAACCGTTGTCACCCAGGCGGCCACCGATACCCTGACCCCGTTCCCCGCACACGCGGGGATGAACCGGTCGCCAAACGGCTGCAACCTTCAATGCAATCCCGTTCCCCGCACACGCGGGGATGAACCGACAATCGAGATCATCTTCGGCGGAGACGACCGCCGTTCCCCGCACACGCGGGGATGAACCGCCGCCGAGAACACACAGACCCTTCCCGCCGCCCCGTTCCCCGCACACGCGGGGATGAACCGTCATGACTCGAAACATCAACATCCCCGGCACCCCGTTCCCCGCACACGCGGGGATGAACCGACACCGCCCCGCCCCCGCCCCCCGCGTCGGACCCGTTCCCCGCACACGCGGGGATGAACCGGACTACGGATCTGCCGGTAATCGGTTGGTGCGCCGTTCCCCGCACACGCGGGGATGAACCGTGTACGATGTCAGTGGGGCCGGGGATACGGCCCCGTTCCCCGCACACGCGGGGATGAACCGCGCGGCATTGAGCTACAGCAGGCGGCCGCACACCGTTCCCCGCACACGCGGGGATGAACCGAAATGTATGTCGATTCGGTGAAACGTCGAATTCCGTTCCCCGCACACGCGGGGATGAACCGGCGAACATCGGATCAGCTCACCTTCTGGGCGGCCGTTCCCCGCACACGCGGGGATGAACCGGCCAACAAATACCATGTTGTTGCAATTCTGCCCCGTTCCCCGCACACGCGGGGATGAACCGCATCCTTGGGCCATACACCGTTATCAAAGGTTCCGTTCCCCGCACACGCGGGGATGAACCGTACTTCTCCTGCACCGGTTTCAACACTGTGAGCCGTTCCCCGCACACGCGGGGATGAACCGTTGAACAGTATCTGTCGAAACTGGATCTACGGCCGTTCCCCGCACACGCGGGGATGAACCGGTATCTGGTCGTCGCCGTGCCGTCGGGCATCCCCGTTCCCCGCACACGCGGGGATGAACCGTTTTGGGAATGGCTCTGTTCTTGGGCTGTGATCCGTTCCCCGCACACGCGGGGATGAACCGGCGGTTCGATGTCGAAAAACACTTGCGTATCGCCGTTCCCCGCACACGCGGGGATGAACCGGAAGACGATGGACCTGACTGCACAACAGCTTGACCGTTCCCCGCACACGCGGGGATGAACCGCCACCTTTATTTTCTTTTTTGGCACCCTTGGCCCGTTCCCCGCACACGCGGGGATGAACCGTCATGTTCGCAGTTCGCCGGGTGTTCGTCCACCCGTTCCCCGCACACGCGGGGATGAACCGACTGGCCTGACCTTGTGCCGATAGACGCACCGCCGTTCCCCGCACACGCGGGGATGAACCGAAAAGATTGCCGAGCGCGCCAAAAAATACAGACCGTTCCCCGCACACGCGGGGATGAACCGTTTTGCGACCGTTTCAACATTCCCTTGCGATGCCGTTCCCCGCACACGCGGGGATGAACCGCAGTGGGGGCGGCCGAAAAAGATCATCAAGGACCGTTCCCCGCACACGCGGGGATGAACCGCTATGCTTGGCCCTTGCACCGCCATGCACCTGCCGTTCCCCGCACACGCGGGGATGAACCGAGCTGGCCTTGGATGACTATGACTATGCTGTTCCGTTCCCCGCACACGCGGGGATGAACCGCACTTCCGCATCCGCTCGCCTGGGATAATCGACCGTTCCCCGCACACGCGGGGATGAACCGCTGGCACCGCCCCGGAAACCGGGGTCGAGCGACCGTTCCCCGCACACGCGGGGATGAACCGCAATTCAGGGCGAACCGCCAAAGATCGAGCACCCGTTCCCCGCACACGCGGGGATGAACCGTATCATATGAAAAATTAAAAGGATTGTTACCACCGTTCCCCGCACACGCGGGGATGAACCGACATGAATCCGGCCGCCGACAAACTCGGGGGCCCGTTCCCCGCACACGCGGGGATGAACCGAAAGAGATGGGTATATTGGCCTGAAAGATTTCCCGTTCCCCGCACACGCGGGGATGAACCGACCATCGATATGACGAGCGTGACCGATTGGGCCCGTTCCCCGCACACGCGGGGATGAACCGGCGCTAAAGCGCTCCTGGAAAGCAAGAAGACACCGTTCCCCGCACACGCGGGGATGAACCGGTATAGGCAAGGCGAACACAGAATAAAGGCAACCGTTCCCCGCACACGCGGGGATGAACCGGCCGACGACAACCGCTACCGGGCGCAGTACCACCGTTCCCCGCACACGCGGGGATGAACCGGCTGTGTACCGCACCGGGGCCACCTGGCTGATCCGTTCCCCGCACACGCGGGGATGAACCGCACCTACACTGGCACCGATCAGGCATGGAGCACCGTTCCCCGCACACGCGGGGATGAACCGTTCTCTTGCCACATAAAAACGATGATGGCCTTCCGTTCCCCGCACACGCGGGGATGAACCGGTTGAGCAGCTTCGCTGGCCATTCGTGGATGGCCGTTCCCCGCACACGCGGGGATGAACCGTATCTGAAGCCGTTAACCTATCATACTTCAATCCGTTCCCCGCACACGCGGGGATGAACCGGCGTCAACCGTCAAAGGCGTCAAGCAAGGCGTCCGTTCCCCGCACACGCGGGGATGAACCGACATAATCTACCTATTATAAGTAAGGCTATATCCGTTCCCCGCACACGCGGGGATGAACCGGTTGATGTCTCGGATCATCGCTCCCTCCTCTCCCGTTCCCCGCACACGCGGGGATGAACCGATTGCGCCCGAGAAGGAAAAGCAATCGGCCGCCCGTTCCCCGCACACGCGGGGATGAACCGTGACCGACGAGCGCCGGGCGTCGAACAAGGCCCCGTTCCCCGCACACGCGGGGATGAACCGTCCTTTCAGGCCCCGGCCGAAACCGGGGCCGTCCGTTCCCCGCACACGCGGGGATGAACCGCAGTTCGAGGCCAAAAACGTCGCCAGTAAGGCCCGTTCCCCGCACACGCGGGGATGAACCGATATGGCGCATTATGCAACAGGTGGGTAAAAACCGTTCCCCGCACACGCGGGGATGAACCGGTTTTATAGAGTATAAAACCTTATCGACTTACCCGTTCCCCGCACACGCGGGGATGAACCGCATTATTTCGACGACGGGGCGGGGGTTGTGGCCCGTTCCCCGCACACGCGGGGATGAACCGGCTATATTATGGTATCAGCATACCACCACTAACCGTTCCCCGCACACGCGGGGATGAACCGCAATCGGACAGATCTCTGGCAAAAAGCTTGCGCCGTTCCCCGCACACGCGGGGATGAACCGCGTTGTCAAGGCCGGCGCCTCTCTCGGGCTTACCGTTCCCCGCACACGCGGGGATGAACCGCGGCTTGATTACCCAACAGTCCTTCGGATTCACCGTTCCCCGCACACGCGGGGATGAACCGGGCTGCCACCCTTTCGGGGTCTTTAGGATGGACCGTTCCCCGCACACGCGGGGATGAACCGGAGTTCCTGCGCACGCTCTGCCGCCGTGGGATCCGTTCCCCGCACACGCGGGGATGAACCGGTCCAGGAAAAGTGGGGCGGCATGGTCGAGAGCCGTTCCCCGCACACGCGGGGATGAACCGGCGTTCAACGACAAGGTGGCGCGCTACATCGACCGTTCCCCGCACACGCGGGGATGAACCGCGCGGCGAGGGGGTGCAGATCGCCGATCTAGCCCGTTCCCCGCACACGCGGGGATGAACCGTACGGTATGCCCTCGATCTGCCGGCCGGGCAGCCGTTCCCCGCACACGCGGGGATGAACCGCAGCTGCTCAAGATCGTGGCGGCGCTGAGTTACCGTTCCCCGCACACGCGGGGATGAACCGAAAATTTGGCCACGGTTCTACCGGGATACAACCCGTTCCCCGCACACGCGGGGATGAACCGCACGATTGCGTTGCACATCAACACTGCGAACCCCGTTCCCCGCACACGCGGGGATGAACCAACGGCCCGCCCTCCCCGACGCCGGAAGGCACCCCGTTCCCCGCACACGCGGGGATGAACCGTTTACCTTTGCATGGGCCTCTTTAAAGTAGGGGAAGGCGGGACGATGTTAGGTAAGTAAGTAACTTGAAGATTGCATTCTCATCGGGTAACATGAATTTATGCCACGCGCCGCACGATTGGATACGCCGGGGATTTTGCAGCATGTCATGATTCGAGGCATTGAGCGCCGCAAGATCTTTCGTGAAGACGGCGACCGCCAAGACCTGCTGGATCGACTGGCCACCTTGTTGCCCGAGACCGGCACGGGCTGCTATGCGTGGGCGTTCTTGGACAACCACGCCCATTTTTTATTTCGAAGCGGACCAAGGGGAATCGCCGTTTTGATGCGCCGGCTGTTGACCGGATACGTCGTCGGCTTCAACCGCCGGCATCGCCGTTGCGGCCAGTTGTTTCAGAACCGGTACAAGTCCATCGTCTGCCAGGAAGACGCCTACATGAAGCAGCTTGTCGCCTATATCCATCTGAATCCACTCAGGGCAGGCCTGGTGAGCGATCTGGATCAATTGGGCGATTATCCCTACTGTGGTCATGCGGCGGTGCTGGGCCGTTGGCCCGTTTTCTGGCAGGATGTGGAATTTGTACTTCGCCAGTTTGGTGATAGCCTGAAGGCCGCTCGGCGACACTACCTCGAGTACGTTGCACGAAGCGCCGCACTCGGTCGGCAACCGGAGTTGGTCTCCGGCAGCGTTGCACGAAAAGCCAGGGGGTGGAAAAAGGTACGTCATGGACCGCCCAAGGGTCTGGATCGACGGATGAGCGACAGCCGCATCCTCGGCGAGCCCGCATTTGTCCATTCGGTTCTGGCCGAGGCGCGGCAAGCCCTGGACCGAGGTTATTTGCTACGCAGCCAGGGCTGGGATTTGGACCGGGTCCTGGAAAGAGCCGCATCGGTTTTTGATTTGCCGGTCCCTGAGGTGCTGCGCAGCGGACGTCAGCGGCCACGGGCGCTGGCTCGCAGTTTGGCCTGCTACTGGGCGGTGCGGGAGCTGGGGTTGCCCTCCGCGGAGTTGGCGCGGCGTTTCGGCATGACGCCCGCCGGGGTCAATTACGCCGTGCGCCGTGGCGAGCAGCTTGCGGTAGAGAGAATGCTGGCGCTGGACGAATAAAGTTACTTATTTACATAGCCTCGGCCCCGTATCCCTCTATCCCCACTTGACAGGACGTGGTCTATCTTCAAAACTACAATCTGACCCTGGGGTATGATCACGTCCGGGGGTGATATACGGTTCAACACGCCCGAACCGCCCATGGAGACTTCGGCCGCCAGCGGGATGAAAGCGGCCTTGAACGGTGTGCCCGGGTTGAGCGTGCCGGACGGCTGGTGGATCGAAGGGCTCATCGAGAAGCTGACCGGTTGGTCCATCGGTGCCTCAACCCCGGCCCACTACCAGGCCATTGCCGGCCCCGGCTCGTGGCTTTTCGCCTTTGTACTGGGCATGGCCATCGGCGGCTTTGTCGCCGGATGGACATCCAAAAAAATCCCGGTGCGCGATATGCCGCCGATCTGGGAGAAACGCTTCGGCGACAGCCGGGCCAAACGATATTCGGCCACTTTTTTCGGCGGTTTTCTGATCCTTTATTCAGTAACCCAAAATTTAGTGAAAGCGAGCAGCCATGCTGGAATTGATCAACATTTCGTTCAGAACCTCGGAATCGGGTGCCGGCGCTGAAAGTCCCGCCGGCCGGACCATTATTCATGATCTGAGTTTCACTTTTGAATCCGGCGGATTTTACGCCATTACCGGCCCCAACGGGTCGGGCAAAACCACCCTGGCCAAACTGATTATGGGAATCAATGAACTCACGTCGGGAAAAATCATTTTCAACGGGTCGGACATCAGCAATCTATCCATTCATGAGCGATCCAACGCCGGCATCGCTTATGGTTTTCAGCATCCGGCCCGATTCAAGGGAACCACCTTTCGGGACCTGTTATCGATTGCCGCCGGCTCTGACGACGAAGGAAAACTTGTTGAGATCGTTTCGCGGGTGGGCGTCTGCTCCCTGGATTTTCTGGACAAGCCCGTGGACAGCAAATTGTCCGGCGGGGAAATTAAAAAAATCGAACTAGCCACGGTGATTGCGAAAAACCCAAAAGTGGCCATCTACGATGAACCGGATACCGGCATTGATCTCTGGACCATCGGTCCCATGGTGGAACTGCTCAAACGCGAACAGAAAGAAAACCAAACCACCACCATCGTGGTGAGTCACAACAAAGCATTTCTGGAAGCCGCCGATACGCTTTTGCTCATCAGAGACGGGAGAATCGGTTATTCCGGTGATCTGGCCGGCGCCGTGCCGATCCTCGAGGACTTAAGTGTTTGTACTTTCAATGAATTATGTCAAGGAGAAGATGATGCTCAATGCTATCGATAAACAGGTGTTAAAGGAAGTCGCGGACCTCGAAGGAATTCCCAAGGGCGCTTATAATATCCGGAAAAACGGCAAGCTGCTCGGTCGCGAGGTCTCGGCCAATATCAATATCGAAACCAATGAAAAAGGCGATGGCATTATCATTGATATCAAGCCGGGCACGGTGAACGAGTCGGTTCATATTCCGGTTATTCTCTCCCAGGCAGGCCTTCATGACACGGTCTACAACACCTTTATCGTGGGGGAGGGGGCGGATGTGACCATTATTGCCGGATGCGGCATTCACTGCGGGGGCAAGGAATCCGAAGGCCATTCCGGCATTCATGAATTTCAGATCAAGGCCGGCGCCAGAGTCAAATATGTGGAAAAGCATATTGCCATTGGCGAAGGCACGGGCCGGCGTATTTTGAATCCCACCACGAAAGTGTTTATGGCGGAAAACGCCCAGGCGGAAATGGAACTGACCCAGCTGGGCGGGGTGGATGAGGCCAAGCGCTTCAATGAGGCCAAAATCGGTGCGGGCAGTGTGCTGCTCATCACCGAACGGGTGATGACCGAAGGGCGCCAGACGGCTGAATCCAGAAATGAAATCGAGCTGGCCGGAACCGACAGCAAGACGAATATCGTCTCCCGTTCCGTTATAAAAGGCAATTCCGCCCAGGATTTTTACGTCAACCTGACGGCATTTGCCAGATGCTACGGTCACATTGAATGTGATGCCATCATTATGGACAAGGGCATCAACCAGACGGTCCCGGCCCTGCGCGCGCTGCATTCGGATGCCGAGTTGACCCACGAGGCGTCCATCGGCAAAATCGCCAATGATCAGCTGATGAAGCTTATGAGTCTCGGACTTGATTATGATGCGGCGGTCAACCGGATTATACAAGGATTTTTAGGATAGGGCGGACGAGGGACGATGTCAGGTAAGCAAGTAACTTGAAAATTGCATTCTCATCGGGTAACAGGAGTTCATCCCACGCGCCGCACGCTTGGATACGCCGGGGATTGTCAGCATGTCATGATTCGAGGCATCGAGCGCCGCAAGATCTTTCGTGAAGACGGCGACCGCCAAGATCTGCTGGATCGGCTGGACACCTTGTTGCCCGAGACCGGCACGGTCTGCTATGCGTGGGCGTTCGTGAACAACCATGTCAAATTTTGGTTTCGTATTCGATCGAATTCTGGCCAGAGCCGCATCGGTTTTTGATTTCCCGGTCCCGGAGGTGCTGCGCAGGGGTCGTCAGCGGCCACGGGCGCCTGCCCGCAGCTTGGCCTGCTACTGGGCGGTGCGGGAGCTGGGGTTGCCCTCCGCGGAGTTGGCGCGGCGTTTCGGCATGACGCCCGTCGGGGTCAATTACGCCGTGCGCCGTGGCGAGCAGCTTGCGGCAGAGAGAATGCTGGCGCTGGACGAATGAAGTTACTTATTTACCTATCTTTGTCCCTGTTTTTCCTGTTTTTCCTCAATCGCCTCGCCGGTGAAAGTGGATGAAATGGTGGCCGGCAGGAATTTGACAACGGCGTCGTGACTGGGGTTTAATCAAAAAAATTGCCGACCGCCGGCCTTTGCCCCATGCTCATCGCATCGGCCCCGAACGTTGCCTGAAAAACCACAAGCTAGTGTAACCCCTTGGCGGCACTACCATGAACCTCATCGAATCTTTCCTCCACGTCCCGCGAATCGCCTATTTTTCCATGGAAATCGCCTTGCGCAGCGAAATTCCGACCTACGCGGGCGGTCTGGGGATCCTAGCCGGCGACACCTTGCGCACGGCCGCCGACTTGAACATGAACATGGTGGCGGTCAGTCTCGTCAGCCGGGCCGGCTACTTTCGCCAAACCATCGATGCCGCAGGACAACAAAACGAAGCGCCCCAGCTCTGGGAACCGGCCCAATGGGCGACCCGCATGGGAGCCATGGTTTCCATCGACCTCCTCGACCGCATGGTCTGGGTCAGCGGGTGGTTGTACGTCCTGGAGTCTCCAGCGGGCGGCCGGCAACCCGTCATCCTGCTGGATACGGACTTGATGGAAAATCAAGCGGAAGATCGTTTGATCACGCATTATCTGTACGGGGGCGACGATCGCTACCGCCTGCAACAGGAAGCCATCCTGGGGATCGCGGGCGTGCGGATGCTCCAGGCGCTGGGCTTCCAGGTTCGAGAATATCATCTGAATGAAGGGCATTCCGCCCTGCTGGGGATCGAATTGTTGCGCCGCTACGCCTTTCCCCTGGAGGAGGTCCGGCAGGACGAATCGCCCTATGACATCCTATCGGTGCGTCAACTGTGCAACTTCACCACCCACACGCCCATCGACGCCGGACACGACAAGTTCCCCTACGCGCTTGTCGACGAGGTCCTGGGCCCAATCATCGACAAACCGCTGATGCAACGTTTGGGCGGCGGTGATCGGCTCAACATGACTTTGCTCGCATTGAACCTCAGTGAGTATGTCAACGGTGTAGCCGTACGCCACGCCGAGATATCGGCCAAGATGTTTCCGGGATATCACATGCGCGCCGTGACCAACGGTGTGCACCCGCGAACGTGGACCCACGACAGTTTCGCCAAATTGTACAACCTGTATCTGCCGGGATGGTGCCGCGAACCGGAGATCCTGGTCCGCGCGGATCATGCCATCCCTGATGCGGCCATCTGGCAGGCCCATCAGGATGCCAAAAACGCCTTGTTTCGGCACATCATCGAAGTCGGTGGACCTCACCTCGATCCGGACATCGCCACCATCGGCTTCGCCCGGCGCATGACGGCCTACAAACGGCCTGATCTGCTTTTTATCGATCCGGATCGTTTGATATCGATCGCCCAAAGGCACCCTTTTCAACTCGTCATCGCCGGCAAGGCCCATCCGCGCGACGAGACGGGCAAAGCATTGATCGCCCGGGTCCATGCGATGGCGCAGCGACTGAAGGAATCGATCCCCATCGTCTTCCTTCCCGATTACCAGATGGATCTGGCAAAAATGCTCGTGGCGGGGGTGGACATTTGGCTCAACACGCCGCTACGCCCGCTGGAGGCCTCCGGCACCAGCGGCATGAAGGCGACGTTAAACGGGGTGCCGAATCTGAGCATCCTGGACGGCTGGTGGATTGAGGGCTGCATTGAAGGGATCACCGGCTGGGCGATCGGCGACGACCCCGATGCCTCCACTGAAAATGACGCCGCGTCTCTCTACCAAAAATTGGAGACCGTCGTTTTACCTCTCTTCTATGGGGACCGGTCCGCCTGGATCGGCGTCATGAAGGGCGCCATCAGCAAAAATGCGTCCTATTTCAACAGCCATCGAATGATGCGCCGCTACGCCGTCGAAGCTTATATGCAATGAGAAGACGCCATTTTCATGCACCGGTTTGCGGCAAAGCGCAACGAGGATAGGTGGATCAGTAAAAGGAATGCCGATGACCCGGCAGCTCAAAATTGGAGACATTACGGTGGAGGTGACACTTAAGCACATCAAGAATTTACGCCTGAGCGTCCATCTGCCCACGGGTCGCGTCCGCATTTCGGCGCCGGCTTGGATGAGTTTGGAGAATATCCGTCTCTTTGCCGTTTCCAAACTGGGATGGATCAAGAAACAGCAGGGCCGAGTCCGTCGCCAGAATCGCGAACCCCCTTGTGAGAGCCTGGCGCACAAAAATCATTACGTGTGGGGAAAACTTTACCCGCTCACGGTGGCCGAGAGCGACCGGGCGCCCGCCATCGAATTGGAAAACGACCGGATATGGTTGCGGGTACGTCCGGGCACCGATCAAAGGCGGCGGCAGGCGTTGATGGAATGCTGGTATCGAGGTCAGGTGAAGGAGGCCCTGCCCCCCTTGATCGAGAAATGGCAATCACTGATGGGGGTGAGCGTGAACCGTTTTTTCGTCCAGCGGATGAAGACCCGATGGGGAAGCTGCAACCCTGTTGCCGGCAATATCCGCCTCAACACCGAACTGGCCCAAAAAGCCCCCGAATGCCTGGAGTACGTCGTTGTTCATGAAATGCTTCATCTGTTGGAACCCACACATAATGCCCGCTTCAAAGCTTTGATGGATTCCTTTCTGCCAAATTGGCGATTGCTCAAGAACCAGTTGAATCGGAGGTGAAGCCTTGGCGCCCCTGATGCCGGTTTTGTTCGTGGGCCACGGCACCTGGTCGGTGCTGGTGCAGATGTTCCCCAGGCCGACATCCCGGTGGTGCAGCTGAGCATGGACAAACAAAGTTACTTGTCCCTGTTTCCTATGGAGCCCATCTGTTTGAGTGGTTTATACATCTCCGGATAGAGCTTTTTCATGCACTCCGGGCAAAGACTGTGGCTGAAGTCAACTTCCGAGTGTTCTTTGATGTAAACTTCGATCTGCTCCCAATCGCCTTTGTCGTTCCGGATTTTCTTGCAGTGGGAGCAGATGGGCAGAATTCCGCGCAGGGTCTTGATCTCGGCCAAAGCAGCCTGAAGCTTGTTGACGAGATCGATCCGCTCCTTCTCGGCGCGCTTGCGCTCGGTGATATCCCGACAGATGCAGAAGATCAGTTTTTCCCCACGGTACACGGCGCCGTTGTTGCTCAGCTCCACATCAATGATTGTTCCGTCCTTGCGGCGGTGCTGGGTCTCGAAATGAGCGCCTTCCGGGTCAATTTCATCGATCATGACCCGGATTTCATCCTTTGCGATTTTCGCATCCCAGTCCCAGACATGGAGATCATGGACCTCCTGTAGGCTGTAGCCGAGCATTTTTGCAAATTGGGTGTTCGCCTCGTAGACCTTGCCCTGCTGGTCGAGGACCACAATGCCATCCCGGGACTGCTCGATGAGCATTCGCCAGCGGCTGATCTCTTCCCTGAGCAGGTTTTCCATTCGTTTCTGTTCCTGCTCAGCGTAGCGCAATCTATGGATTTCAGATCCCCATCCTTCATCGTTTGGCTGTAAATCCATGCGCACTCCTCTGTGCAAAGTAACTTTTACGGGTAAATCAAACCGATCATGAATAATTACAATATGACTGTTTTCATCATAAGAAAGAGAAGCAATCGACATGCCATTTTTTGCTCCACTGAACTTTTTTTAAACCTTGTCGGGTCTCGATGGCCGGCGTAGAAGAGATCCGTCCGCGTACTGATACGCAAAAATTCACCGACACCACCCAATCGCACCCTTTCCCGCGGCTCTTGATCGTTCAGCGACTGAACCCCGCTTATTTTTTACTTGACAAAACCGGCTGCGAACAACCATAAAGATGACTGTCCGGTCAGTCATCGACATTCTCAAGGGAGTTCCCCCGTGCCCAAGGAAACTTTTTTCAAAATCGCCGACGAAAAGCGCGAGCGGCTGCTGCGCGAGGCGGCCCGCCTGTTCGCCGAGAGGGGCTTCAACCAGACCGACATGGCTC
>Ga0265295_1007867_pt1 | contig 12040 bp, 11 predicted proteins | sample Munlansysbiofilm_FD_192503 | JGI IMG/M metagenome (GOLD analysis project Ga0265295, IMG submission 192503) | Leachate microbial communities from a municipal landfill in Southern Ontario, Canada - Methane capture system biofilm | ecosystem: Engineered > Solid waste > Landfill > Unclassified ... | reverse complement strand
GGGCTATTCAACAGAGATGCATACTGATTCAATCAATATGCATGGTGGTCGACAGGCCGCCTGTGATCCCACAAGAAAGATGGAAAGCCTCAGATGCTTTAGGAAGATGAAGCATAGCCCTCTGTCCTATTGGCACGTACGTTCTAGGTTGCCTCTTACAGGAATTGATCGGATTTCTTCAATTAGGCAAAGACAATCAAAGCTACGATAGTGGAGATAAATACTGAGTAGCCTAAAAGGAAACCATAAAGTCCTGGCCGATGAACTTTACAGAGAAACCCTAATGATTCTCGATACAAAGACAAGAGAAAAATGTTCTCCACTACAGTGTATTGATTTCCTGTTCAAGTTTTCTTAAAGAGTCTAACAGACACTCAAAACTTGGAAGCTCACCAAATATCATTCTTTGCATGGTGGTATAATCTTTTTTCAAATCAGAAATATATATATTATTTGGAATAAGTCTCATAGTTCCAATAGTAGCTAAATCATATCGAGCTGAATTTGACGCATAGAACCGTGACTTGAAGTCTACTACCCTTTGAAGCAGTTCCAAATCAGCAAATGCATGACTTTTTATTGATGAACTGCTCATACAATACAAATCATAATAATGACGCGAGTACCTACTTGGAAATCTTCCTTTTTCGCGAAATGCTTCTTTATGTAGAATTGTCACTTTTTCCCAAAAAGTCCTCTCTGCAGATACTGTAAGCACCTTGGTTGAAGGTGTTGTGTGAAGCTTAGGATAAAAATCCGCAGTGTATGGTTTGACAGACAGCATACAAACAGGAGTCCATGCAGCCAATACCCCTATTTCCAGTCTAACAACATGAACAAGTGCATCTTCTTTGAATAACTTTGGATAGGAAAAACACACAGTCTGGGCATCAGATCTATCGATGTACAGAGAAAAATCTTCTGTAAGCATCTCTTTAAAATCATAATTGAGCTTGGGGAGAAGTTTTTCAAAAAGAAAAGCTTCAGTTTGTACATTTGCTTCTCTAGCGAATTTAGCCTGTTGAGTCTTGCTTCTTTCTGCCCATGGCCCTTCGCAATCATACCCTAACAATCTCCAATCAAGAATCAAATCTACATCTTCTGAAAACCGTTTGATTATCCCATTATAACATTTGGAAAGACTCGTGCCTCCCTTAAAGGCAAAATGGTTTCGCCAAGGAGAATCATGGAATAGATAATCCAATATCCAGCATACCCAAAAATCCTTTTCGACAATACCCTCTGAGAGACCACATTTCTCTGCCGTATTGCGAAATAACATTTCTTTTTCTCTTTGTGGCCACTTAGCAATTCTTTTCATGCTTATTACTGCAGACAAATCCTCCTTATTGCTTCAAACACCCAAGCAGTGGTGTATTGGGCTTCTTCCACAAGCATCTTCTTTTCAGAATCACTTAAAAGCTTTGCAATACGGGAAAGCATTGATGTATCTTGAAGAACTCCATTTCCAAGGGAGAGCAGCGCCTGAACCACCAAAGCCGAACGACGAGAAAGACCAGAAATATTTTTGTTTGCAGCATGTTTAAATTGAAGGTGTACATTCCCAATCTCATATTCACGATACGGACCATCACTAAGATATATCCAATGGGCAACCACTTGATTGGAAAGGCCTAGAAGATTCAAAGCTGTTTCTCCAGTAGGAACTATGTTCCATCCATAATTTCTAGCCAAAGCAAATGCAACTTTTTCTATCTGTGGAGCCTCGTATTCTTGAAGATACATACTGAACAGAGGTTTGTCATAGAGTCCCCTTCTAACCTTTCGGAGTATCCCTTTTCCAACCAACCGCTCTAGAATCTTGTTTATTGTCGTCGGTTCTGCAATATCAAAAAAATCGGAAGGTATAAAAACATCTCCATCCGATGCTGTAATAATCCTCTGTTTTGTTCTTTGTATATACTGGTTTCTTTTCATATTATTGTCATAAAAACTATATAGTATTTATGACTAAATAGCTAGAGTGCGAGCATGAAGCTTACTTTCTTGATGCGCTCCTTGGTATATCTTTTGCAAAATAGGAAGCAAAGAGAGGGAGCCTTTCGGCTCCCCATCAAATCATATTCTTATACCGGTTCTAGCTTCGATTTGCAGTTTTCTCTGTTTATACTCTCTGTTCTGACTACTAGTTCGCCATCACCAGGTCCAGGTCGATCTCACTGGCAACGGTGGGCATGCCACAGCCCCAGTTACCCAGCACCTTGGGATGTATCTCCCCGAAGACACCGACCTTGGTCTCACCCAACATGACAGCGGCACAACGCCCTTCTATGAAACGGGTGTCGCCATCAAGGGAGGCGAGGGAGTAATCCTTACCCAGGAAATACATCAGCGTATTGACCAGAGAAGAGACCTCATTGAAGCCCATGACACTGTCGCTGCACAGGAATCCAAGATTGTTCCGAGTGGTGGTGCCGCTGTTGTCACTCTCATCGAGGAAGGCTACCTTGCCCACTTCAAAGATCTTGTGGGGGAAGGGAGCATGGCCGGAGACACTCTCACTCTCCATCAGGGAGGGGATGATCGAAGGGCGCACCATCTCGTAGTTCTCACTCATCGGGTTGGAGATGGAGATGTACAGCTTCCCATCGACTTCCATATTCTGCACATACTCCCGTTTGGAACCGAGGTAGTTGTACACCATCTCCTGAAAGCCCAGGCCCACCATGATGTCCTTGACCTTGCGACCCATCTCCTCAGCAGGAGAGAGACGCCCGACAGTGAAGTCCTGGGGCATCTCAGGCTCGAAGTTACCCAAGCCGTACCCGATCATGATATCCTCCACCAGGTCACAAGGGTGCAGGAAGTCATTGCGGAACTCGGGCACTGTGGCGTAGATATTCCCATCGGAGTAGATGGCGTAGATGCCCATCCTCTTCAGGGAGGCTACAGCCTCCTCGCCGGTCATCTTCTCGCCCAAGGTCTTGTGGACCAGGGCAAGGGAACATGAGGCAGGCTCCTGGAAGTAGTAAGGAACGGTAATCTCCTTACCGAAAGCGGTCTCTTCAGGGAAGATGACCTTCACAGGGAGGATTTCAAAGCCCAGGTCGCTCATGTCGCATGCCATGATGTTGGCTGCCAGGAGCATATCGGGCAGGTCAGTTCCGGAAAGCTCGATAAAAAGCTCGCTATCACCCACCTCGACCGCACCAATGCGTGCACTGTTGATAACAGGGGGGAACGAAAGCGTCTCCCCGTTGTCATCGGTTATGTAGGGATAGAGGGTGCTGTCCTCAACGATGGGACCGAACTCCTTGCCCTTGGGGTGCACTTTGCAGATCTCCCTGAGGGTAAGCTTCTCATTCATCCCCAAGGGGACAAAGCTGGTCTTATCCGGGTCGACACCCTTGTAGTGCACCGGATACTTGATCAGGGAGGAGCGGTAGATACCCATCGCTATGGTCTTGCGCTTGCGACCAAAGTTCGAGCAGAGCTTCTCCTGGCTCTGGATGAGAGCCTCAAGGGTATCTTCATCGATGGTATGCCCCTTCGCTGCAAAAGCCACGCTAAAGGGCCTGACCCCGGTAACAGAAGGGTGCACATGCACCTCCCGTCCCTCGTGGTCGAACGTTTCTTCCTGCGTAGAGCAGAAATCATAGAGGGGGGCCTCAACACCCCAGTATGCCTTGAGCAGGCGCGCAACACCTGCAGAGGACCAGAGGTCGGGGCGGTTGGTGTCATTGAGCTCAATCTTGAGCAAGCCATCCTCATGGCCGTCAAGCTCGGCCTTTGCAACAGGAAGGATATCTTCAAGCTGGCTATCGGTGAGGGTTTTTCCCAGCAGGCCGTAGAACAGCCGCTCTGATGTTTCAATCTTTGGCATTAGTTCTCCCTCCTGGTTCGAACACTCTCGATGTTCGGGGTGAAAAGTTCGCGCAGATCATTGAGGCCGAGATGCATCAGGGCCATGCGGTCTATTCCCAAGCCCCAGGCAAGAACCGGTACATCGATTCCAAGGGCCTTGGTCACTTCAGGACGGAAGATTCCGCTTCCTCCAAGCTCGAACCATCCAAGGACGGGGTGCTTGATGTGCACCTCGATGGAGGGTTCGGTAAAGGGGAAGTAGCCAGGGACGTACCTGACCTCCTCGGCTCCTGCGATCTCCTCGGCGAACATCTTCAAGAGGCCGAGCAGTGTCTTCAGGTTCACATCATCACCGAGGACGATGCCCTCGGTCTGATAGAAGTCTGCCCCATGGGTGGCATCGACCTGGTCATAGCGGAAACAGCGGGCGACGCCGAAGTACTTTCCGGGGACCTTTGCATTGGGGAGCTGCTTTGCAGAGAGAACCGTGCCCTGGCTTCTGAGAACCTGGCGTCGGGTGAACTCATGGTCAAAGGAGTAGCGCCAGCCACGGCTTCCGGTCTTCCACCCATCCTCATGGGTCTGGGCGACCTGGCTGAGCCAAGGCTCCTCGATCTTCTTGCAGTGCTGGGGTTCCTTGACGTAGTAGACATCATGGATATCACGGGCACTATGGAACTGCGGCATGAACAGGGCATCACCATTCCAGAACTCGTTCTCCACCAAGGGGCCGTCAAACTCCTCGAATCCTAGGGCACACAGCTTGTCCTTGACCCACTGCAGATAGTTGCCATACGGGTTGTGACGACCGGGAATGAGGCGTGAGGTGGGGGCGTTGAGGGCGTAGGGACGGAAGGAGCCGGATTTCCAGCTTCCGCTTGAAAGCATCTCCGCGGTGACCGAGCCAAGCTCCTCACCGGTGATGTTCTTCTCAAAGATTGCCTTGCGTGCCAGTTCTCCCTCGGGTGTCAGTCGGAATACAAGGTCTTCACGCTCTATCATCTTGAAGGGGGAGTTTGCGGCACCCCGTTTCTTGGAAATCTTGAGCATCGCCATCTTTTCCTCGACGGAAAGCGACGACTCGGCTATCTCGCCCTCAAGGCCCTTGGAGAGCAGTGATGAGGCGACTTCAAGCTCCAGGGGGAGGAAGTCACGTTTCAAGGTAGCCTTGTTCTCTTCATTCATGAAGACGACATCAGATTTTGAAAGCTGACCAAAAGCTGAACCTATCTCACTTTTCTCCAGCTTGAGCTCTTCGGCTATTTCGGGAAGCGTCTTCGGGCCCTTGCCAAGCAAGCCAAAGATGCGCTGGGCAGGAGTGCCCTTCGCCTGTTGCTCCCGTCCGAAGTCTGTAAGCTCATAAAACACACCCTTGGTGCGGCTTGTTTCGATCAGGTACCCCTTGGCACTCAACCAGCTGAAAGCCTGGTTGCACTGCCCTACTTTGTAGCCTAGCTCCTCAACAATGGCGTTCCCAGTGATATTCTGACCGTGGGAAACATGTCGGAGGAGGCGGACTTCCAGGGGATGTAAGTTCTTTACATCGATATCCATGCTGTTTTTACTCCTGTAAACCAACGCCGCAATAGATGCGGCAGAGTTGGAACCATTCTAGCGGCTACAGGGAAAAAAGAAAAGGCTCTACAGGACGGAAAAGGCGGCGAACAGCGGTAACCACCTCCTCTTTGCTGGGAATGACCTGTTTTTCCAGCTCAGGGGAGAAGGGAACCGGGCTCTCCTTGCCGCAAAGGCGCACAGGGGGTGCGACAAGGGCGGCAAAGCTCGCCTCATCGGAGGTGACCAGGGCCACCACCTCAGAGCCGTACCCTCCGGCTTCCGGGCTGTCATGGACCACAAGCAAACGACCTGTCTTCTGTACCGAACGAAGGATGGTCGCCTTGTCCATCGGCTTGATAGTTGCCAAATCTATGACCTCCACCTCTATCTCATCCTGGGAACTGAGGGTGGTGGCGGCATCGAGGCAGGTCATCACCGCATGGCTGTAGGAGACGATGGTCACGTGCATCCCCCGTTTCTTTACCACAGCCTTGCCAAGGGGCATCAGGTAGTGCTCGTCCCCTACAGGGCCGAGGTTGTTGTACAAGTGCTTGTTCTCAAAATAGAGCACCGGGTTGTTGCTTCTGATGGCGCTCTTAAGCAGGGCCTTGGCATCCCCTGGGCATGAAGGAGCAACAATTATGAGGCCCGGCACATTGCCGAACATAGCCTCGAGGCTCTGGGTATGCTGGGCCCCATGACCGGTTCCGCTGCCGATGGGCGAGCGCAGCACCATGGGACAGGAGAGCTGGCCGGCACTCATGAAGCGCGCCTTTGCCGCATGATTGATGATGGGGTCACTGGCGAGGGTGGAGAAGTCGCCGTACATGATCTCAACAATGGGACGGAGGCCAAGCATGGCCGCCCCTACAGCCAGGCCGGTGAAGGCCTCTTCACTGACTGGGGTCTCGTGCAGTTGGGTGGGGTGTTTTTCATAGAGGGAACCGGTGACCTTGAAGCACCCGCCATACTGGCCGATGTCCTCACCGATGAGATGCACGGCGCTGTCGCGCGTCATCTCCTCATCCAAGGCTTCCCGGATGGCCTCCCTGTAGCTTGTCCTGCGGGTGGTGATGCCGTTTGAAATATGGGGAGGCTCTTCATCTTCGGGGGCGAACAGATACCCCATCGCCTGCTCAAGGCTCAGCACTGAGGAGCGCAGGGCCAAGGCAGCCTTGGCAGCCTTGTCGACCGCTGTCCTTGCGTCAAGGATGATCGAGGAGACATCATCCTCACTGAAGAGGGTGCTTGCTGCCATCGTCTTGCTAAAGAGCTTGATGGGGTCCCGCTGCAGCCAGAGGGACTCCTCTTCACGGCTTCGGTAGACACAGCTGTCACTTTTCGAGTGACCGCACAAGCGGTAGGTCTTCACCTCCAGGAAATATGGCCTCATGTTCTTTCGTATGTAGTCAACGGCAATCTTCGCCGCCTTGTAGACAGCCTGGACATCATTGCCATCGACCACTGCGTACTCGATGGTGTACCCTTCCGATCGTTTGGCGATGGAGGAGGTGCTGACCATCCTGTCGCTGGTGGCGCTCATGCCGTAGCCATTGTTCTCACAGAAGAAGAGCAGGGGCAAAGCCCACACCGATGCGAGGTTCATGCACTCATGGACCGCACCCCGGCTGGTCGCCCCATCACCGAAAATGGCTACGCTTATTGCCTGGCTTTTCTGTTGTTTGAGGGCGAAGGCGAGGCCGGTGGCAAGGTTGACCCCGCTGCCCACCACTGCTGAGGACCCTGCATTGAAATGCTCAACATCGGTCATGTGCATGGAGCCGCCAAGACCCTTGCATACACCGTCGGAGGAACCGAACATTTCGCTGAACATCTTGCGCTCGTCAGTGCCGCGTGCGATGGTATGCCCATGGCAGCGGTGCGTCGGGACGATCCAGTCGCCCTGGTCCAAGGCTAGGGAGAGCCCTGCCTGGGTCGCCTCCTGCCCTATGGAGAGATGGGTGGTCCCATGCATCTCCTTGTGTTGGAAAAAGGTATCAATCCTATCTTCGAAATGGCGCGACCTGACCATCATAGAGAGCGCCCTTTGGGCCTGTTCCTTAGAAAAAAGCATCTGTTGCTCCTTGGCAGGATGTAGAGTCCCGCCCTTTCAAGTCCCTTGGGACCCGAAGCTGTGATATGTGCAAGACAAGTAGCCTATTGTTTGGCAAGCACCTTGTCAATGAAACCGATGTACACCGTATGGTAATCGCCGTCATCATAACGCTGTTCCAGCTCGGGAAGGACCAGCTGGGACTTGTCCATCTGCATGACAGCGGCCTTTGTGCAGGAGAGAACCAACGAAGCCTGCTTGAACGTTATGCGTTCAGCTCCTGAATCCGCAGTGAAATACTCAGGAATGAGGCCGGTGGCGGCGATCTTATCATTGTCGCGCCCACTGTGCTGGCCACACCACAACAGGGTATCCTTCATCCCTGACTCCAAAAATGAGCAGGTGAACCCCTCGGACTCCTCAAGGAAATGATGGGTATGCCTGCTCGACTTCACATAGAGCGTTACGATGTTCCTGCCCCACAACACTCCCATGGAACCCCAGGAAGCTGTCATGGTATTGAAATTGTCCGGGCTACCTGCGGTGATGAGAAACCCATCCTTGCCTATGGCGGTAAAGGGATTCATCTCCAAAACGTCAGCTGTTACTTCAACATACATGGCTGCCTCCTCATGGCCTGTCCAGTGTATCTTCTGCCCATAGCACGGTCAAGAGAGGTAGAATGGATTCACCCTTCACCACAGCTCCCACCCCCCTATCCAACATTGACACTCCCCTCTTTTTCGAGTATTCCTTACCATATACAGACATCGTACAAACAGGGAGACCTGTTTCGTTGAGGAGGCCCAATGCATGATTCCCTCGCGATCCCTGCTTTGACAGAGGATCTCTCGCGTGTTCTTATCGATGCAGATACGATCGACCGCAGAGTCGACGAGCTTGCAAGGAAAATCAGCCTGGACTACGCTGACAAGCAGGGCACCCTGCTGCTGGTGGGAGTGCTCAAAGGATCCTTCATATTCATCGCTGACCTTGCCCGCAAGCTTTCGGTGAACCATGTGGTGGACTTCATAGCCCTATCCTCCTACCAGGGGGACCAGAGCGGCAACGTGCGCCTCCTGATGGATACCCGTGAGAACATGAACAACCGCCATGTGCTCATCATTGAGGATATCCTGGACAGCGGAAACACGCTGGACTACCTGATCCGCAGTTTCAAGACCCGTAACCCCGCATCGGTGAAGACAGCAGTCCTTCTGGACAAGCCCGAGCGCCACTGCGTGCCCATCACCATCGACTATCTGGGGTTCACCATCCCCGATGTCTGGGTCGTAGGGTACGGGCTCGACTATAACGAACAGTATAGGACCCTCCCCTATATAGCAGAGATGTATCCACAAGCCTAAACGCCAAGGAGCGCACAGAGATGGACAGTAAGAAGTTCTACGTTAGTTACAATTCGGTTCACAAGCTGGTGAAAAATCTAAGCGAACAGCTTACAGCCACCGGCTTTGACCCCGATGTGATCGTCGCAATCGGAAGTGGGGGGTTCATACCCGCCAGGATCATGAAGACCTTTATCAACCGCCCCATCTATGCAGTGGGAATTTCCTACTACGGCCTTGATAACAAGCATAAGGATCACCCCACAAAGATCCAATGGATCGACGAAGTGCAGTCCCAGCTGGTAGGCAAGAAGGTGCTGCTCATCGACGAGGTCGACGACACGCGCGCCACATTGGCATACTGCGTAGGGGAGCTGTTGAAGTTCCAGCCTGAGGAGATCGCAGTGCTGGTCCTGCACAACAAGCAGAAGGACAAGGACGTGGAGTTCCCTTCTGAGATCAAGCGCTACTTCGTAGGCCTTGACCTGGGCAATGTCTGGATCAAGTATCCCTGGGATGCTGAGGATATTGAAGAGCACACAGAAAATGAAAAGATCATGCTTGAAGAAAGAACTAAGGAGCGTACCTGATGAGCAGCATTACATCAATCGTAGGGGCACAGTGGGGAGACGAGGGCAAGGGTCGCATTGTTGACTATCTTGCAGTCCATTCCGATATCGTCATCCGATACCAGGGTGGGGACAATGCCGGACACACCGTCATAAACGAGCATGGCAAGTTTGCCCTGCACATCATCCCCAGCGGCATCTTCAACCCGGAGACCACCAACATCGTGGGAGCCGGGACAGTGGTCAATTTCGAGACCATGGCAACAGAGCTCGCCGACATCGCCACAAAGGGTGTTGAGGTGAACAACCTCTTTGTCGACGTACGGGCTCACCTCATCATGCCCTACCACTGCATGCTCGACGGAGCCCAGGAACTGGCCAAAAGCCAGAAGATGCAGATAGGGACCACAAAAAGGGGCATCGGGCCCTGCTACAGCGACAAGGCGACAAGGTCTGGGATCAGGGCAGCTGACCTGCTCGATTTTGACCGCCTCAAAAACCGCCTGGAGATGGCCCTTCCCCAGAAGAACCGCGAACTCTCCTACTTCGGCCTGCCGGAGGTGACACTCGAGGAGATGCTCACCCTGTGCGCCAAGTGGAAGGACCAGTTCGGCGACAAGATCATCGACAGCGTACCTCTGGTGCGCCAGGCGTATCAGGACAAGAAGAAGATCCTGCTCGAAGGCCAGCTTGGCATCATGCGCGACCTTGACTGGGGCATCTACCCCTACACCACCAGCAGCAACCCCACCTCCGGCGGTGCTACCAGCGGCGCAGGCCTTGCCCCCAGCAGGATCAGCGAGGTCATCGGGGTGGCAAAGGTCTATTCCACCAGTGTAGGTGGCGGCCCGTTCATGACAGAGCTCCTTGATGAGACAGGAAAGAAGCTGCAGGATATCGGCAAGGAGTATGGTGCCACCACAGGGCGCCCCCGCCGCTGCGGCTGGTTCGATGCTGTCGCCGCCGACTTCTCCTGCTGGATCAACGGCTTCACCTCCATCGCGCTGACCAAGCTCGATGTGCTGGATACCTTTGAGAAGCTGAAGGTGTGCGTCGCCTACAGGATCAACGGGGAGATCGTAAACCATCTGCCTGAGACGGCCTTGCAGGAGATTGCCGAGCCCATCTACGAAGAGTATGAGGGGTGGATGAGCGACACCACCAATGCCCGCAAATGGGAAGACCTGCCCAAGAACGCACAGATCTACTGCAAGAGGCTCTCCGAGCTGGTAGGGGCTCCCATCAAGTATGTGTCTGTCGGACCTGAAAGGGATCAGATCATCATAATGTAACGCAAAACAACAAACACACGTGCGGCCTGCCTAGAGCGGGCCGCACTTCTTTCCCTCAAAAAGTTGATTGTTTTTGAAAAAACAGGCCATTCTTTTTCAAGGGTTATTGACATATGCCGATAATCATCCTAAACTACAGGAGTAATTGACATATGTCTATAACAACAAAGCAGAGAACAAGCCAACCCTAGCATGTGGATTTTTTTCTGCACATCATACCAAGGAGCCACTGTGCCAAGACCAAGAAAATGGAGAAACGTCTGCAGCCTTCCCGAACACAACAGATTCGGCCCCCTCGGCGTTGGGGCAGGCCAGCGAGAAAGGGTCACCATGACCGTCGATGAGTATGAGACCATCCGTCTCATAGACATTGAGGGCTTTAATCAGGAGATGTGCTCCAAGCAGATGAATGTGGCAAGGACCACCGTCCAGGGGATATATGAAGTGGCAAGAAAAAAGATTGCCGACTCCCTGGTAAACGGCAAGGTGCTGCTCATCGAAGGTGGAGAGTACCTCCTTTGTGACCAGGACCACCCCTCATGTTCCAATGAGCGGGGGTGCAGGCACCGCCGGGGCCAGAACAGACAATAGCCGAGCTATAAACTTGCAGCATTACTAGAAATACTACGAACCTATTTGGAGGAATCTTATGATCATAGCAATCCCATCAGACAAAGACAGTCTTGATTCTGCCGTATGCGTCTCTTTCGGACGCGCACCTTTCTACTGCCTCTACGACACAGAGACCGAGCAGAGCACATTCATAGTGAACAGTGCCGCTGACAGCCCAGGGGGAGCCGGCATCAAGGCAGCACAGCTTCTTGTGGACAACAAGGCAAACATCCTCGTAACCGTCCGCTGTGGCGAGAATGCGGCAAAGGTCCTGCAGCCTGCGAATATTGAGCTTTACAAGGCACTGAACCTGAGTGTCGCCGATAATATCGCCGCCCACAAGCAGAGCAAGCTAGAGCCTCTCAAGGAGGTCCATGCAGGGTACCACCATGGTCATTGAACCGACAATCGCCATCCTCAGCGGTAAGGGAGGCACCGGCAAGACCCTGCTCTCGGTCAACCTTGCCTCCGTTGCCAAGGAGGCAACCTACATCGACTGTGATGTCGAGGAGCCCAACGGGAACCTCTTCTTCAACCCCACCAAGGAGCTTGAGAAGCTGGTGACGGTCAAGAAGCCTGTGGTTGACGACGCCTTGTGCGACGGATGCCACAAATGCGTGGATTTCTGCGCCTTCAACGCCCTCGCCCTCATCGGCAACCGCCTGATGGTCTTTGATGAGATATGCCACAGCTGTGGCGGGTGCCTCTATGTCTGCCCCCAGAAGGCCCTGGCAGAAGTGGACCGCGCTGTGGGTGAGATGAGCGTGGGACGATCGGGTTCTGTAC
>Ga0265295_1007865_pt1 | contig 12042 bp, 7 predicted proteins | sample Munlansysbiofilm_FD_192503 | JGI IMG/M metagenome (GOLD analysis project Ga0265295, IMG submission 192503) | Leachate microbial communities from a municipal landfill in Southern Ontario, Canada - Methane capture system biofilm | ecosystem: Engineered > Solid waste > Landfill > Unclassified ... | reverse complement strand
GAGCTGTGGGTGTATCCCAGGGACCTGTTCAGGCCCTGTCCCGACAGCGAGATATCCGATACGGCCTGTGAAACCGCATTTCCAGCGGATCAGTTCCGCATGTTCGACATCAACAACAAAATCAGGGCAACGGAAGGGCTTTCCATCCCCGTTTTCAGGACCTACACGGGATGGTTCAACAACCGGACAAGAAATGTGTACACGGCCACAGATTCTTCCGATGCCTATCCCTGGACGAGGCTTGGATATACCTACGATTGGGGTGGGAGCAATCATATCGGTCTGAGCGAGTATGTGGTTCATGGAAAAAAAGAGGATGGAGCCACCATCTCCGTGGGGATTCGTTCTCTCAAGACCATCAATGAATATTTCAAGTAAGTGGTGTCATGAAAAAAGATATGCCTGATATCACATATTTACGTGAAATGTGTTTCGTTTTCTTACAAAAATATTGACTTGGAAAAACGGTTTTGTTATAAAGCTAACACTTGTTGCGCGGGAATAACTCAGTGGTAGAGTGCAACCTTGCCAAGGTTGAAGTCGCGGGTTCAAATCCCGTTTCCCGCTCCAAAAAAATCAAGGGGTTAGGCATTCAGCCTGATCCCTTTTTTCTTTCGTCTTACTTTGCATCTGTTTATCTAAAACCATATTGAGAAGCCAACAAAACATCATTTCTTATCCACACGAAACAGCGAGGAGCCTAATTTTTACATAGATCAACCAGCACCATCTGTTCCTGAACCTTCCTCCATGCTGCTTCTTGGTTTTGGTCTGCTTGGTCTGGCAGGAGTGAGGAGAAAGTTTAAGCGCTAACAAAACACACAAGCATTTTGAAATTCCATAAAGGCAGGGTCAAATTGGCTCTGCCTTTTTTATTGGTGCGCCAGGCATGGCGTGTGGTGCGTAAGCGACATCTGGATGACCGTGGTGGTCAAACACTGACTTTCACTGAGAAAAGATGAACTCTATTTCGCATTTTGCGCTTGAAAAAAGCTGAACGCTGGTTCATGTTCTAAGCTCAAAATTCATCGTGGGAGGATTCCATGAGCGCTTTTGCCACGAGTCAGCCGGAAATGAAAAAACACCGCGTCTGCCCCTGGTGGTTGGCCTACTTTTTTGACAACCAGCTGCGCCGCCTGATGCATCCGCCCGCCAGGCTTCTCGGCCCTTACGTAAAGGAAGGAATGACGGCGCTGGACCTGGGGTGCGGTTTCGGTCATTATTCTCTGGGCATGGCACGGTTGACGGGCAAAACCGGGAAGGTGGTGGCGGTGGATGTTCAGCAAAAGATGCTGGACAAAACCATGAGCCGTGCCCGTAAGGCCGGGCTGGCCGACATCGTGGAACCCGTGCTCTGCGATGGCCGGGGAATCGGGTTGCCGCTCACACTGGATTTTGCTTTGGCTTCCAATTCGCTGCACGAAGCCCCGGACCCGGCCGGGTTGCTCGGCGAATTGTTCACGATGCTCTCTCCAGGCGCCCTGTTCCTGCTGATAGAGCCCTGCGTTCACCTGAAACAGGAAGAATTCGAGACGGAGGTTGCCATGGCCCGAACAGCGGGGTTCACTGAGGTGGACCGCCCCCGAATCCCCGGGCAGAGGTGCTCCCTTCTGCGAAAACCCGCGTCAGGGATATACGAATGAGCTGGGAAAATGCAGGATTGCTTATTTCCGGCAAGACCCTAACATTTGAAAAAAGTATCCGGATAAATAATACTCCCTTCTGATAGTCCTACCCCAAGCAAAGGATGCCGATCATGAAAAAGCATATCCCGACCAGTCTGTGGTTTATTGCAATGGCCTGTCACTTCGTCTTCCCGCCGCTGTCGGTTTTTGCGGCACCGCCCGCACAGGTATTCGAAAAGGTGAAAGACTCCGTTGTGTCAGTGAGAACCATGGATGCCGATGGAAATGTAAGAAATCAGGGCAGTGGAGTTATTGTGGCCCCCAGCCGGATAGCGACAAGCTGCCAGATCCTGGATGGGGGAACCGTGTATTTGGTCGGTAGGAGTGGGCTGATGACGCCGGCCGTTTTGTTCGCTGAAGACGGAGACAGGGATATATGTCTCCTCACGGCCGGGAAGGTTGACGGCCGGCCGGCGGTCCTGGGAAAGGCCGGGAAGCTCGGTACATGGAGCAGTGTGTATGCCGTTGGCCTCCCTCTTGGCTCTCTGCCTTCTTTTTCCGCGGGAGAGATCCTGAGGCAATGGGGAGGGTTCACGCAGACAACGGCGGTGATATCTCCAGGTATGGAAGGAGGGGGGCTCTTTGACGGCGAGGGCAACCTTGTCGGTTTGCTGACACTCTACAAGGAAGGCGAGCAGAGTTTCAACTTCGCCATGCCCGCCGAATGGATAGGGGAGGTGAAACCGGGACCCAATCCGGCCGGTGGGAGAAGGGGGGAGACACAATGGCTTAAACACTCCATCTACCTGGAGAAGTACGGGGATTGGGACGGACTTTACGCCTGGGGAGCCGAATGGTCAAAAACCCTTCCCGCAAGCGCCTATGCCCATTATTTCAAGGGGATCGCCTCCCGCGGCCTGAAGAACCACAACGAGGCGGAGGAAGCCTTTTTTCGGGCTGCAGGCATGGAACCCGCAAACGCCAATTTTTGGTACAATCTGGGAGTTACTTACAACGCGCTCAAACGTCACCATGAGGCGGTTGACTCCTACCGTGAGGCCGTCCGCCTGGAGCCTGGAATGACAGAGGCGTTGATCAGCCTGGGAGTGACCTATACCCTGACCGGCAATCCATCGGCGGCCATGGATACCGCCCGTGAACTGCGGCGCGTCGACCCGTTCAACGCCGATATACTTCTGAAGATGATCAACTCCCGTTGACGACGACGGAGTGAGCGGCTTCCGGCGGGAAACCGGAAAGCGGTATCTGGAGTTATTCCGAGTAAACGAAGGATACCTCCGACTGCCGTTATCGGATTAGTGCCCCCAGTCCCGTTTTCCTGATCAGCGCAATCCCGTCGTCACGATAAGCATGCCGAAACGGTTTTTGTCGTCAAAGGTCACGACAGGTATGCGTCCCGGCTGATCCTGATCGCCCTGCCACTTTTTCGTTGCCATTACCTTTCCTTCCCTGCCGGCCTTGAAGACAATGACTCCGTCGCTTCCCATGCGCACGGCTACCCTCCTTTTCTCTCCAGGCGTCAGACGGTTTGACGGGGAGAATGATTCCCCCTCGGTAAAGATGTGGACGTTTTCCTTTGACGCGTTCGTCAGTTCCGCCATTACGGAAGAGAGCGGGGCATTTCCGGATGATACCGGCATCCTCCCCGCACTCTCAGCCGATGATGAAGAGCCCGCCGGATATCCGTCCACGCGGGTGAAACCCCTACCGCCGGACTCGCTGTTATGCGCCCAGGTTGAAGGTTCGGAATCGATCAACGTGTAGGCGCCCGGCGGGATGGTTATATTGGGATAGCAGATCCAGCTGGCGTTCCGCACTCCCCCCTGCCCGGGTAAGCCCTTTGTCCGCCACGGTCCGTACATGGCGCCGTTGGCGCCGCGCAGGGCTATCGTCCCGGGCCGCGAACCCTTGGAGTTGTTCCAGTGATAATTCTGGATAAGTGTGATGACGTGCGGGGTAGAGATGGATAAAACCGTTGGTTTCACGGGGTTATTGTATACTCCGCCGATATTGCCGCTATCAAAGATGACCTTTCCATTCCCGCTTGGGACCGTGGCGGTCTGAACCGCGGCTGAGACGGTTTCTTTCACCGCGGGCTTCTTTAACGAGGCTTCCAGTTGCTTTACGTGGGCGTTCAATGCGGGGTCGGGCCATATGTCCATACTCTCCTTATATTTGCCTATGGCCTCGACATAACGTCCCTGGTTCTGCAATGTCGCGCCTTCGTTTCTCAACTGCCGCGCCCGGGCCGCCTTCGAACTGGCTTCGGCCTGCTTGTTCATCTCCGCTTCAATCTGCCGGATATATGCCTCCAGCCGGGCATCCGGTTGGCAACGCAGTGACTCACGGTACCTGGACACGGCCTCAGCGTACTGCTTCCGGGTAACCAAAGCATCCCCCTGCCGGCGCAGCTCAGTGCATGCCTGTTTTGCCGCAGCCTGCCTTTTCAAGGCGTCCACCAGCTTCTGAACATACGCCTCGCGCTCGCGGTTTCCCGGCGCGCATGCGAGATTCTCCTTGAACCTCCCAACCGCTTCCGCATGTTTTCCCGCGTTAAACAGGGCATTTCCCTCGGTCCATTTCGCCTCGCATTTGAGCGCTGCGTCCCGCTGTCGCGCCTTGGCGCGCCTCAATTCCCCCAGCTTCCATTTCAGCTTGTTCCAGTGGATCTCCATGTCGCCGTTTCGCGGCCGGATCTTCAGCGCCTCTTCCGCCGCTCCGATCCCCCTCTGGATGGTTTCCTCGTCCAGCGCTTTGTCGGTCATGGCAAGCCCCGCGGCATAGGCGTACAGTTCCTTGAAGCGTTTGTCCTTGGCCGCGGCGTCCTCCCGCAGCTTGTAATACTTGGCGTAGTCGGGATCGGAGATGTCCCCGTTTTCCTTTATCGCCCTCAGACCCTCGGTATATTGAGTCACCGCCGGCTCGAAGTTACAGGCGCGATAGTAGGCGTCGCCGTTGTTGAAAAACGATTGGGCATAGGCTTTCGCATGAAGAATCTTCTGCTTCTTTTCCATGACCGCGGCAAGGTCGGCGAGCTGTTTCCGGCGCGCATCGGTCTGGTTGAAATACACCTGCCGGTTTTTCAATTCCCTTGCGACGGCGTCGAGGCTGTTGGCGTCCGCGGGGCGCCCCTTGTCGAAATCCGCCCTGGCGTTTTCGTAGTACTGCATGGCGCTTCTCCGTTCAGCGAGCCTGCCGTTCACCATCTGAAGGGAAGAGGAGTACTGTTTCTGGTCCGACGGGGTAAGCTCCCGGGTGAGAACCTTTTTGAGATGGGTTTCCGCCTCTTCCCATTCCTGGGCCTTGAAGAGCCGCGTCCATTCGTCCATGCTCTTGCGGGAGAAATCGTTGTACCAGGCAAGGCCCTGGCTGAACTCGGTGTTTACTCTTTTCCACACCGGGTTTTCCGAAGATTGCCCGGCTGCCAGGGGACGGAGGATGTCCTGAAGTTCCAGCATTGCGCGGTGGGCGGACCAGACCTTTTTCAGCGCGATAAACTCATCGAACTCTTTCGCCTTTGCCTCGATGCGGGGCCATTGGGCCGCATATGCGTTGGCGTCGGAAAGTTTCCTTTTTGCGTCGGCGTCAGCGGGATTTATCTCCACGGCCTGGTCCAGTCTCTTGATGGCCGCTTTGTAATCCGCTTTGTGCAGAGCGTTCCAGCCATCCTTCTTCAGGGCGGCGGACAGTTCGTTGAACGCTGGAGTGACGATGCCGGGATCGCGTTTTTTCGCTTCTTTCCCCAGATAAAAGGCGTCATCCATGCGGTTTCCCTTCAGCGCCTTGCGTATGGATGCCTCAACTGCTTTGGTGTTGGAGGCCCGTGCCTTTTCCAGAATGGGTTTGACGTCGGCGTCCGTGGGATTCTTGACTTTGTGGACGCTCCCATAGCAGTTCCTGGCATGTTTTTCACCGGTGGGCACGGGCGTGCACCAGCCGCTGAGGGGGCCCCAGCAGGTGCACCCTCCGGCGCAGTCGCCCATCTTGCTGTAGTAGCCGCCCAGCATCCCGCCGCAGTCCATGCACAGACAATTGAGGAGATCATCTTCCTTGCTGGGGGCCTCCGCTGTTTGGGTTTTTTTCTTTTCCTTTTCACAGTTTTCGACGATAACGTCCATCCCTGCGCGCAGTTTCTCCAGTTCACTTTTCGCCTGGGCCACGGTTACCGTTTCCAGGCGGGTGTCCAGGTCGCGGATACGGTCTTCCAGGTCGCTGATGCGCTTCATGACGTCATTGGAATGGGACGGGTCTTTCTTCAGGCGTTGCAGTTCGGCGACCGCCTTATCCCGTTCAATGCGATAGTCGACCGCCATGCCGCGGTCGTCGTAGGAGAGACGGGGGATACGGATGTCCGCCACCGGGAAGCGCACGTCCTGTCCCATGTATTTCTCATAGGAGGTGTTCGCCTTGGTATTGGCGTCCCGCGCGGCGTTCGCCCGAGCCCTGAACTGCGCCAGATCCGGGTTCATAGCGATGAAAACTTCACGTTTCTTGTCATTCTCCCGGATTCTCGCCCACAGCGCATCCGCGCGCGGGTTGGCGGCGGTCAGGCCCCCGAGGCCCGTGGAGGTCAGGGAACTCATTTCGTAAAGAATCGCTTCACGCTCTCTGGCGATGGATTGGTAGCCGATGTTGTTTTCCAGCTGGTCGCGCAGGGCCTTTTCCGCGAGCTGCATGGCGGTGAGTTTCGACTTCAGGTCATCTTCCATGGATTTCTGCCTGGCGCTGTCCTTGGGGGCGATCTCGGAGTCGTAGTGACGGTTGAACTCGCCTATGATATTGTTAATCTCCTTTGCGTCGCCTTCCTTGTCGCATGGGCCGCCCTGTTTTTTCATGAGATCGGCGTTCCGTTTGTATGCGCCGGCGAAATAGGATTGCAGGGTCTTCGTGTAGGCGGACATTTCCCGTTCCGCTTTCGAGGTGAGGAACGCCCTGCTCAGCATGGTTTCGTCGTTGGCGTGCACCATCTCGTGGGCCAGAGAGCCGGAGAGCTGGGTAATGGCGGCAAAATCGACGGTTCCCGCCGGGTTGACGGAGGCAAGGAGGGCGTTCTCCGGGATATAGATGGCGCCGGTGGGGGACCAGTAATAGGGGTCGGCGTCGGTCATGTCGAGGCCGATGCTGTTGAGCATGCTTTTCGACGCCACCATGATATGGCCGCTTGCGTACCATTTCCTGATCCGGCCGGCAAGCTCCGGATTGCCGCTTTTTTCATGAAAGGTGATGACTGCTTCAATCGCCTTTTTCAGACGTTCATCATCGCTGATCATTGCGGTTTTTGCTGCATCGGCGATGACGCAGAGGCCGATAGCGAGGGTGAAGGCGCATATAAGGATCATTATGACGCTTCTGATTTTCATAACTCCTCCATTCAGATAAATTTCCGGAAATGGTCGGCGGCGTCCGGTCAACGGGTCTCTTGACGGGCGGCAATCAGGCTGGCTGGTTCTCACATGAGAATCGTTCTTGTGTTTACGTTTTCGTTGGCTATTATTTTCTACAGTCACGGGAAAGTATAGATGATTTTCCGCTTTCCACGTCATGGAAAATGGGATTGAGATGGAGGTTTCGTTATACGTGACCTTACAGCTGGACAAAGGAGTTGGACATGGCTAAGAAAATAGTGATAATCGGCGCGGGACCGGGCGGCTTGACCGCCGGTGGAAAGGATCCTCGTCGAGAACGGGACGGCAAGGGGGGGGGCTGGCAAATGGTGAGGAGGTTCGCGGCGTCGAGGTGATCATCAACGCGGATTTCGCATACGCCATGGCAAATCTGACTGGCAATGCGGTACCCAGATATTCCAGGAAGAAACTGGACTCCATGGACTACTCGTATTCAACCTTCATGCTCTACCTGGGGATCGACACGCTCTACGACATACCCCACCACAACGTGTTTTTCGCCGAGAACTACCGGGAAAACATCTTCCACAGGGGCCGTCTTTCCGACGAGATGTCGTTTTACGTGCAGAATGCCTCCATAACCGACCCGACCCTGGCGCCCGGCGGTCATTCAACCATAATTCAACGAGACCAGCTTTACCCTGGATACCCCTGAACGTGGGGTGAGTGTCACTATCAGATATCTGAAAGGTCAAAAAAGGCCGCGGGAGATGACGACAGTGGATATTAAGAATCACGATTCTGGAGGCCTTTCCGGCCATGGCCGCGGCGCTGTCTTGACGGGGATTGCCTTCGCCATATTTTTGTTATGCTTCATCGCGTTGCCGGCCCATTCACAAGCGATCGATTATGAGGACGTGGTGGAGGCCCAGGTGAACGTCCCTTATGTGGTGCAGTTCGGTTTCGGTTCCTACGATGTGGGAGGGCTTTCCACCAACACCTTCCGCATTCCCCTGGGTCACACCTTCGCACTGGGTGACGGGAACGATTCCGTGCGCCTGAAGTTTACCGGTTACCTCGGTTACAGCTATGGGGACTTCGAGACGAGCTGGCGCGGCCGGAAGCTGACGGCCTCCCAGGACTATGTGTTCATCATGCCCCACTTTGAGCTCCAGATACCTCTGGCGCCCGGCTGGACCATAAAGCCCTATGCGGCCGTGGGCGCGGGTTGCGCCTTCAACGGGTCGGTGGAGCTTGAAGGGTGGGGCAGACAGTCCACCAGGGATACCTATGACTTTCTTTATTCCGGGGGCCTGGCATCCCTTTTCGAAAAGCCCATTGGCGGATTTACGGCGGGTTTCGGAACCAGGCTGGGATGGGCGGAGGAGGTTCCCCTCAGCGGTGGAGGAGGGCAGGGGTACGCCACCTTCCAGACCGGCCTGGAGATCCGCCATCCGATAGGGATTTCCCTTGCCGGACGGGGCCTTGAACTGGCCGGCTCGTTCATATATTATTATTTCTTTCCCGCCGCGGAATTCAGCATGGCCCACGAGCGTCCGCTGAAGGTGTCCAACCAGTATGAGTTCGGAACTACCATCGGATTTGCCGGGGGAAAGGATCTGTGGATATTCGATAATCCCCGCATCGGCGCCAGTTACCGTTTCGGTGACGGACTGACCGGATTCAGGGTCAATCTGGGGTTTCCCTTCTGATCTAGGATGAGGGTTGTGAGTTGCTTTGCCTGGAAGAAGGGCGCATTCAGCCAATGGGAGTAATCCGGATAATGCTTTTACGGAAGAGGTTGTTATGACGAAAGAACTGAAAATCCTGCTGATGGAAGATATTCCCAACGATGCGGACCTTATAAAGAGTGAAATCGAAAGGGCGGGGCTTGCCGTGGAGATTCGCCGGGTGAATACAGCCCACGAATTTCTCTATTGCCTTACGGAGTCATGGCCGGATGTGATTCTGTCCGGTTACCGTGTTTCGGGAATTTCCGGCATGGAGGCCCTTTCCCTGGCCAGGGAGCACTCACCGGCAATTCCCTTCATATTTGTAGCCAGCGCGCTCAGCGAGGAGATCGTTGTAGAGTGCATGAGGGGAGGCGCATGGGATTACATCCTGAAAGAACATCTCATCCGTCTCGGGCCGGCCATAGTCTCGGCGCTGGAAAAGAAGCGACTGCTTGAAGAGAAGAGCATAGCCGAATTGGCCCTTGCAAAGAGTAAAGACTTCTATCTGAAGATTCTGGAGGTTTTCCCCGCCTTGGTCTGGCGTTCCGACCCGGAGGGCCGCATCGCGTTTTTCAATAGAAACTTGCTTTTGTTTACCGGGAAAGATATGTCTCAGCTCTTGGATGAAGGCTGGCTGGAAAGCATTCATCCTGCCGATATTGGAGACGTGAAAACCACAATGCTGCAAATGATCCGGTCGAGAACGGCTTTTGAAATGGAATTCCGGATGAGGCGTCATGATGGTGAATACCGGTGGATACAGAATTTCATCAGGCCGTTTTCAGATGATCAGGGAGACTTTTCCGGGTGCATTGGTTATTGTTTCGACATAACAGAGCGTTATGAGACCGAAAAAGTGCTTCAAAAACTGTCGCGCGCCGTTGAGCAGAGCAAGACCGCCATTATCATAACCGGCATCGACGGCAGGATTGAATACGCAAACAGCAGTTATGTCAGGATGACTGGATACCGGCTGGATGAGATAATCGGCAAAAGCCCAAAGGATGAGCTGGGAATGGATTTTCTGCCGGATATCTTTGATGAACCACCGAGAAAAAAGGGCTTCAGGGGGGAATGGCGCGGAGAGGTGAGAAGCAGAAGGGAAAACGGTGAAACATACTGGGGATTCGTAACCGTTTCGCCCATCTCCAACGCCGATGAGCAGGTGACCCATTACCTGGTGGAGGCTGAAGACATCACATTACGCAAGGAGGCTGAAATCGCACTGGAAGAGAGCCGTATGGAACTTTCCAGAAAACACGAAGAACTGCGGCATCTGTTTGGGCAGGTGGCCCGATCAAAACAGGATTGGGAAAGCACCTTTGACTGCATAGGGGACATCCTCATCCTTGCCGATTCCCACGGCAGGATCAAGCGCTGCAACGCGGCTCTCCGCGAAATCACGTCTTTGGCTTACAATGAGATAGTCGGCAAATCCCTGCGTGATTTTCTGAGTCTTCACGGCCTGACTCTTCCGGAAGATATCTCGTCGGACCATGAGATCTTTCACAAGGAAAGCGGCAGGTGGTTCGTGTGCAGGTCCTATCCCTTTACGGACGGCGAATCCATGGCGCCATCCGGTTTTGTGCTGACAATACACGACAACACCGAACAGAAGAGGATGCGTGAGGAACTGGAAAGGGCGTACATGGACTTGAAGGCCACCCAGGCTACAATTCTGCATCAGGAAAAGATGGCCAGCATCGGCCAGCTGGCGGCCGGGGTCGCCCATGAAATCAACAATCCCATGGGATTCATATCCTCCAACCTGGGCACTCTCGGCAAATACATGGACAAGCTCTCCACATTCACCGGCTTCCTCATTGAGGCCCTCCAGTCTTCCGATGATCGCGAGCTGAAAAGAGCCTTTGAGGAAAAGAAAAAAGCCCTCAAGATTGATTACGTGATGAACGACGGCGTGGAGCTGATAAAGGAATCCCTGGAGGGGGCGGAGCGGGTAAGGACCATTGTCCAGAACCTGAAGAGCTTTTCACGGGTTGATGAAACCGAATGCAAGCCGGCGGACATCAACGAATGCCTGGAGAGCACCATAAACATCGTATGGAACGAACTGAAGTACAAAGTGAACCTGATCAGGGAGCTGGGCGAAATCCCGATGACCAGATGTTATCCGCAACAGATCAATCAGGTATTTATGAACCTGCTGGTCAACGCCTCTCATGCCATAGAGAAACGTGGGGAGATAAGGGTCAGGACGTGGCATGACAATTCGAACATCTATGCCTCCGTCTCCGACAATGGCTGCGGGATACCTCAATCAGTCCAGAATCGTATCTTCGAGCCTTTCTTTACCACCAAGGAGGTGGGAAAGGGCACCGGGCTCGGACTGAGCATAACCTACGATATCATGCGAAAGCATAACGGCGATATTTCAGTCGAATCGAAACCGGGAGCAGGCACTACGATGACAATTCGGCTTCCTATCGTATGAGGAATATAATATGGATGAACAGGTACGGATTCTGTGTGTTGATGACGAGGTAAATGTTCTGCGTTCAATCGAAAGGATCTTTCTGGACGATGATTACGAGATCATAAAAGCCTCTTCTGGTTCCGAGGGGCTTGAGATCCTTCAGAGTGTGTCCCCCATCCAGATTGTAATCGCCGATTACCGTATGCCTGAGATGTCAGGGGTCGAATTCCTTCGGGAAGTGCACGATCGCTGGCCCGATACGGTGCGCATCGTCCTTTCCGGATACGCCGACGCATCCACCATAGTCGAGGCGATTAACGAGGGACGTATCTACAAGTTCATACCTAAACCGTGGAACTCCCAGGAACTTAAGGTAACCATCGAAAACGCCCTGGAAAGATATTTTCTCAATACCAGGAACAAGGAATTGACCCTGGAGTTGAAGCGGAAGAATGAGGAGTTGAACAGGATAAACTCCGATCTTGAAAAGGCGGTAGCGGAAAAGACCGCTGAAATATTGCTGCACAACAGGATTCTTCGTCAGGCGCAGACGATCCTGCGAAATCTGCCGATAGGCGTTGTCGCCGTGAACGAAGACGGCGTCGTCATCCATTGCAACAGGGAAGCTGAAAGAATTCTGTCGTGTCCGGATATTGAATGCCCCGGCGCGTCTCTGAGGGATATTATGCCGCTGGAACTGGATGATCTGCCGGGAGGGGTGGGAGATTCGGCAGACGATATCTTGAAATATGATATGAAAAATAATAATCTGGTTTGCCGGATGAAAATAAGAAAGATAGAGGACGCTTCCGGCAATCTTTCCATTCTTGTCTTTAACGGGTCCGCGGGCTCACTATTCGCGGATGCATCAATGAAATAAAGGA
>Ga0265295_1007864_pt1 | contig 12042 bp, 12 predicted proteins | sample Munlansysbiofilm_FD_192503 | JGI IMG/M metagenome (GOLD analysis project Ga0265295, IMG submission 192503) | Leachate microbial communities from a municipal landfill in Southern Ontario, Canada - Methane capture system biofilm | ecosystem: Engineered > Solid waste > Landfill > Unclassified ... | reverse complement strand
TTTTCGTAAACGCGGCACTGATCGGCCCTGCAAAAACGATACACGCAAGCGTTCCCGCCGTACAAATAGCGGTAGCAATACCCATCGTGAGCTTAAACGCATGTGCAACGCGATCGTAGTTCTTAGCGCCAAAATTATAACCGACAATCGGTTGCATCCCTTGCGTAACACCAAAAACCGGCATTAAAATAAACAACAAGACCGTATTAATCGTACCGGAAGCGGCAATTGCAACCGTCGCGGCCTGGGGTGTTTCTGACCAGATACGAAATGCATGATTAAAACTCACTTGCACAAAGCTGGCAATCATATGAAGAAAGAACGGCGAAAGCCCAATGGCGAAAACAGGCCACACACGCCAGAGCCAAATGCGAATATTCTTCGCACGCAGTTGAACATTACAGCGCGGCCCCAAAAAGTGTGCAAAACCGTAACAAGCAGCCAAAAACATTGCGATATTCGTCGCCCACGCAGCTCCACGGATTCCCATGCCAAATCCAAATATAAACAGCGGATCGAGCACAATATTTGCGCCCGCGCCAATGAGCATGGTATACATCGACTTACGGGCATGCCCTTCTGCGCGCATAAAATTGCTCATCCCAAAGCCGAGATGAGAAAACACATTGCCCCACAACACAATCCGAAGATATTCACGGGCATAGGGGATCGACTGTTCATTACCGCCAAAGAGCACGAGCGTCTCATCGAGAAAAATATAAGCGAACAACGGGAGGAGAACAAAAAGCAATATCAAGGCAATCGCCTGCCCCAGCAACTTCTCGGCCTCCTCCTGACGGCCTTCGCCGAGACGAATCGAAATCAAGGCACCACTGCCAACGCCAATGAGCACACCAAACGAAGCGAGTACCATCATGTAGGGGAATGTCAGGGTCAACCCTGCCATCGCTTCCGTGCCGCATCCGCGTCCGATGAACAACCGATCCACAAGATTATAAAGCGCCATCACGACGGAACCAATCACAGCAGGAATAGAAAACTCCCACAAAAGTCGCCCAATCCGTTCAGTTCCTATTCGTTTCGTATCATGCATATTCTCAAAACCTTCTCACGAAAAAACCAACGTTCTGAAACGCCGAAGCTTTTCAGGGTAGCCGTCGATTATACATAGGACAAACGGCGAAGTCACACCATTAACACACGCGCCTACAGCCCGTCTGCCAACGTGCCGCTGAGAAAGCGATCCTTCCCACGCGTATCGCGGTGCACGGAAATGTTGGCAAATCCAATTTCCGAGAGGTAACGGCCAAGCGTATGGGCTTGCCCGTCCTCTGCGCTCAGTTCGAGAAACAGCCATCCACCCGATGCCAGCAACATCATGGCATCTTCAATTAAATGCCTCGTTATGACCATGCCGTCCGGGCCACCGTCGAGTGCCTGCAAGGGTTCAAACTGACGAACCGTTGACGATAATTTCGCACACGCTTCAGTAGGAATATAAGGAGGATTGGAAATAATCGCATCCAACGAACCCGGCTCAAAAACATCGGCTAAATCAACCGTACTTGAATTCAGGAAAGAGACGCGTTCGGCCAGCCCGAGTGCTTCCGCGTTTTCCTGCGCAAGCGCCAACGCATCTTCGCTAATATCAACACCGAGCACGCGCGCACCGGGTCGCTCCGAAGCGATACTCAATGCAATACATCCCGATCCCGTTCCAAAATCAAGAATCCGCGGTTGCTCCAACGCTTGTAATGCGGGACAATCAAGCAGAAGCTGCACAAGCTCTTCTGTCTCGGGACGCGGAATCAGCGCCCGGGGATCTGTCTTCAGTGTCAGTTTGCGAAAACCCCACTGCCCCAGCACATACTGAACGGGCTCGCCGGCACCCAGCCGCTGAACACCTCTTCGCATGGCCTCCAGATATTTTTCGGCCAGAATGACCGTGTGTTTCGACGGAAGATCGAGCCGGGGGCAGCGCAGTAATCGTGCTGCAAGGTATTCTGCCCCAAGCCGAGCCTCCGAAACATCCTTTTTAGCTAAGTAAGCGGTAGACGCTTCAAGCACAAAGCCAAGCGTCTTCGCGGTAGTGGGAGCTGGCTTCGAAGGGGTCATGGATATAGGGGGTGGGGAAAATCAGAACGGCAAGTTATCATCGCCAACATCGGCAACGTCTTGCGGCATCTCGGGCCTCGGCGGCACAGCATCAGCCATTTGCGGCGATGGCGCTGCTCCTTCAGAACCGTCCATCTTTTCAAGCCGCCAACCTTTTAGATTGTTAAAGTAACGGCCTTGATATTCTCTACCGGTAATATCGAAAGTCACCTTAACGCGATCCGCTTCGTTCACAGCATCCAGCAATCCAGCCTTCTCCTTATGAAACTCAAACATCACATCCTGGGGATAACGATCCTCTTCGGAAGTCACCACAAGCTCGCGCTTACTAAACCCGCTTGGGAACGTTTGTTCTTCCCCTATTTTCTTTACTGTACCGACAAACTCATACTGTGCCATAACTAAACATGCTCCTGATAAATAATGATTCAAGTGTAACGAAAAACGCCACTGGCGGGCAAGGAAAAATTAAATGACTCGGATAATCGCGAATGAATCGCAACACCTAAAAAGTTATATTTGCGCCAAGCTCCACGAATAAGGTATAATAATGGTTTGTTTTTTCGCCCAATTCCAAGACGACAGGATTATTCCGTGTACCTCCAGTCGATTGAACTCATCGGCTTCAAAAGCTTTGCGAACAAAACTCGCCTCGTTTTCGAGCCGGGTATTACGGCTATTGTCGGCCCGAACGGCTGCGGAAAAAGCAACATCTCAGATGCCATCCGATGGGTACTTGGCGAACAGCGCCCGACAGCACTCCGCAGTTCAACCATGACAGACGTTATTTTTAACGGAACAGACTTGCACAAACCCCACGGGATGACTGAAGTTTCAATCTCCTTCGCTGAATGTGAAAAAGAACTCGGTACCGACTACCACGAAGTCACTGTCACCCGGCGTGTTTTCCGTACAGGCGAAGGCCATTACTATCTCAATAAAACCCCTTGCCGGCTACGCGACATCCAGCGCCTCTTCATGAACACAGGTATCGGCACGGCCTCCTACTCAGTCATGGCTCAGGGACAGATCGACGCCATCCTCTCGTCCAAACCGGAAGACAGACGTGCTATTTTCGAAGAAGCCAGCGGGATCACCCGTTTCCGGGCTGACCGCAAGGAAGCCATGCGCAAGCTCAGCCAAACCGATGCCAACTTGCTGCGGCTAAACGATGTCATCCGCGAACTCCATCGTCAAATCGGCTCACTGCAACGTCAGGCCGGCAAAGCAAGACGGTACAAAGAGCTTCAAGCCGAGCTGCGCCAATACGACCTCTACCTGACACGCCATCGAATCTCCGGGCTCCGCAAAAACAGCGATCGGCTCGCCGGCGACATTGCCCGAATAAACAAAACACTGGAAGGTCTACGTGCCAACGTTCAGGCTGGAGAAACGCGCAATGCTGAAGCACGCGAGAAACTCATGGATGCCGAACGCCAGATCGGATCAGCCATGGAGTTGGCCATGGAAGCGCAAGGGCGTAGCAATCAAGCCGGGGATGCGATACGCATCAACGAGCAACGTATCGCAGAATATGCGGCGTGGATCGAACGCGATAACCGCGAAATTTCTGAGCGAAAAACGGTTTGTGAAAAACAGAAACAAGAACTCGACGCTGGAAGAAAACAATTAACTGAGCTCGAAAATGAACGTGCATTTGCCGAAGAGGCGTTAGCTGAAACGCGCCAACACTTTGACACCGCCCGCGAAGCCAACACCGCCGCCCGCAACAGTCTCCAGCAACTGCGAACTGAATCCGTAGAAGCTGAACGGCAACATGTCTCACTCCAAAACGCCTTAACCGCCGCTGAAAATGCCGCACGGGAAAGTATGCTTCGCAAAGAACGGCTCCTTTCAGAAAAAAGCAACCTCGAAACAACAGTCACCGACCTCGGCACACGGCTTCAGGAATTGGAATCCGAAACAAAAGCGCTCACCTTGGCCGTACAAACTAAGGCCCAGACCGTTGCTAACACCGAACACACACTCGATGCCCTCCGCGCCACATTGCGCAATGCCGACCGGGACGTGGCCGATACACAATCACGGATTGCCGTTCAGCGCGCCCGGATTCAATTACTGTCCGACCCCGCGAAGCATTCCGGCCAAGCGCCGGCAGGCAACACGCAACTACTCAAAGCCGGCAACCCCCTTGGCCTTCCAGACGGCGCCGTACTTGGCCCACTCGCCGAACAGTTCTCCACTCCAAAAGCGTACCGCGCCGCCCTTGAAGCCGTTCTGCGCGCATGGGCTGATGCCGTTGCTGTAAAATCGCCATCCGATGCCGCAGCAGCCGTGAGAAAACTGAAAAAGACAGACAATCAGGCCGGAACCAGAATGATCGTAGCCGAAACAGGAAACATGCCCGAGCCGATTGATCTCAAACTGCCCACCCTTCTCCAATCCATCTCTTGCAAACCGCCTTTTCAAAACGCGGCCACACGCCTGCTCGGCAACGTCTTCATTGTTGATACGCTCGAAGCGATTCCCGACTCCGCCCCAGCCGGCTGCACATTCGTCACACTTGACGGTGCCGTCGTATTCCCCGAAGGGCTCGTCGAACGCTATGTTTCTGGCGGCAACACTTCTGATCCGCTCGCGCGCCATATGCTGGCTGAAGACGCACGTGCAGAAATGAAACACCTGGAAGCTTCGCAGGAAACAGCCGAAACGCAGTCAGAGGCGCTCCGTGACAATCTCGAAACGACCACACACACATTAAAAGAAGCCCGCGACCAACTGGAAACGAGCCGACGTACGGCCGCGCAGAAAGAAGGGGAGGAAAACACACTCCGCCGCGACCTTTCGCAAACAGAAACACGCCTTCTCTCTACCGAAAAGGAACTCACCGCACTCGCCGGGTCCGCAGACAGCGCTACCGTGCGCGCGAGCGATATTACGGAACGGATACGAGAAATGGCAGAAGTCAGACAACGTCTCGCCAGCGCGGTTGAAGCTCAAGTCGAAATCGTACAAACTAGCGAAGGGGATTTTCTCCACGCGCAGACGCAACTGACGGAAACACGGTTAGCGCATGCATCGCTCAATCATCGCACCGAAAACATGCGCATGCAGCACAAGGCGGGATCAGCACGCATCGAAGAACTCGATCGAATGATTCAAAGCCGCTTAAACGGCATCCAATCCTATGAAGAAGGCGTAGCGCGGCTCACATCCGAAAACGCCAAACTCCAAAAACAACTCGTCGAATATTCATCCGATGTCGAAACGCGTAAAATTGAAGTCGCACGCCTCCGTGAAACACGTGCAATCAACCGATCCGAACTCAATCAAGCTGAGCAAGCCATACTGGAGGTGAGGCGTTCGCTTGACAGCGCGAACGAAGCTCACGGGAAGGCTGAAATCGAACAAGCGGAAGCCAGATTGCGCCTTCAGACCATTCAAGACCGCCTGATGATCGACTGGCATCTCTCCATCGATCAGCTCGCCACGTCCGCCGTGCCTGATTGGGGCAGTGACGGTGAACCATCCGAAGCTGACGCAGAAGCTCAAACAGCCGCAATACGCACAAAAATGGAGTCCATGGGGCCCGTCAACCTTGTTGCCATTGAAGAACACAAACAAATCGAAGATCGACACGCTTTTCTGACGGCGCAAGAAGCTGACCTTGTCAACGCTAAAACCAAACTGCTTGAGCTGATCAAAGAAATCGACAAAGAATCTACCGAACGCTTCCTGGAAACCTTCGAGAAAGCAAAAGTCAATTTCCAAAATATGTTTAATCGGCTTTTCGACGGCGGTACTGCCGAGCTGGCGCTTATGGATGAAACAGACATACTCGAATGTGGCATCGATATCATTGCGCGGCCGCCCGGCAAAAAACCTCAAAGCATTTCGCTGCTCTCCGGTGGCGAACGAACACTGACAGCCGTCGCGCTGCTCTTCGCTATTTACAGCATCAGGCCCAGTCCCTTTGCCATGCTTGACGAACTCGACGCCGCCCTCGATGACGCAAACATCGGGCGTTTTGTCGGCGTACTCAATGATTTTCGTGAACTGTCACAATTTCTGATCATCACCCACAACCAACACACGATCGCTGGTGCAGACATCGTCTACGGGGTAACACAACAGCACCAGGGAATCTCGAAAATTATCTCTATGCGCCTCAAAGGCGTCGGTATAGAAGAACCTCAAGGCGAGAAATTACCAGAAATGGTCACACCTCCGCCAATCAAAAGAAGAAAGAAAAAACAAAATGAGTCCATTTGAATTCGGCATGCTACTGTGCTTCGGCATCAGTTGGCCCCTTTCTATTGCAAAAAGCCTGCGCACCAAACATGTCGCAGGTAAAAGCCCACTCTTCATGAGTATCGTAGACATCGGATATGTCTCCGGAATCCTGCATAAAATTTATTTTAATTATGACTGGGTCATCTGGCTTTACATTCTGAACTTCCTCATGGTTTCGTTCGATTTATTTCTCTATTTTCTCTATTCTCGGCGAACAAAAACTGAAGCAAACGCAAATTAAGCGCTGAGTAACACTACCCGCATGCGCACCTCCCACACCTCCTCACCTCCTACTTAATATGACGGTCATTGTAGAAGCACCCGGTAAAATCAACCTGACTCTGGAAATCTTCGGACGCAGACCCGATGGATACCACGATATCCGTAGCGTTCTCCTCCCCGTCTCACTCACGGAAACAATCACCGTGACCGACCGGGAAGATGAACAAATTCACTGTTTCACAAGAGGCGATGGTGTCAATACGGATACGTTGAATAGCCTGCCAACCGAATCACATCTCGCCGTAAAGGCCGCACGGAAGATGCAAGCGCTCTGCAACACAACACGTGGATGCGACATCACAATTACCAAGCGAATTCCAGTCGGCGCCGGCATGGGGGGCGGTAGCGCGGATGCTGCTGGCGTCATGGTCGCTCTTCAAACCCTCTGGGGGAACGAAAAAAGTTCAGGCGCCCTTCTCCAAACAGCGGCAACCATCGGTTCCGATGTCCCCGCACTCCTGCATGGAGGTGCCGTACTGATGGAAGGACGCGGAGAGACGATCTCTCCTGTTCTACAACCCAATCAAGCCATTCCACCCCCCTTCTGGCTGGTCATTGTTTTCCCTGGCGTGACAGTGTCAACGCGAAACATTTATGAAAAGTGTGTTCCGCACTTGACGCGGGAGCCCCAAATATGCAAAAATGCAATTTCTTCTGTACGCGACGGCGATGTGCAGGCAGCAAGTTCCTGGGTCTTCAATGGACTTCAGGACACGGTTTACAAGCTTTATCCCGAAACTGAGCGCTTTAGCCTGGCGCTGAGAAAGGGCGGTGCATTATCTTCACTTGTATCGGGAAGCGGGTCAGCTGTGTTCGGACTGGCGGAGTGCCAGGAACATGCTCTCGACATTCAAAAGCGTTTACAGGAGAACGTGTGGAGCAGAGTCGTAATGACGATGCCCGATGGTGTAATGGCAGCACACGGGCCTTTGATGCCCTGAGTCATGGTTCGAATCCATGTCGGGCAACCACTTCTAAACCCAGAAGCGGTTGCAACACGCAAACGCAAAATCCCGCCGCTAAGCGGCCCCTCACCCCCAACCCTGTAACCTTGTGAAAATTTTCTCCGGCAACTCGAATCCACAACTGGCCGCCAACATCTGTTCCTATCTTGGAATGGAACTCGGCGCGGCAGATGTGCAGACCTTTCCTGACGGTGAAACGTTTGTCAAGATTAAGGACAGTGTCCGGGGAGCCGATTGCTTCGTCATACAATCTGTATGCGGACAGCCCAACGAGCGTCTGATGGAGCTGCTCATCATGATCGATGCGATGAAGCGAGCCTCTGCAGCGCGAATCACCGCTGTCCTCCCCGTTTATGGCTATGCGCGGCAAGACCGCAAAGACCAGCCACGGGTGCCAATCACAGCAAAACTTGTCGCCAATCTACTCGTTGCCGCTGGAGCGAATCGCATACTCACAATGGATTTGCACGCAGCCCAGATCGTTGGCTACTTCGACATCCCTGTCGACCACTTACACGCATCCCCGGTTTTAGTCAATTACCTTCGCCAGAAGTCGCTCATCAACCCCGTTGTCGTCGCACCGGATACAGGTAGTGTTAAAAACGCTTATACGTATTCCCGGATGTTCGAATGTGGCTTGGCGATCATCAATAAACAGCGCAAAAGCGCCATGGAAGTTGAAGCCTACTCGCTCGTCGGCGATGTTGCCGGATGCGATGTCATCCTGATTGATGATCTCACCAGCACATGTGGAACACTCGCGGCCGCAGCAAGCCTTGTTAAAAAAAATGGTGGACGTACCATTTACGCAGCCGTCACCCACGCGCAGCTTAACCAACAAGGTCTCGATCGGCTCAAAAAATCGGATATCAGCGAACTCATCGTCACCGACACCGTTCCACAGCAAAAGTACGACGACAGTCTACCGATCACCGTACTTTCTGTAGCAGAGCTTTTCGCGGAAGCAATCCGCAGAATCCACAACAACCAGTCCGTCAGTTCACTTTTTAGAATGTAAAAACAATCCCCGTAACGGGGCAGGAGAAAACAAGAGTCATGACAACAGAAATCACAGTCAGCGCGGAATCGAGAACGTGTAGTGGATCCACGGCTGCCCGTCGCCTGCGTCGAAGCGGCATTATCCCGGGGGTACTCAACATTGCCAACGGAGAATCCACGCTCATCCAGCTTAACGCACACAAATTCGAACGCGTCTTAAGCCAGCACACAGGCACACAAATAATCGTCAGCCTCGAAGTCGACGATCTAAAAAAATCAGCCATTCTACGTGAAATCCAACGCGACGGTCTCACCGGACGTATCATACACGCCGATTTCAACGAAATCGACATGACCGAAGAAATCAACGTCCAAATCGAAATTCAACTCGTCGGCGAACCGGATGGCGTCCGCAATCAGAACGGCGTGCTCGCACAAATCCTACGCGAAGTCGAAGTTACCTGCCTCCCCAGCGATGCCATGGATGCATTCGTCGTCGACGTCAGCAAACTTAAACTCGGCGAAGACATCACTGTCGGCGAACTGAAACTCGCGCCAAGCATGACGCTGATATCCGACCCGGAAGAGGTCATCGCAACCATCACTAAAGAAATGGAAGAGATTCCTGAAGATGTCGTTGATGAGGACGAAGATGACGATGCTGCACAGCCCGAAATCAGCGTACAGAAGGGCAAGGTTGAAGACGATGACGCCCCGGTACCGGGTGCGAATAAATAATCGAAACGAACTCGGCTGCGGCCGAAGCAACTTTCAGGAATAACGACGTGAAGATGATTACAGGACTCGGCAACCCGGGACGCGAATACGAAAAAACTCCACACAACGTGGGGTTCGTAGCCGTTGACTCGATTTGCCGATCACTCAAAGGGAACTGGCGGATCGAACCGCGCTTCAAAGCGGATGTCGCCAAAATATCCGATAACGGAACCCCGCTTCTACTCGTTAAACCCTTGACATACATGAATGCCAGCGGCGAAGCCATCGGACAACTCATGCACTACTACCGCATGGAACCTTCCGATATCGTCGTCATTTCCGATGATGTCAACCTCTCTCCCGGGCGCATTCGCGTCCGCACCGAAGGCGGTGCCGGCGGCCATAACGGACTCAGTTCCATTATCAAACACGTCGGAACACAAGCGTTCGCTCGAATCCGTATTGGCGTCGGCCAAAGTCGCTCGGGCTCCGGCGACCTTGTCGGGCACGTACTCGGTCGCATCGCGCAAGAAAATGAAGCTTCCGTCAGCGCTGCAACAGAAACAGCAGCAGAAGCCGCCCTCTGCGTCATCCGTGAAAACACGGAGACGGCGATGAACCGCTACAACGCTCCCCCACCTAACACCGCCATAGCACAACAAACTGAAGACAGCCCGAATACCCCCAACATTCAGCAACTCGATTAACAAGAAGGAAACACACTATGCCCAGGAAATATGAGGCTTTATTCATCTTCGCAGGCAACATCAAAGATGAAGCACTCGAGAAAGTCATCGAACAGAGCGCAACCGAAATCCAAAAACTCGGTGGCGTCATCGAAAGCACCGAAACACTCGGCCGCCGTACATTCGCCCGAACCATGCAAAAACGCGACCACGGGGTCTACGTTAAATTCTACTTTTCCATCGAACCGGAAAAAGTAAAAAAAATCCATACGCGATTCAAACACAACGACGATTGCTTCCGGCTGCAAATCACAATTCGAAATGAGCGTGTCGAAGCTGCAAAAAAGGCTGATAATCTCCGGCGATCGCTCTTCAAAGCTTCCCTCGATGCAGCAGCCGAAGTGGCTAACATCGAAACAGATCAGGAAAACACTGTAGACGACGATTAAGGTTACACGCATCGGCGGCCTTTCACCCCCCATGCGGCTTAATCAGCGCGAACAGTGCCGGAAAAGAAAGGAAACAACATGGCCAGCTATAATCGAGTAATCATCATCGGGAACCTCACAAAGGATCCTGAACTGAAACGCACCCCCTCAGGTGCGGCCGTGTGCGATCTCCGCATCGCAGTCAATGACACCTATCGCAATAAGGAAGGCGAACGCATTGAGCGCCCGCTTTTTGTCGATGTCGTCGTTTGGAACCAACAGGCCGAATATTGCAACCAATACTTAACAAAAGGCAGCCCCCTCTTCGTCGAAGGCCGACTTCAGTACGAGGAATGGAAAACGGCTCAAGGCGAATCTCGTAACCGGTTGCGAATTGTCGCTTCACGAACGCAATTCATCGGTACGCCGCCTAGCCAAAGTTCGCCCTCCCGTTCCACACCAACCACAGAAACCACGAACACGTCACACGGAACCGAAGACGCACAGGAGCACGATTCCGGCTCAGACGACGACCTTCCTCCGTTCTAATCCCACCCTCCATCTCAAACATTCATTCACGAGGTACACACACAATGGCTATGCGCAACAAAAAAACCAGCCGCAGAAACGAAACCCCCCTTCGCAAGAAAACACCTGATGGCGATGTCACTGTCGTCGATATCAACGACTGCGATTTCCTCCGCCGCTATGTCAGCGAGCAAGGAAAAATTCTTCCACAGCGCCTGAGCGGCCTCAACGCCAGCCAGCAGCGCAAGGTCAAACATGGCATCCGCCGCGCCCGATCGATGGGCCTGATGATGTAACCCACGAAAGGTACGATTTAAATGTCCACTGAAGTCTTTTTAACACGCGATGTCCCCAAACTGGGGATCGAAGGCGATGTCGTGAAAGTCGCTGACGGCTATGCACGCAACTTTTTGCTCCCACGCAAATTAGCCGAACCTGTCACCGAAGGTGCACGTCGCCGTTTGGCTAAAATCCAGGCCGAGCGCGAAAAAATCCGAAAAGAAACGTACGCAGAAGCGAAAAAACTCGGTGCAAAGCTTAAGGATACATCGATCACAATTCGCGCCCGCACAAGCGATGAAGAGACCCTTTACGGCTCTGTAAATGCCATGCAGATTCTTTCCGCAATTCAAGAGCAGGGATTTGCATCACTTGAAGAATCAATGATTCTTCTCAAAAGCTCGATAAAAAAGCTTGGTACGTATGACGTGGAAGTCAACGTGCATCCAGACGTAACCGAAACGGTTAAAGTTTGGATTGTCGCCGAGTAATCATTGATTCGTTTATCTATTAAAAGGCTGTGCGTACAAATGTGCGCACAGCCTTTTTGACGCTTCCCTATAACTTGATTCCCAATTTTCTTAATCATAATCGCAAAGCATCCAGTGGCTAGTGAGAAGTGGGAAGTGGGAAGTGGGAAGTGGGAAATGCGCGCCGTTCCTCGGACACTGGATTTTTCGATTCCGATAACGATTCCGATTCCGATTTTCTGGAGGGCCACCTCCGTGTCGACTATACCTTGAATATTGGATTTGAGTGTTGGATATTGAAAATCGTACTCGTACTTAGGGCAAAGCCCGGTACTCGTACTCTTCATCGAGTTTCGAA
>Ga0265295_1007863_pt1 | contig 12042 bp, 11 predicted proteins | sample Munlansysbiofilm_FD_192503 | JGI IMG/M metagenome (GOLD analysis project Ga0265295, IMG submission 192503) | Leachate microbial communities from a municipal landfill in Southern Ontario, Canada - Methane capture system biofilm | ecosystem: Engineered > Solid waste > Landfill > Unclassified ... | reverse complement strand
AAATGCACAAAAAAAAATAAGCCGACTAAATATCGGCTTATTTTATCAAAATTTAAACAACTCTAAGAGTTATTATCTATAATCTATAAGCTTCTCGGTAAGTTTTTTACGTGCAAAATAAATTCTGCTTTTAACAGTACCTATTGGTAGGTTCATGTTTTCTGCAATTTCGTGATATTTATATCCATTTATGAAACTACTGAAGGGAATCCTGTATTCGTCTTCGAGATTATTTAATGCTTTATGTATCTCTGATTCTCCAAATTCATTATCAGGAGTAATATCATTTACCTGAGAATTGCGAAGTAAGTATTCGTCTTCGCTGTTATCTCTAATTGTTTTTTGTGTAGATAATTTATTGTAATTATTAATAAATGTGTTCTTTAAAATGGTAAACATCCAAGCTTTAAAATTTGTATCATTACGATATTTGTCCCTATTTGACAAAACCTTATAAAAAGTTTCTTGTACTAAATCTTTAGCTTCTTCTTCGTTATTTGTTAAACTTAGTGCGTAATATTTAAGACTATTTTCGTGAGTCATTAATCTGTTATTAAATTCATGTGTGGTCATATTTGTAGATTTAATTGTTATTAATTAGTTAATTCGGTACAAATATACCTAAATAAATTTGAATACCAAATAAAAAGAATAAAATATTTGTTAAATAATTGTTAAATCTTTATAAATTTTAGATTCAGTAGGCTGAATAATCTAATATTACTCACGACTTCAATAAATAGATTCATTGAATATTAAATATTTCGCGTCTGCTAAAGAAGAAGGCTATTTCTTTCATTGCATTCTCGTTGCTGTCGCTACCATGTACTGCATTCTCTGTTAATGAGCTTGCATATTTGTGTCGAATTGTTCCGGGTTTTGCTTCTGCGGGATTAGTGCTTCCAATTAAGTTTCTGAAATCCTCAACAGCATTTTCTTTCTCGAGCACAGCAACTACTACACGCCCTGATGACATGAATTTTATTAAACTGTCGAAAAAAGCTTTGTCTTTATGAATAGAATAAAACTCTTTTGCATCATCAATGCTCATGTGTGTCATTTTCATTGCACGAATTTTAAATTCTGCTTGGTCGATCATATTAAATATTCCTATCATGTGCCCTTGTTTAATTGCTTTGGGCTTGATAATTGTAAATGTGAATTTTCCTTTTTCCATAATAATATATTTTATGTTTATAAGCCTGATAAAATTCCAATGCTGCCAATTATTAGTCCCACAATCAGATTGATTGATTTTGCTGCAACAAAACTTCGTTTTGATTCTGCAAAAAGAGGTAAAGCTCCGTGTCCGTCTTGTACTATACTATTTGCTATTAAAATACTTAATGGGATTGTCCCGCTAATGTAAAGTGAAAGGAATAAAATGTGGGGTCCTGATTCGGGAATTATTCCAACAAATACAGCAATTAGTAGTACCAACCATAAATTGTTATTTATCCATAAATGAATGTCTGTAAACATTAAAAATATGTGAATTAAGATTAATGCTATTATTGTCCATAGAAAAATTTTGGGTAAGTGTTTTATGATTAAGTGTTTAAGCATATGATCTCTTAAAAAGTGTTCTGAACAAGTTAAGCAAATAAAGAAGCCAATTGAAGCTGTTATTATTAAAGTAATTGAAAACCAATCGAATTTTCCGTGATTATGATTTTCGTGATTTGGGCTTGATTCTGTAGCATGATTATGGTCGCTTTGCGGATGGTTGCAGTCGTCTGTGTGTTGATGAGGTTCTTGAACTTCCACCTTGGGCATTAGTACATTGTGTTCATGTTTAGTTAATCCAATAAAAGGAGCAATGATAAAAAAACCTAATAGCAATAGCGAAGCAATTCTCAATAAAGAAAATCTAAAATTAAAAAGCTTAAGGTTATCAATTATACATTCTTTATGGTCTTGACTATGTACCTCGAAAGAGAATTTTTTAGCTGATATAAAATCTCGTTTACCCATGAGTTTATCTGTGATAAATCCTACACTAATAGCAAGTGCAGCGAGTATTAGCATTATTATCCAAACTTTATCAGGTATTATTGCAAACATTAAGAATGTTTCGTCGCCGCTGGTAGCAATCATGGCTGCTGTTAATGCACCAAAGCTTAAGAGCCGGTGTGTGTACATAGAAACGACTGTAAAAGTTCCCAAACATCCAGGTATAAGTCCTAATAGTGTGCCGGCAATAATTTGTGCTCCTTTTCTATTTTTAAGTTTTACTAGGAGCTTTCCTTGCGAAAGCACATTTACATAATCAATTATTAGCATCATTGTAATTACAAATCCAGTAATTGTTAATGCTTGTTTTAAGATACTCCAAATAACTTCCATTCTTTTTTAGTCTAAATCTCGTTCAATACTTACAGCAATAATTCTAATTTTTCGTTCTCGTGATGCAGCTACACTATATACGGAGTTTCTTACATCTGAAGGATCGTCACTTATGTTTGGGTTAGCAAGTGTTTCTCCAAAAGCAACTGTTTCATACCTAATATTACCTGTTTCTTCGTATGGTAGAAAATATCCGTTTTTATATTCTTTAAAAAAATTCATAAGGCTCGAAATTCGCCTTTTTGCTAGATTTTCGTTGTATTCGGATGTGTTCAGCGGGCTTGTATAGCCTTTAATTGTTATTAATATTTCTTGGTCTTTTTGCACGAGCTCTTCTAATAACGCTGCAAATTTTAACAATTTTTTATACTCTTCGTTTACTTCATAAGTAAAAAAGTTATAAATGCTGTCTATTGCGTTGTCTTTATCATCCCCCGATAAGCTTTTAGAATATATGTCTATGTATTCATCAATCATTTTAGTATATTCTTGCCATGTATTGGTGTAATTTTTATTTGTAACAGTATCCCAACAGTTTGGGTTAGGTTCGTCGTTATGGAAGTATAGAGTAATTGGAATTAACTGTGTTGCGTCAGTTTTAAGTGTTACTATTTGTTCTTCGATTATAGCTGTCGAATCTATAATTTTTGGTATTTCATGATAGAATATATCATTGCAACAAGATTGATGCCTTAAAGCTAGTGCTTCTTTTCTATTACTTGTAAAATATGCTTTGTCGTGGTTACTTGCAATACTATAATATAAATCGTTTTGACTGCTATTAATAGGATACCCCATATGTTTGGGATCAGACCAATTTACAAAATCGGTTTTACTGCTAAAAATATCGTAGCCACCCAATCCGGTTAACCAATCGCTGCTAAAATACAAGACAGAATCTCTGCTGTCAAAAAATGGTGTAATCTCGTTTCCTTTGGTATTTAAAACAGATTCGATTCCGAAAAATGCAATGTAAGTTTCGTCCACTTTGGGAGGAATACCTGCAAGTTTTGGTTCCGAGAATCTAAATTTATTGTCCATTTCGGCATACCATATATCTAAATTACCGATTCCGCCGCTACGGTCAGATGTAAAAAACATTACATATTTATCGCCCCATTTGCTTATTTGTGCTTGTGTGCTATTATATTCGGTACTATTTATAGGTTCAGGCAACTTAAAAGGGCCTAAGTATTTATTTTTGTCCCATTGTACTCTATAAATATGTGTTTTCCCGTTTCCGTCTATTTCTTTTGCACTAAAAAATAAGTTTTTTAATTCGGGTAAATAGCATGGATTTGAAGTATGATATGCGTGTCGATTTATTAAAGTGTCGAATAATTGTGATTTACTCCAATCTTTTCGATAACTACTGAAATAAATATGAGAAACAAATGAACTATCGGCGCCAACAGGCTTTACTGAACTAAAAAACAATATACTATCGCTTAAAACAGATGTTCCAAATTCGCTATAAAGTGAATTAATATTTTTGCTTAATTGTAATATTTTTACACCGGTTGGGTTGTATTTAATTTTTATTGCTTTTTCGCAATTAATAATCTCTTTTTTTGCCCTAATGGTAAAGAAATCAGTTGAATCTGCCTTGTGTTTTTTATAGTATTTATTAAAATTAAATTGGGCATTAAAATAATCTTCGTTACATTTTTGCATCTCGGCTAAATAAAAAACTGAAAGAGGAAATTTCTCCGAAGCTTTTTGGGCAACAATATCATAATGCTTTATTGCTCTAATATAATCGTTGTCGAGTCTGAATGATTCGGCTGCTTTATAATGTATGTCGTACATTTTATTGTCGTACTTTAAAGCATCTTGATATAGTCTTCCTGCTCCATAATAATTTGCTTCTTCAAAAGCAATATTAGCAGATTTTATTATGCTAACTAATTTTTGCCCAATGGTAAAATGGTTTAAAAGCAATAAGGATATTATTAAAACAAATCTATACATAATTACATAAAATCAGGGCATTTACGATAATGGGGTGCTTTATAAGGTTTAGGATGTTCTAATATATAAATTAGAGATATTTCTATTCCGCCTTTTCCTCTGCTAATTGTAGTTAGCTTAGATAAGTTTACGTCGTAGCTTATTGCAATATTTATATTTTGATAATTCCCACCTATTACAAATATTCCGGCATCGCGAGCTCTTAGAATTGCACCGGCGAACATATATTTAAGACCTAAGGGATTGTATTCAATTCTAAACATGCTCCCCAAATTAATTTCGAGATATTTTTGTTGGTGCATTATCATAAACATTGGTTCTAACCAAAAGTCGTCTTTTGCGTTCCACAATGCCTTACCATGATATAGATATTTGATTGGTAAGCTTATATTTCTTTCTTCAAAGAAACTTTTGTTTGGACTATTTAAATGGTTAGCTGAAAAACCTGCGTTTATGCGTAATTTGGGACTTTGTATCCATGTTATGTTGAATCCGGCAGATATGTCAAAATAGGAATATTCGTCGTAATCAATAATTTCGTTGTTGGGTAAAGTAGGGTCAAAAGATTCGCCATCGTATTGTGAGCCAAAGTTTAAAAGATTAAAGCTTATTCCGTGATGGTTTAATGCTCCGTTTCCACCAAGCGAAATTACAAGAGAGCTGTCTTTGATAGGAAACATATAAGCAAGTGATAATTTGTAATGATTAGTTCCAAATTTTGCGTCTCCTGCAATATCAGAATTAAATTGAAAGCCAATTCCAATTCTCCCAATTTTTTTTATTGGATTACAAAAACCATAGTCAGCAGATGCCGAAAATGTTGAATATGCATTTGCAAAAGATTTCCATTGACTCTTGTGGTTTCCGCAAAGCCTTAAATCTCCGTCATAATTGCCGGTTAAAGATGGATTTAGATTTAATGGGCTGTTATAAAACTGGCTATAATGGATATCTTGTGAATGCAATCCTAAACATATTACTATGCTTACTACAAGGGCAATATGTTTTTTTATTAAGACCAAATCAATCTATTATTTACCGTAAAGTTAAAAAATATTTTTTGCAATAACAGCGATTATAAACAAAGTCTTGATAATGTTTGATTGGAATTTTCAAATATACTGTGATTTATTTTAAAACTTTGGTTCAAATTACTTAAATTTGTGATGTCAAAGTAATGATTTAGCATTGTTTTATTAATTAAAGATATGAGAAATACTTTACGAATAGTCTTTGTTTTATTTATATTAATATTGTTATTGCCAATGCTAAATGACAATCTAAATTTGTTTAAAATTAAAGCTTTAAACGGGGCTTTCAAAACTTTAAGTAAACCAAAACTTGACTATAAAACATGGTGGAATGGGACATTTCAGGATAGCTATACTGAATATAAATCACAAAGCATTAAATTTCGTCCTGTTTTTGTTCGGATTAACAATCAGTTAGATTTTAGTTTATTCAAAAAAACTAATGCTACAAAACTTGTAATTGGGAAGCAGAATTATTTATTTGAGGATAATTATATTAATGCTTATACAGGTAAAGATTTTATTGGAATTGACGAAATTAATAAAAAAGTAAAAAGAGCGATTAGAGTACAACAAGCCTTAGAAAATATTGGTGTAGATATGATTTTTGTATTTCTTCCTGGAAAGGCTACCTACTTTTCAGAGTTTATTCCAAATCGTTTCTTAAACTCGCTTAGCGATAGTACAAATTATAAATATTTTAAGGAAAAGACCGTGAATTCAGGTTTAAATATTATTGATTACAATGATTGGTTTTTGAGAATGAAGGATACTGTGAATTTGCCATTGTATCCTAAATGTGGAATTCATTGGAGCTATTACGGAATGTATTTAGTCGCCGATAGTCTTATTAATTTTATTGATAGCAGGCTTTCTTACGATATACCTACACTATGTCTTAATTCGATTGAAATAAGTAAGGAGCAAAGAGGTACAGATTATGATATTGGAAATACTTTAAATTTGTTATTCCCAATTAGTACTTACCCAATGCCTTATCCTAATATTTCTTATAACACAGAACATAAACAAAAACCTAAAGTGTTAGTAATTGGCGATAGTTATTACTGGAATATGTATTACAGTGGTATCCCCGGAAATGTTTTTTCTAAACTTGATTTTTGGTATTACAATCATAATATACATAATGATGGTACTTCAACTGTTGTAAATACTACCGATAATATTGATTTCAAATCAGAAATATCGAAACAAGATGTTATTTTAATAATGCAAACAGATGGTGGTCTTAATAATTTTGGATTGGGCTTTTTTGAAAAAGCCGAACAGTATTTGAATTCCAATAGTTTTGATCTAAGAGTTGAGTATTATAAAAACAAAATTCTAAATGACATAGCATGGCAGAATCATATTCGTGAAAAAGCACTTAAACAAGGTGTAAGTTTCGAGGAAATGATAGAGAGGGATGCAAGGTATATGGTACAGCAAGAGAATTAGTTAAGTTTTGAAATATAGCTTAATAAACTTATTTTTTTAGAATTACTAAGTATTTTGAAGTACTCCAGAATTCTTTAGGTCGGGTAATTACTAAATTATTTGTAAAATTTGGAGGTCCATCAAATTTATATGAATACGATGGATGTTTCGAAAGAAGTTCTGCATTACTACAATTTAATGGAATTTTAGTTACTTCTGTAATGTCTATTTTTTCGAAGGCATTCTTATTAAAGTCTTCGAGTAAAATATAAACACTGCCAATTCCAAACATTCCACCTTTGTTTCTTATAATACTGTAATCACGTAAATCGTTAGAATAGCCTGAAATATAGTAAGCAGTATTAAGCTCTTCTTGTGCAGATAGAGCAAAAACTTTCAATGAATCAATATGGTTTTGTAGTATTTCAAATTCTCCATGATAGGAGGATAACTGTTCCTGTAATTTACTAATTTGCTCTTCTTGACTATTTATTATCGACAAAAAATTATTAATTGTGGTCTGTAGTTCTTCTGAATATATTATAGAGTTGCTGAGCTGTAAATTTAATTGTTCAATAGTCTTTCTATTTTGTTCCATTAGATCATTAATAAACAATATATCTTTGCTTATTGCTTCAACCATATTTGCATCCATGTTTTCTTGTAATGAACTTAATGAAATTATGTTTTCTTTTTGTTTTATAATATCAATATTCTGGCTTATTTCATTTATTGTCCCCATGAAATTATTTATGGCACTGTCCTTAGCATTATTTACTCCACGCAAATACTTGTTCTCTTCTTCCAGTTTTGTGATTTTCTCCTGAAACAAGTCGTCATTATCGTCCTCAGGTTTACTGGTGCACGAAAAAAGCACTATTAACAATAATATTACAATAAAACTTTGTTTCATTTATAGCAAATATTTTACAAAGTAAACGGAATATTGTTTAAAATAGTTGTATGCTATGTGAAAAAAATCTTAAATTGAATTGATATATGATTTTAAAATCTCCTATTGCGAAAAGATGTATTATAGATTTAGAGATCCCATGTAATATTTTTAATATAAGTTGGAGAAACATCTCCATTAATGTAAAATTCAATTCTTGCGCTACCAAGAGCGTCGGTATAATTATTCAAATAAAACAATGTGGATATTAATTGATTGAAATTTTGAGCATGAATTGTAAATCCATCAGGATATTGATTAATATAGTCCCAACCTGAGTTACAAGCTTCATCATAAGAAATATCACCACTTAATTTAACAAATTTAATTGTAAGGCTGCTTCCAAACGGAACAATGGCTGCAAGCGTGAACTGATTAAATCCATCAAAGTGTGTATTATCATCAACAGCTAAAATATTTAATCGCATATTATCATTAGGCATAGGAATACAAGGATTGGCAGAATCAGGAAATATAATCTCAGTATATACCGTATCGCTGTGGGCTTCCTGAAAATCCCAGATATAAGGTTCAAAATCCGGCACTGAAACACTGGTTCCCATATCTGAATAATAGTTTTCCAAATCTGCTTTAATTTCATTAATCTTTAATTTAGATATGTTATACATTAATGTATCTACAATTTCCTGATTATTTATCAGCCCGTCCAATGCAAAATCTTCTGACAAGTTTGATAATAACTGTGTAAGTTCTGCGGGCATATCATTAATTGCCTGATATTGTTGTGAATGACGCTGAAGCATTACCGAAAATGCAAGTAAAATCCCATTGTATTCTTCGCTACCAGTGATATCCATATCTTCGAAATTTACATTTACTGTTTCGTTGGTTCCTAAAAAAGCAAGTAATTCGTTTTGTGCCTGTGTACGTGCAGATTCAAAGCTGGTTCCTTCGCTTACCAGCTCTTCTATTCTGGCTTTGGCAATATGCGTAAGTACATTAATGTTAACTGTTTCCTGATTTTCTAAATCTACAATTGCCTGCAAATTAATTGGAGAATTAGTTGTTTCTCCAAATACCTCGCTATAACAATAACCACTGGCAGTAAGCAAAGCTAAATTTGAGTTTAACTCAATATTGTCGAGGCTGAAATATCCATCGTTTGAAGTAATATTTGTGGTAAAAGAATTACCTGTTTGTCCAAGATTTTCGTTCAGTTCGTGTAAGTTAATACTTGTACCTGTAATAAACGGACCTTTTTGTACTTTACCGGAAAAAGAATAATTCTGTGGATTATCAGGATTATCTTTTTTGCAGCCGCTAAGCACTGTAGCAGTGATTAATGCAGCTAATACTAGAATTTTATATTTCATAATTAAAGGATTTAAATTGGTTATTTTTAAGGTTTATAAATTATTGTTTCAAATTCGGTACCTGCACTTACTTCAAAACCTGCCCCCAGTGTAAATCCATCCGTGGAGCGTATAGCATGTCTGCCGTTGTCGTTAAATGTTGCATCGCTGCTGTATGTATCACCGAGATGTACTGTTTTCCAAACTCCGTAATCATAATTAGACACGTAATCGTAAAAATGATTGTTCATATTTGTCAAATCTAAACTGTAAAAACGTATGTAATCTGCCGTTAAGGTTTTAGGGAAAGTGCCTGTAGGACCTTCGTTATTTTTCCAGTTTGTTAGCCATAATCGCCAGTATTTTATTGGGGACAAATAGTCTTCAGTGCAGTCGGTATCTGGGTTAAATTCCTTAACTAAATTGTTGTTGATGTATAAACGATAGGATCTGGGAAACCATTCAAATCCCAAAATATACCAATCATTTTCGTTAAAAAGGTTCAAATCCATTCTGACCTTTCCTCCATAAAGTGAGGTGTCAATCGAATTCCCATGATAAATATTACATAACATTTTATCGTTTACAGTTTCAAAAATATCAATCTCTCTATAATTCGAATACGGATATTGACCGTGAAACCCCCACAAAGATGAACATAATGTTGTATCAATTGGTAATTTCACTCTGGTTTCTATATACCCGTATCCAAAATCATCAATCCCTTGATTAATTAATATGGCTGTAGTAAAACCGGTTATGTAAACTGTAGTGTCAGGAGCAGGAAAGTTTACTGTAGAAGAATCGTCAAATAAGTGTAACTGAAAGATACCGTTAGTAGTATCTAAACTCCAATATTTTGTACTATCACTAAACCCGTTGAATGCATTTTTATGTTTATATTCGCCATATATATACCATCCATTATAAGGGAGAGAACTCTCAAACTCAATACTATTTTCATTATCATATATCCAACCATAAGTATTAATGAGTACAGAATCTCCAACAGGGCTAAATGTGGGGTTTACATTACTGTAAGTTGTCCAGCAATTGTCTTGTGCATAACTTGAGGCAATTATTATTGATAGCAAAACAAATATGAAAATATTTTTCTTCATTATAATAATTATTTATTCCACAACAAATTTCTCGGTTTTACTTAATCTGCCAGACCATACGTGTAAAATGTATGCAGCTTTAGCAAAACCGCTAGTGTTAATAATTTCTGTGTACTCTTTTGATACAGGGACTACTTCCTTATGCAATATGAGCCTGCCTGATGTGTCGTATACCTCAATTACTGATGTTTCTGTCATGTTATTTATATTTACCTCTAAACTATTGTTAATGTAATTTATTGAAAATACATTATTCGCAACCTGAATATTATTATTACTTATATACTCACGACGAATACAGGTAAAGTCCTTGCTCTGATTTTTATCTTCAGGATATGAACACACTTCCTGTGTATAGTACAAGAGCCAATAAGATGCTCTTATATCAGGCCAAGGAGGGTATTCATTACTAGACCAGATACTAATTTCTATAGTATCAATAAGAGGCATTCCCCAATCATATTCATAATTATAATATCCTTTTATATAACTACATTCTTCATGGGCAGGCAAATACCAATCATTAAAACCAAAAGCAGTTAAAGTATCGCAAACCAAAGCAGGATAAGCATCCCCTCCATTATATCCAAGTTGGCTTACTATTGCATCTGTATTTGGTTTACCGTACCATCTATCATTTGTTCCATTACCTTCGGTAATATCAATCCCATATCCTCCCCACGGAAGATACAACGGTTCCGGTGAAATATACACATATATGATTGTATCCGATCCGTAATTAAAATGAGGTAAAGAGTTTATGTCCTGAGCATTTGCATTATAAACAAGAATTGCTAATATAATTGTTATTATTGTTTTAGTTTTCATTTTAGTAGCTTTTTAGTTAGTTAATATCATTTTCTTAGTGTCCACTTCTACAGAGTTTACAATAAGAGTATAAAAATACATACCAGGCATTAGTTCGCCGCTACTTATCCGTAAGCTGTCTGCATTTATGTCGAGATTTTTAGTTAATATCAGTTTTCCATTCATGTCAAAAAACAGCATTGAGGCACTAGCATTTTCTATCGGGACAAAATATGAAATTACTGTTACGCTATTAAATGGGTTTGGTTGATTTTGCAATAAATAACAATCTTCAATATTGCCATTGTTACCATTTGTGTCTTGATTTTTGTTTTGAGGTTCAATAGAATTACAGCAATTGTCTTGTGCAAAATTTGGTATTGCCAAAACAATTGTAGTTATAATCCATATTATTATTTTCATAACTATTATTATTTAGCTTATTCCACAACAAATTTCTGTGTTTTGCTTAGTTCTCCCGACCATACATGTACTATATAGACTGATTTGGCAAAACCGCCTGTATTTATGATTTCTGTATGCTCGGTTGCTTTAGGTGTTATTTCCTTGTGCATTATCAGCCTGCCCGAAAGATCATATATTTCGATATGCGTTGTTGATTCTTGGGGCTTCATTGATATATACAGGTATTGGTTGTTGTTTATGCTTTCAATAGTAAACATATCATCTGCACTTTTAGTAGCTATACCACTTACATATTCGCGTCGGATACAGGTAAAATCGAGAGATTGATTTTTATAAGCTCCATAAGGACAAACTTCTCCTCCATTGTATCCAAGATCCCAATAATACGCCATATCCTCTGGCCAAGAAGCATGTTCATTACTAGTCCATAAAAATAAATGATACACATCGTATTCATAAAAAGGAATACCCCAATCATACTCATAATGACCTTCAATTTTTATACATTCCTCAAAAGCAGGCAAATACCAATCATTATAACCAAAAGCAGTTAAAGTATCGCAAACCAAAGCAGGATAAGCATCCCCTCCATTATATCCAAGTTGGCTTACTATTGCATCTGTATTTGGTTTACCGTA
>Ga0265295_1007860_pt1 | contig 12047 bp, 10 predicted proteins | sample Munlansysbiofilm_FD_192503 | JGI IMG/M metagenome (GOLD analysis project Ga0265295, IMG submission 192503) | Leachate microbial communities from a municipal landfill in Southern Ontario, Canada - Methane capture system biofilm | ecosystem: Engineered > Solid waste > Landfill > Unclassified ... | reverse complement strand
GCTCTTTTATATGTTCATAAATATTGGCGGTTTCTTTGCACCATTTATCGCAATTGCAGTTAGAAACTGGTGGCTTAAGCACAATGGTTTTGATTACAATGCTCAACTTCCAGAGCTTGCTCACCAATTTATTGGAGACCAGGCATCAATGAGTACAGAGCAATTAAGTAACCTTACTACATACGCTTCACAGGTTACACTTGACGGTTCACCCGTTGCAGATCTTACAGCATTTAGCAACCAATATCTGGATGTTTTCAACAGAGGTTTCCACTATGCATTTATTGCAACAATCTTTGCAATTGTTATCTCATTCGTTATTTATCTGATTAACAAGAATCAGTTTCCTGATCCAGCAGCGACAAAAGCTAAAGGCAAAGATAACAAGAGCGTTTCCAAAGAGGAGGTTACAATGGCTGCTTCAGAGATTAGACAAAGAATATATGCACTTTTCGCAGTATTTGGAGTGGTTATTTTCTTCTGGTTCTCTTTCCATCAGAATGGTTATTCTTTAACCTATTTTGCAAGAGACTACATTAACCTTGATGTTATCAATATTGATCTGGGCTTTACCTCAATTAAGGGTGCAGAAATATTCCAGGCTGTGAATCCATTCTTCGTAGTTTTCCTAACTCCTATCATTATGTGGTTCTTTGGAACTATGAGAAAGAAAGGCAATGAGCCTTCAACTCCTAGAAAAATAGCAATTGGTATGGGTATTGCTGCTATAGCATACATTTTCCTTCTAGTTGTATCAATGGCTCTACCTGACAAATCTGCGCTTGCATCAATGTCTGCCGGAGATCTTGGAATGATGAAACTTACCCCTTGGGTAATGATTGGAATGTACTTTATTCTTACAGTGGCCGAGCTGTTTATATCCCCGTTGGGACTATCTTTTGTCTCAAAAGTTGCCCCTCCTCACCTCCAGGGTTTAATGCAGGGAGCGTGGTTGGCGGCTACTGCTATTGGTAATCTTTTGCTATTCATTGGCGGACTACTCTACACACTGGTTCCTCTATGGGCTTGCTGGATGGTGTTCGCAGTTGCCTGTGCACTTTCAATGCTTGTGATGTTATCAATGGTTAAATGGCTTGAGAGGGTCGCTAAATAACCTTCCAAACTAAAGTTTTAAAAAGCCCGGCAAAAAACCGGGCTTTTTCTATATTTGCATCTCCAAATTTATTATGAATGGAAGAGATAAAACTTATTGCATTTGACGCCGATGATACTCTTTGGATGAACGAGTACCACTATAGAAAAGCAGAACTAGAATTCTGTGAAAAAATGCAAAAATACACCTCTGCAAAAACTGCAAATGAACTGCTTCTAAAAAGGGAGAAGCAGAACCTTCCTTTACTTGGTTATGGCTCTAAACCATTTATTATATCTCTTATTGAAACCGCAATTGAGATAAGTAATGGAGAAATTTCCACCAAAGAGATACTGGAATTGATTGAGATTGGCAAGGAGACTATTGGACAGCCTATTGAACTTATGCCAGACGTAGAAAATGTTCTTTCTATGCTATCTCTGAAATTTCCTCTTATTCTCGCAACAAAAGGTGATTTAAAAGAGCAGGAGTCTAAAATCGAGAGGTCCGGACTTGAGAAGTACTTCACTTCAGTAGAAATATTAAGTGAAAAAAGCAGCGAGAGTTACAGACGAATTATTCAAAAACACTCAATTAAGCCCGAAAATTTTCTAATGGTTGGGAACTCATTTAAATCTGACATTTTACCCGTACTTGAAATTGGAGGCAATGCTATTTACATCCCTTCAGAGATAATATGGGCACACGAAATCGCTCAGGAGATTGAGCACCCAAGATTAAAAAGAGCCGATAGACTATCGGTAGATCTTTTTGTGTAAATTGCAAATATTATTGTTATAAATATGATACCATTCAAACAAAACAGGAGTTACAGAAGATTCTTCCAAAACGAAGAGATTACAGAAGAGCAGTTAAAAATTATGGTTGAGGCTGCCAGGCTCTCACCATCATCAAGAAATATACAGCCCATTAAGTTTTTTGTCTGCAACGACAAAGAGATGAATGCCAAAATTTTCCCAAATCTTGGCTGGGCGGGATATTTGAAGGATTGGGATGGCCCTTCTGAGGGGGAGAGACCATCGGCCTATATAGTATTACTCCACGACACATCTATAGCTCCTGCTTACTCTTGCGACAACGGCATATTTGCTCAAAGCATTCTTCTTCAGGCTGTTGACCTTGGATTCGGAGGATGTATGATAGCTACCTTCAAAAAGACAGAATTAGCAAACCTCCTTAAACTCCCAAACTATCTGACACCAATATTGGTAATAGCACTTGGAAAGCCTAAAGAGGTTGTTGTGATTGACGATATCAAAATGGGTGATGTGAAATATTGGAGAGATGTTGCCGGTATACACCACGTACCTAAGAGATCTCTTGATGAACTAATTTACATCCCAGACAACGAATAATATTAAATATTTACCGTCAGCTGTAAAAAGAGGAATCTTCCAAGCGAAAGTAATCCGGATGAATCTAAATATTTCTGATCAAATAGGTTTGTTGCCCCTGCACTCACCACTAAATGGCTTCCGACTCCTCTCCAAACCTTTAAATCTACATAATTTAAGGCCGGTATAATATTTACATCTCTTTCATCATTTGGCAGATTAAGAGAGTTCATATACTGACTGCTTGTATGCCTGAAAGTTGCGTTGAGACTGATAATTCTGTTCCTCCACGTCAACGAGCCATTTAGCATATGCTTTGGAGTATAGGTCAGAAATTTTCCGGTAATATCAATATTTCCTGCTCCAATATTAACATCATAATCTACAATTTTTGAATGAGTAAATGTATAGTTAACATTTAAATCCAGTCCCATTAAAGGAGTATAATTTAAGTCTGCCTCTGCTCCTATAATCTCAACCTTTCCTACATTCTGCATACTCATTAATGGTCTGTTTTTATTACCAATCCTTATTGTCTCTCCTGTATTTACGGCATAGTGGAAATCTGTGCCCAAAGAGTAGTACACAGATGGAGATAAATAGAGCTTATCTGCAATTTTAATGTCGCCTCCTGCCTCATAGGTATTTATAAACTCAGGTTTTAAAGAGGTATTAGCAAGAATTACCCCACCACTTATACTACCTGTTCTTGTCATATCTTCAAGCGAACCGGGTCTAAAACCTCTTGAAAATGAACCATAAATCCTACTTCCTTCCCCAATCAACCATCTTGCGGCCAATTTTGGGCTTAATGAGCTCCAGGACGACTTGCTGAGTTCCCCGGTATATTGTTTAAGGAAATTAGTAATAGATGTACCTCCCTCAATAAAAAATCCTCCATCATTTATCCAAACTATCTCTCCTCTAAGTGAGGGAAGAATTAGAAGCTTACCTCCTGCAAGTAAAATTTCATCCTGAATAAATATTGAGGCAGAGTTACTCTTTCCCTTATTAATAACTCTGTCTGTGGATGTTCTGTATACATCTCTCCCATCAACTGAACCACCCTTAAATTCAATACCTGCAGAGAGGGAGTTATTTTTAAGACCAGAATAAGAGTAAGTAGCCAAGGCTCCATAATCTTGCCTGTCAACAACTACATCAAATATATCTGAACCCTTCCATTTAATCTCTTCATAATCCTCTTTTGAGATATACCCGGTTGCGCTAAACGATGAGTTTCCTAAAACCTTATTCCACGATAATCTGTAGTTTTTGTTTACATAGTGGTTGAAAGCATCTATTACATCGCCTGAGGTAAAGAGCCTTTCTCCCTTTCCTCTTAATGCATCCGTATAGTTAAACTCGGCCTTGATTATTCCAAACTTATCATCTTTATAACCGAGTATTACCCCACCATTCTTTTCATCAAGAGAGATGTTTGTTGTCGTTGAATCTATGACCTCAGATGGGTTGTATCCATCACTCTTTCTGTAGAAGCCACTTACGCCGACAAAGAATCCTCTCTTTCCATATGTGGTGAATACTCTAGTGCCAATTGTGTTATTAGAGGCATATTCTGTCTGCAGATGAGTTCTTAAACCCTCCTTAACATCTTTTGAAATGTAGTTTATCGAGCCTCCCATTGCACTACCTCCAAAAATATTTGAGTTTGGACCCTTGACAACCTCAACTCTTTCAAGAATTGCCTGATTGATCATTCCAAAATTCGCACTCCCGGTTGATAACTTATTAATGGGCACACCATCTATAAGAATAAGAGTTCTTGCTTGCTCTTTCCCCATTCCCCTCGCAGATACGGATGCGTGTTTATCATAGATTCCCATATTTCTTGTTACTACGAGACCGGATACTCCCTTAAGGATGTCATCAGAAATAAAAATGGGAGATGATCGCATACTTTGAATAGGAATATTTAAAATTCTAACAGGTGTTTGAAGTATCTCCCTTCCTGTTTTTGTTGCACTCACCACAACATCTTTAAGGTTATAGATTTTTGTTGTGTCTTTCTCTTGAGCACTTAGGAGTGTTATAGGGCTAGCCATTATGAGCAAGGCTAGTCCAATTTCTTTTAAGTTCATAAATAATAAGTAAATATTTGGTTAATTATTGTATACAGGTGATTGGCCCATTTTGAAGAGAATTTTTCTGCCTCCATCATCAGCGAGTAAGAACTGAACAAATGCCTCTGCAACTCTTCTATTAGGAGAGTTATTGAGTATAGCAACACCGTATACCATTGCCTCGCCATTAATTGAAACAGATTCTCCGGGAGAGGCACCCCTTATCTCAATTTGAGCAGATGAATACCAATCATTAAGATTTGGATTTGAGAGATTAATTGAGTCTTTAAGTTCAATAAACCTAAGTCCGTGTTGAACAGCGACAGATTTATATAGAAAAATATAGTCAACTGCATTTACATCTAAAAGTGCAAGCAAATCAACCTCTTTAGGTCTAATAAATCTTGAGTCCTTTGATAAAAATCTATCCACATCAGCACCCGAAAGTTGAAGAGTTAGCAGAGTTCTGTAACCGCAAGGATCTGCATTTGGATCAGATCGTCCAAACGTAACGTCATCCTTAACAAGTATATCCTGCCAATTCTCACTATTTATAACTGATGCATATCTGGATTTATCATTGTAAACAATTGCCATTTCGTTTGCTGCAAATTTTATATTTTCAGTTGCAAATTCCGGGATAAGAAGTTTGTCAATAATTGAGTAATCAGCCGAGGCTATGATATCACACTCTCTACCAAGTTCTGTTATTTTTCTGGCAGCATCAATACTACCTGAAGCCTCAGTAAGAATATTAACATCAGGGTATTTCTTAACAAAGCTATCTACAATTACCTTAAATGGCATAGATAATGAGCCAGCATGAAAAATAATAAGATCCCCACCAACTACACTCTGATTGTAAGAGCGTCGCCCGGTGCAAGAAAAAGCAAGAAATAAACCAACCAGTAAAAGGGGTAATAAATTAACAGAGTGGAAGAAACTTTTAACTCTATCCTTAATTAGTGAATCCATATCACTTCTCAGTCCCTGATATGCATCCAAAAGCCTTTGTCCATCCGGAGATAATTGTGTACTTCCTCCCGCTTTACCGCCCCTGAAGGTCTCAATTAATGGAAAGCCGAGCTCTTTTTCAGACTCTCTGATTCTATCCCAGGCTTTGCGATAACTCATATTCAAACTTTCAGCGGCATATTGGAGAGTGCTACCCTCCGATATTTTTTGGAGCAGCATAAATTGATCGTGCCCTAATACCTCTCCACTTCCTCTCTTTGTTAGCCACAACCTGTAATCAAGAAATATGTCATAATATTTTGTCCCTTTATTGCCAGCCATATCAATAGAGAGTAATTTTGTTCACACCTTTAATTGATCTATCTGCAAAGAGATCATTATCTGCATATATCGAAAATGACTCCCTCCCCTTCTCTCCTGAATCACCAAACATAAGCAACGGTTCTGCACCATCTACTCTGTTAATAAGTTCTGATAGTGAAAAAGAGGCCCTGTATCCATCAACAGCTTCAACACATACAAGTCCAGTCCTAAGGTCTCTCTTTCCTGATGGAAACAAGTTCTTAAGTAATCCATCAATTCTCACACCACTAAAAGTTCTTACCCCCTTATAACCCATTCCATGACCATAATAAATTGTCCTTCTGTCCAGCTTTGGCAGATTATCAGGAATAGCAGGGAAAGTTTCAATACTCTTATCTTCTCTTATAATCTCTAGTACTTCTGAATAAAATTTTTCTGGATCTCTATTTACTTTAAAATCTCCTTTAAGTGATTTGACCACAATTTTAGTTGGGTTTGAGATACCCCTCTCTGCAAAAAGGTCTGTACCAACAACCACCTTCCCATATTGTGGAACCTCCCATTTTTCTCCTGTTTTGCTTGGTATTACTCTGGTTGCGGCCTTTGCAATTATTATATTATAAACATCGTTTGAGTAGATGATCTCTCCCCAGCTAAATGTCGCAAACTCACCTGCATCATTCCACACCTCTACATATAGGTCAACAGGTGGATAGAAATCTTCTTTTGAATCTTTATCAATTTTTACAGAACTCAGAATATCTGAAAGGGCCACTCCATCATACCTGAAAGTGCCAAGAAACTTAGCGGAATCTCCATCCATAACAACCTCTCTTAGAGTAACTGAATGCCAGGGCATTTTATCTAAAGAGATCACCTGGTCACCATCTGTTTCTCCAGTTACTAAAATCTGAGGATTCAACTCAAGCCCTGCAGGTGACTCTGTATTAAAGTAATTGTTTGCACCAGACTCCCAAATTAGCGTTGATCCTGAATACCCATCAATATGCAAATATTTGCAACTCGTCAATAATAAAAAAAGTGCTGACAGCACCAAGAGTGTTTTGCTCCTCATATTCTTAAGTTTTCACAAAGATATAAAAAACTGCTAACTTGCGCTCGATTTATCAATGAGATCAGATGGAAATTAAACCATTTCAAATAGATGGGAAACATATCAGCCGACCCTTTATAATTGCCGGACCCTGTAGTGCTGAGAACGAAGAGCAGATGATGTCTACTGCCCGATTACTTGTTGAGCAGGGCATTAAAATATTCCGTGCTGGTATATGGAAACCAAGGACAAAACCCGGAGGGTTTGAAGGGGTAGGTTTAGAGGGGCTGGAGTGGTTAAGGGTTGTTAAATATGAGACCGGTCTTAAAACTGCCACTGAAGTTGCTAATGCAAGACACGTAGAAGAGGCACTAAAAGCCGAGGTTGACATTTTATGGATAGGGGCAAGAACTACTGCTAATCCCTTTGCTGTACAAGAAATTGCAGAAGCAGTTGGTGGATCAGGAGTTCCTGTTTTGGTCAAAAATCCTGTTAACCCGGATATTGAGCTATGGATTGGAGCGGCAGAGAGGCTTATATCTTGTGGCACAGAAAACATTGCTTTTGTCCACAGAGGTTTTGGTGCTTATGAAAAAGGGCTATTTAGAAATCAACCCCAGTGGCACATACCAATTGAATTGAAACGAAGGCTCCCGTCTCTGACTATTCTTTGTGATCCAAGTCATATTGGAGGAAGAAGAGATCTGATTTATCCAATTTCTCAGCAAGCAATGGATCTCGGTTTTGATGGGCTAATGGTGGAAACCCATATAAATCCAAATGAGGCATTAAGTGATAAGGAGCAGCAAATTACGCCGGAACTCCTTGAACGAATTATAAAACTTCTTGTCATCCGAGATAAAAACGAACCATCTGAATACCTTGCTGATTTACGAAGAGAGATAGACGAACTGGACGACAGACTACTTAATCTGCTATCAAAAAGAATGTCGGTCTCACGAGAGATTGGAAAATATAAGATGGAGCACAATATTCAGGTACTGCAACCTCTTAGATACGACAAAATGGTAACAAGCAGAATAGCCCAAGCACTTGGGCTGGAACTGGACGAAGAGTTTGTTAAGCAAATCCTAGAATCTATTCACGAAGAGTCCGTAAGACAACAATTTGAAATAATTAACAAATTGGGACTCTCTCAGAAACTCAATTAACCACCACTAACAAGGTGAATTATCTTAAGATCATCACCCTCCTTAACATACGTTGAAGAGTACTCCTCCTTTTTCACTGATTTACTATTAAGCCTTACAACCAACATCTTAAACACGAATGACTTAATCTTAATTATCTCATCTACAGATAAGCAATTTCCGCTAAACTCCTCTTCTCTGTTATTCAAAATTATCTTCATACAAGCTCTTTAAGTAAAATTTCAAGCACAGCATCTGCCTGAATATTAGATACAATTCTAACCTTGGGTGCTAGTGTAGGATTATCTTCAGATACCTCACTCTCCCCATCACCACATATAATAAGATTCCCGCTTTTTATACTCCTTATCTTCTCAATATCTCCCCATCCAGCTAATCCTGATGCCGCTACTACAGGGATAAGTGGTAATTGAAGCGACATCTCCTCTATAAACATCAACTTCTCTGAAGCCTCATCAAATGCCTCCACAACAACATCACAAGTTGAATATAAGAGTGCAATATTTTCAGGAGATACTTTAGCAAAATGCATTTGCAGAGAAGCAAATGGATTAATCCTTAGTAGATTATCTCTTAGAGCTTCTATTTTCTTTTCACCAATTTGGTCGTGAAAATAGAACTGTCTGTTAAGATTTGAGTCAGAAACTCTATCATAATCTGCAACAATTAATTTTCCGGCACCACATCGTAACAAAGATTCAGCACAATTGGATCCTAGTCCGCCTGCTCCGGCTATTCCAATTGTTTTTTGTGATAAAAAAGCTCGTATTTGATTATAGGTTGGCATAAAAAAGGGTTGTCCGGATTGCGATTTTTCGTAAATTTACAAAAAATTAAAAACCTAAAAAAATAACGGATGAACTATCAGGAGATCAAATCCAGAAGAAAGATTACAGCCTCCTCTCCATATACCTGGAAGCCAATGGAGCGCGGCTACAGTGACCAGAGCCTGTATGTTAATGTTGAAACTGGAAAAATTGAGACCCGTATCATTGCTCCAGAAACAAAGGAGAAATTTATCGGGGGTAAGGGCTATGGACTCAGAATGCTCTGGGATGCCGTTAAGCCAACTACAAAATGGCAGGATCCTGAAAACGAAATTGTAATTTCCGGTGGACCTTGTTGCGGTGTAACACAATATTCCGGATCAGGTAAGTCAATAGTTGTGGCTATCTCTCCTCAAACTGAAAAAATTATTGACAGTAACGTGGGTGGACACTTTGGACCTCATCTTAAAATTGCAGGATTTGATGCTCTGGAGATTCAGGGAAATTCTGCAAAAGATGTGATAGTATACATTAATGGTGTTGATCATATAATTGAGATTTTTGAAACTCCTAAGGAGCTTAGTTACGACTCTCACCTTTTGGGAGAGGAGCTGCTTGATATGTTTGCAGATAGCGAAAAAGACAAAATCAATGTTTCTGTTGTCTCATCTGGAAAAGCCGCAGAACATTCGCTAATTGGTATGCTCAACTTCACCTTCTGGGATGTAAAAAGAGGCAAAGTAAGACTGAAACAAGCCGGGAGAGGCGGAATTGGAACTCTTATGCGCCACAAAGGAGTACGTGCAATTGTTGCAAAGATTCCCAAAGTAACAGGGAATTTTAACAACGTTGTAGATCTGCCCTCAATCACAGAGAGAGGCAAACGATTCAACAAGGAGATGCGCGAGTTAGATGACATCCAATGCCAAATGCGTAAGGTAGGAACAGCGCACCTTATGGGTGTTCTTGAAAAATATGATATCCTTCCCGTTATGAACTTCAAGTATGGAGATCATAAAGATTGTCCAAAAATTGATATGGAGGTGTGGAAAACATTTTTCACTCAAGGAGTTCCAGATGGCTGCTGGATAGGATGTAATATGTCCTGTGCAAAGGGAGTGGATGACTTTGAACTTAGAACAGGGCCGTACAAAGGAGACAAAGTTATTGTAGACGGACCTGAGTACGAAAACGCAGCCGCTCTTGGATCAAACATTGCAGTTTTTGACCCTCGTGATATTATTGAACAAAACTTCTACTGCGACACATATGGTGTCTGCACCATTACCTGGGGAAATGTCGTAGGATTTCTAATGGAGTGTTGGGAAAACGGGATACTGAATGCAGAACGGACAGGTGGTATAGACTTAACCTGGGGTAATGCCGATGCGTCTCTTGAGCTACTCCACCAAATGGCTAGAGGCGAAGGATTCGGAGTAACAGCCGGACTTGGTGTTATGAGACTTAAAAGGCTATTCGCAGACAACGGCTGGGGAGATAGACAGTTTCTTGAAGATATCGGTATGGAAAACAAAGGTCTTGAGTACTCAATGTACCTATCCAAAGAGTCACTGGCTCAGCAAGGTGGATATGCAATGACAAATAAAGGGCCCCAACACGACGAAGCCTGGCTCATATTTATGGATATGGTCAATAATATGATCCCAACCTTTGAAAATAAAGCAGAGGCTCTACATTATTTCCCATACTTCCGCACTTGGTTTGGGTTGGCAGGATTCTGCAAGCTATGCTGGAATGACGTAGAACCTGCAGACAACTCAGAGCAACCTGAACCCAACAAGGTACCGGAACACGTTGATAACTACGTTACGATATTCAAAGCTGTTACCGGTAGAGAATTTGACAAAGAGGAGATGGTAAAGATGTCTGAAAGAGTCTACAACTTCCAGAAGATATTCAATTTGCGTCTGGGATTTGGCACAAGAGAGTTTGACAAACAGCCATACAGAGCAGCAGGTCCTGTAACTGAAGAGGAGTACATAAGTCGAATGGAAAGATATGATTCTCAGCTAAGGGATAAGATGAAGCTTAATCCTGAGAATATGACTCTCCAAGAAAAAATGAAGATACACAGAGATTACAGAGAGGATCAGTATGAAAAACTACTTGATGCCGTATATCTCCGCAGGGGATGGAATAAGAACGGAGTCCCTACAATTGATCATTTAAAAACGATTGGAATGGATCTCCCAGAGCTAATTGAAGTAGTAACCCCATTACAATAAAAAAATGAACGCAAAAAATTTAAAAATTGCCGTTCAAAGAGTTGTGCTCATCGCCACCCTGGCGGTGAGCCTCTTTTTTACGGCCTGCAATTCGGAGAAGGATCCTAATCCCTATGGACTTGATCTAATAACAACTACCGAAGAGTATTTAACAAGCATAGAGGCAGATAGTGCCAACTTCCTTATAGATCTTGAAGATCATATTCCTGGTATTCTTCTTGATATTCGTTATGCAGGAACAGACAATTTCACAGAGACAAAGATTTATTCTGCTCCAAAGGCCTACTTAAGAAAAGAGGCTGCTGACTCCCTTTTAAAATTACAAGAAGAGCTTAAAAAAGAGGGGTTAGGAATCAAAGTATTTGATGCATACAGACCATACTCTGCAACCCTCTATTTTTACGAAGTGTACCCGGACACCACATTTGTTGCGGCCCCCTGGAAAGGATCCATTCACAACAGAGGGTGCGCAATTGACTTAACAATTGTTAACCTTGTTACAGGCGAGGAGCTGGCAATGCCTACCCCATTTGATGAATTTTCAGAGAGAGCCTCTTACGACTATATTCCTGAGGATAGTTTAATTCTCGCGAACAGAAATAAGCTTCTTAATGTAATGGAGAGATTCGGGTTTGAAAAATACGATTATGAGTGGTGGCATTACAACTTCTCAAACCGCAAAGGAATGGAATTGCTAAACATATCATTTGAAGATCTTGAAAAGCTAAAGGAAGAATAATATCGGAATCACAAAATACAAAATGCTTGGTTAAATTAAAGAAGCCTTACAATCCGGAAGGTCTTTGGCATATTTTAATAACATACTTGCATAATATAGGGATATATTAAAGAATTTATTATCTCATCCCTATTGATAGAGATGGGAGAAAAGCGTAGCACAAATACTGACTATAGTACTCACAATGTGCGCAATATACCATTTCATCATAAATTTAAAAGTTGGAAATGGGCATAGATAAGATATCTTCAGTTGTATT
>Ga0265295_1007858_pt1 | contig 12050 bp, 10 predicted proteins | sample Munlansysbiofilm_FD_192503 | JGI IMG/M metagenome (GOLD analysis project Ga0265295, IMG submission 192503) | Leachate microbial communities from a municipal landfill in Southern Ontario, Canada - Methane capture system biofilm | ecosystem: Engineered > Solid waste > Landfill > Unclassified ... | reverse complement strand
AAACTCGAATGTCTGAAAATAAAAACTGCTCTAAACCATTTCGCACTTAGAACCAAACTTCTCATCAAAGCCAATCAAATGGCTTTTTCCGAATTGCAGAGATTGAAAAGTGCGTAAGGTCAGTTAATAATATGCTTTTAACTGGATTTGATGCAAAAATTGAGCAAGTGATGTATCTTGATAGAGTACTAAAAGCTCATAATTTACTTCAAGCAATAGCAAGAGTCAATCGTGTGTACGATGAAGGTAAAAGTGTTGGTTTTGTAGTTGATTATATAGGTGTTGGAAATCATCTAAAAGATGCTTTAGATTTTTACGATGCAAAAGAAGCAAGTGATGATATTGGTGAGGGACTTTGGGATGTAGATAGAATTGTTGCAGAGCTTCAAGATGTATCTTCAAAACTTAGAGCTTTTGTAGAAGAACAAGGTGTACCTATTGAAGAGATTGAAACTTGGTTTACTCTTTTTTACGAAGAGGAAACAAGATTTAAATTTATAGAACTATTTAAAGAGTTTGTAAAAAATTTAGATATGTTTTACCCTGCCGCTGTTGCACTTGATTTTATGGAAGATTTTAAAGCATATTCAGCACTAAATACGCAAGCTATGGAGTACGAAGAAGATGATACTAGTAAAATCAATTCTAAAAAACTTCAAAGTATAGTAGATGAATATCTTGTATCTAAAGGGATAGAAGTTAAGGTTAAACCTATTGAAATCTTTAGTGATGAGTTTGTAAAGAAAACAAACAATAGAAAAAGCTCAAAAGCAAAAGCAGCAGAAATTGAAAAGGCACTTACTAAATATTTAACTGTAAATATGCCACTTGATCCATCACTTTACGGTGCATTTTTAGAGATGCTTAAAAAGATACTTGAGCAATTTAAAGATAACTGGGATGAGATTTATAAACAACTTGAAGAGTTAAGAGAGAAACTAAAGAAAAAAGAAGAAGATTTGAGTTATGGATTAACAAGAACTCAAAAGCCATATTTAAATCTTTTTGCTAAAGAGTTGTTTGGAAAAGTTGAAGATTTAAAAGAAGATGAGATTGAATTAGTAGTAAGGCTTACAAAAGATATTTATGAAGTGGTTGAGAGAGAAACAAGTGCTAAATATTATGGTGAAACAAAAGCTACAAAACTAAGATTTCAAATGGAACTTCAAGATGTTTTATTATCTGAAGAATTTTGTAAGGTTGATCAAGTAGTTAAAAATTATAAAAGTCTAATTTTGCAAATTGTTGAAGTAGCAGAGGCTCATAAAAATGACAATGAACTATGAGATTACAAGAAGTAATCGAAAAACTATAGCTTTAAAAGTAACTCCAGATGGTAAATTTGAAGTTGCTGCTCCCAATGAAGCAACTAATGAAGATATAGAAAACATAGTAAATAAAAAGAAGTTTTGGCTTTATAAAACTACAAATAAAATTAAAGAGAAAGCTTCAAAGTCTTTAAGAAAAGAGTTTATATCAGGAGAACTATTTTGGTATCTTGGGAAGAGATATAGACTTGATGTTAGTTGTGATTGTGAACATAGAGGTTTAAAATTTCTACACAGTAAATTTGTACTAAATAGTGAAGATAGAAATAAAGCAGAGCAATTGTTTAAAGAGTTTTATAAACAAAAGGCAAAAGAAAAACTAGAAGCTCAAGTTATAAAATATTCCAAACAAATGGGTGTGAAGTATCAAGAACTAAAATTTCTAGATATGAAGAAAAGATGGGGGAGTTGTACAAATGAAGGAAATATCATTTTAAATTCTCATCTTATCAAAGCTCCAATGTATGTGATTGATTATGTAATAGTTCATGAGTTGGCACATTTAATCGAATATAATCATAGTACAAGATTTTGGAATATTGTAAGAACACAGATTAGTGCTTATGAAGAGCATAAGAAGTGGTTGGATAGTTTGGATATTGAGGTTTGAAATAGTTTTAGGGGAGATAGATGTCAAATACAGATAATAAAATAGTTGCAAATGATAGGACACTAAGTTGGGTTCTTGAGAAGAAAAAATATACAGTTGATTATTTCCAAAGAGAATATAGTTGGGAACAAAAACATATTGAGCAGCTAGTTTCTGATTTGACAACCTCTTTTTTAAATGAATATACTGATGGTGATAGCCGAGCTGATGGTGCAAACTACAATAACTATTATATGGGTTCATTTGTTATTAGTGAAAAAAATGGGATTCGTAGTATTATTGATGGACAACAAAGACTTACATCTTTAACTCTGTTGCTTATTTATATCAATAATCTTCAAAAAGAATTGGGACTAAGTGAAGATATTAAAGATATGATATTTTCTGAATCAAGAGGTGTAAAATCATTTAATATACAAGTTGAAGAACGAACAGCTTGTTTGCAAAGTTTATTTGATAATGGCGAGTATATTCCCAAAGAAGAAGATGATGAATCTACTGTGAATATGGCAAACCGATATATAAATATTGAAGAGTCTTTTCCTGATGAAATAAAGGGCGAATTACTTAGTTTTTTTATCGATTGGCTAAAAGAAAATGTAATATTAGTAGAAATCGTTGCATACTCAGATGAAAATGCATACACTATTTTTGAAACAATGAACGATCGAGGATTAAACTTAACACCAACAGAAATGTTAAAAGGGTTTCTTCTTTCAAGATTCCACGATGTAAAAACCAGAGAAAAAGCCAATAATATGTGGAAAGAGTCTATACAGACTTTACACGAATATGATAAAGATGAAGACCAAAGGTTTATTCAAAGTTGGCTAAGAGCAAAATATGCTGATACTATAAGGCAAGGTAAACAAGGTTCACAAAATGAAGATTTTGAAAAAATTGGAACACGATTTCATAGTTGGCTAAGAGAAAATCTTAGCAAAGTTGGTTTGAATGAAAATAGTAGTGAATCTTTTAATAGTTTTATCAATAATGATTTTAAATTCTATTTAAAAGCATACTTAATGATTATGGAAGCTTCAAATGAATTGCAAAGTGGCATGGAACATATTTATTATATTGATGATTGGGGTATTGCTACCTCATTAAGCTATCCTTTACTATTAGCCCCATTAACTATAAATGATACAGATGATGTAGTAAAAGCAAAAATGAATATTGTTGCAAAGTATATTGAAACATTTGTTGTAAGAAGATCAATTAACTATAAAAAGTTTGCGTCTAGTTCAATTAGATACACAATGTATACTTTAGTAAAAGAGATTAGAGGAAAAACTCTTGAAGAGGTTAGAAGTATTTTAACTACGAAGCTTCAATCTATACCTGAAACTTGGGATAAAATGAATAAGTTTGGAATGCATGGGCAAAATAAAAGATTTGTGAAATTTCTGTTATCTAGAATTTCATCTCATATTGATAAGTGCGCTGGTATCAATACAAATTACAATAGCTATTTTAGACCTGAAGGAAAACAGTTTGAAATAGAGCATATTTGGGCAAATAAATATGAAAGACACAAAGATGAATTTGATCAAAAAACAGATTTTGAACTATTTAGAAACAGAATCGGTGATTTAGTTCTATTACCAAGAGGTACAAATCAATCTTATGGAGATAAAGAGTATAAAGATAAGCATAAGCACTATGTAAAAGAAAATTTATTAGTTCAGTCTTTAACTCCATTAGCTTATGAAAACAACCCTAATTTTATTAATATGATTAAATCTATAGGTTTGCCTTTTAAAGCTCATGAAGAATTTAACAAAGCAGACATTGAAGATAGGCAAAAACTTTACCAATTAATTTGTGAACATATTTGGGGAAATTTATAAGGAATTAAAAAATGAATAATGATTTTGCAGCAATAGAACCAGCGTTAGGATACTTTTATCAAATTCGCTATGGATTATATTTATTACTAACTTCTAAAAAAATAGAAGATGCAAAATTATTAATAGAATCACTAGATGACATAGAGATTAAAACGAATGATGAAGTCAATTTATTTCAAACTAAATATCATTTAAAACAAGATACAAATTTAACTGACCGAAGTAGTGATTTTTGGAAAACAATTAGAGTTTGGTCTGAGCAAATAAAAAGTAATTTGATAAAAGTAGATGAAACTATATTTTCTCTAGTAACTACACAATCTATTTCTGATAATTCAATTATGTTGGATATAAAAAATAAAAATGATGTTGATGATATTTTAAATAAATTAAAAAGTATCGCTGATGAGACAACAAATCAAACTAATCAAAAGGGATATAATGCATTTAAAGCTTTAAAATATGAAGATCAAAAAGCACTTATTGAAAATATGCACATAGTTGATTCATCATTAGATTTCGATTCAATTGATATATTAATTAAAAAAGAATTTAGACTATTTGTTTTACCCAATCAGATAGAGCCATTTACAGAGAGACTAGAGGGGTGGTTCTTTAGAAATTGTATTTTACATTTGCTAAATCAAAAAGAATATATTAGTTTTGAAGAAATACAAAAACAAATTTGGCATATTATAGATAGCTTTAAACATGATAATTTACCTGTTGATTTTCCAGCAAAGATTATTCCAAACCAAGAGGAATTACAAGCTATTACCACTATGAAATTTTACAAACAATTAAATCTAATAGATTTATCCCCTAGATTATGTGAAAATGCAATCAGTAATTATTATAGAGCTTTTAATCAAAGATCAAAATGGCTAAAAGATGATTTATTAAATCCTCAAGAAGAAATAGATTATGATCTAAAACTAATTGATGACTGGGAGCAAAAATTTGATTTACTTCTAGATGAAACGGATGAGCTTACAGATGAACAAAAGAAAGAACATGGCAATCGTTTTTATAAACAATATCAAATAGATCAAATCCCTGATATAACAATTAGAGATAGATTTCAAGGAAACTATGTGGTTTTAGGTAGCTTTCAAATGTTAGCAGATAAGTTAAAAGTTGGTTGGCATCCAGAATTTAAAAACTTGCTTAGTGAGGATTTAGAATGATACCAAATTGGGAAAATAGACCTGTAACAGTTGCTCACCTTTTAAATCCCGCATTTTGTGGTGAAATAATTAGAATAATGGTAAAAGCATACAAAACTGAGACAAAAAAAGCTCTTCCTTTTGAATTAACTTTTTTAGTTTTACCTATAATATTACATAAACAATCAAGAGAGAGTTTACCTTCAAAAACAAGTAAAAATTTTTATGAATGGCTGGAAGAAAATACTATGACAAAAATTCATTTTGTCAATAAGATTAAAAGTTTGGTTCCTTATACACGTGAAGCAATATTATTTCTTATTTATCACGAGGCTATAAACATTACTGATAATGGTGAGTTAGATTTTATAGCTTATAGAAAATTTTCCTTAAATTATCTTAATAATGAAGAGATTAGTAGTATATATAGCAAAGCACAAATGTTTGGAAAATGGCTTGGTAAATCTGGTGACACTAAAACAATATATGCTTCAATAGGGATTAAACCTTAATAAAGGACAAAATATCATGCAAATAAAAAATATAATTTTATACAAAGATTCTGATTATGAACCACGAATACTTTCTTTTAATATTGGTTCTTTAAATATTATTACAGGAGAATCTTCAACTGGCAAAACGGCAATAATTGACATAGTAGATTATTGTTTAGGTAGCAAGAGCTTTAATGTTAAAGGTTCAAAAATTAGAGATACTGTTTCTTGGTTTGCACTAACCATTTGGTTTGGAAGTGAAGAGGTTTTTATTGCCAGAGAAAATCCAACTTTTTTAGGCAAACAAAGTACAAATGCAATTTATTTTTCTCATGCAGATAATATTAATATACCTACTTTTAATGCACTCATAAACAATTCAACAATATCAGCTTTAAACAGTTTTATTTCTAATAAATTAGGTATTAATGAAAATTTACATGTTTCTCCAGATAATACTAGAGAAAGTCTAGAGGCAACATTTAAGCATAGTAGACTTTTTTCATTTCAACCACAAAATGTAATAGCAGAATTTAAATATTTATTTTTTAATCAAGATGATCCTTTTGTTTCGATGGCTATAAAAGACACTTTACCTTATGTATTAGGAGCTGTGAGAGAAGATGAATTATTAATTCAACAGCAAATTAATCTAAAAAAGAAAGAATTAAATAAACTATTGCGACAAAAGAAAATTGAAGAAGCAATACATGAACAAAGTATCTCACAATTAAGAGCATTAGTTGAAGAAGCAAAAGAATTAGATTTAATAGGTTGTGATATTAATATACAAAACGATGAAGAAGCAATTGCAGCCTTAGGTAGGTTATTAGAATATGATGAAATAATTCAACCTATTTCATCAGAAAATGAACAAATTAATAATTTATTAGAGCGAAAAAGAAACTTAAAAAGAGACTTAAGTGATATAAAAAATGAAATTAGTGCTGTAAAAACTTTTAGTGATAGTACAAGTGATTATGAAGAACAAGCAGCAAGTCAACATGATAGACTTCTATCTATTGGATTATATAAAGAACCTACAACAAAAAATTATTGGAACTCCTTAGTAGGAGAAGAAGTTGATACAATAATACCCACAATTGAAGCAATTAACAACTCCTTGAAAAATCTAGTTGATGGATTACAATTTACAGAGCAAGAAAAACCAAAAATACAAAGAATTTTAATTGAACTTGAGGAAAAAAAGAATCATAAAATAACTGAAATAAAAAATATTGAATCAAGCATTACTCATATTTATAAAGAGAATGAAGAACTTAATAAACTGAAAAATATCAATCTCCAAAAAGGAAAAGTAATTGGAAAAATTAGCTTGTTTTTTGATAGTATTAAATCTTTAACTTCAGATTCGTCATTAAATGAAAAAATCACTAATTTAAATAATACAATAGAAGAATTAGAAGCTTGTATAAGTCAAGATGAAAAAGAAAATAAAATTAATGCTATTTTAAATAAAATTAATATCATTATGAGTTCTTGGAGTGATAAATTAAATTGGGAATATCAAACACATAATTTAAGATTTGACATTAAAAAGCTAACTATCTTTGCTGATTCAGATACAAAATCTGAGTCATTACAACAAATGGGAAGCGGAGAAAATTGGTTAGCTTGCCATATATTAGTTCACCTTGCATTACATAAACATTTTATAGATAAAAAACGACCTGTACCAAATTTTCTTATATTAGATCAACCAACTCAAGTACATTATCCAAAAGGATATAAAGAAACTCATGATAGGAAACTTGAAAGTAGCGATGAAACTGCAGATAAAAAAATGTTTGAATTTATATTCAATATTATTCAAGAACTAGCACCTAATTTACAAATAATTATAACAGATCATGCGGATTTTAATGAAGATTATTTTCAAGCATCTACAGTTGAAAAATGGAGAGATGGACAAAAGTTAGTTCCAATAGAATGGATAGATAATGAATCATAATTATTTATATAAAATCAGAGAACTATCTTATGAATAGTAAAGAACATAATTCACAGATTAGAGTAAATATAGATACCCATTTACAAAACAACAATGATAATTTAAAAGTTGCAACGAATACTAGTGAAGGAATTGTAGTATCAAATATTAAGTTTGATACTATTGCGATTTCTTTTGATAATACTAAAAATTGTACATATAAAATTATTAATACAAAATCTCAGCAGATACAACCAAATACTATTAAAAGAATAAAATTTGAAAATTGTGAGTTTGATGTTGAGCCTATAGTTACTAACGAAGATATATTTTTAGTAGAGTTTTACAATTGTGTATTTAATAGTGTGAATAATTTACAAAAAAATCTTTTAAACATTACACATGATAACAAACAAGTTTATTTTTATGATTGCAAATTTGATAAGTTTCAACTAGGCGATATACGAGCCATAATGTACAATAATAATGTTAAATTATGTAAATTTTTCTTGTATGGTGGAGAAATAGATGATTTGACAATTGAAAATATTGAAATAGCTTCAAAGTTTTATATCAATAAGCAATACGATGATAATGATAGACTATGCAAAATTAAAAAATTAAATATATACAATTCCATTTTTAAAGAAAATTTCAAACTACATAACTGTGAAGTGGAAGAAGTATTGATTAAAGATGTAGATTTTGATAAAAATGCAGATTTTTATAAAAGTAACTTTTTCAGTGGAGCTAAAAATGAAGATAATCTAGAATCAACTGAAATAAATTTTCATGCATTAAATTTCAAATCTTTGGCACTATTCGGAGATGTGCATTTTTACAAAAAATTTCATTTAAGATATGTAACACTTGAAGGATATAGTCACTTTAGAAATGCAATTTTTGATGAAGGATTAGATTTAGATTATACTAATATTCAAAATGAAATGAATTTTTTTGGAGCTGAAGGCTTATCTTCTAAATCATCAAGAAAAAATACTTCACAAGAAACATATAGAATAATAAAACATAACTTTATGAAGCTTAACAATACTATAGAAGCGAATAAATATCATTCTTTAGAGTTGAGTACACATAGAAAAAATATTAAATTTTTAGATGTACTGCTTGATTGCAAATTACCAATTCAAAATACTCTTGATTGGATAGTTTCAGTTTGTCATCTTATAAGCTCTAACTATTCAAAAAACTGGCTGATTACTTTAGGATGGATAATATTAGTTAGTATTTTTACAAATACATTTTTAGGTCATGAGATTTATATACAAGAAAAAATAAATTGGGAATGTATTTTTAAATACATCAATATTTTAACAAGTATAGATGATTTTAAAGATGTAGTGAGTGATAATAAGTCTTATGTAGCATTGACTTTAAATAAAATTTCATTAGGATATTTATATTATCAGTTTTTAACTGCTATTAGGCGAAATACAAAAAGTTAAGAGTTCATATGAATAAAAATGAAATAGAAGATAAATTATTAAGAATATTTAATAAAAATATTTTAGCACAAGATAAATACACAACAGATGAAATAAAAAAAGCATTTTCTAAAGAATCTTACAGTAGTGGTTCACAAAGAGAACAACAACTTTACATTATCTTTTTTACAGAATTTGATAATAATAAAGACATAGAAAACTTTAGGCAACTATATAAAACAACTTCTAGAAAAATAAATAACTTATATAAGTCATTTGAAGATGAAAAGAAAAAAGAATTTGGCAATTATTGGTCAATAAAAGTTACTCGAAAAAAACTATCCCTTCGTAAAATAAAATCAAGAAAACTTTATAATTATATTGAAAAATTTCAAACTTATGAACTTACACCTTGTATAACTTATGAAATGGCAATTAGAAATGATGATGTAAAAGCATTATTTAAAAGATATGAAAAAATCAATCATATGATGAAAGATGATACATATTTATATAAAAGATTTTTTACCAACGATAATTTTGAGAATGCTAAAAATCATCCCATACAAACACTATCTGAAGAATATGAGAATTGTACATATAAAGAATATGAAACAATTATTGTCAAAAAATTAGCTACTTATAAAAGACTTATCGAAGAAGATTATAAAAAATTTATAGATGAATATATCCATAGATGTACAGAACTTCGTATATCTGAGCTAAATATGTTGAAAGAAAAAATTGAAGAAGAATTAATCAATAACTATTTGATTTATCCAACAGGTTATACCAGAGATGTGCCTGGAACAACATACTTTTATAAAGAAAAGATAACCAATTCAAAAAAGGATAAAAACAAAACTATTATAACGGATAAAAATGCAGAAGATGGCTTACAAATTAGATTTGAAGAAATTATCCATGATGAGTTTATACAAGTTCAAGGTACAAATATTAAAAATACTGAATATTATGTAAATAATATTATTCCAAATTTTCATAGACAAGTTAACGATCAAAATCAAATTAATATACCAATTAACTTTTCTCTTCCAATTGAAGAAATTTTTGAATATATAACAAAAGTAAAGAAAAAAATAAATCCTAAAACTCCCACAGAACTTCTAGGAGAAAAATTAGACAAAGCCAACGATATGTCTAGTATAAAAGTTGGAAAAGAAACTTTAGATGCAACTAGAGGGGAAAAACCGCAAGTTAAATTTGCAGATATGTTTTTTATCTATGATATGAAACAAGAAGGACATTCTTATGTAGATATTATTTATGAGCTAGATAAATATTATAATAAACAAACCGCTATAAGTGATAATACAATTAAGAAGTACTTTGCAATTGCTGATGAATACATAAAAAGGAAACGATACAAAGAACTTATAACAGGAAAAGTTGAAAAAAAGTAGCAAATATAATTTCTGTTTTTGCTGATTTGTTGCAAAAAAGATAGGCACCATAATCCTTGAAAAAACTATACAAGGACTATGTGATGTATTTAGAAGAAAAATTAGATACTTTAATACAAAAGCAAAAAGAGCTTATAGAGATGGTAGAGATATTTTTACCAGATCTTACTACTGAAAATGGTGTTATCCACTTTTTAGAGATTACAAAAAATACTTTTAATAACTATATTAGAAATGACATCTTTATCGAAGGTCAGCACTTTATAAAAAAAGGCAAAAGAAAAGTATTTAACCCACAAGAGATTATCAAGCTTAAAAAGATTGGAATAAAAGGGAAACACAAAGGAACAAGTCAAGAAGATACCTTAGATTTCTTAAATCAAAAGCTAGGTATAATTGGTCGTGCAGACATTTCTGAACTGTAAAAGGAACAGAAATGAGTGTTAGGATGTATTCAAATGACTATGGTATGTTGTATTTGGATATCCGCTATGGAGATGGTGAAAGAGTTCGATCCTCCACAAAATTAAAAGATACTTCCAAAAATAGAAAATTATTGGAAAACAATATTATTCCAAAGATTGAAGTTCAAATATTAAATGGCGAGTATAATCCAAATGCAAAGCAAGTAATTGTACCAGATACTGTTAAAGAGTATGGTTATAGAAGCTTAAAGCGTCATCAGAATAAAAGACGAGAGCATGTTCAAGTGTCTTATCTTAGACATTTTGAGATGAAAATAGTTCCATATTTTGGCGATACATTAATCCGTGATATTTCACCAATTCAACTTATGGACTGGCAAAATGAATTAATGGAAACTGAAAAAGCTTCTTCTGTAAAAAAGTACAGAACAGTGTTTAATGGTATTTTTGAGGATGCTTATAAAGAGCGAGTTAATGGAAAACGGATGATATCTATCAATCCATTTAGAGAAGTAGATGTTCCCAAGGCAAGAGAGATTTTTATCGATGGTGATGAAGAATCATTGGTTGATGGTGATATCAATCCTTTTTCGCTAGAAGAGATTGAACAACTATTATCTAAAGCTGATGGATATTTAAAAAACTTCATTGGTATTATGTCGCGAACTGGAATGAGACCAGGGGAGCTAACAGCTTTGCGTTGGAGCGACATTGATTTTGATAATGAAATCATCAAAGTTAGAAGAACAAGAATACTTGGTAAAAATGGACCACCAAAGAAGAAAGCGTCCGTAAGAGATGTTGAGATGCTTTCAGGTGTTAAAGAGTTTTTTCAAGATCAATATAAATTGACAGGAAATAACTTAATAGGCGATGTATTTATAAACAGTAACCATAAACCGTTTTATAGCCATGATGTTATTGCAAAACAGTTTAAAGCACTATTAGGCGATGAAGATAAACGATACCTTTATCAGCTTAGACACTCTTTTGCAACAATGATGATAAGTGAAGGGGAGGATATTTTGTGGGTAAGTAGAATGCTTGGACATAAAAGTTCTGACATCACATTAAAAACATATGCAAAGGCTTATAATATTTCTCACAACAAAAACGAGAGAAAGCAAAGAGCTTTATTTTTAGAAAAAGGGCACAGTTTGGGCACAGTTGATAATCTGAGTCCTAACAACGCCCTAAAATAGGGGATTAAAGGTGCAAATTAGAGTCTATTACGAAGACACCGACACGGGCGGGGTTGTGTACCATTCCAATTATCTTAATTTTTGCGAAAGAGCTAGAAGTGAGGCGTTTTTTAGGCTTGGCATGTCGCCGGAACTCTCAAGCGGGCATTTTG
>Ga0265295_1007857_pt1 | contig 12051 bp, 5 predicted proteins | sample Munlansysbiofilm_FD_192503 | JGI IMG/M metagenome (GOLD analysis project Ga0265295, IMG submission 192503) | Leachate microbial communities from a municipal landfill in Southern Ontario, Canada - Methane capture system biofilm | ecosystem: Engineered > Solid waste > Landfill > Unclassified ... | reverse complement strand
TCCTCCGGAAAGGGAGTCCATGGTACGGTCCATTATGTTCGGTTCGAGACCTACCTTCCTGAGACAACTCCTCAGCTTGCTCTCATCCTGGAAATCACATTTTTCAAGAGATATTTCGAGTTGTGAATATTCCAACGCAAGAGAATTCCAGTCTATGTTCCCTCCGGCTGCCATGAGATCGTCTATCTCGTGCATACGGCGTTTGATGTTCTCAATGTGTCCGTACGGACGGCCTAGAACATCGTGAACCGTGAATTCTTTGGAGGATTCAGCGAACTGTTCGAGATATCCTACACGCGTCGTATTGCGTATGACCTCTCCGGTATCATAGCTCATCTGACCTAACAATATCTTAAGAAAAGTGCTCTTTCCGGCACCGTTAATACCGATAAGACCGATACTGTCGCCTTCATTGATCTGGAGGTCTGCACCGTTAAGGACCTTCACGGGTCCGAAGGACTTGGTGACGGCCGTGGCCTTTAAGAGCATAAATGACCGGTAAGTGATGAAGATATTTGATTTTGGGGTATTAGATTAAGGATCTTACATTGTACTGTATAGATCCCGTGGCACCTTGCGCATACAATCCATAAGGTCTTCGGCGATCGCAAATACTTTGAACTTGTCAGTATTGTTGAGATCCAGATATCTATCCATTGTGCAATAGGCTTCGTTGTTACAGACATTAGTTATCATTGTCAGAAGAGTTGTATTCTTCCAATTACTGTCAGAGATGAAAAGACCGTTAGAAAAACGGTGTTTAAGATCCCGACTGTCGCAGAATTTTATAAAAGAGCTTTTAGATATTTTTCAGCGAGAGGATAATGATTATTGAGTAATAATGATACATTTGCCTCAGAAAGATTTCTTTGGTATTGAGACATCATACTTGGAACATAATATGAGTATTTAAAACATAGAAACAGACATCAGAATTTGAGATCTATTGAATTATTGTGATTTGAATCACAAGACTATTAAAAATTGGATAAAAAGTTTTAGACCTGTGATTAAGATTTGTTTTTCGTCTTGATCAGGATGAAAATCACCATTATGATCATTATAATCACTAGAACTATCAACAGTATCTCTGTAAGACTTAAACTGAATCCGCTGGGCGCCTCATTCTGAGTGATACCGGTTACAACTGCCACACAGTCCGCATCCACAAGGAACTCTTCTCCGAGTTCAATTTCGGTATCATCGATTGTAAGAACAGGTGTTCCTGAATATCCCTTTGCGATCTGAACCGTTATGGAATGCTCCCCATATCCTACAATAGCATCACCGCTCGTGTATATCTGTGAATCATCGATGACCCAGGTTATACCTGGAGTATATGACAACATTATATTGTATGCCAGATCTGAAGTGTGCCCGTACAACGCAGTATATTCTCCTATTTCATGAGATGATGCTCCAATGAATGTCTTATCCTCAGTATACCATCCCATAAAACTTATTCCTGTGAGCTTCGGATTATGAAGTACTAACAATGTATTGTCTGCTCCGTACTCTGTGGCATACAGTTTATCAGTATCATCAGTAATATCATTACATATGTAGAGCAGAGTCTTCACCATCGTAGAGTCTGAATCGTTTACAGTAATATTACTCACGGAAAATCCTGCGCAGTTACCATACACGACGGCATAAGCAGTGCCATCGAGCGTGATCGTTCCTGTAACAACCGCATTGTTTATGTAAGGGACACTTACAGGTGCCGTACCTACATCGAATGAACCCGTGGTGACGACCGTCACGGTTCCTGTAGTAACGAGCTTTCCTGTGACCATAAGACTTTTGACATTCACAATACCCGAATTGGTAAATGTCCCTGCAACCGTTATCGCTCCGGAATCAGCCGTTACAGTAGCTGTGTTGGTAGCTTCTCCTCCGGTGAGGATAGCAAGTGTCCCTACAATAGTCGAATCATAATTGAATACAATAGTTCCAGAAACTGAAAGTGTAATTCCATCGGCTATGGTAAGTGCATATACACTTATCGTAAGTTTCACGCCTGCCGGGACAACAGCATTCTCATTCAGAGTTGTTGCTCTGCGCAATGTATAACTTTCTCCTGATACCGATGTGCTAAGCACATTGTACAGACTTGAGAACTTAACTAATTTGGATACACTGTTATAACTCGTAACATCTGCATAGATCGTACTTGTATCAGAACCGTTCACAGTCAAGATACCATAAACCAAGATGTACCCTTTGTTGTCAATGGTACCGTTAGTGTAGGCATCAATATGTGCACCTGTTGCAATAATTACCCCCGATCCTGACATGTTCATAAGCGTTCCGCTTATAGTTAATAACGAACTCTTATCTACATAAAGGGTTCCTGAGAACAAATATTCTGTACTTTCTGCTGTTGTCAGATTTCCGCCGATATTCACCTTCGATGCAGCTGACACAATCATATCAGAACTAACCGTGCATGAACCGATGACATATACATTACCGCCACCCGAAGATGATGCAGAGGACAATGCTTGTGAAAGCGCGGTGAATCTCCATGTCGTTTCTGTTGTTATCGTTTCTGTTATGTAAAAGGCAGAATATACGTCGACATCACTACTCATGAACTTTTCCGGTATCCAAAGATCGCCGTCAGATACGATCGTACCTGTTGCGATCGTACCTGTCGTGGTGAGTATTTTTGCATTGGAAAGATTCATGACACCGGATACAGAAAGACTTCCGAGAAAAGACAAATTTCCCTTAGAAATATCAGAATCTGTGGTTATTGAAATTGTTGCACCGCTTCTTATGAAGACCGCAACGGATGACGATGAGGAGAATGAATCGATAATGACTGTTCCAGACATAGTGATGGAATCAGTTGTTCCTGTAATGGAAGGTGCAACAGTATCTGTAGATTTAGCCAGTTTAAGGCCTGAGATGTCCAGAGGGATACCACCTATAGTTATAACATCTGTATTGGATGAGATATAAATGAGATACTGTCCGCCGAAATCCACCAACTGATCGTTCGTAACTATATTAGAAGGTTCTCCAGAATATGCGATTAATATCCCATGAGTTGCTGTTGAATTCCCTGCAAGCGCATCAAACAATGTTCCGACGGATGATCCACCAGTCCTATCTATATATGCAAGAGTGCCTGTTAAAACTATCAAATTTATTTCAGATGTATTAGTAACATTGAGACTATTCCCCAAAAGAAGATTGCTGACGGTCCCGTTTATTGCTATTGAATTGTTGTCAACTCCTGCACAATTTACTATTGTTGATATTGACGATACAACAGAGAAACCTATACCGTGAGTTGTGGTTATCGCTGTTCCGACAGTTGTATTTGATATTGTGAGGCCAGATGTTCCAATGTATACTGTGCTTCCGATTGAATCGCTGAATGCTATTGTTCCGCCAGAACTAGTTACAATCCCCGAGAATGTGCTCGCATCGTTGCCAATCTGTATGGAACCTGATGACAGTGTCATACTTCCCGTAGATATTCCGGATGTAAGATTTCCTGTTATATATGGATCATCTGCACTGTTACAAGTTATGACCACTCCGGACACATTAATGAATGATACTTGAGCAATGATAGGTGTAGACTCCAAATTTTCGTAAAAAGTGACCGTTCCTGTATATGTTCCCTTTATGACGAGCGAACCGTTAACAATATGATCAGAACTAACCTCAGAACAAAGATCATAATTCTGTGAATCTGTATTTCCAGTATTGATCTGAACAGTTCCACTCATACGTGATGCAGCGGAATCAGATGATGAATCATCATCAAGAATGATTATGCCCACGAACATTATAGCCACTAATGATATGACAATAAGTGTTGCAAGAAGCGTCTTGCTTTTGTTGCTTTTTAGCATATTCACGGATTCTATGTCCTGCCGTTTTTCTCTGCGTAAATTTTACCAAGAAACAAAGCGTTAAAGACGTAGACATTACAACTATTTAATGTATTAAAAGAACACATATATAGAAAATATAGTGTGATGGATACTGATTCTAATACATCTTTGAACGAACCGTATATACTTCTATTACGTTTTCTTAAATATGTTAGATGAAAAGGAACTCTTTGAACGTGTGGGTAAATTAGAAAAAGAGAATGAATTGTTAAAATCACGTCTGATTTACATATTCAATTCATGTATCATTGATATAGATACAGAACGCGCAAAAAGGATCCTTAACGGAGAATTAGATTCCGAATTGAATAAGGATTTATTTGGTTCTTCGGGAATTTGTGTGGAAACGTTTGCATAAGTTCTTCACGAAAGCATCTTCATTGGGTCCCGCAGCGGTCCTCCGGACCCTGCCGGACCGGAAAGGTATCGTGAGTTGTGCGTCAGGTCGATGACTCGACCTTCCTTCACCTCATCCCGCGACAGCTCACGCTGTCTCGAAGAAGATACGCTCACACCAAGAAGTCCGGATATCAGATATCCAGACGTCCGTGCCTGAAGAAGATCATCGTCATGAAGTTCTGCGTATTGGGATATCCTCTACCGATACGCTTGGTCGTCTGTATCATCCCGTTCAGACCTTCCAGGAATCCGTTGCTCATCTTATGGATGTACCAGTTCAGTATCCTGTGGAAATGCCTGGATACTGTTCTGCCGACAGCTTTCATCGGTGCTTCTCCCTTGCTGTCCACCCATGAAAGCCATTGCTTCACATGTTCGGAAGCTGCCGATATGTCCGGATAATCATATAATTGGATAAGTGATTCCTTCATCTCGTACGCCAGACCCAATACGGAGTTGTCATTCTTGATGTCGAATATCTTCCGTTTGTCGTCATCGGAAAGGTCCTTTCCGTTCTTCATCAGTTTGAATCTAATCCACTTGTGCCTGGAACCGTTCATCTGATTCTTGGATCTTATCTTATCCAATGCGTCGTTCACCATCTTCACCAGGTGGAATCTGTCGTACACGATATCCGCTCTGGGCAGATGCTTGTTGATACCTGCAAGGAACGACCTGCTGAAATCGCAGCTCACCAGCTTTATCCTGGACGGATCGCCGTTGTGTGCTATCAACCAATCAGAGAACGATCTCAAAGAATCGGAACCCTTGCCCTCGGTCATGAATATTATCCTTTTGGTATCAGCATCCGCGATCACGGTGATGTACCTGTGTCCGCGTTTGCAGGATGTCTCATCCAGAAGTATGTTCTTCACATCCGAGAGATCCATTCTGTCCAGCGCCCTTTGCACATGATACCTCAATATGCCTTCCAGCACCCATGTCCCCACGTGCATGAACTCCGCCGCTTTCGTCAACGGCATCCGTTGCATCAGCGACATCGCCCGTCGCTCGAAACTCTCGGTGAAGCCTATGTTCTCCCGTGCCCACGGCACAGCTATCTGCTTCACACCGCATTTCGGACATTCGCATCTGGGTATCTTGGCGGTGATGAAACATTCGGCATCCCTGACATCGGAATCCCTCCATGTCCTCTGCACCCGGTCGTGAACCTTGCATCTCTCCCCGCAGACAGGACATTCGACAGGGGCTTTCGCTCTCGTTGACAGGTATATGTTCACGCGATCCGAGGTCACTTTCGTGTCCTCCACGAACCACGGTTCTTCTAATTTCAATAGGATCGAGAATGCTTCATTGACATTTGGTCCCAACATATCCTCGATATCAACAACAAAGGATAAATCAGATTCTCAAATCCACACGATTTCTCGGAGAGCCATTTATTTGAACAATTATTTGAAAATAGAGAAAAATGTTCTTACAACGATAATATATCATATCGTTGATCAAAATGGCCAAACATATTTGTCCTCGAGGAACATATCCCAACTCCAGATACCAAACTTCGACTGCCCACTGGAGATTTTGTTCACACAGATTGTAAATTTGGGAAATCCTTCGAATTCCATTGTCATCCTGATATCGTAATTCTTACAATGTTCTTTCAAAACATTGAAAAGTTCTTCCTCAGTAATGTCGGTAGGAGATATCTTAAGATCATTCCCTCTAGTGTTGGCCGCTCCGGGCTTCAGAGTCTTCACGAAGAGATCGCCTACTTTCTCATAGACGGTAGGAACATCGTCCGTATCGATATGATATACTGTCGCCTTTCTGAACAGTTCCTTCTTCAGTATCTTCTCGGCCATACTTTAATATTTATGTGTAAGTATTTAAATTGAGAGATGAAACGGAGTTTGAATTCTGAGTTTATCTAAATTGGATTAATAGAATTATCAAGATTGATAGTAATAAAAGATATTCCATATTTTCAAAAATATAGACAGTTAAAATAATGCTGGTAAAGGGTCATGGTATTTTCATAAATTGTCGTAGATCGACTTGTTTAATGTAACGAGTGCAATCTTAAATAATATTTATAATTAAATTTTCACAGCAATGAACATTCAATCAAAATAAAGTAAAAATCAACCTGTGAATGAAATAATATTTTAATGATTTTGAAATAAGAAAAAGAAAGTAAGTAGGGGCGTTGGCCCCGTGTTTGTTATCTGTCAAGGGATGATTCCTTTGTACCTTTTTCAGATCAGCTTCTCATCAGTTTGAGGATGACGACGACTGCAATTATCGCTATGATGATGACCATTACGATCAACAGGATCTCGGTAACTGACAGACCGCTGTCTCCGACTGATTTCTCGTCTACAGATCCGGAGATGGTAAGAACATCGCCATTGGTCGGAGTGTAGCCGGCTGGCATTGCTTTGTTGTTCACAAGAATGCTTACATCATTCAATTCGTAGCCGTTATTAGCTAAGAATTGGATATTGTAGCTTGCTGCGTACGCAACTGTGGCTGTTCCGGAAACCTGGTTTCCGTTAACGTACCATGTTCCGTTCTGAACTGCAGAGAATGTCATGCTTGTAGTTGAGATTTCTGTATATCCGTAGATTTCAGCAGGGTCATTTATCTTCACAGTCATCGACGAAGATGTAATCCTTTCACCACTGGTAGGTGCATCATACCATCCATTAAACACGAGTCCGGTAAGAACAGGTAATTGAAGATATGTTGTCTTGTCAGAGATAGATTCACTATTAGAAACTACAGTCTTATAGACAATTGTTGTTTCAAGATAGAATACAGTCGAGTAATCTCCATCTGTCAAAATAATTTTTGTTTCATCATATGTTCCATAAATAACTGCAATTCCGTCAAGAACTACCTTTACAGTTGCTCCATTAACAGTCTCTGTTGCACTTGTTGCTGCCGTTCCAATCGTAAGATCGCTAACAGTAATAGTTTTACCAGTAACTGAAGACACAACACCCGTTCCGGTGACCGTCATACTATAAACAACTTCGGATTCATTAGCGGTAAATGTTCCAGTAATAATCATGTTGATGTTATTACCTTCAGAAAATACTCCAGCGGTGTTAGCCGTTATGAGTATTCCAGAAACATTTACGTTCGATGAAGCTGTCAATGTCGAATAAGAATCGTTGATCGTTCCAGTCATATAGACCTTTCCGTTCACATTGATGGTTGGCACAGACGAACTCGTTGCATTAGTTAAAATGGAGCATGCAAACGCAGTGTCATCGTCTCCGGTATTGTCAAATGTGCTTGCAAATGTAAGCACACCATAGACTACGAAATCAACACTAGACGAGATTTTCTGACTGTTGATGATCACAGTTCCAACTGTCTTTGCAGGATCAGACGCTGTTGCTGCAACTGCAGGAGCAATCGAAAAGATACCGTTGCCAGTAACTTTTCCATCGATTGTTAAAGTTACACCATAATAAACAAGGACTCTAAGATGAGTTGAACCCGTGGCGAGTGTAACATCTGCATCTAAGGTTATAGTTGAAGTTAAATATCCGTCAGACCGAAGTGTAATGGTATCGCCTGCAACAGCAAGTCCAAATGCGGTCTGAAGATCTGTATATATGAAATTGGATCCCTCTTCCATAGAAACAGCTGAGTATATCTTTGCATCTCCAATATATGACGTCTTAGATTCGAAGACAAGCTTACCATTTACAACACTGCTAAGAATAGCACTTGTTATTGTAAGTGTTGTGGTCGTAGGAACAGTCACAACAGCAGTTGCATTCTCTTCATCATCATACACTTCAGAAGAACCGATGATAATCTTAGAGTTTGCTGAAACATCTACACTGTTCGTGGAACCGTTTCCTGTCAATGTAGTATCCTCTGTAATAGAAAGTATACCGTAAACAGTAAGTTCAGATCCGTTTTTCATTGCATTTACAAGTGTTGTATATGTGTATGTATCAGGTGCTGAAGATATTCCTGCTACCTTATAGGATACGGCAGTTATTCCTTCATTTGAGTCTGTGTATGTAAGTGGTGTATTGTTCTGGTAGATCAACGTTCCGGTAACATCAATGATACCGTAGTTGTAAATCTCACTATAGATGGTTGCACTCTTGTATAATGCCGAGAATGTTCCTATTACAGTAAGTTTTGCATTTGATTCAATTTCGATCTCGGTTATGGTATCCGCAGGTATTGCTGTTACAGGTGTGGTTACCTTGATCTGGTTAACACTGGGTGTTCCAGTAGTAATACTTTCTGCTTCTGTGACTTCATCAGTCACAGCGAGTCCAGTAATGTAACCATAATCCATAGTAACTTCTCCGTAATATGCAAAGTAGTCTCCATTTCCATCAACAAATAAAATGTAGACAACGTCTCCATCCTGAATGCCTGAGAATCTAATCGTATCATTAATTGTGTCAACTGCACCTACTGCAGAGTTATCAACATCGATTGAATACACTACAGTATAATCAGATCCATATGATATTGTGTTAGTAAAGCCACTGAAACCGATCTCGTCTGCTTCAGGCATATGGCTCGTGAGTATAGAGACATCTCCATAATATGCATATACACTAGTTCCGTCGTTAAACAGTACAAGTACTGTATCTCCATCAGTCAATGAAGAGAAGACTATACTTCCGTCGGTGGAAACTACTGTTGCATCCGCTGAGGTGTATGCACACATGAATGTGTCTGCGATCAAGAGTGTGTTATTAGTTGTCGCATCGTATCCGATTTCTCCAGTCGATGGAGTCTCAACAACATCCGCCAACGTGATGATATCAGATTCTCCAAGACCTGCGATAACGCCGTCCGTTACTGTTACTGCTCCATTATAATAGAGGTAGCTGCCACCTGACATCAAAAGAACAAAGATAGTGTCTCCGTCTACAATTGATGTAAATATTGCCATGTTTGTATTAGTTGTTGCTACAGCGTTAGTTGTAACATTGTATGCATATAGGATCTGATCTGCAGAGTTACAAACGATTGTTGTGTCGTTTGTTCCAAGTGCTCCAATCTCTCCTGCTGCTGGATTATCAAATGAATTTGCGAATGATGAGGATGTCATAACGATTGATGTGAATCCCGTAACGTTGGTACTAACTGCCACTGTCCCGTAGAAGTAGTAGCTGTTATTTCCATAGAAGAATGTCGCAAATATTAAATCGGAGTCGGCAAGAGCATCAGTAAATGTAGCTGTTGTACCTGAAACGGTTGCAATTTCTCCAGTTGTAACATTCACTGCGCACTCGAATAAATCTAAATCATTAACTGTCAAAACTAATGCACTACCGACTGCTGAAATCTCATTTACAGCAGGCGTAGTTACTACACCACGTACTGCATAATATTCAGTTAAGTCCTCAACATAGATTCCGCTGATACGTCCATCATCGACCATTATAGTCCCGTAAATGTAGTAATTCGTTGAATCTGCTGTGAATGAAACAGAAATAATAGCTCCATCAGTAAGAGTAGCACTAAATGTAGCTGTTGTACCTGAAACAGTTGCAAGGGTTCCATCACATGATGCACAGATAGATGTGGAACCTGTCGGGAAGGTAAGAATTGTTCCTCCGATAGCTCCAATTTCTCCTGCATCTGTGGTTGCTACAACAGTTAAAGTACCAATAATAGCTGAAGTATCGAGTCCGTCGATTGTTGTGTGTGTTGAAACGTCAATTGTGCTTACAACAGGTACATCATCAGTGAACTCTACGGTGTATGAACCGACAGTATCGGTAGATTCAATTGCTAAATATCCACTGTAATCATATACAACACCCGAGGCGATATATGAGAATAATGTGAAATATGTATCTGAACCAGTAGGATTTACTGTTACACCTGAGAATGTCAGGATGTGTGTAGATGCATTATATGTTCCTGAAACCCCGTCAATGGCTGCATCGTAAACATTTGACACGGATGAATTGAATGCGACAGATATATCTGCTTCATTGGTGTAAGTCTGTGTTGATACTTCGCTGGTAATGATCGCACCGTTTGCGATGATCATTTCAACATATTCATTGACAATCGTAGTCCCGATACTTCCAGTTCCACTGAGTGTAACTGTTCCAATATATCCGGATTCTTCGATTGACCCCCAATCATCAGGAGTCGGTCCCTTAACAATATCTCCAGAAATAATGGATGTTGTTCCGTATGTAACGGCAACCCCAGTCACATTATTTGTAGCAACTGTAAGTCCGGACGATATGACAGTACCAGTATATTCTGAGCTACTTCCCATGATAACTGTTCCCAGTGTGAGAGTGATACTGCCGGTGTATGTTCCGTTCAATACCAATTCTTTAGCTGAATTAACAGTGATCACAAGATCACTGGCATCTGAGAGCGTTACACTGCTTGATGCTGTGTAGACGTATGGCGCTGCGGTTGTTCCGGCTCCAGTACGTGTTCCAACAGTAATGATACCGCTGTATGATACACTGTCATTGATAGTAATATTGATACCAGAAGTCGTGTTATAAATGAACACATCTCCTTGTACTGTTCCGAGGGTAACGTTTGCGCTACCATTGATGTATGTTGGCTCTGCCGCGTCGCTCTGATTATCAGAGAGTACAGCAACACCCGCAACGGAAACCATTGCAAGGGCTGCGACCACGACGAGCGCAAGGAACATCTTGTTGTTCTTCATTTTCATTTTCATATGGAATCATCCCCTACTGCATATCCGGGCGATCCTCCGAAGAGAAGGACCCCCGTCCTACACAGTATGTAGTTCCTTCCTTGATCACGGTTAACTGTTGAAGAGTGAGCTGCCGGTCAGATTCATAAAGTAAAAGACGAAAATGCTTTTTTTAGAACTTGTTCAATACGGTAACGTAAGTCACCGAACCTCCCCCGTTCTTTTTTGCTTTCCATCCCTTCCCTTACGTTTCCGTCCGATCGTTTTTACCACACCGAAGTGCGGGCAGACCCCTACCAGACCATTTCAAGGCATGTTCACAGCCACAGCATTATACCATGAGCCATGCACGGAAAGAATGTAGTACATGGAAGTATTTAATAATAGGGGCAAACCATGCTAATTTTATTATCATATACGCGCTAATCAATGACGCCTGAAAGAAACAGAAGCGCTGGCATGTGTAGACGTGCGTGTCCGCGTACGACTTATACACGCGCATATAATGCAATAGGATACATCCATCCCTATATAAAAGCACGTATTAATCTACAAAACATCTTACCTTATGATTATACTTGCAACACCGCGACACTGCCTTATCATAGGCAATACTTCAGAAGGAATAACTCCGTCTATGACGATTATCAGATGAGAATCCATCCGGATCCCCTGATCATCTACGACAGCCTGCCTTACGGAAAGACCCTGCTTGTAGATGACATCGGTGATACCTGCCAATATTCCAGGCATAGTCGCATCCGTGGGAACAATCTCCAAAGTAGAACATCCGATCTCCGAAGCAACGTCTGCCATCAATAACATGGATTGCAATTTAGAAAACAACGCTTTGAGTTCCGGTGTCTTATCTATCTTCTCGATAGCGGTCCTCACGACTCTTCTGTCGACATTCGTGGCTCTCGCTATGGCGACATCCGACTGTTCTATATTCCCGCAGTAAGCAACACCGTTCTCGACACGGATGCCATGTTTGAGCATGAGCATTGCGACCTTTTCCTGCGACGGATACTGTTTGAACAGTTCGCGGATCCTTTCCATATCATACCGAAACGCCGTCTTGACTTT
>Ga0265295_1007856_pt1 | contig 12055 bp, 10 predicted proteins | sample Munlansysbiofilm_FD_192503 | JGI IMG/M metagenome (GOLD analysis project Ga0265295, IMG submission 192503) | Leachate microbial communities from a municipal landfill in Southern Ontario, Canada - Methane capture system biofilm | ecosystem: Engineered > Solid waste > Landfill > Unclassified ... | reverse complement strand
GCACGCCTTGGACTTCCCAGTACGCGCGCAACGAGCGCGCGATACGTCATCTCCCGCCGTCCACCCGAGCGTTTACGATAATACGCCTGAATGGTCGCATCATAAGCCTCTAACCCTTCATCACGCCCCACATCATACGATTCTTCGTGATAAACAACAGAAAGCGGAAGGCGTGGTTTGAGCTCCGGTGCTTCGAGCGGATAGCCGATGGTCATGCCAAACAATGGGTAAACCCGGTGTGGCAAATGCAACAGTTTATCGACAGCTTCAATGTTGTTGCGAAGTCCCCCAAGGTAACATATGCCAAGTCCCAAGGCCTCCGCAGCGATTGCTGCATTTTGTGCGGCCAGAGCAGCATCGATTGTCGCCACAAGAAATGATTCTGTCGTCTCGACATATGGACGTACGCCCACATCTTCACTGGCCTTCTCTAACCGCCTTAAATCAGCACAAAACACTAATAAAAGCGGTGCTTCTTGCACATGCGCATTGTCTGAAAGATCGGCCAACCGTTTTAACGTCTCGCGGTTTTGAATTCCAATGATCGTATAAGGTTGTAAATAACTTGATGTCGAAGCAGCTTGTGCAGCTCGAATGATCGTCTCGACGGTGCTCCGCTCTATCTTATCCGGTTTATACTTACGAATGGAACGATGACCCAAAAGAACGGCAAGAATATCTGATAGGTTAGACATCATACCATCTCCTCAACCACGCGGTGTTTTAAGAACATCCTTCTTTAATTTCTTAATCTTTACACCAAAATTTAAAAGCACAGACGGTCAAACGTTGTGCTTATTTTTTATGATAACATATGAATTTAAAAAATGCGCATCATGACGTTGGCCATTTTTATGAGCTGTCATGCTTACTTATCTTTTTTGATATTATCCTCTGATGCTTCACGCCAAAACTTTAATGTCCAAAGTGCAAGTGCTGCCTTATCCCTTACCGATGGGTCCAAAGCAAGACGCACCAATCGAAATAAACTCACCGGACGGCGGTGTGCTTCCCGTTCTAAGACAGCCTGATCATAAGCTTCGATTAAAGACGTTAGGCCTTCCAACGCTCCCCGCTGAACCATATCATCAAAACGCTCGATCAACTGTGTGGCTCTGGCGGCCATCTCTCTAACCCAATCTCGTGAGAGGGAATGCTTCATCGCGGTAAGAACCTCTGCATACTCTTGAAGCGCTTTTAACGTCCCATTTTGATGAAAGCGTTCCAACGTTTCCATAAGCTGTAGAAGGGCATCGCGTTCCGGCATATCGTAGGATGCTTTCTTATCGCTTAACGGAATAAGTTCTTCGGCCACTTCCTCAGAGACCATGCTGGGGCGTCCATCGAATAACTGTTCTGAGCGTGTATCGGATAGATGCTTAATATGTTTGCGTTTGCCATTCAGTTTTTTTTCTGTCGTCTTTAAAATATGTGCCATCCTCTACACCCCCTACTATAACAAAGCACGTACCGTTATAGCAAAACACGTACCGTCATAACAAAGCACGCACCGTCAACCAATAAAATTCATGATAGGCTTCACGAAATAAATGCATCAGCCCCCCTGTTGTCGCCACACGCGGCGGGTGATCGTTATCATAAAAAATAAAGCTCGACGATTTTTCAGTATCATCCATAAAGCAAATGAATTTCCCATCGTACATCGCTGTCTCCGGAAGACCGCGCAGTCGATCAGCAATATTTTTAGCAACGACTTCACTTTGAAAGTGAGCCGTCGCTCCAGCTTTTAAGTACGGAAAAGAAAGATTGGTTGCATCACCGAGGACATAAACATCGTCATACCCCTTCAGTTTTAAGGTCGAAGGGTCTGTGGGCAAAAAACCAAGATCATCAGCGATCCTTAACTTACGATTCAAATCTGCACCACGATGGCGGGGGACAACAACGAGAAGATCAAAAGGAATCACGCGCTTATCAACACCGATCAAGGCACGCTTGTGCACATCGACGCGTTCCGGAATAAACGATGTCTCAACGCGAATGTTTCGGCGCTCAAACTCCGGTTTGGCCCATACATCTAAAGACTCTAACACGTTTAAACGATCAAGGGGATACGTGTAAACAATTTCTGTCAAGGACCGGATACCCCTTGTTCGGAATTGATGATCTAAAAGCAATGGAAACTCAAGCGGTGCTGCTGGGCATTTATGCGGCAAATCGATCGTCACGACCACACGCCCGCCTTTCCAACGCGCCAAAACACCTCTTAACTGTTCCGCACCCTCTTTGGTATAAAATGTATGCGCCGTCTCTGATGCGCCGGGAATACTATCCATATCCGGTACACTGCCTGTCGCAATGACCAAAAGATCATAATCATAATCTGTATCAGCCTTAACCTTTTTCTTCTCAAAGTCGATAGACTGAACAGCTTCTACCACCAGATCGACGTGATAATGTAAAAGCGATAGCGTTGGGCGTTCATAATGTTGCATAGGATGGGCATTCAGCGCTGAAAACATATAACCCGGCTGATAATCATGCAACTTGCGATCGGTAATGAGGGTTACCAAATGTTCTCCGTTTTTTAATTCACGATATAATATACGCCCGAGACGATTCGCTACCGTAAGACCCCCCGTGCCGCCACCGATGATTACGACATGCATTGGACATGCCCTCTTTCTCCATGAACTGCTGCCTTATGTTGGTGTAGAAATATGGACGTTCTATGATCGACTTGTTTATCGTCGGTCTCTTTCTTGTCAAGCCCGTACTATACTATAATCTTATGTTCATCCTTTATCTGTAGCTTGTACCGTCTAAAGGCATCTTATCCAGACGTTATGCCATAAAACGATTGTTTAAGGAACACATAACAATAGGTGAATCGCCCTATTGCTCGAGACAACCCCTTGGGGTACAATGAGCATGTAGTTAATAAATATACTCAGTTCAAATCTAAGGAGGATGTTAAAATGAGTGAATTGATGATCGCAAACACACCCCATTCCATGCCGCGTATTGGTGAAAAAGCACCTGATTTCGAAGCCGTGACCACGCATGGTACGCTTCGTCTTTCCGACTACGCTGGTTCTTGGTTGATTCTTTTTTCACACCCCGCTGACTTTACGCCTGTCTGCACAACAGAATTTATCGCCTTCCAAGAGATATATCCGGAACTTAAAAAACTTGGCGTTGAACTACTCGGTGTCAGCGTCGATAGTCTGTACTCCCATATTGCTTGGACACGCAACATCGAAGAAAAAATGGGTGTCAAAATTGAATTCCCCATTGTTGCCGATCTAGATATGAACGTCGCCAAAACGTTTGGTATGATCATGCCTGAAGAACATAGCACTGAAGCAGTGCGGGCTGTGTTTATCATTGACGATAAGCAAGTCATTCGGGCCATCATTTACTATCCACTTTCAGCAGGCCGTAATATGGATGAAGTGTTGCGTCTGATCCAAGCCTTAAAAACAGCAGATGCACATCATGTTGCTACACCGGCCAACTGGCGTCCAGGCGATGCCGTCATCGTGCCTACCCCATCCACAGTTGAAGCAGCCGAAGCGCGCATGAAAGAGAAAGACATCGAAGTGATCGACTGGTATTTAAGCAAGAAGAAAATATAATGAAAAATAATAGTTAATATTTTTAATAAATTTTATAATCAATGAAGGGATGATCGATGGTGGCATGTGTCACAGATCGCGGCAACCTCTCCGAACAAGCGAAAAAGTTACTCGAGTTAATCAAGATTCAACCAAAACCTGCAGAACAACTGGCACAATTATTGGATGTACCTTTATTTAAAGTGAGAGCCAGCTTACGTGAAATGACGGACGCAGGCTTGGTTGTAGACACTGTAGAAGGTTATACCGTCACTGAAAAAGGTCACGAAGCCTTGCAAAGACAAGATGACTAACCGTAAAGACATCTGTCAATGTCTCACTTGCAGTCCATATTGCCCCGTTTCATGTTTTAAGTTTTAAGATCGAGACCATCGTATAGATCTTACCCTTCAACGTTCTTACAAAAGCACAAGCGCCCGCATGTGTTCATCACATACGGGCGCTTTTACATAACATACTGGATGAAGATACCGACAAAAGCAAACATCAATAAAATTAAGGCTGGATGAAGACGCGTACGCCAAAACATTAAAAAAGCGATGATGAGTAGACCAAGGGCGATCCAATCTATCTTCAGTCCGAGCAGTTCATTACGAAGCGCAAAAGACGTCGCTGCATAAAAAATCATTCCCGCAATCACTGGCCGAAGCCCATAAAATGCTTGAACAAGATTGGGATGGGTGCGATATTTAAAAAAAGCTCGAGCAAAAATCAAAATTAAAAGCAAAGATGGCAGTGCAACGGACATCGCTGCTACAAGTGCTCCCCAAAACCCGATCAGTTGATATCCGACCATTACAGCTGCATTGACGGCAATTGGACCCGGAGCCATACTGGCCAGTGCAATCATATCCACAAATTGTCGTTCACTAAACCAATGCTCCGTTCCAACCACCATGTGATCGATAATCGGTAACATCGCATAACCGCCACCAAAACTCACAACCCCAACGATTAAAAACGTTACTATGAGCAGCCAGATTATTGGCATCCTTTCATCCCCCCGCACATCATACGCATCTATCCTCGAACTGACGCGCAAAGAACGTCCTTATACCATACCATTTTCCCGATTGCCTTGATTGCCTTGTTACGCGCTTTTCACAAGCGTCTCCATCGAATTATCGCGTTAACGGCTCATGTAAACCTTCCATCATCATGATAACATAACGAACCTTCACTTTAATTTTCCACGAACTGCAAGACGCCAACGCCGCCACCAACCGACCAGCAGACCAAACCCACCACCTAAAAAAATAACAAGCACTGGATGAAAATGAAGGAAGGTGAGCAACACATACGTCCCGGCTGCGATGCCGACCGTCAAGCCATCGATGAGAGCCGTGCGCGCCACGCGCACCCCAGCAAAGGCGATTAATGCAACGATGGCCGGTCTCAGTCCATACATCGCCGCCTCAACCAGCGGATGATGCGCAACGCTCAAATAAAAAATTGACAGCAACAACATGATTAAAAACGTTGGTAAAATCGCCCCAACCGTTGCCATAATGGCTCCCATTGGACCGACCAATCGATACCCTAAAAACGTTGCGACATTCACAGCAATCGCTCCAGGAACGGTTTGAGCGACAGCAAACAAATCGATGATTTCTTCTCGTGTGATATACCCCCGACGCTCTACAAGCTCTTTTTCTAAAAGCGGAATGACGGCTAACCCACCCCCAAACGTCACTGGACTTATCTTAAAGAACGTCCAAAAAAGCACGCGTATCGTCTCAAACCGCCCACGCCCATACGATCGCTTGATCGACTGTGACAAGGAACGTCTTTTGGCCAAGACTGACTCGTGCTGAGAAGCATCTTTGTGTCGATCCTTCATCAAAGTACGTGTCGTTTGTTTCGCCTGTTTACCTTCCGCAGCCATCCTTCCCCTTCTTCCTGTTTGTACAGTTTTTGTTTTCATAGGCTTATAAAGCCCTTGGACTTTATGCTTTAACAGTATTTTAACATACAAAAAGCAGCAGATTCACCGACTGCTGCTTTTTTGGGACAGTATATAACAAACTCTTATGATCTATGTGATTTTGTTATGACCAAAGTTTATATACGATTTTTAACGGATAAAGCGTACGCACGTTCATTCGTATCTCGAAATATCATATAAAAATAAATACTGCCGACGAGATATAATAAAGCCGTTATCATAAACACGATAGCATATCCCCAATAAGGCCCTTTTGCCTGAACGATCTGCATACTGACTGGCCCCATCAGCGCCCAGCCGAGATTAAAATTAACCGCACTGATGCTGTTGGCCAAACCACGAAAACGTTCATGAACTTTGTTCATCATCATCGACATTTGAATGGGCGTACCGGCATTCATGAGCGCTTGGCGAAAAAGATAACCGAGTGCAGCTAAAAAGAGTATGTTTGTCAATCCTGTCAAGAGTAAAAAAGGAATAGACGCAAGCTGTAAAACAACAATGGCCTTTACTTCGCCGAATCGTCGCACAACCATCGGCCCGAACAACATCGCCAAAGCAGTTGCCGCCTGACCTAAAGATACAATCAATCCAATCACAGAAGCTGAAGCAGCAAAACGATCCGCAAAATAAAGATTTAAATAAGGTATGACCAAACCCGCGCCAAAGCCAATAAAAAGTTGGGCAATAGAAAATAAGAAAATCAAACGCAGCGAAGGAAAATGGACCTTTATAAAATTGAATAAAGACGCGCGATGCCCTGTAGTCACTTGTTGTTCTTGAATTTCCGTTAAAATCGGTCGCATCGCCTTCGTTTTTACTTTCTTTTGTGTCTCTTGAATCTTCATCATAGGAACGATCGCCGCCATAATGATCATGATGCTGACAAAGAGCGTCCAACGCAGACTGAGAACTTCGCTCATACCAAACATACGCATCCACCCATCACTCATGAAGCCACCGCCGAGATTGCCGAAGATATTCGCTCCCATGTTAAGGGCAAAAAGCATACTAAAAAGATGGACACGCTCTTCCTCTCGAGAATACTCTGATAATAGTGGCACAAATGACACTTGAATAAGCGCAGCAAACACGCCTTCAACAAAAGCAGCATGGATCAACCCATCCGCCTGTTCAAGCACTGAACGTAAAAAAAGTGTGCTTACGGTCATCATTCCACCAAAGACGACAAGCTTTTTACGGCTCAGACGATCGCTCAAAATTCCCGCTGGTACAAGCGCGAGAGCCGTCCCATAAGCCATGCTAGAGACAACCTCTCCGACAATGATCTGTTCATAGCCAAGCGCACGCACGTACAGGTTGTACACAATCATAAACATCCCCATACCGATAGAAAACAAAAGCTGGGTCAGTAAAATAAGTTTAATATTTCTGTTATAGCTTGCCCACTGATTCCAAAGTCTTAGCAAGCCCTTCGTCATACCATCGCGCTCCTCACATGGACACTTGGAAGATCTCATATCCCTTGCAGCAAAAAAGCTTGTAAAAAAGACAAAACTACCAAACCATAAACTGTTTTTATGATATTAAAGACATTTTGATTGCTATTCATTTGCCCTTGTCATCAAGACGACCGTCTCCACATGGACCGTCTGCGGGAACATATCCACCGGTTGAATCTTCTCTAAGCGATAACCCGCGTCGACAAAAAGACGTAAATCGCGTGCAAGTGTTGCTGGATTGCAAGAGACATAGATAAAGCGCTTCGGTCGAGCATGCACAATCGCCTCGACCACTTGCGGCGCCAGACCTTTGCGCGGTGGATCGACGATGAGCACGTCGACCCCCCCGAGCTCCTGAACGACTCGAGCCAAAACGCCTTCGGCCTCTCCCTCAATAAATGAAGCGTGGTCAACACCGTTTAGCTTGGCATTCTCCCGAGCATCGCTTACAGCATCAGCAATAGACTCGATGCCAATGACACGGCGTGCATAAGGGGCCAGAAAAAGCGCAATGGTTCCTACACCGCTATAAACATCAACGACCGTTTCTTTACCAGTGAGTTGGGCATACGTTTTAACGATCTCGTAGAGTCTTTCCGTCTGTATGGGATTAACCTGAAAAAAAGAACGTAACGACACTAAAAAGCGCATCGATCCAATCCGGTCAATCAGACCTTCTTCTCCCCATAGAAGACGCGTCATATCTCCAAAAATGACATTGGTACGTTTGGGTTGAACATTGATACTGATACTTTTAACCTCTGGAAGACTGGCTCGGAGCGCACGTACGAACGCTTTTTCATACGGAAGAGGCGACGTTCGGGTGACAAGTGCAACCAAAAGCGCATCTTCATCACGCGTGGTGCGCACAACGATATGACGAATATCGCCTGTATGGTTCATCTCATCGTATGGCTTAGCGCCAAGTGAACGCAATACGTTGCGCGCGACAACCATGCCCTTTTCCACAGCAGATTTTTGCAAAGGACACCCCTCGAGCGGGGTAATGCGATGCGAGCGCCGTGCATAAAAGCCAATCGCTAACGTTTGTCGACTTTCTCTTGAGGTATTCGAACGGCGTTGCGCCAATGTCCGATGCACTTCGTTCTGAGCCTGCATGAAGGTTTCTACACTTTGTACAGGTACTTGTGCTTTATTGCGATAACGCCAAGGTTCTGCCATGTCTAACAACGGATACAGATGCATGGACACAGTTTCTTCTGAAAAACGTCCAATGCGCACCAGTGCATCGCGTACAAGCTGTTCTTTAAACGCCTTCTGCAACCCATGCGACATATGCTGAATCTGGCATCCGCCGCAGTCGTCATATATCGGGCACGGCGGATTCAGGCGTTCTTCCGAAGCATGCTCAATTTGCTCCAACGATGCGAAACCATATGTCGGATTGAGTTTGGTGATTCGTGCCCAAACATGCTCACCAGGAAGCGCACCAGGTACAAAAAGTGTATATCCTTCATGCCGGGCAATACCTTGCGCTTCAGAATTCAAAGATGTTATATGAAGTTTGATCGTCTGACCAAGTGTTAATCCGGAAATCGATCGAGGCACGTTTCATTCACCCAACTTTATACACGTATAGCGTTATGAGAAAAGGACAAGAGAAGCGCTTCTTAAGACTGAAGCGCTTTTAATAACAGTTCATTGACCAGTTGTGGATTGGCTTTGCCCTTCGTCTCTTTCATCACCTGACCGACGAGAAAACCGAGCGCGCGATCTTTTCCAGCGCGATAATCAGCAACCGATTGCGGGTTGTTTTCGATCACTTGAGCAATGATCGGCTCCAGTGCGCGCGTATCTTGAATTTGGATGAGCCCTTTTTTCTCGATGATCGTGCGCGGGGCTTCTCCGCTTGCCAACATCTCCGGTAGCACACTTTTTCCGATCTTCCCACTGATCACACCTTCTTCGATCAGCTTCACAAGCTCACTTAAGTGTTCCGGACGCATAGGCGTATCGCTCAGAGTCTTATTTTCTTTGTTGAGATAACCGAGGACTTCGACCATCAGCCAGTTGGCAATCGCTTTAGGATCGCCGCCTGAGCGAACCGCTGCTTCATAAAAATCAGCGAGCGCACGTTCCAACGTCAACACAGAAGCATCGTAAGCGGATAGCCCATATTCTGCCATGTAACGTGCACGTCGTGCATCTGGCAGTTCTGGAATGGTTTGTTTAATCTCCTCCACCCATGCTTTCGAGACCGTAAAGGGGACGAGATCCGGATCCGGAAAATAACGATAATCTTGGGCGCGTTCTTTACTGCGCATGGCAATCGTCATCCGACGGGCCTCATCAAAACGACGTGTTTCTTGACGAATCGTCCCCCCTTGCTTTAACACTTCCGCCTGCCTTGCCGCTTCATATTCGATGGCTTTTTCGACACCACTAAACGTATTCATATTTTTAATCTCAGTTTTCGTACCGAAGCGCGTTTCTCCAAGCGGTCGTACGGAGACGTTCGCGTCGCAGCGCAACGAACCTTCCTCCATCCGTACATCCGATACCCCTGTATAGGAAAGAATGGTCTTTAACTTTTCTAAATAGGCACGTGCTTCTTTTCCAGAGCGAAGATCTGGCGCAGAAACGATCTCGATAAGTGGAACGCCACCTCGGTTCAAATCAACGAGCGTCCCGCCAGGTGTATGCAAAAGTTTTCCAGCATCTTCTTCTAAGTGTACCCGTTCAATACGAATCGTCTTTCGTACACCATCAACTTCAATTTCAATCTTTCCATGTTGACCGAGCGGTTGATCATATTGGCTCAGCTGATATGCCTTGGGGAGATCTGGATAAAAATAACTTTTACGGTCGAATTTCGTATCTTCGGCGATCTCACATCCGAGCGCAAGTGCCGCCTTAATCGCATAAGCGACGGCTTCTTCATTCAGTTGAGGCAATGTCCCAGGATGAGCAAGACAAATCGGACACGTATTGGCATTGGGTTCATCTCCAAAAGAGGTCGAGCAACGACAAAACAGTTTTGTCTTGGTGGCGAGTTCAACGTGTACTTCTAAACCAACAACCGTTTCATACGTCTCATTGACGGATTCGGTCACGTAGGACATGCCTATCCCTCCCTTTCTCCTGCGCAGCATGGCGTGTATTCGACAAAAATGCACCAAAAACGTCTTAAAGCATCGTAAGCATTGTCCTAAAGTGCTTGTCCTACAGCGCTTGTCTTACAGTACCGGACATGCACGATGATGTTCGGTTAACGATTGGTAAGCATGGGCCACACCAAGCACATGTTCATCGCCGAGCACCGGACCCATGATCTGCAGACCCACAGGGAGACCCAAAGACGTAAAACCTGCAGGAACACTGATGGCAGGAAGACCCGCCAAATTGGCCACGACCGTTAACAAATCGCTTTTGTACATTTCCAATGGATCGTTTAGACGTTCTCCAAATTTAAAAGCAGCTGTTGGTGTCGTCGGACCAAGAACGACATCATAATCGGCAAACATGCGCGCAAAATCTTCGTGAATCAAAGTTCGGACCTTCTGCGCCTTTTGATAAAACGCTTCATAATGACCGGCACTTAAACTAAACGTGCCGAGTAAAATACGGCGCTTAACTTCCCAGCCCAGGCCTTCACTCCGTGTTTTTTTAAACATCGTTTCGATGTCTTCAACGTCTTTGGCCCGATAACCATAACGCACGCCATCAAACCGACTCATATTCGATGATGCTTCTGCAGACGTTAAAATGTAGTAAGCTGGTTCGGCATAAGCCATGTGCGGGAAATGAACATATTCAATATGCGCGCCCGCTTCTTCGAACACGCGGAACGCTTCTTCTATGCGCGTTTTTACTTCCGGATGAATATCATCCCCCATAAATTCATGGGGTACCGCGATCCGTAAACCACGTACGAAACTCAGCGGATCACGCGTTTTCAATGTCTCAAACACCTTGGTCGATTCATGTGGGAGACTCGTCGAATCTTTTTCATCAAACCCTGAAAAGATGTCTAAGACATAGGCGGCATCAAGCGCATCACGGGTTAAAAACCCTACCGTATCAAACGATGAAGCAAAGGCTGCCACACCATAACGAGAGATGCGCCCGTACGTCGGTTTAAATCCGACAACGCCCGTATACGATGCAGGCTGACGAATCGACCCACCGGAGTCCGTGCCAAAAGCAAATACAACTTCCCTAGCAGCAACGGCTGCTGCCGACCCCCCGGACGATCCTCCTGGTACATAATCTGTATGCCAAGGATTGCGCGTTCTTTGAAGTTGAGATGTCTCAGTAGAAGAGCCCATTGCAAATTCATCCATATTCAATTTTCCGACGATGATTCCTTCCGCTTCGCGCAGACGCTTTACAACTGTCGCTTCATACGGCGGCTTATAATTCTCAAGCATACGCGAAGCGTTGGTCATTCGCATACCAAGAACCGCAATATTATCTTTGACGCCGACAGGTAAACCATATAAGGGGAGATGAGCCATATCGACCGCCCGTGCTGCCACCTTTTCATCCAATGCCTTTGCCAACTTTAGAAGCTCCTCTTCGTCAGCAAAGTCAATAAAACTGCCTACAGTCGGTTCGACTTCCCGCACACGCGTGACATATGACGCGACCACTTCTGAAACAGATGTTTCTCCGTTTTCTAATAATTGCCGAAGCTCAAGGAGTGACTTTTCATAAAGTGCCTCACCCATGGTTCATGTACCCTCCATCCATCTCACTTCGCATGCCCATCGACACCGTCCGGTGCCATATCCGCACGTTCATTCGTGTTCATCATCGTCCTTCGCCAGTCCCTGCGCCCGGCAGACACCTGTATCCCTTATGCCTCACCAAGCACCTGCGGTACGAGGAAAAACGTCCCGCTCCGCTCTGGAGCCTGTCCCAAAACAGTTTCTAAATCTTCCGTGCGCTGCACTTTGTCTTCATGCATGACGATCATCAGCTTTACCGGATGAATCATCGGCTTAACGTCATCTGTCGGTACTTCATTCAGTTTTTCCACAAAAGAAACAATTTCTTGCATGTCTTGGACCATATGTTCCAGTTCT
>Ga0265295_1007854_pt1 | contig 12056 bp, 11 predicted proteins | sample Munlansysbiofilm_FD_192503 | JGI IMG/M metagenome (GOLD analysis project Ga0265295, IMG submission 192503) | Leachate microbial communities from a municipal landfill in Southern Ontario, Canada - Methane capture system biofilm | ecosystem: Engineered > Solid waste > Landfill > Unclassified ... | reverse complement strand
CTTTACCAAGTTTTTGGCTTGCACTTTTCGTGAATATTTCTCAAATCCAAGTGAATCACACGAAAGAAATCCTTTCTCTTTAAACTCAGCATGTAAGTCCACCAATACTTCTTTTAAATGAGTTTTGTTTTTAACAATAACTCCTGAATTAGTCTCTTTTATTAAATCTTCTTGCAATGTATTACTATATGTCTCATGCTCTTCAACACAATAGAATTTCTGTTTTAAAAGATTCGATTCTTCATCGTTGGAATAACAAAAAATAATCCGTCTTTGCAATCCTAAATAATCAAAGATTTTAGTTCCCATAATAGAATAATAATTTACAAGAAGCAATGCATTACTTTTTGCCAATCTTTTTAATAACTTCTCATTTGGTATTCTGGGAATAACGACAACACTATCTTTTAAAATGGGATAATCATTTTCTATCCAATCATTAATACTGTTTTCAATATTAACACCATAAAATTCAAGTTTAATTTGCAACCCTAATTGAAGCACTTCCGAAACCACCTCTAAAATGCTTTTCATGGGATGCCATGGATAGATTGTACCTACAAATCCGATGGTTAAGATGTCAGTAGATTGGTCATTTATTGAAATGTTTTGCACCAAACTAGAATCATAGCCATTGGAAATTATTTGGAATTCTGTATCTTTAACCAAGGTCTCTATTTTACTTTTAAAAAAATCAGAAACAGTAGTAATTTTAGAAACGCTTTTTAGTATTTGTTTTTCAATACAGCTATTAAATGCTTTATACAAAAAATTCTTTGACCTTGCACTGCTTTGTGTCCAAGGATCTCTATAATCTGCAATCCAAGGGATATTAAATTTTGAGTTTAATTTTGATGCATATTTGAATAAGACAAAAGGTTCCCCCGTAGCAATTATACAATCCACTTTGTTCTCTTTTAGATATTTTTTTGCCCCAAAATAGAGTTCCGATTTTGTACCCACAAAAAACAGAAATTGTGCAAATTCATAATAAGCCGTAATTGCTTTCCGAATAAAACTAAATTTTGAATCTCCATATTTTAGCATTATTCTATTGGATAAATTTGGTTTGTATGGAGTTCTGATAATGGTTCCAAATTCAGTTTCTTCTACGATGGTTTCGGTACTTTCGCCGGGTGCAATATAATCTAAATGATTGCCATATTTATTTCCCCACTGGCGTGTTACCACAACAGGATAAATTCCAAATTCATGAAAATTTTTATACCATGAATAGGGTCGTAATCCTCCCACCGAAACGTAAGGAGGAAAATCGTAGGCAAGAATAAGGACTTTTTTCATTTAGCTTTTATTTCTCTCTTTATATTGTCTATAAGCAAAATTCTTTAATTCTACCATTTCTTCTTTTGGAACTCTTATACCTGGTACCATGTTTTTAATTTATGTAATGAAACCTATTTCTCTCTAAAATCCAGCGATAACAAATTAAAAAATCCGAACTCTAAATTCGCTTTTCGAAAACAAAGACGTTGGTATAGTAATCAGCAAATTCTGGTTTTCTATACAACGTAAGTTGCTCTAAATGATACATAAGAGGCAATATAAACGATGGGAGAAAACGATACTTCTTCCAAATATGCATTGCATAAGAGGGATTTCGCTGTATTTCTTTTGTATGAATAAAAACAAAATTGTGTTGCTCTAGTAGCTCCTTATATTCTGTTATGGTTCTTTTTTTATGAACATTGCTATCATACGCACTCTCCTTTTTCACTTGCTCAAAAAAGAATAACCGACCGTTTGGCTTTAACACTCTGAAAATCTCGGAAATGTTTTCCTCAAGCATTTTATCACTAATTGACGCAAAAACCCAATAAGCAAATGCTTTGTCAAAGGAATTATCAACTTTAGGAATTACCGTTGTATCAACATGGATATATTCAATATTTTGTTCCTTTCGATTTTTCTCGGCCACATCAATCATCGTTTTTGAAGCATCGATTCCAACTATGGATTTTACAAAAGGTGACAAAAAACTACTTAATCTTCCCACACCCGAGCCAAAATCAAGTACTTTATCTCTTTTGTCAGGTTTAAAATTCTTTATTAGAACTCTTTTACTGATATAATCATGTAAAACATTGGCTCTGTGCGAAGTAGCATTATTGCCAGCATCGAGTACTGAATTATAATCGGGTTGTGCAATAACCTTCTTTTCGTAAACTAGATTTCTAACACTATCTTCAAGTTGGTTTGTCATATCTCTATTACTTTTTTTGAATCCTATTATAAATCATATTCCATATTATATTCCTACCCTTTTTCAAAACATATTTCTTTTTAAAACTGGGTAATTCTTCAACTCCAAAACGACGTTTAAATTTACTGATCCCAACAACAAATTTAATGTTATCATTTTCCACCTCATCTTGTGCGACTTGACCAAGAATGTATTTATGGGAGTTTTTATTATGCAAATCCTTTATGATAAACCATTGTAAAAAATTGCTAATACCCAACGAATTTTTCACAGTGCCACTAAAACTAAAATAAGCTACACTGCCAAAAAAATTGACCAACGATGCACTCAATACACTGCCATTATGATCGGCCAAATAAATTGAAGAGTATTCACTCATACTTTCAAACATATCCTTTAAATAATACTCATTTGGTGCGGCTTTATCCTGAGTGGCATATGTTTGTTTTAACATAGCGTAAAATACACTAAAATCGGTGCTCGTGTAACATTGGCAATTACTTTTCTCAGCTTTTCTAATAACATTTCTATGCTTCGTATGGACTCCATCCCACAATTCTTCTAAAGATTTATTTTCTAAGTTAATATATGCAACATTAAATTCAAAAGTCTCTTTAGGCTGCATGTCCAGATCAAGCAACAATTCAGGATTACCATAGTAACCACCTACGGTATAACAGACAAAATTATTTTGTTGTAAGTATTTTTTAAGAGATTCTATTAGTAGTGGTCGTACCTTTGAAATAAGTGCAGAGTCAGCAATAATTAATTCGCCGAATTGAGACAATGTTTTATTGAACCAACCTGTTAATGTCTTATATTTACGAGTTTCCCAAATGGAAAATTTAACACCCGCTATTAATTTGTTAGAGTCGTAAACTTCAAAGAAAACATTCTTACTGTAATAGTACGATAACCGATCATAGTGGGTCGATTGTAAAAGATTACCGTTTAACTCACATAACTGATTCCAAAGGGAAACATCAATCGGAGAATTGTAGCTGATTACTATTTCCATTGTGTGTCTTGTTTGTTAAATAGAAAATCAATTACACTTAAACCCTCTATAAAAACGCCATGCTGTTGTTGATAGATGGGATGTATAAAGTTCGTGGTTTTAATGGCAATGTTGCTTTTCTCGAACAGGTTAATATCATGATATTTTGTACCGCCTTTGCCCGAATAGTAAGTGTCACAGTTGAGTGTTTTGCAGATATCAATTATTCGTTGATTTCTATCCTCTGTTTCTATATTCAATTTTGAAGCCATTACTATTTCAGTATGTATATCAAGAATTAGACATATCTCTTTTATTAAATGTGTGTTGTACTCTGCCAAATTTGCACTTTCAAAACCAATCAACCTTTCCAATATGGGAAAGAAGGATTCAAAATGGGGCGATTTAGCATAGTTGCATTGTACGGTTTTCAATATTTTTGTTCTCCAGTTATTGTCCACCATAGCAATGTCGCATATACGTTTGCTTTCTGATTTTTGTATGGGAACAGTTAACCATTGTGTGTCAGTAGTACTCTTAATTTTTGTACGGTTTGTAATGGCTTTTGCTGTACCAGTTACAATATCAACCGTATCTAATATCACAAAAACATCAGACGTGGCAATTTTGTAAAAATACCCTAACCAAGGCATAAAATTCGGTTGATGTATGGCACAAGTTTTATGCATTTAATATTTGTTTATAAAATTTATGTAATATCATTTCTTCGTTTTCCCAATTCAAATTAGCTGCTACATTTATTGTGTTTTGCTTAAAATAAGAGTAATTAGCCAAGATTTCTTCTAAACCATTTGAATAAGCATTGTTATTATCTGGGTTAACACAAATACCACATTTATGGTTTTCTACAATACGAACATATTCAGGTTGCTTAGTTGCTAATATTGGAATATGCGAATGCATATATTCAAATAATTTATTATCTAATGCCAACCAATATGATAAGTCTTTTTTATTCCAAGTTGGTACTAAGCCAACATCAGCAGAAGATAAATATTGTGGAATCTCATTTGGAGAAATAAGATCATGAAAAAAGATGTTTTTATAATTTTTACGATTAACATAGTCGATAACTGGGTTGCTATTTATGTTAAAAGCACATATGAAAATTAATGCTCTATCAGTTTTATTTTCTATTTCATCAATTACTTGTTCTAAATTTAATGTTTTTGCATATATATTTGCTCCAATAAACACTAAAATTTTAGTGTTATCTTTTAAATTAAAATGTTCTCTTAAAACATTTGTCTCTTTAAGTTTTGTAATTTTATTAGGGATATTTCTTATAACACAAGATTGTCCTTTAAGAGCAAAATATTTTTTCAAAATATTTTCTATAGATGTATTAACAGTGATTAAGTAATCAATACTTTTGCTATTTTCTAATTCTCGTTTAATTAGAATCTTTCTGACAATATATGATTTTAACCAAATCCATTTACTCTGAAAATTAGAAATATTAAGAGGCCAAGCATGAAACAATTCATGAGAATCATATACTAAAACCAAGTTATTTCTGACTTTTTTTAAATATACTGCTAAATTTAACATTGTCTGATCATTTGCATGTACAATATCAAATTTATAATCTTTTAAAATTTGTTCAGAATAGTTTTTAAAACATTTTCGGTCTTTTATGTCAAAAATTTTCGTTTCAAATATTCTTTCAACATTGATTCCATCAATATTTTCTTTTTCTAAACATCCATCTTTTTTACAAGCCAATAGTGTTACATTAAGTCCTAAGTTTACAAGACTTTTTGTAATTCTATATACTCGCCTATCGTTGGTAAATGGATTATCTAGCAATACCAATATTTCTTTATCTTTCATATTATCCATCTTAATACTTCAAAAGCTTCTGCAAATCTACTTCTGGCTTGTACTCCTCTAGTTATAGCATGAGCGTATATAAATTCTTTACTCATATAATCTCTTTCTGCTTGAGATTTATATTCTTGTAAAGCATTAAATTTTGCCTCAATATTATTTTCTTCTAATTTAATAAAACAAGTTGTATCAAAAGACAAATTATTCCAGAGTAATTCATAACCTAATATGCTAGTATCTTTAAATGCTCTTAAACCTTCTTGTGCTATTGTTGTATGGTCTTGATGCACATCATGTAAGGAAGGCATAAGAACTAAATCAGGTTTAATATCTTTTTTTATTCTCACCAAATCTTCTAATATATCTTGCCTAACATAATTTAACTTACGAACTTGATGTCCGAAAATTATTAAATTTTCTTTTTTGATTCCTAATACAGATGTCGCTTTTTTTACCTCCTTTGATAATGTATCTTTTGGAAAACCTGCTGGTAAAGATTCTTCGGCAGTACTAAATGCAATATAAAACACATCGTTACCTTCTGTAATAAAACGATGTATTGTTCCTCCAGCTCCAAGTTCCCCATCATCAGTATGCGGAGATAAAACTAATATTCTATTTTTTTTCGACATTCTTTTTTATTTGTTCAAAAGTAATTAATAAAATTAAGATTTCTGATTCAGACAAACAAAACTTTTATACGACAACCACATTGAATCAAAAGTATAATTTTTTTCAATTCTTGCACGGGCATTACTGCCTATTTGATTAAAATCAATCCTGTTTTCCAAAACAATAATAAATATCTCTTTCCACTCTTCTACTGAATTAGCAAGAAAAGCGTTCTCTCCGTGGTCCACTATTTCATTGTTTATTGTAATGCCACTTGCCACACTTACAATCCCTAGTCCCATATATTGTAGCAATTTAAAACCACCCTTCCCTTTTGAACGCAAATCGTCTTTCAATGGCATAAGCCCCACATCGATACGATACAAATTTTCAACCTCGGTTTCCAAAGACCATTTCACAAATTCTATTTCAAAGTTAACATCCCGTTTATACACATTCCCTCCAATAACCAACAATTTAAAACTGTGTTTTTCTGCAAGTTGGTTTAAAACGGGCAAGAGTGTATCTAACAATGGATAATTATGATCCCCACCAATCCAGCCAAAAGTAATATTTTCAATTGTTGAAGGATATTGTTTGGGTTTATATTTATCGTAATCGACACAGGTTGGGATTACCAGAACATTCTCCAAAGGCAAGGAGGGATTTTCAAGCAATACCTTTTGTTTCAGATAGTCCGAAGCCACAATAAAACGCTTATACAACCGTAGGGTATTGTTGAACTTATTACCATCTTCCAGCATTATTTTCCCATACCCATTGGTTATTATTTTTGGTTGCCCCTTTGCTGCGGATAGATCGTCGTCGAAATCAAGAATTACATTACCATGTATTTTTAAGAGGAATTTATCCATAAACAGATTCCCGTAATCATTTTGAAATAGCAACTCGCGTCTAACAATTACAGTCTCAAATTTACGAGCATAAACGCATTGTTTAAACCGCAATCTAATGGATTTAATAAAAAAGGGGATTTGGTTTCCAACTCTAAACGCTCGGTCAAACTCCGCCTTATCTTCAATCAACGTACAAACTTCACTTCTAAATCCATGTGCGTTTATTATATCTACCCACTTTTTTGCTCGATTTTGATAACCTGCATTCTCTATTGGAAAGTTTTCCAGATATAATATCGAATTTGGGTTAGATGCGATTTTTTTAGCTTTAATTAACAATGTGCTTAAGCGAACAAAAACAAAAAATGCCAAGAACTCAAATATGAATAAGATTTTTTTAATCATTTATTATTAGTATTGCACAAAAATACTACAATTTTAAAACAAAATCACGTTTGAACTTTAAAACCCTCTTGCTAAAGCTTATTTTTTATTGTTAAAAATAATATATATATTGTATTTAGAGTTTTATAAAAAATATTTGTGTGATATTTTAGGAATTTATTTGAGTATTTTTTAAAAAATGTATCATTGGTTATTCGGTAAAGAATCGAAAATAATGTGATGTGGGTGTAATGATAGGAGTTATTTGCTGGTGTTGGTGTTATTGCGTCATATTTTGTAAAAAATCCTAAGTCAAAATCATTTATGTTTGTTTTAATATCTATTATTCCTAAGTCAAAAGCTTTTTTTACTTTTTCGTTTTTGGTTACTCGATATAAATCATAAATGCCTAATAAAGAATAAATATGCCCATTAAGTATTTTGGGGCAATCAAGATATTCTTCAAACCAACAATAATAAGGGTGCACTGTATATTTTAGGCCACCATCTGTAATGTCTAGATTTAAAAAATTAAATGCTTTCCAAGCTAAACTTAAATATTTCTCATTATTAAAATGCTGATAAGCTCTCAGTAAAACTGAAATTATCATTCCTTGAGAAATTCCTGAGTAGAAAGGCTTAATATCAGGGTAATTATAATACCAAATTGCAAGATTGTTATTGAGTATGGTGCAATTTTTTTCAAGCCAATAAACTTGACTAATAAATTTATTTGTGTTAAGTTCAAGCTCACTTTTAGAATTGCATATCTTTTCAAAACAGACTAGTGCATATTCTGCGATGCCACAAGGATTGTAATATATAATACCATTATCCTTAAAAATGAAAACATTGTTTGTGTCAAAACCAAATTTGTCTTTTCTAAAAAGGCCTTTGCTATAGTCTCCATAAGGTGATAAAAGTTTAGTTGTCTGGAAATCAATCTCATATGCATATTGTTCCATTCCAAATTCATTAGAATATCTGGGTCTGATGTTATGTTTTATGAAGTTTCTAATCATCTACTTTTTATGTAATAATAGAAATCTTTAATATTATAGGCTTTAGATAGAACAATTGCAAATAGTAGAGCCATAAAATAATAAAATCGGATAACAGATTTATTCGTATAAGTCACATAATATAATGTTTTATATAAATATACTCTAAAGTCTCTTGCAGGAAATTTTGGATCAATTCTTTTAATCCAAGGAATTATTTTAAAATCTGTTTTTATTTTTTTGTAATCTAATGTTGAAGATGCTCCAGTACCAGTAACTCTATACACACTCATAATTTCGTTTATAAAACCAATTGGACCATTTGCCATGCATAAAAAATACATTGCTCTATCACCTGAATAAACTCCAGTTATAAAATTTTGCATTATTTCACTTTTAAAAACTATAGAATTGGTGTGGAATTTTCTAGAACTTAATATGTGTTGATATTTTAATTTTACAGGTAAATTTCTTTCAGTGGTTGATTCTATTTTTTTTAAAACATTTATAATCTTAGATGGATGAACTACTGCCGACATCTTCGGATTCGCCTCCAAAAAGTCCACCTGTTTTTGCAATTTATAGGGGTCTGTCCAGTAATCGTCGCCTTCGCAGAGGGCTATGTATTTGCCACGGGCACGCGGAAATAACCAATCAATTAATCCATATTTACCTTTAGACCATTGATTTTCTATTTGTAAAAAAGTTTTTATTCGAGTGTCTTTTCTTGCGAAATCTTTAATTATTTCTTGAGTATGATCTATTGATGCATCATCAAATATTAATATTTCAATTGGGAAGGTTGTTTTTTGCATTAGAAATCCATCTAAGCATTCACGAATATAAGATGCATGATTGTAAGTAATACAGCAAATAGAGACTATAGGTGTTTTCATACTATTACACAAAATACATTACTGTTTCACAAACCCCTTGCGTATAATGCCTCAAATAAATTTTATAGTTTTTATTATAACTTAGTAACAGTTTAGGTATTCTTATAAAATCTGTTTGATTATGATATACACATATAGCTAATAGAGGTTTATATTTACAAATAAATTGTTTTGCTCCGATTAGTGCTTCATACTCAGCTCCTTCAATATCAAGTTTTATAAAATCAATTTTTGAATTAATTACGTCATCAATTGAAGTTGTCTCTATCTTAATATTGCCCTGTGAGGTTAGTTTACTTGCACTTCCTAGCGTACTATTAAATAGTAAATAATCCGTTTTACTCCATAATCCTTTCTGAAAATAATGAATATTAGACAAATTATCGAGTTTTTCTTGTGAGGCCAACAAAGCTGCTTTATTCGGTTCAAAATAATAAATGTTTTTATAATTAGGATATAGTTTTGCAAAACTTATTGATGTTTCACCATCAAATCCACCTCCGTCAATAAATGATGGTTCATTATTTAATTGAGTAAAAGGTTCAAAATATTGTTTGTCTATTCTATATTGAAAATACTCAAGATTTTTTATATCTCTATTTAATCTAAAATTTACGATTTTTTTTAAAGTCTCTTTAGACTCAATATCAGCAAGAGATTTATATAAAATTAAGTATTCATCTGCATTTTTTAAAATACTGGAAGTGTCATTTAAAAAATTGATTTCAATAAGGTCATCTGGAAATGCAAGTTGTAAGGCAAAATAATCTATGTGTGAAATAAGATTCAATTTCTTGATATTTTGTTCGGCAATTATAACTCTACCTTCTACTATACAATTTATCACAAAAATATTAGTTGGTAATTCAATGGATTTAAATACTTTAAAGTTTTTAAACTTTGTATTAGTTTCAAAATCATTAATAAACCCACCTACTGTATATCCTAACTGTAAAAGCCATTTTGCCGTAACAGCCCCATATAAGTTTGTGCCAAGTATATATACTTCTGTTTTATATTCTAGATTTTTTAAAAATAAAATTGCTCTATTTTTAACTTTTTGCCTTTCATCAATTATTTTCATTTTTATTCCCTCCAATCAATTAAAGTATTAATAGCGTCAATATCAAAAACTGGTATATTTAAATGTTTTTTAACCTCATATCTTTCAGCATAAGCATTGTCAATAAAAATCGGATTATTTACTAAATCAATAGCTTTATATTTTTGATCATCAGGTTTAAGCAATATAATATTATCAAATAAACTTGAATTGATTTTCAACTTGATCAATGTTTTATTTATATCATGAATGTGTTTAGTAATTAAATATATTTTTTTGTTGCTATTTATAGCGTGATAAATAAATTGCATTACAAATGGATTAACTTTGTTGTTTTTTGTTATTGTATCATCAAAATCAATATAGATAGAGTCATATTTAAGTGAACTTTTGTATCTATTAAACAATGCTCTATCTACTTCTAAATAATAATCATTTTGAATTATATTTACATCATAATTTAAAAGATCATAAACAGTAAGTAAAGGAAAATTAACACCTAATCCTCTATATAAATTCATTGTACCAGCAGTTCGTACAGATATTTCTAATAATTTATATTTGCCCACAATGTTTTTTTTTAATTGAAAGAACCATAACCCTCTCATGCTCACCTTGTCAGATATTGTTTTAGCTATTTGTTTTATTTCATTGTCAACAGGTACAACAGAAGAGTTTACACTTATACCACCAAAAACTCTATTTCTTTTTCTTGGCCCGATAAATTTTAATTCATTATTTTTATCAGTAAAACAATCCACAGTAAGTTCTTCTCCAGGCAAATACTCTGTAATTACATAATCTTTTAATCGTGCATGATCTAATGTTTTTAAATCTTTTTGATTGTTAATTACAAAAGCTCCTTTTCCTCCTTGCCCTTTATCTGGTTTACAAAAACAAGGAAAATTTACAATAGAATTAAGATTATTATAAACAACGGGGCAAAAACGTTCTTTTTTAAGTAAATTGTAAGTTAATTTCTTGCTTCTAGAAATTTGTGCTTGTTTTAAACCAGGAACAGCAATTTTAGCATAAAGATTTTGAGAATTTTCAGCTAAATATAAAGATATATCATCGTGTGTAGGAATTACAATGTCAATGTTATTGTCAACAAGGATTTGATTAAACTTTTTGATAAAATTAAGGTCTGTGATAAATGGGATATCTCCAAAATAATTTTTAAAAATAAATTGACCATGATCATCTCTTGAAGATGCTCCATAAAGTTCTATGTTTACAACATCTTTTAGTGCTGTATGAATTTCAACTGCATTCTCTGCTCCGCACGGAAAAACGAGGACTCTAATATTTTTATTCATTATAAAAGCTAATAATTATTTTAAGAATTTTCAATATATCATCATTGTTATATCTTTGATCTATAGGCATTGCAAGCATGTTGCTGTATAAATTATTTTCATAATTATCATCCTTAATCCACCCCTTTACATTAGGCCAATAAGTGGCTACGAAAATTTTATTATTTATTAATTGTTTTTTTAATTCCTCTCCTGATTTTATTAAGTAGGGATACACCATCGGCACTGATTCCGAAGAAAAATCTAAGCTTAAAAGATTGGTTTTTGAAAGAGCAGAATGAAGGACATCAAAATTTTGAATTCTTTTTTGGGCAATATTTTCATAATCGATAGAAGCCATCAGCTTTTGTGTGAGCTTCGACATTTTTTTAACAGGCTGATTTATCAATGAGTCATCATTCTTTTTAAAAGCGGTATAAAATTCTTCTGCGCCCTTGTCAACTCGGCCCAATAAATGTTCAAATCGCTGATATGAAACATCTATTTCTAATTTTTGATTTAAACTTTTATTTGTATAAAGATATGCTCCATCGGGTACTCCAAAAAATTTGCGTACTGAATAAAAAGTATCAACACCCGATAAGGGCTTCGCATAGAATGCTTGTGAATTATCTACGATTAAACTCTTACATTTCTGCGAAACCTCTTCCACTTGTTTATCACAAACTCCGAAATAGTTTGTATAAACAAAAACATCCATTTGATTTACTTTTGAAAAATCGAAAACAGGAACAAAGTTTTTATCAATATTATAAAACTCAAAATCTAAGTCCAGCTTTTTGACAGGTTCGAGCATTACATCACAGGTATAATAAGGCAAATACACTTTTTTGTGTTTTTTCGCTCGCAATATAT
>Ga0265295_1007852_pt1 | contig 12056 bp, 17 predicted proteins | sample Munlansysbiofilm_FD_192503 | JGI IMG/M metagenome (GOLD analysis project Ga0265295, IMG submission 192503) | Leachate microbial communities from a municipal landfill in Southern Ontario, Canada - Methane capture system biofilm | ecosystem: Engineered > Solid waste > Landfill > Unclassified ... | reverse complement strand
GGGACAAATGTCCCTACAACCCCCTAAAGCTACCCGTATCCGACAGATACGGGAGAAGAGTCGACAGCTTAAATTAAAGGTTGTTCGCTTTTTTGTAGTCTAAAATGATGGCATGTGCTTCATCTTTGAGTAAAAGTTTCTCTTTTTTAAGCACTTCCACTTCCATATCTGTTAAAAGCAACTCCCCTTTTTCTGCTTTAACGATCTTGTCGTCAAGCTCGTTGTGGCGGTGGAAAATTTTTAAAAAGTGAGCGTTTGCCGCTTCGTTCTCTTTCATGTGCGTGATAATATCGCGGTATTCGTGTAACATTTTTGTATCCTTTTTATTTTTTCGCAATTGTAGCACATCTCCTCTCTTCTTGTTCTTAGATGTGCATTTTTTTAGTACTTTTTCATTTCATTATAACGATTTGAAACTAGGTTTTTAAAAACCCCCCTGCTCCGTAAGGTTTTTTCGAATAATATCTCTTGGCATGTGCCACCAAAAGCGCATGAAACTCTTGGTATGCTTCGACTCTTTTGTGCGTATCTGCGATCTTTTTCTCAAACACCTCTTCTACCAAAGCTTTGATCTCTGCGTATTTCGCCGTTTCGCCGACAAAGCCCAGATGAGAAAGTATCCGCTTCGTGTAAGCATCCACTTTAAACTCCGACATGCCATACCCAAAAAGCAATATAGAATCCGCCGTTTCCTCCCCGATACCCCTACATGCCAAGAGCTCTTCGCGCGTCGGGATTCTTCCCTCTAGCCCCTCAAAAAACGCAATAAAATGCAAAATATAATCAGCTTTTTGGTTGAAGTACCCCGAGGGGCGGATCGCATTTTTAAGCGTTTCAAGAGGAAGGTTTTGTATGGCATGCGGGGTGAGTGCGCTTAGATTTTGCAGGTTGTCAAGCGATTTTTCCACCGAGGCAAAAGTGGTGTTTTGGGTAAGGATAGAGCCGAGTGCGACTTCGAAAATCTCCTCTTGTGAAAGCGTATGGAGATACTCGTGCAGATGGTACCCGCCGCGGCTACGAAGCGGCCACCACCCCTGCGCGCCGTAATGCGCTAAAAGCTTCTTGTAAAGTTCAAAAAGCTCCATCGCCCTACTTTGAAGCGATCTTCATCGCCAGTTTGCGCGCAAAAGGAAACACGAGCAAAATCGTAGGAAAAGCTATAGCCCATGCCACGACCCACGCATGCAGCCAAATCCCCACAAACCCGTCGACGATCCCGAGGTTAATAAACGAAATCGCCCCCGACATAATAAAACTCATAAGACCTGAGAGCAAAAACGCCTGTACTTGGTGGAGGTATTTGATCGAAACCATGCTAATTCCTTAATTTTTTCGCAATCTTACTTGATTGTTTTTAATCTTACTTTAACGCCATACAATACAAAAACTCTTTATTTACCTTCAATACACCTCTTTCCTATGTCCTACCCGTACAATCAAAATAATCAACGCTTCGTCTTTCACCTGAAAAACCACTCTATATTCATGAACACGCAGCCGAAAATTGCCTTTGTATTCCCCTTTGAGAGGCTTGATGTTGTTTTTAAGCACATCGGGATTCGTGGCAAGTAGTAGCAATTTTTCTTTGATGAGTTTTTGTGCGGGAGTATCGAGCTTTGCGAACTCTTTTTTTGCGCTTGTTAAAAAATGGAGTTCGTACATAACTCTACAAGCCTAACTCTTTAAAGACTTCGCTTGCAGGTATTGTTTTTTCTTTGCCCGATTCTAAATCTTTGAGCCTTTTGTCGGCTAATTTCGTATCTAAATGGTCAAAATACATACTCAAAGCTTTCTCAACGATATGTGATTTTTTCTCGTTTAACTCTTCGGCGACGCTGTTGAGTTCGTCTATAACAAAATCCGAAACGGTAAACGTACTTCTTATCTTATGCATGCCAACCCCTTATTCATATAATCGTATGAATAATTATACATAAACTTCTCTAAAAACTATCTCGTCCTCGTTGCATCCACCAAAAAGTCCATCCCTACGCGCCCTATGTTTTCGAGTTTTATATGAAGTTTTTCATCCGCACACCCGTCCTCCACGTAAAGATGTTTTATCTCTAAAATCAGCGGTTCGTACTCGTTGTTCATGTTCACGCTTTGTACGTAGGTGCAAAAAAGTGCGCACTTGGCATGTGCTACCATCGGCGGGTAGCCTTCAAGCACGTATTTCATCTCTATGCCGAATTTTTCAGGTTCTCCCACCTCTTTTGGAAGCTCCTCGGCGCTGTTTTGCAAGTCTGCCAAAAGCTCTTTGTGCGCTAGGTTTATGGTGCATTTTTTATGCTTTAAAATATTGGCAAAGGTATCCTTTGGCTCGCCATCCTCTTTTTTGGCGATCGAGACGATGACGCACGGCGGCTCGGAGCTTATGGGTGCGAAATAGCTAAAAGGGGCGAGGTTCACCACGCCGTTATCTTCGGTACTTATCCACGCAATGGGGCGCGGGAAGATCGTATTGCTCATAAGAGAGTATTTTTTTACGGCTTTGAGGGATGAAAAATCTATAAGCATCGGCTATCCTTGTGCTTTATTTTGAAACTTTTTTAAAAAATCTCCTATCTCCACGGGAAAAGGAAATACGACGGTGTTGGTTTTGTCGCTTGAGATGTCGCTCATGGTTTGAAGGTAGCGAAGCTGGATACCTAGAGAGTTTTGGCTGAGAACCTCCGCCGCTTTGAGAATGTTTTCACTCGCTTCGAGTTCCCCTTTTGCGTTAATAACTTTCGCGCGGCGCTCCCTCTCCGCTTCGGCTTGTTTGGCGATGGCGCGCACCATGCTCTCATCGAGGTCGATGTGTTTGATCTCGACATTGGAGATTTTGATCCCCCACGCGTCGGTCTGTTTGTCGAGAATCTCTTGAATATCGGCATTGAGCCGTTCGCGCTCGGCAAGCATCTCGTCAAGCTCATGCCCGCCTAAAACCGAACGCAGCGTGGTTTGCGCAAGCTGGCTTGTGGCATCGTAAAAATCTTCCACCTGAATAATCGCTTTTTCGGGATCAATCACCCGAAAATAGACCACCGCATTGACATGCACCGAGACGTTGTCGTGAGAGATCACGTCCTGAGTCGGCACATCAAGCACGATGGTGCGCAGATCGACCTTGACCATCTGCTGGATTGCAGGGATCAAGATAATAAGCCCCGGTCCTTTGATGCCGCTAAAACGCCCAAGCGTAAACACAACGCCCCGCTCGTATTCGCGCAAAATGCGGATCGACATTGCCAAAATCGCCCCGATAAACACCACCGCATAAACAACTATGCTTGAAATATCGACATACATAACTTACTCCTTTTTCGGTTTTAAGATCAATACAAGCCCCTCTAAAGAGACCACCTCCGCTTTCTCGCCTATATCGAGTTTTTCTTGGCATGTGGCATGCCACATCTCGCCGTGGCAACGCACACGGTACCCATCGGCGAGCAAAGCCACCACCTCCGCTTGCGCACCTACCATCTGCTCCGCGCCGCTTACCACGGATGCGGCACGAGAACGAAGGAAAAGGCGCAACACGAAAACAAAAAAACCTAAACTTACAAGCGAAAACGCGATAATCAGCGGCAGCGAAATCCCCGCTCCCAGCGTCTGTGCATCAAAAAGCAGCACCGACCCCAGCGCAAAGGCAATCACCCCGCCGATACCAAGCACCCCGAACCCCGCAACAAACATCTCCAAAACCATAAAAGCGATCCCCAAAAATATGAGCAAAAGCCCCGCATAGCTAAAAGGGAGCATATTGAGCGCATACATCGCCACAACTCCGCTGATGGCACCCAAAACCCCGGGAAAAATACCGCCGGGGTTCATCAGTTCAAAAAAGATACCGTATATAGCTACCAAGATAAAAAGGTAGGCTATGTTTGGGTTGGTAATCACCGATAAAAACTTTGTTTTCCAGTCCGCCTCGTAGGTAATGCGCTCTGCATTTTCGGTATGGAGCACCACCTCTTTGGAGAGCACTTTGAGCTTTTTACCGTGAAGCTTTTGCAAAAGATCGCTTACATCCTCGGCGACGACGTCGATCACCCCCGCTTTGAGCGCTTCTTGGGCAGAGAGGCTTTTTGCCTGCGTGACCGCTTCCTCTGCCCATGTCGCATTACGATCGTGCAGCTGCGCCAAAGAGCGTATATACGCCGTTGCATCGCTGAGAGCTTTTCTCTCTAAGGTATCTGAAGCGGTTGTATTGGTTTCGTTTTGTGGCATCATGGAAACAGGAGTTGCCGCGCCGAGGTTGGTTCCCTGCGTCATCGCCGCTACATGGGACGCATACAGCAGATAAGTTCCAGCACTTGCGGCGTGTGCACCTTTAGGGTAAACGTAGGCAACGACAGGGATAGAACTGTTGGTAATCACCTGTATCATCTCCCGCATCGAACTTGAAAGCCCGCCGGGGGTATCGAGCTTCATGAGTAAGAGGTCGGCTTGAAGCGCTAAAGCCTTGGCATGTGCGCTTTGAAGATGGTACGCACTCGCAGGGGAGATCGCTCCTCGTATCTCCACCTCAAGCACCTTTGGCTGCGATGCGAAAAGAGAAATACATGCCAAGAGAACAAAGAATGCCAAACGGATCATCACCCTCCCCTTTTTTACTAGATGAAAGATAAATATTTTTTATGATACTCCCATCGTATACGATTGTCAAGAAGAAACGCCTCAATCATCGAAAACATTCGCGCCACTCGTTACATTTTTGTTCATTGTAAAACCGCGACGGGGTCGGCAAAAAACGAAACTTGATGCCGTGCTCGTCGCAGTAGTTTTTGATCTTGCATATCTCTATGCGGATATTTTCCACCTTTTTATCGAACGATTTGCGGGTGAAATAAACCTCGCGCGTCGTGCCGCATGCCAAAACATCGAGAATATTTTGGGTGCTCCACTCCTGTACGTCGCCTAGCTTGTCGTCACCGTAGTTACAAATATCCGTTTCGCGCATCCGTACCGAAACGATCAGATCGCTCAACTCTATGGAGTGTCTCTGTAAAAAAGCTTTTTGCGCCTCGATGTCCCCTTTGAGGTTCGTCTCGTTAAACATCTCAGGCAGCAACGTCCAAAAAAAGTTCTTTGCCCTGCCGTAGAAAAACGTCGCTTTATTGCAGGGTACGTCAGGGTTGAAAGTGCCTATAACGAGAATCTTTTTGCCTTGCAATGGATAGGATGCAAGCAGTTTGTGACGTACGATCATATGCTAAGACCTTCAAAGCTCATTGTATACCCAAATCTGCTCTTCGCTTTTTCGTAAGCCCCGCAACCACCAAGGCGTAGGAATGATCGATCAGCTCTTTGACCAAAGCATTATCAGCATCGCCGCCGATCGTTACGGTGTTCCAATGTTTTTTGTTCATGTGGTACCCCGCTTCTATCGAAGCGTAGATAGAGCGAAGTTCAAGAGCGTAGATCGGGTCGCATTTGAGGTTCACCGCTAATGGCAGTTCATCGATGCACAAAGCGAACATCTTTTGCGCCACGCGGTAAACACGCACCCTCTCATCAAACGGATAATCGAACGTCGCGCCTTTTTTTGAGAGCAAATAGGCGTCTAATTCCATAAAATTCATACATCACTCCTACCGTGCAAACATAGATACGGATGATACCCTCATCTTATTTATGCTATACTTTCGCCAAACATTTAAAGGAGAGACCATGAAATATCAGACAACGTCCATTTTTATACCCGTAGCGAAGTTCTCATTCGCAAGCCTCTCTCTCCTTCTGCTGCACCTGCTGTAATTTCCCTTTTTTTACCTCTATTTTTTCATTTTTAGTTGTGCCTTTTAGGGCGTTCTACGCTTCTTGTTTGGCATGTATCGTTTTTATTGTTTGGTTAGGAGCATTCTATGCACACAAAATACAAACCGTATCCAACGGTCAAATTGGATAAACGAACGTGGGCGGATCGTGCCCTCACAGTCGCCCCGATGTGGGCAAGCAGCGATTTGCGCGACGGCAATCAGGCTTTGGCATCTCCGATGTCGATCGAGGAAAAAATCGATTATTTTCAGGCATTGATCGAGTTTGGCATCAAAGAGATCGAAGTGGCGTACCCCAGCGCCTCGCAAACGGAGTTTGATTTTTGCCGCCGCTTAATCGAGGAGGATTTGATCCCAGAAGATGTCACGATCGGCGTGCTTGTTCCCTCAATAGAGCGCCATATCGTACGCAGTTTCGAGGCGTTGCGCGGTGCCCCCAAAATCATCATGCATCTTTACAACCCCACGGCTTCAAACCAACGCGACGTCGTGTTTCGCCGCACCAAAGAGCAGATCGTCGCATTGGCTTTGCAGGGTGTGGTACGGGTCAAGCGCGAGGCGCAAAAGTTTGCGGGCGAAGTGGTTTTCGAGTACTCGCCTGAGAGCTTTTCGCAAACCGAATTGGAGTTTGCACTTGAGATCTCCAATGCCGTGATCGAGGCGTGGGCGCCTACCAAAGAGAAGCCGATGATTTTGAATCTTCCAAACACCTTGGAGGCATGTTCGCCCAACATCTACGCCGACCGCATCGAATGGATGTGCGCACACCTTAAAAACCGTGAAAGCATCATCGTAAGCGTGCATCCGCACAACGACCGAGGGTGTGCCGTAGCAAGTGCCGAATTTGCCGTACTCGCAGGTGCGCAAAGAGTCGAGGGAACGATCCTTGGCAACGGCGAGCGCGCGGGCAATGTCGATTTGATAACCTTGGCGTTTAATTACTTTTCGCAAGGAATAGACCCGCGCGTACGCATCGAAAAGGTCGATACGATTCTCAAACGCATTACCGCCATCACGGGCGCCACGATCGGCGAACGCCACCCCTACGTGGGTTCTATGATCTATACGGCATTTTCAGGCACCCACCAAGACGCCATCAAAAAAGGGATCGAACACCGCCAAAATCACGGCATGCACGTATGGGAAGTGCCCTACTTGGCGATCGACCCGCACGATATCGGCAGAGATTACAAAGATGCCGTTCGGCTTAATTCGCAGTCGGGCAAAGGGGGCGTGGCGTACGTACTTAAAACCTTTTACGGTATCGACGTAGATGCCGAGATGTTGCTGCTTTTGGCACAAGAAGTAAAGCGCGTTAGCGAAGCAAAAGGGGGAGAGATAGGAAGCGACGAGATGTTTAAGGTGTATGAAGCATTAAGAGGCGCTCAAACCGACTAGCTCAGACGGCGGCATAGTGCATCTATCTCGCTGCCGATTTTTACCGCCTCCGATGCTTCTATACCGAGTGCTCGGGCTCTTTTTTCATAATTGCCAAGAGAAGCGACGACACTCTCAATAATACGCCTTGCGCTCTTTTCATCGATGAGATTTTTTTTTGCAACAAAGAGAAAATCCTCAATCGTAAAATCGCTGCTTTTGCCGTTGATCGTGGTGAGGTGCTCTTTGAGAAGCCCCTTGGAATAAGTGACGTCGTACGCGGGCGCAAGGTGCCAAACGCCCTCTTTGTCCATGATAAACTCAAAGTTCTTGGCATGATCGTCGACATTGCATGCCAAAGCGTTAAACACCATGCGCAGATACATTTGCTCTACGTCGGCTTGGCTTTTGCACAAAAAGTTTGTAAGCTTTAAAAGCTCTTCATAGGACATACTTTGAGGGATGCGGATATCTTTGTGCAACAGACCCGCCGCACTGCATACATGGTGTTTTTCGTCGTTTTCATCCCTGTCGTAGCGCTTGAATATCAGATGATGTTCCCCATCCTCTTCGATGAGTCGCATATCGGGGATCGTAATGCCGCACTCCCGTGCCAGCAACATGTGAAGATATTCAAGCTTCGTTAAACCGATGCTTTTGCTCCTCCCCGCGAGGTCTGGGTAAGACTCATCAAACTTCACTATCGAGCGCACAAAACCGTGTTCAAGCTCAGAACCGTTGGCATGTATGACCCCGCTTTCTCGGTTATAGGCGATGAGCATCTTGGGTCTTGCTCCGCCTACGGGGGAAGCGTTGTTGATGATATTCATAAAATCTTTGATCTTCATGCTTTGGGTATCGTTTTGAAGCACGTTACGCATCTCTTGACACAGCTCTTTCGCACGTAAAGCTCTATGAAGATCCGCACCCTCTTGATGCTCTTTGGGTCTGTACTCTATGGCGCCCATCCCTCGATCGGCTATGAATGTCAATTTTTGCAAAAGCGTTACGCTGCCCGCGCTAAAACCCTTGTTTTCAAAGTAGCGGTCGATAAAAGGCATCCCGTGTTTATCGGGCAGCGATTGAAAAAATACACCGTACATGCCATGATAAAGATCGGCTGCATCGGGATTGGTATAGGCGCCGCCGATTTTTTGGGTATGAAGTTTCAGGGGCGATATCTCAAGCCCGAGAGTTTTAAACGCAGGGTCGTATTCGAAATAAACCCTTCCCGCGTGCATCAGCATCGTGCCGATTTTATATCCGTAGATGTACGCTTCGACCTCTAACGACCTGCTCATACTATTTCCTTATCCGTTTGGGCAAAGATTCTTTTTGTGAAGCGGCGCGGATATCATCAAGAGTTTGAATCTCCTCATAGGCGATAAGCCCCTCTAGATTCGAGGTCATATCGAGCGCATAAAGTATCTGTACCAATGCTACAAGACTGATCTTTTTATGGTACAAAAACTTTTGATACGTAGCGATCGATAAAGATGCCCGCGCGCACAGATCGCTCTGACGCAGCTTTTTTCTCTTGCGTGTTTTCTCGATCATCTCGATAAGCTCTTCAATAAATTCATAAGGGGTTTTAAACTCTACCATAAACATCCTATAGTATGTGCTATTTCAGTAAATAAAACATTGTACATATTATAGTATGTTTTATATTTTTTGTGAAGGCTTGGCATGTAGATGAGGTTATAGTCAATGACTAGCGGCTCTTTTGTAAACTACATGCCATAATCGCGCTCGACTTTTGAGATACGTGTTCTAAAAGAGGCGTACCACTTCTCGTGACCCAATTTTTGAGCTTCAAGATGTTCTATGTTGGCTTTCCAGTTTTTAATTGACTCCAAGTCTGACCAATACGATACGGTGATGCCCACCTCTTCCCGCACCGATTCGACGCCTAAAAAGCCCGATTGCTTTGAAGCTAACTCGACCATCTTTTGCGCCATTGCGCCGTATCCGTTATCGCCCTCGGTGCGCAGTGAAGTGAAAATCACCGCGTAGTAAGAGGCTTGGGTGTTTGGGCTATGGATGACATCTTTTATCCTTTTTTATATAGGCTGAAGGCTCACAGCCGCATACCGCAAACATAGGGTTTTACTCTATTTTCAGTATCGAATTCTGGAATACTAGTGCCCCAAAAAGCAACGTAGCAATCCTTCATCATTCCCATTTCGGGATCACGCCAAGTCGAAACAACGATACCAATTTTGTCTCGTTCCCAAGCTTCAGTTTGTGAGTGTATTTATGAGTCTGCGTTCCCAACGTCCTCGTTGGGAACGAGAGAAAAATAACTGTTATAAAACTGTTTTGCCGTTCTTGCGCTTTTGCTTGCCCTGCTTTGTGCAAAGCGAAGAGCCTCTACATGTAAAAGTTCTCTATCGCCTTTGTACTCTTTGAAGTAGCTCTCAACTACTGCTAAATACTCCGCTTGAGAGCCGTGATAAAAAGAGAGCCATAGTCCAAATCTGTCACTTAGCGAAATCTTTTCTTCTACGCTATCGCCGTAATGTATTTCACCGTTATTGCCTATTTTCGTGCCCTCATTGTCGCTATGATACTCTGTAATGAGATGTCTTCTGTTTGATGTTGCATATATTTTTACATTCTCAGGCGGAGACTCTATAGAGCCTTCTAAAATTCTTTTTAAACCCTTATACCCTTTTTCACCCTCTTCAAAAGACAAATCGTCGCAAAAGATTATAAACTTATACGGCAGATGACGAATCATGTCGGATATCTCTATCAAATCATCCAAATCCTCTCTATCTATCTCGATAAGACGTAATCCTTTGGAAGCATATCTGTTTATGAGTGCTTTGATAAGTGAAGATTTTCCGGTTCCTCTTGCTCCCCATAAAAGTACATTATTTGAGGGCAAATTGCCTAAAAAACGTTCCGTATTTTTAATAAGTTCCTCTTTTTGCTTCTCTATTCCTACTAAGTCGTCAAATGTAATATTTTCTATGTATTTTACGGGCTTTAAAAACTCTTTTTTTGCCCGCCAAATAGCTGCATTATAATCTTTAAAATCAATTCTATTATTCACTTTTTATATCCTCAAATTTCGCTTTCATTTTTTTCCTATTGATTTATCATCAAACACTTTTATTCACCAGACATTATAAACAATCCAACTTCACATTCACTAAAATACATAAAAATTAAAAACGTTACATGCCATGATTATAAATCTTCCAAAACCCCATGCCACACCCTCGCAAACGCCGCCACTGCTTCCTCTATCTCCTCCAGTTCAAATCCGCCAAAGCCCATGCGTATCGCGTCCCATTCACCGCCTGAGTAGTCGCGGGCGAAGTAAAGTTTTATCCCCGCTTCTTCGGCTTTGGTTCTCAACACATCATAATCGACATGGCATGTGGGGCGGATGTTTATCGCTAAACCTCCGCCTTCGCTGACTATCTCGATAATGTCGCCTAGATGGGTGATGAGGGCTTGCTTCATGAGGTCGTGTTTTTTGCGGTTTGTGTTGCGCACGCGGCGGAGGTGTCGCTCCCAGTGTCCTTCTCGCATGAAGAGTTCGAGTGTTTTTTGGCTCATGAGTCCGACGCGTGCGAAGGTGCCGTGGAAGGCTTTGTAGCGTTCAAATAGCGCGTGCGGTAAGACGACGTAGCCGATGCGAAGCGCAGGTGAGAGCGCCTTGGCAAAGGTGCCTATGTAGATGACGCGCCCTGCATCGTCGAGTCCTTGGAGCGAGGGGATGGGCGTGAGCGGTAGGTGAGTTCGCTGTCGTAGTCATCTTCAATGATGTAGGCGTCGTTTTCTTGTGCCCATTTGAGCAGTTTCAAGCGATGCGCGATAGGCATGGCGGCGCCCGTGGGGTACTGGTGCGAAGGGGTGATGTAGACGATGCACGCTTGTGAAGCGGATAGCTCATCGATAATGAGTCCGTTGGCATCCACGCCGATGGGTGTAATTTCAAACCCGTGGTGCGCGAAGACCTTGCGGGCGATGTGATAGCCTGGATGTTCGATGGCAAAGTGCCCATGTGTGGGGCGCAGGATGTCGGCGATCATCCCCATCGCATCGATAAACGCTCCTGTCACCACGACATCGCGCGCCTCGCACCGTACACCGCGCAGTTCGCGCAGATAACGTGCGATTTCACGGCGTAATCCCTCTTCACCTTGTGGGTCTGGGTATGCACCCATATCGAGGCTCTCATCGACCGCGCGGTTAAAAAGGCGTTTGTAGAGTTTCATGGGGAAAAGTTCATGTGAAAGGCGCACGGGGTAGAAGTTGTAGCGGTAGGTTGCTTGATTTTGCGGCTTTTGCATCGTAGCATGTAGCTGTTTAAAGGGTTTGTAATCGACATCGGCGACGTAGTAGCCGCTTTTTGGACGGCTCTCGATGTATCCTTCGGCATAAAGCTGTGCGTAGGCGGATTCGACGGTGTTTTTGCTGATGGCGTACTCTTGGGCGATTTTACGGATAGAGGAGAGTTTGTCGCCTGTTTGCATCTCATGGGTAATCGCGTTTTTGAGTGCTTCATAGAGTTGGATGTGCAGAGGAGTTTTCACATTGGCGTCTAAAAGTATCATAACTGACCTCATAAAGAGTAGATTTTTTGTCACTTGTAAAAAGTACAGATAAGCGATACAGTACCGTAAAAAAATAAAAGGTAACAGATGAGACGTTCAGAATTTCAAGTAACCGATGCCGAGGCAATCGAAACGTTTTTAGCCGAATGTGACTATGGTGTGCTCTCGATTATAAGCGGTGGCGAACCATACGGCGTGGCGGTGAACTTTGCTTATGTCGATGGCATCTTCTATTTTCACGGCGCCTTAGAGGGGCGAAAAGCGGGGGCTATAGGCACACATGCCATGAGTTCATTCACGGCGGTGAAACCTTATGCGTATATCCCCTCGTATTTGAGTG
>Ga0265295_1007851_pt1 | contig 12058 bp, 12 predicted proteins | sample Munlansysbiofilm_FD_192503 | JGI IMG/M metagenome (GOLD analysis project Ga0265295, IMG submission 192503) | Leachate microbial communities from a municipal landfill in Southern Ontario, Canada - Methane capture system biofilm | ecosystem: Engineered > Solid waste > Landfill > Unclassified ... | reverse complement strand
GGTCCGCATTGGCGCGGCGGTCCATGGAGGAGCGCCGTTCAATGCCGTTGCGCACCGCCCAGTCGTCCTCGGGCCGGACCCCGGCCGCGTCCCTTTGGCCACGCCCAACGATTCCGGTCAGCGCTTCCGGTTCCAACTCATCGTCAAAGACAAAATCGTCTGCTTCCATGTTTCCTCCCCGGCACATCCGTCACCAGCCGCGAAACCCACACCCCTCAATACAATTTTTTGAATTTATCTGATTTTTATCTTTTTTCAACACGTTATATTAAAATCCCGTTCTTTTTCGCTCGCTCTCCAGTTTCAGCCGCAGCAACTCCATGACCCGATCCGTCTGGCCCAGGCGGCTCGCTTCGAGAATCTGTTGCTGCAGACCGGCTCCGGTGTGTTTCTGCAGCGTCGACCGCAACCAGGTGGCCAGTTCCTCACCCAGCTGTCCCACCTGATCGTCCTCCGCCGCGGACTCATAGGAGGGTGGCCGGGTGAGGAGGCGGACCACATAGGCCCGCTCCTCCTCGGCGAGCGGCAGGGTCAGCAGCCGCTCCGGCTGGCAGGGGCCGGAAGCGGCCAGTTCCTCGAGCAGGGTGACGATCCGGACCGTGGCCGGAGCCAGGCGCATGCGGCCCAGCCCGGCCGCCTGCAACATGCCCAGGTGTTCCGGGTAGAGGATGAGGAAGTCGACCAGCTGCTGCTCCTGCCGGGGCAGTGCAGCCAACCGGGGCAGCGGGCCGTCGGCCCGCTCCTCGACCGGGGGCGGCGGTTGCCGCCCGGGTCGCCCCCCCTGAAAATACCCCGGCGACAGACCCAGCTTTTCGCTGAAATGGGCGATCATGAGGGCACGCTGGTCCGCGTCGGCGGCCGCCTCGACCAGGGGTTTCAGTTCGCTGACGATGCGGCTCTTGCCGGCAAGGGTCAGGCCGTGCTCGCGCACCAGGGCGTCGAACACAAACTCGGCCAGCGGCCGCGCCGACTCGACCAGCGCGGCCACCGCCGCCGGCCCCTCGGCGCGGACAAAGCTGTCCGGATCATGGCCGGCAGGCAGGACGGCCACCCGGCCGGTCACCTGCTCGGCCAGCAGGAACGGCACGCTGCGCAGGGCCGCCTTGAGGCCGGCGGCATCGGCGTCGAACAGCAGCACCACCTCGTCCGCGTAGCCGCGCAGGCTGTGAATATGCGTGCGGGTCAGGGCCGTGCCGAGCGGCGCGACCACGTTGTCGATGCCGTGCACAGCCAGCAGCAGCAGGTCGAAATTACCCTCCACCACCAAGGCGCGCCGCTGCCTGCGGATGGCCTCGCGGTGCGGAAACAGGCCGAACAGCAGCCGGCTCTTGTCGAAGATCACGCTCTCCGGCGAGTTCAGGTACTTCGGCCGGCCGTCCCCGAGGAGGCGGCCGCCAAAGGCCACCACCCGCCCGGTCAGGTCGGTGATCGGAAACATGATCCGGTCGCGGAAACGATCGTAGTGGCCGCCGCGTTCCTTGCGCACGGCCAGGCCCGCCGCTTCGAGCGTGTCCGCGTCCAGCCCCCGGGGTCGCAGCCGGTCGAGAAGGTAGCTCCAGCCACCCTGTTCCGGGTCGGGCGCGTATCCGAGCCGGTAGCGCTCGATGGCCGCCGCCGGCACCCCCCGCTGCTCCAGGTAGGCCCGGGCCGGGGCCGCGTGCCGCTCCTCGTTGAGACACTGCTGATAGACCACCGCGGCCGCCTCGTTGGCCTCGTAGAGCGACTGCCGCCGACGCAGTTGCTCCTGCTCGGCGTCGGTCAGCTGCCGCTCCGGCAGGTCGACGTGGAATTTCCGGGCGAGGAGCTTGAGCGCCTCGGGAAATTCCAGATGGTGGTACTTCATCACAAAGGAGAACACGTCGCCGGACTCACCGCAGCCAAAACAGTGGTAAAACTGCCCCTGGGGGTTGACCGAGAAGGAGGGGGTTTTTTCGGCATGGAAGGGGCACAGGCCGGTGTAGCGCACGCCCGCCCGCTTCAGCTCGACGTGCTCGCCGATCACCTGGACGATGTCAGCCACCTCGCGGATGGTCTGCTTCACCTGTTCGCGGGAGGCGGGCACACTCACGGCCGCCTCTCCGGGCCGGCCAGGAGGGCCGCCGCCGGCGACCAGGGAGGCGCCCCAACCGCGGCTCGGCCCCGGGCCGGCTCGTCATGGCAGCTGCTTTTTCGGTGCATTGCAGATATAATAAACAAATTCATGGCGATCATCGGAAATTTTGCCGACACAGGCCGCGCAGGGTGCGGGCAGGCGGCCGCGAAGAGAGGAGGAAGGAGGTCATGCAGGACATCGAATCGTTTCTGGCTCTGGAGGTAAAAAAAGAGATCGCCGACCGCTACTTCGGCTCGCGCAAGCTGATCGAGGACGACAGCAGGGAATACGGTCGGCAGATCCAGGAGGCCTTCCGCCAACTGGAGAGCACCGTCGGCTTCGACCTGGTGCGGCTCTATCTGCTCCTTGGCAGCGAGCTGCTCATCCACGAGTTCTTTCGCCTGACCGGGCTGCGCGACGAGACCTTCCTCGATCCCTACCTGCTCCGCTCGCCGACCATCCGCCAACGGCTGTTGGCGGGGCAGCGCTGCCACGGTCTGACCCGTCGGGCCTGCTTCCGCAACCTCGTGCTCGACATCTACAGCCGACTGCTCGAGGGAACCGAAGCCTACCGCGCCACCCTCGGCAACCTGGCGGCCGAGCAGCAGACCATTGTCGAGGAGATCAATCAGTTTCACCGGAAAAACGACCTGGGGGAGATGATGGGCTTTCTCCGCAACCTGGACAGCACCGGTGCGGAGAGCGGTCTGGCGGGGGCGGTCACCTCCCAGCAGGACAGTGACCTGGCGGAGAAAATGCGCCTGCAGGCCCCGGCCGCGGCCGAGCAGTTGCTCCCCGCCCTGCCCGAACTGCCGCCCCTGAAGAGCTGCCGGTCAAAACTGCTCGATCTCGCCGACGCCGCCTGGGAGCAGCAGGGAAAACCGGACATCAGGGCGCTGGTGCGCGGGGCTTGAGCCGTTAAACGGCGGTCACTGCCCGACCCAGTGTTCGAGCCGCTCGAGGTCGTATAGGCAACCGCTTTTGCGGTCCCAGGAGCAGCTGCCGTGCACATCGACCCCCTGATGGATCACGCTCACCGGCCGGTCCGAGGAGACGACCACGACGATGATATTCGGGTGCTCGGCGGTGAAGCGCAGGGCCGAGTTGTAGCGCGCTCCCCGGGCTAGGTCCTCCCCCTGGAACGAACGGCCATCGAGCAGGCAGGCAAAACCGTGCAGGTGCAGGTCCGCGCCGATGTGCAGGGCCCCGTCCACCTTGGCGAGCGACTTGGCCATCTTGAGCATGTAGGGCTTGCGCAGGTCGAGCGGCGGCGACAGCACCTGACCGGAGATGGTGACCGGCTCGGGGTCGAGGTCGACGACGATGGTACAGCCGTGCTTGCGGCTCTGGGAATGGTGGACCAGGCTGGTGACCACCTTGAAGATGAAAGTGCCGGCCGAGTCGTCCAGCGCTGATTCGAGCAGCAACTCCTCCAGTTGCACCAGCTTCGCCTGGTAGGTGGTGGAACTGAAGCGGCCATCGGCGAAGCTGCACACCTTGGTGCGGTTGACCTTGAGAAAACCGTAGCGGCCGCGGAAATCGGCGCACACGGAAAAAGGCGGCAGGCTGTCGTCGCTGATACCGAGAATGGCACGGCCGTCGCTCACCAGGTAGCGGCCCGAATGCTCGACGGTCAGCAGCAGCTTGCGCACATGCTTGTGGTTGGCCAGTTGGGGCCGTCCTCCCTCCTGGAAGCGCACCAGAAAATTGACCCGGTCGACCATGCCCGGGTCGACGAAGAGCAGCCGTCCCTCGGGCCAGGACCCCTCCTCGCGGGTTTCGGAGATCATCAGGATGGCGTCGATCACCGGGTAGATGCGCACCGGCGTGTCCCAGCCGAGCAGCCGGTTCATCTGGTCGATGATGTGGTCGCGCACCGCATGCTTGGCGTATTCCAAGAGGAAGTAGCCGGAGATGCCGGTGTACAGTTCCTGGTCGTTGGCCAAGTCGTGGGAGAAGCGCCACACCGCGTGCTCGAGCCAGCACTCGGTGGGCCCGGTGCTGCACAGGTCCGGGTGATGCTCGGTGAACCACTGCTGGAAGAAGACCGACCCCGAATAGCCGCCCTGGGAAATGAGTCCGGCCAGGCCGAGGTCCCTGACCGGCACGATCTCGGCGAATTTGCTGCGGTCGCACGGCACCCGCACGTTTTCCCGCCACTTCTGGCTGTCGACGTACAGGGCCCTGAAGATGGGCTCATGCCCCTTGAGCAGGTTCTGCGGGTCGCAGATGAGCATCGGGCTGTCGGGTTCGAGCGCGAAGATGACGGCGGCCCGACTCGCTCCCGAAAAATGGCTGAGGCCGATGCTGAGGCCATTGATCATGTCGCTGACACAGCGGCGGGCGAACGAGAGTTGCATCGTATCCATCATGCCGTCTGCTGAAAGGGGTGGAAGGGCGCCGGCCGGCGGCCGCCACGGCGCCGGTACGCACGGATTGGCCAGTGCTGCAGGTAGTAACAAACCGCCCCCCCGGGGTCAAGGTGATTCCCGCCAGGGCCGCAACGGGGGGGAGCCCCGAGCCGCGGCGCAGGGCGGCGCGATGTACCGCGGACCGCTGCACCCGCCCCGGTTCCCGCCACCGCCATGGCGTCCGGCCGCTCCGGACGAAAAACCTCTTGGAGGTCGGCGCCATTGGTTCTATCATGCCCCGGCCGCCGCCCTCACCGTTCCCCCAACCAGACCGGAGCCGACATGGAAGATTTTGTTGCCGAAGAACTTATCCATATTCTCAAAAAAAACTGTCGGAGCGATCACGAACAGGCCTTTGAGCGCGCCTTCGAACTGACCCGGGCCTACGCCGGCTCGGCCAACGCCCAGGCCTCGGCCATCCCGTTCGTGTTCGAAAAGCTGTTCGAACTGTTCGTGACCGGTCGTGCCAAATCGTGACATCTCCAGCCGGTTGCCCGGCTCCGGTCACCTCTAACGGGTACCGAAGATCCGGTCACCGGCATCGCCCAGGCCCGGCAGGATGTAGCCGTCCCCGTTGAGGCGGTCGTCCACCGAGGCGACGTAGATGTCGACCTCCGGGTGGGCCTCTTGCAGTCTCTTGATGCCTTCCGGGGCGGCGACCAGAAAGATGCCGATGATGTCCCGGCAGCCGGCCGCCTTGAGCATGTCGATCACCGCCACCAGGGTGCCGCCGGTGGCCAGCATCGGGTCGAGGATGAGGGCTTGGCGCTGGTGGATGTCCTGCACCAGTTTCTTGAAATAGGTGACCGGCTGCAGGGTTTGCTCGTCCCGGTACAGCCCCACCACCGACACCCGGGCGGTGGGCATAGCGTTGAGCACCCCGTCCATCATGCCGAGGCCGGCGCGCAAAATGGGCACAATGGTCATCTTCTTGCCCTTGATCCGGTCCACCCTCACCGGGCCGGCCCAGGATTCGATGGTCACCTGCTCCACGGGCAGGTTCCTGGTCGCCTCGTAGGCGAGCAGCATGCCGACCTCCGACGCCAGTTCCCGGAAATCCTTGGTGGAAATGCCCCGTTCACGCAGCAGACCGAGTTTGTGGCGGACCAGGGGGTGGGTGATTTCGTGTACGGCCATGGCTCCTCCCGTGAAGATACCTTTTCGATGTTGCCAGCGGTGGCGGGGACTGCCGGTGGACGGCGGGGACGCGGGCCGGTCCCGCCGGTTTCAGCCGCCCTGCTGGACCGGACTGCGCAGGCGGCGCTGCACCATCTGCAGATCCTCCCAGGCGGCTTTTTTCAGATCCGGATGGTCGAAGAGAAAGCGGGGGTGAAAGGTGACCGCCACCTGCACGGCGGACACCTGCCCACCGTCACCACCGTAGGGGAGCAGCCGGCCGCGCAGGCGCAGCAGCGGCCCGTCCTGGCCGAGTACCGACCTGATCGCGATCTCGCCCATGGCACAGATGATCGCGGGCCGGACCAGGTCGATCTCACGGCGCAGATGGGCCTGGCACAGGTTCCGGCTCACCTCGTCCGGAACTAGCCCGGCCGGCGGACAGCACTTGATCGCGTTGGTCACATGCACCTCCGCCGGCGCCAGCCCGATCGCCCGCACCATGTTCCCCAGCATGGTGTCTTCGGCCGCGCCGAAACACTGCTCCGCCGAGAACGGACCGCTCTGCCGGGACCAGTCGCCGACGAACATCAGCCGCACCGACGAACCACCCGCACCGCAGACCACCCCCTGCCGGGTCGCGGCCAGGGCGCAGAGGGTACAGGTCTCGAGGTCGCGATGCAGGCTGTCCAGGCCGCCGCTGTCGGCCGGATAGGCGGGTGGCTGGGCCGCGGCACGCACCGGCGGCCGCACCACACCACGCGCAGGCTCCTGACGCGGGCGTTGCGGACCGGCGAGAAAACGCCGCAGTCCCGGTGACGCAGGATACACGCGCAGACCGAGCCGCTGCTGAAAGCTCAGGCGAGTGCGAAGCGCCCTGGCCAGCGCGGCCAGGACCGAGGGGGCGGCGCCTCCGGTCACTGCCGGTTCGTTCCCGCCGGTGTTCTGTTGTTTTTCAGCTGACAAACCCGCTCCCGCTCCTTACTTTGCACTCGCAACCAACCATTCCTGCACAGAACCCCTTCGCCCGTCCCTGCGGAGCGGAATCGGAGCCTGCCATGCCCCTATTTGAATACACCTGCCGCACCTGCGGCCGCACCTTCGAATTTCTGAAGATTTCCACTACGAACGAGCAGGTCATCTGCCCGCAGTGCGGCGGTACCGAAGTGACCAAGCTGCTCTCCGCCGGCAGTTCCCGGGTCGGCGGACACGGTTCTTCGACCGCACCCGCGAGCCCTTGCGCCAACCGGTCGGGATTCTCCTGAGCCTGACCGTCGAGCCCGTGCGGCTCGTATCCCTTCTCCGCCACCGGACGCTGTGTTGCCCTCAGTGCTTTTTTGCGCGCGGCGTGAATTCGTAGACCGTCTCGTTCTTCTTCAGGAGACCGTGCTTCTGGCGGGCGATCTCCTCGATGTACTCCTCGTCCGATTTGAGCCGTCTTATATCCTCGGACAATTCCAGGTTCCTGGCCTCGAGGCGACTGTTCTCCGCCGCCAGCATGTCGATCTCCCGCTGCATTTTCCGGAAATGGTAGTACCCCCGGCCAGGGGCGAACACGACCCAGAGGATGAGCAGCCCGGCCACCACCAGGCCGACAAGCCAAAACACTTTGCGGTCCGAGCGCTCATCCTCCTGCCGACCACGCGTCGCCCTCACTTTCCTGTTCTCAAACACTGCCAAGCGCTCCCTCCCTTTGCACCAGAATACCCCGGCCAGGACGCCACCGCCCCAACGGGTCGCGGTTCTCCCGGCACGGCCATCACCGCCCCACTGTCCCGCCTGATCACGATCCCTCCGGCCGCTGTTTCGTGTCTCCACCGACTGCCTTGTCCAGGTTGAACAGGCGGATGAGCAGTATCCCGGACTCGTAGAGCAGATAGAGCGGGCCGCCCATGAGCGCCATGTTCACCAGGTCCGGGGTCGGCGTGAGCATGGCGGCCAGGATAGCGATGACGAGCACCGCGTAACGCCGGTTTTTCTCGAAGGCCCGCCGGCTGACCGCACCCACCCGGGCGCTGAACACCATGAACACCGGCAGTTCGAAGATCGCCCCGAAGGCCAGCACGAACAGAGTGACGAAATTGACGAAGCGGCTGATGGAAATGACCGCGCGCAGTTCCTCGGACTGGAAGCCGAGGAGAAACTTGATGCCGAACGGCAGCGTCACCAGGGCGCAGAAGGCCGTCCCACCGTAGAACAGCAGGCAGGTGGCGACGACAAACCCGCGCAGCTGACCGGGGGTCAGGCCGAAGGGCTTGCCCAGGGCCCGCCAGAGCACATGCATGCACAGGGGCATAAGCAGAAACAGGGCCGCGAAAAAAGCCACCCGCACATGGGCCAGAAACGGCCCGGCAACAGAGAAAAAATAGAGGTTTTCACCCAGATGCTGCTGCAGCAGGGTCACCACCCGGCTGGACAGGAAGAAGAGCGCAACCGTGGCAAGCAGCACCGACCCGCCGAGCATTTTCAGCGACCGGCGCAGTTCCCCGAGAAAGAGGATGAAGGATGGGTAGGGCTTGCTCATGATGGTCCTCGCGACAACGGCGATCGCTCCCCATGAGCTCCTCGCAACGGCGAAAAGGGTAGCAAAACGCAAGGATAAAAGCAATTGAATACCCGTTGCGTTTACCGGGAGCGCGTGCTAAAAGCCTTGGGACCGGCCTCGGGCCGGCCCCCGGAGACAACCCGCCCACCCGCTTCCCCAACCCCCCAGCCGACGCCATGCTTGAATTACGTTTTGTCAGGGAAAATCTCGATCTCGTCCGCCACAAGTGCCACCTGCGCGGGGTCGACCCGCAACTGATCGACCAGTTCACCGCCACGGACAGCCGGCGACTGGCCGTGCTCGCCGAGGTCGAGGCGCTCAAGAACCAGCGCAACACCGTCTCCCGGACCATCGCCTCGCTCAAGCAGACCGGGGAAACCGCCAGCGCCGAGCCGCTCATCGTCGAGATGCGCACCGTTTCCGAGCGGATTAAGGAGTTGGACGCGTCGCTTGCACAGATCGAAGGCGAGTTGCAGGAGATCGTCCTGTCCATCCCCAACCTCTGTGACGACGATGTGCCGCAGGGACGGGACGAGCGGGACAACGTGGAGATCAGGCGCTGGGGTACGATCCCGGAATTTTCCTTCCCGCCCCTGCCCCACTGGGAGATCGGCGAACGACTCGGCATCCTCGACTTCGAGACGGCCGCCCGGCTCGCCGGGGCCCGCTTCTCCCTGCTCAAGGGGTTCGGGTCGCGGCTGTCGCGGGCCCTGGTCAATTTCTTCCTCGACCTGCACACCCAGCGGCACGGCTACACCGAAGTGCTGCCGCCTTTCCTGGTCAACTCCAAAACCATGACCGGCACCGGCCAGCTGCCCAAGTTCAAGGAGGACCTGTTCAGGATCGAGGGCTGGGACCTGTGGCTCATCCCCACGGCCGAGGTGCCGGTGACCAACATCCACGCCGGCGAAACCCTGGAGGAAGCGGCCCTGCCGGTCAAGTACACCGCCTACACGCCCTGCTTCCGCTCCGAGGCCGGCTCCTACGGCAAGGACACGCGCGGCCTCATCCGCCAGCACCAGTTCGAGAAGGTGGAGCTGGTCCAGTTCACCACCCCGGAACAGTCGCACGACGCCTTCGATGGGCTGCTCGCCGATGCCGAGGCGGCCCTGAAATTGCTCGAACTGCCCTACCGGGTGGTTTCGCTGTGCACCGGCGACCTGGGCTTCTCGGCCGCCAAAACCTGTGACATTGAGGTCTGGCTGCCGGGCCAGAACACCTACCGGGAGATTTCCTCCTGTTCCAACTTCCTCGACTTCCAGGCCCGCCGGGCCGGCATCCGCTATCGGCCCAAGGGCGAGAAGAAGAGCCGGCTGGTGCACACCCTGAACGGCTCCGGCTTGGCGGTGGGCCGCACCCTGCTCGCCATCCTCGAAAACCACCAGCAGGCCGATGGCACGGTACGCCTGCCCGCAGCGCTGGAGCCCTACTTCACCACCCGCTTTTAAGCGACCGGCGGCGCGGCCACCCGCACCGCCGGGTCACCCGCTCAGCCCTGCGGCCCGGCCGGTCGCTCCAGGGCCAGTTCGATCAGCCGGTCGAGCAGGGCGGCAAAGGGCAGTCCTGCCTCCGCCGCGGCCTGGGGGAGCAGGCTGGTCGGGGTCATGCCCGGGATGGTGTTCGTCTCCAGCAGGTAGAGCTCCTCGCCGACGAGGATCATGTCGGTACGGCTGTAGCCGCGCAGCTGCAGGCTGCGGTGCGCCCGCAGGGCATAGTCCTGCGCCTTGGCTCGGACCGTCTCGCTCACGGGAGCCGGGCAGACCTCCCGGGTGGCGCCGGGCTGGTACTTGGCCTCGTAGTTGAAGAAATCGAAGCGGCTGTCCGGAATGATCTCGATGAGCGGCAGCGCGGTCAACTCGCTGTTGCCCAGCACCCCGGCGGTCAGCTCGCGTCCCTTGAGAAAGGCCTCGACCATCACCTCGCCGTCGTGACGCAGCGCCAGTTCCAGCGCCGCGGGCAGTTGGTCGAGGGTGCGGACGATGGACATACCGATGGACGAACCCTGGCGCACCGGCTTGACCACGCAGGGCAGCCCGACCGCGGACTCGATCCGGCCGCTGTCCCGCAGGTCACCCGGCTCGACCATCACCCAGGGGGCCACCGGCAGGCAGGCGAGCCGATACATGACCTTGGCCAGGTTCTTGTCCATGGCCAGAGCGCTGCCGAGCACCCCGGCGCCCTGGTAGGGAATGCCGAGCAGGTCGAGAAACCCCTGGATGGTGCCGTCCTCGCCATGCACCCCATGCAGGAGGATGAAGGCCGCGTCGATGTTGGCCGCGTTGGCCGCTATCCGGGCGAGATCGGTGGCTGGGTCGTAGCGGACCACCTCGTAGCGGTCACGGTTCAGCGCCTGCTCCACCCCGGCCGCCCCGCGGAGGGAAACCTCACGCTCAGCCGACACCCCGCCGGCGATGAGCGCCAATCGCAATTTTGCCATACTCCGTCTCCTCTGGTGAATTTCCCGATACCGCCCCGTGGCGGCGCCGTGGCCGTTATCGTATCCCATCGGGCCGGAAGAAAACAGCCAAAAGCGCGCCACCCGGCCAACCGGTGACGCCCGCCGCCAGGCCATCCCACGGGGCGGCGGAGCGGGTGCTGCCCGCGGAAATTGACTGAAATACAGTTCTATGCATTGACATTCACGGGCCAAGCGGCTAGTTTGTATTGTCTAATAAACCATCCCCTTACTAACGGCTTCGGCCAACCACCAAAGGAAGTGATGCAATCATGATCGAAGTAGATGTCAGAGGTGACCTCGAATACGCGATCCGTCAGTTAAAGAAGAAACTGCAGATCGACGGTATCAAACGTGAGCTGAAACGGCGCGAGTACTACGAGAAGCCCAGCGTGAAAAAGCGCCGCAAAGCCGCTGAGGCCCTGCGTAAACTTCGAAAGTTCAACCGGATGAGAAGCCGGATGTAAACGCTTCGCCCCGACGGCATAGCCGTCGGGGCGTTTTTCTCCCCGCCCTCGCACCACAACTGCCGCCCACCCCTGCACCTCGCCGACTACACCGACAATCTGCATTTCTTTCTGCAGTTCCTGACCATCCAGCGACGGCTGGCCGCCAACACCGTGGCCGCCTACCGGGCCGACCTGGAATCCCTTCTCCGCTTCCTGACCGACGTCTGCCGGCCACGGCCCGAACGCATCGGCCAAGCGCAGATCGAGCAGTTTTTCCAGCACTGCCACGAGCGGGGCATCAGTGCCCGCTCCAATGCGCGCCGGCTGGCTGCCCTGCGCGCCTACTTCACCTTTCTCGCCGCTCAGGGCCGGCTGGTCGACAACCCGATCACCGGTATCGACACCCCCAAGACCGGTCGCAGTCTGCCCAAGGCCCTCTCCCAGGCCGAGGTGGACACCCTGCTCACCCCGCCCCGGATCATGCCGCCGCTGGTGCTGCGCAATTACGCCATGCTCCACCTGCTCTACGGCTCCGGGCTGCGCGTCAGTGAACTGGTGCAATTGCCGCTGCACGGCTGCAACCTGCAGAACTGCCACCTGCGCATCCTCGGCAAGGGCGACAAGGAACGGATCGTGCCCTTTTCCATGGCGGCCGCCGGCCGCGTCGCCGACTACCTGGAACGCGGCCGGCCGATGCTCCTCAAGGGGCGACCGAGCCCCCTGCTGTTCGTCTCCAACCGGGGCACCGGCATGACCAGAAACCGGTTCTGGCAGATACTCGGCGACATCGCCCTGGCCGCCGGCATCAGCAAGGCGATCAGCCCGCACATGCTCCGCCATTCCTTCGCCACCCACCTGCTGGCCGGCGGAGCCGACCTGCGGGCAGTGCAGATGATGCTCGGCCACGCCGACATCGCCACCACCCAAATCTACACCCAGATCGACATCGCCCGCCTGAAATCGACCCACCGCCGCTTCCATCCGCGCGGT
>Ga0265295_1007850_pt1 | contig 12059 bp, 9 predicted proteins | sample Munlansysbiofilm_FD_192503 | JGI IMG/M metagenome (GOLD analysis project Ga0265295, IMG submission 192503) | Leachate microbial communities from a municipal landfill in Southern Ontario, Canada - Methane capture system biofilm | ecosystem: Engineered > Solid waste > Landfill > Unclassified ... | reverse complement strand
CGGATTAAATAAACAAGGAACATCGACTACTCGCGTATCCATGTTTGGCAACCGCTACAACTTTGATCAGGCCATCAAACTATTTGGAGCAGAGCAAGGTTATGGAGCACAACGGATTAAATAAACAAGGAACATCGACTACTCGCGTATCCATGTTTGGCAACCGCTACAACTTTGATCAGGCCATCAAACTATTTGGAGCAGAGCAAGGTTATGGAGCACAGATGCCAAAATGAAAATAAATAATATATTCAGGTATTTATATGATAGTATCTCTATAGATATTTGAATTAGACGAATAAAAAATAAATATAAACAAAACAAAAAATGAATTTATTATTTAATCTTTAAAACAAAAATTATGAAAAAAAAATTACACAAAACATACCGCCAAATGATGAGCGGTAGTATGAAAATGGCAGCTTTTATCTTTGCGATGACAACGTTGTTTTCAATGCAGGTATCGGCCGCTGACTATCCTATTAAGATAGCAGGGGTAACAGTAACAGATTATTATGGGATTGATATGGGAAACATGGCTTCCTTAACAATTCAAGATGCTGACATATTAGTTTACGGAGGTGAGCGCGGAATTGGTGGTTATGGAGGTGATATATATACTGGTGAAATAGTGATAAAGAAAAGTACAGTTTATCTACAGGTAGGTGGAGTAGACGTAACTGATGATAACAAGAATGCTGTGCCTATAATAAGTGGTACTGCAATCTATAATTCTGACACCAGAACTTTAATGCTCGAGACGGATGGAGCAGCGTATGTATATAGTTCTAGTGCGGATGGTGTTTACATAGATACTCCCGCTGAAAACGGAGTGGAGTATACTATTTGGGGGAATTCTGGGCCAGAAGACTACTTTCTAATTCAGACTGATGCGGGGCCTAATCACGGAATTAGGAGTAAAGCAAATCTTAAACTCGGAGGTGCGTTGGAGATTGATGGCAATTATTATGGGATTGATATGGGAAACATGGCTAACTTAACAATTCAAGATGCTGACATAAAAGTTAGCCCAGGTGATCGTGGAATTGGTGGTTATGGAGGTGATTTAATAATTGAAAATTCTGAGGTGAAAATAACAAGTGGTGGTGTTATTGGTTTTGCTAATATTTCCCTTGTTGGCTCATATATACATTCACCAGCTGGAGCTGTAGTGGAGGGCGGAGCTATCAAATTAGATGGTAATATATATACTGGTGAAATAGTGATAAAGAAAAGTCCAGTGGGAGTTGACCTTAAAGAGGCAGCTTTAAACAATGCTTGGGCTTCATCCGGAACTCTATATATAGAGTATAATCAAGGCACAAAAGCTACCGCTGAGGTGTTCTCTCTTCTAGGAGCAAAAGTTGCCAACATTCCTTTAAACACTGGTATCAATTCACAGGCTATGGATAGAGGTATCTACATCGTACGCATCGGAAATGAAAATCATAAAGTAAGTGTAAATTAAAGTAATTTTTCACAAAAGCAGTAGTCTTATGATAGGCTACTGCTTTTTTTGAACAGAGACTATCATTTTTTATTAATACAATAATTTTTCTTGCAAAGGGAATTGATAAAATTGATAAGTAACAAAATTGACTTTTATATACAGTTGTAGGCTTTATCTTCAAAAGATAAATTGCTTCAATTTATAACCAAAAATTTAAAAAGATGAGTGATGTTGAAAAAATAACAAATGAATCTACCGAAACAACAAATAAATTGTATGTATCGATAAATAATGGTAGCAATCGCAATGATGGCAGTCAGTCGTCGCCACTAAAAGACCTTCAAAAAGCCATTGATTTGGCTCCTGAAGGAGCTACAATTTGTGTAGCCGAAGGTAATTATCTGGGTTCCTTAGACCAAGGGTGGGTGAAAGTTAACAAATATATATCTATTGTAGGTGGTTATTCTGATGACTTTTTGCAACGCGACCCTATAAAATTCCGCACTACAATGCGTCCGGGTGTTGAGCAGATAAAAACTTCGGGCAATCAAGGAGTAATGGATATTCGCGTGGTGGGCAAACGGGATGGTGTTGTGCTTATAGATGGCATTATTTTCGATCGGGGGCAAATTAGTATGTATTTGGCTCCTTTGCATGATGATGAAAGAGCAGCAGCTCCCGAAGGTTGCGAAACAGGTCGAGTTGTTAATGTTGACGAATCACCGGCAGTAGCTCTAATGCAACCTGCAGGAATGAAAAGTGCGTTTCAGCTTATCAGTGGAGAGGCAGAAGGAAATATTACCATTCGCAATTGCGTATTTCTAAATGGATACCATTTCGGTATACAAATGGCTTGCAAAGGCGGACATTTTGATGTGAGTAATAATTTATTTGTGTCAAACCGTATGGCTGCTTGCGAAGTACGTGGCGGGCTGGCACAACCCAACACATGTTCCATTGCTTTTCACGACAATACCGTTCTATTTACATGGTGTCGCACTAAACTTATGGAAGATATGGGATATGGGTTTCGCTATATGACTGGTATTGATGCAGATGTGTATAATAATATAATTGGCTGCAGCAACTACGGTGCGTTGGATCGTTCTTATGTTGATGCTGATAAATCCAAAGAAACCCAACGCGTAACTTCGGCTTGGAATAATTTGTTTTTTGGCAACCGAAATGGCGATATTGTTCTGCCATCGGGCGGCGGAGGGTGGACTTTTGTACTTGCAAAAAACTTTGAAGACGTAAATCAGCTTGTCAAATATGAAGACAATCGAGAGATGAACGAAGCCGAAGTAAATGCCATAAGTGAAAAAATGGATGCTCCCTATCTGAAAGGTTTTATCGGAATAACAGGTTCGCAAACATCTTCGTTTAACCCTAATTCATCCATAAATCAGTTCCGCAGTGCATTGGGAATGAATATGCAAGGTGCAGAAACAGTACGTGTTTCGATGTATGGAAACCGCTACCCATTTGAAAAAGTATTCGATCTTTTTGGAGCGGTAGAAGGTTATGGAGCACAGAAAATAGATGCGTTTATGAAATAAGTAGTTAATTCAGAATGTTTTAAGCTATTAGTTATTGATAAAAAGAGAGATGGAAATTAATATAATATCAAAATGAAAAAATAATTTTATTTATATGCGTAGGCTTATTTATATATGGATGCAATAACAATGATTCATCCGATAAATTTAAAGAGATGAGCGAAATTGAAAAATTGACAAAAAAACAATTTGCAGAAGAAGTAGCAGCAATTCACTACGATGTGTATCAGAAAATAGGGAAGCTGCTTGACAAACATTCTGAAATTGATGCTGGTTTTGAAAATGAAATCGATGCATTACATTACAGATCGGTGATACAAATGATCGAATATGGAAAAGTTCTGGCTCTCAAAAATGAAAAAACAAAAAATGACTACATTGCAGAAAGTCTTTATCCCATGATCTATGCCTAGGAAAAAAGAATAAAGGAAACGGGAGAATTTGAAAAAATATTCGACCAAAGACTTCCTGAACTAGAAGCCTATGGAGGTGATAATTTAAAACGAAAATTTAATGAATTATTTTCAATAATGGATTTCTTAGATTTAGAAACAATAAAAGAAAATTATCCTGAAAGTACGAAAGAGTTCGAAATCAAATCCATATTGGACGAAAATTTGTATATAAGTTAAAAACAGTGTAAAAACAAAAGTTATGGATGATAAGATTTTAGAAGAATATAAATTATATTACGCTGCAAGGGCAGAGAAATATAAAAACAATCCCGAATATGCTAATAGTTATAAGACTGAAAAACAATTGTCAGATGCTATGCAGGCTTGCAGTAGTTTGGAAGACTTTAAAGATGTTGAACTTTATACAAGCGAAGGAAAAGCATTTGATATGGATAAAATCTATTTGGTAGTGATGAACAATTATATGTCCTCAATTTACCAATATAAACACAAAGACCCCGGTCAAGGACTGTTTCACAACAGTGCAGAATCAACTATTGAATATCTGAAAGAGCTGAAAAATATTCCTAGTTACAGAGGGGTTCAAAGAGTAGAAATGGTGAAGTAAGAGGAAAGATGCGGGAGAAATAGAAAGTAAGAAGTTAACCCAGCAGCTTCGTTGCCTAAGCTTTTTGCCCAAGGCTAAGCTGTTAAGGTTAGAAAAAAAATAATCAAAAACTAAATTTAATAATCAATAATCAAAAGCAAAATTATGAAAAAACAATTTCTGCTAATTATAGCAGCACTCATGCTCAGCTTTGGCACAAACGCACAGATGGTATTACAGTTTGATACCAATCTATCGGATGGTACAACTATTACCTTGCCTTTAAAAGAGATGACTGGGACAGTAACTGTGGACTGGGGCGATGGTACGGTAACAGAAAGTTTTACTACCGCAGATAACTACAACCACACCTATGCCAATGATGGCATATACACAGTAAGCATTACAGGCCCGCTTACTGGTTTTGGTAATTTCCCTGCAGGCTACGAAAATGCCGACAAGCTAACCGCCGTAAGCTCTTGGGGCAATTTGCCACTCACCTCACTTGCAGGCGCTTTTGCAGGCGCAATAAACTTAAGCACTGTCCCAAATTCAGTGCCTTCTACTGTCACTAATATGAGAGGAATGTTTTATGATGCACGTATTTTTAATCAAGATATCGGCACTTGGGATGTGAGCAATGTTACTACAATGGAAAAAATGTTTTTAGATGCACGTATTTTTAATCAAGATATTGGCGGATGGGATGTAAGTAGTGTTACCAATATGAGCAACATGTTTAGAGCAGCAATCGTGAGTAGTGTAGCGTTCAACCAAGATATTAGTGGCTGGGATGTAAGTAATGTTACTAATATCTCAGGAATGTTTTATGGCGCAAGGTATTTTAATCAAGATATTTCTTCGTGGAATGTAAGTAGCGTTACTAATATGTCTTATATGTTTATGAATACTGGAGAGTTTAATCAAGATATTTCTTCGTGGAATGTAAGTCAAGTTAATAGCATGCAATATATGTTTGAGAATGCTATAATGTTCAACCAAGATATTAGTGGCTGGAATGTAAGTAATGTTACTGATATGCGATCTATGTTTGAGAATGCTGCTGTTTTCGACCAAGACCTTGGAGCTTGGAATGTTACTAAAGTTTATACTTTTATAAATATGTTCAATGGCGCTAACCTCTCTGTTGATAATTACAATAATCTATTAATAGGTTGGGCAGGACAAACAGTCAGAACTGATCGAAACTTTAATGCTGGCAATAGTAGATACAGTTCTGGTGCAGCTGCAGATGCAAGATTTGTACTTACGAACAATAAAAACTGGGCGATTATCGATGGAGGTATGATTTCTGCTCCTAGTATAATTACAGAACCACTTACAAATGTTACAATAACGACAGCAACTGCTGGTGGTGAGATTACGAATGATTGGGGCATGCCTGTTACAGCACGCGGTGTGGTATGGGGTACAACTGTGGAGCCTACTATTACTAACAACCTTGGCATAACAAGCGATGGTGTTGGCACAGGTACATACTCAAGTCTAATAACAGGTCTTGTTGAAGGAACTACATATTATATTAGAGCCTACGCAAGCAATGAAGTCCTCACAGGATATGGAGAAACCATAATCTATACTCCTGAGAAGAAATCCCTAAGCCTTTCCGGATCATTTACAGTAAATCATAAAATTTATGATGCTACGACAGATGCCATTATAGATACAAACAACCTTGTTCTAAATGGCATTGACGATTGGATAAGCGATGTTTCAATAGAAAGCCTTACTCTAGAATTTGAATATATTAGTTCAATGAATGATAATATTGTAAACATTACAGATGTTCAGATCACAGGTGCCGATGCTGGCAATTATGAAGTATCACTTGTTGGCGCACCCTCATCATCTGCCAATATTTATAAAAGAGAACTTACTATTGATGGTTCGTTTACTGTAGCAGATAAAGTTTATGATGGGCTAACTAGTGGTAGTATTGTAGATAATAACCTGAGCTTATTAAACACCATAGCCAACGAAGAGGTGTTTTTATCAGACATCTTCATTTTGTTCGATAATAAAGATGTAGCCGATAATAAAATTGCAAATATTTTTGCTGCAGAACTTGCAGGCGACGCTAGGTTCAACTACACCTTATCACTTACAGGAGCACCAAGCACAACAGCAAATATTACGCCTAAGGAACTAACAATTGGTGGAACATTTACAGCTGCTGATAAGGTATACGATGGCACAACAACTGCTACAATTACAGCGAATAACCTTACGCTTATTACTCCTGTTGTTGGAGATGATGTTTCTCTCACAAATGTTGTGACAGAGTTTTATAGCGAAGATGCTGCGGAGAACATTGTGGTAAACATCACCACAGCTGAGCTTGATGGCGTTGATAAAGAAAATTATTCACTTTCGCTTGCTGGTGCACCCACCACAACAGCAACAATATCTGCGGGTACTTCTGATTTTGCTGTTACTTTTACTGTTAAAAGCAATTCAGCGCCATTAGAAGGGGCAACCATTAGTATAAATAGCCAAACGCTAATAACTGATATTGATGGAATGGCTACCATTGAGTTGGAAAATGGGGTTTATCCTTATTCGATTACAGCATTGGAATACGTAACATATGAAGGTTTAATTACCGTGGATGGAGCCGTTGTAAATGAGGAGGTTTCTCTGATTCAAGTTGGAGTGAATACAAATTTACTTTCAAATATCGAATTATATCCCAACCCGTTTCAAAACACCATTAATATATCCAATGCCAGCAATGTAAGCTGCGTGATTATTACCAATATTATTGGAAAGCTTGTTATGGCTGTTAATCTAAATCAGTCATCCAATCCAATAATAGAAACCAACCTACCCTCGGGCATTTATCTGCTAACCATTATTGCCAATGATGGCAGTAGGGTGATAAGGAAAATGATTCGGGAATAGGGGGAGGTAAAAGTGACATACGATGCACTGAGGGACTCGAAATGTGACGAGTGACAAGATGAATAGCAACCTAGCAGGTTAGGTGTTTAAATATTTGCAATACCTGCCTGTTAGGTTTTTTTTTAAAAACAGTAAAAAAATTAATTAACCAAAAAACAGAAAACATGAAACCCAACAAACTCAAAGTAATTCTGCTCATCGCGTTTGCAATAGCAATAAGCATGAGTTCGTGCATGAATTCCAGTGGGTTTTCAGAAGAAAAAACGCCGACCGACAATGCTCCCATTACAGGAACATTATCAGGAAAAATCAACCACGACGAGCTTGATTTGAACGACAAAGCCTCCTGCACTTTTAATCGTTTTCCATGGACGGTTGAAAAGTTTCAAGAATTGCAAGCACAAGTTTCCACAGAACCTCAAGGTGCAGTAGTCATGGTGTTGATTGCCATGGAGATATATCGCAAATATCCTGTTATTGGTGAGAAATGTTTATTTTTGACAACGACCGAAAATGAACACGACCCCAATGAGCCCGGACACATGAGCAAAGACCGCATTATACATCGTTTGAACGAACTGCTGCGACGCACAGATGATTCATACGCACGTCCTTATCAAGTGGCTGCTTATTTGAAAGGTGCTCATCAGCAAAATGGATACATTCCTGAAAAACCGTATACCGTTGAAGTGGAAATTATGAATACAAATTATGAATACAATAGTAAAATGGATGCTAAATTTATTCAATATTATGTTCTTACAGGTGGAAAAGACAGCGGAAAAGACATTATTCGTGTCATCAAACCATGGGATAGCAAATACTATTTGGTTGATAATTTTCCAGGACTTTATTCTCAGGTAAAAGAACTCCCCGGTAGTAAAACTTGGGACGATACTATGTTTATAAAATAGAATTGTTGTTTTAGAAATTTCTGAAAAGAAGAAATGAAAAAAATAATTTTATTTATATGCGTAGGCTTATTTATATATGGATGCAATAACAATGATTCATCCGATAAATTTAAAGAGATGAAGGAAATTGAAAAATTAACAAAAAAGCAATTTTCAGAAGAAGCTGGAGCCATCTATGCGAATGTGTTCCAGGAAATAGGAAAACTTCTCAACAAACACGAAAAAATAGATGTGGCTTTTGAAAAAGACATCGATATACTGTATCAAAGCTCGGTGAAACAGATGCTTGAATATGGAAAAGTCCTTGCCAATAAAGAAGAACAAATTCGTGAAGATTACTTGTTTGCCAGTGCACTTGCTGCATGGGATGCTTTAGACAAAATTGACCCCAAAGTTTCAGCTGATGTCGAAAAACAGCTGGATGAAAGAATGCATGAGTTTGAAGAATACCAAAGCTTAACTTTAGAACGAAAGTTTGACGATTTGTTTGCTATCATGGACTTTTTAAATTTTGAGAAGCTAAAAGAAGAACGCCCTGAAAGTGCTAAAGAATTTGGAATTCAGTAATAGAAAACCGTATTTTTTTTACATTAGTATCTAAAGAAAACTATTTAATATCCTGAATATTAAATAGTTTTCTTTAGCTTATCGATTTGAATATACTCGTGAGAAAAGAGTGTTTTTTGACTATCATCTCTAATTAATTTGATATTTTCTGCAAACTTAGAAAAAGACCATTCCGTAAAATATCAATAAAAATTTGTTTGGTAAGAAAAAAAGTTTTATTTTTGTGGTTCGAAAATGAATTTGTTCTTCAAAGGGTCATGATCATATAAAAGTCTCTTTCTTATTTGAAGAATTATCTCCACATGTTTAAATCATTGAAATTCAATCACTAAGATTCTTATCAAATTATTATTTTATGTACAAAAAGGATGTTCTTAACGAGATGCTTTTAAGCGAACTCAAAGATATTGCTAAAGACCTAGGCATCGAAAAACACGAAAAACTCACCAAACTTGATCTGATTTATAAAATTCTTGACAACCAGGCTCTAAATCCCAGCAAAGAAGTTGTAGAACAAGAGAAAAAACAGAACCAAATGGGTGGACGTCGGCGAACGATTGCCAAAAAACCTGTTGCAAGTTCTAATTTTCAAAAAACTCAAACCCCCATTGTTTCTTCATCGGAACTCAATAAAAATATTGACGAACCTAGTATTGTGAAAGACACCCCGGCAAAACCGGTCGCTGAAGAGGTTGCGATAGAACCAAAAGAAATGGAGTCAAAGCAAGATATCCAAAAGAAAAACAGTAGAAATAAAAAATCATCCATAAAAGCAGTACCGCAAAAAGAGAAAAATTGGCTTCAGGATGATATGATTATCGATGATGCTTTGGCTTCTGAAAAAATAGATTTTAAGCGAAAAATGTTATTGGAAGACCTAGAGCTGGGCATTTTGGATGATGTTGATATTCCACCTGTAGACTATTCTTTGCTCTCTGATGATATTGTTTCCGACAATTTAGATGTAGATTCAAGTCCAGAAAAAGAGACCACCAAAAAGCGTGAATTTTTGATTCCCGATATTTTGGATGATAATGATTTTGGAATTTCACCTGTTGAAAAAACAGATCAAATTCGCAATCAAGAGACTCAAAATCAGAGAACAGAAATCACTGAAAATCCAACAACTGAGGATAAAAGCAAACAGGCAAAACCCGTTCGTAAATTCGAAATTAAAAAGAAAGTTGGTGAAAAAACAATAGAGATAATAGTTCCGGCAGAAACCAATGAGCCCACAACGGAAGAACCTCAAGCACCCAAAAAACAACAACAAACTGCTCCTGCAGCCGAAAAAGAGACAAATATTGAATATGACGGAACCATTGTTAGTGAAGGTGTTTTAGAAATTGTGAATGATGGATACGGCTTTCTTCGCTCTTCTGATTATAACTATCTGAATTCGCCCGACGACATTTATGTTTCTCAATCTCAAATAAAACTATTTGGTCTAAAAACTGGCGATACTGTAATGGGAACCATTCGCCCACCAAAAGAGGGTGAAAAATATTTTCCACTTGTAAAAGTGAACGGAATTAACGGTCGAAGCCCCGAAGAGGTTCGAGATCGTATTCCTTTCGATTACCTTACTCCTCTTTTTCCCGACGAAAAGCTTTGTTTAACAGGACATTCACTGGAAACGACTTCTACTCGTGTTATCGATTTGTTTGCACCCATCGGAAAAGGACAACGCGGACTGATTGTAGCTCAGCCAAAAACAGGAAAAACAGTTCTTTTAAAAGAAATTGCCAATGCTATTGCAGCCAATCACCCCGAAGTTTATTTAATTGTACTTCTGATTGACGAACGTCCTGAAGAGGTTACCGACATGGAGCGCAGTGTTCGTGCCGAAGTTGTTGCATCCACCTTTGATGAACCAGCAGATCGCCATGTTAGAATATCCAACATTGTGCTCGAAAAAGCAAAACGAATGGTAGAATGTGGTCATGATGTTTGTATTTTGTTAGACTCCATTACTCGTTTAGCACGTGCATACAATACCGTTTCACCCGCTTCTGGAAAAGTCCTTTCAGGTGGAGTGGAGGCCAATGCACTTCAAAAACCAAAACGCTTCTTTGGAGCTGCTCGTAAAATTGAAAATGGAGGCTCGCTTACCATTATTGCTACAGCTTTAATCGATACTGGCTCTAAAATGGACGAGGTTATTTTCGAAGAATTTAAAGGTACAGGAAACATGGAACTTCAATTGGACAGACGTTTGTCTAATAAACGCATCTATCCAGCCGTCGACCTTGTTGCTTCTAGCACACGTAGAGACGATTTACTGCACTCAAAAGAGGTTCTTCAAAGGTTGTGGATTTTGAGAAATCACTTGGCAGATATGAATCCTACCGAAGCCATGGAGTTTATTAAAGACAAAATGAAGTTTACAAAAGACAATGATGAGTTTTTAATTTCTATGAATAGTTAATGAAATAATTTCATTAATAAAACTCTGCGTTTGCTCGCAGATCAAAAAATATTAAAAAACTCCGACTTGAAAAAGCCGGAGTTTTTTTTCAACTGAAATTTAGTTTATCTGCCATAAATATATCGGTTAAGTTCATCAATGGAGGATGAAAAACTGAAAGCATTGTTTACCATAAAATAATTTCCTTTGTCAATGGTAGATTCGTATGCAAATTTTGCAAGCGATAGTTTATTGCTCTCAAAATTCATTAATTCTACTAATTCTAGTGCTTGGCGAGATACGATTTGATTGTGGCTCAATGCCGATTTTGCAAGCGATAATTTTCTGCTATCAAAAGATTGCGAAGCAAGGGTGCTTTTTAGCATCGAAAACTCATAATCTCCCATGGGTCTATTATAGTTGCCATAGTTTCCTCCATAATTGTTGCCATGATTATTTCCATAGTGAGTGCCATTATTATGTCCGTAATTTCCTGAAGGACGTTCGCTTAGAACAATCAAATTTCGGTTACGATCAATAAGAGCTTCTACAAATGTGCTGTTTGGAATGAAAATAGAGCGAGAAAAAAACAGAGTCCGATGAATTCTGCCATTTCTGTTTTGTCTTATTTGGTAAACTCTTAAGTGATGATTTCCGCTATGAATATTTGAAATTGTATACCTATTAGAATTGTAGAATTTTTGATTGTTGAAATGTACTTCTATTTCGCTGTTGTCAAATAAACGAATAGAAAGCCCGGATCTGTTTGCAAATAAACCAACGGAAGCAAAGAGCAAAAGAGCTGCGAGAATGATAAAATGTTTTTTCATGACTTATTTCCTCCTATATTATGATGAATGATTGTTTTTCTTAATAACTACTATTTGCAAGCATTGTGCCATCTTTTATTTGTTTTGTTTTATAAGCTTAAAAACAATGTTTGGCAAATGTCAATTTGGTCTGGAATAAGAAATTTGAAAATAGATTTTATTTTTTATCATTATTATCCGATAAAAAAAAATCAAAGAGAAGGAAGCATAAAACTTCCTTTCTCTTTTTTTAGTAGTTTTGCTTCGTCAAAACCAACAACTACTATGGACAAAACTACATGTTTTTTTGGAACATCCGTTTTCGGACAGCTGATTTCTTTAATAGATTCAAAAATCATATCAAAATCAGCAACAGAATGCCTATCCGATAGGTATATAAAAAAATTCACAACCAAAGATCATCTTATT
>Ga0265295_1007849_pt1 | contig 12066 bp, 8 predicted proteins | sample Munlansysbiofilm_FD_192503 | JGI IMG/M metagenome (GOLD analysis project Ga0265295, IMG submission 192503) | Leachate microbial communities from a municipal landfill in Southern Ontario, Canada - Methane capture system biofilm | ecosystem: Engineered > Solid waste > Landfill > Unclassified ... | reverse complement strand
ATATTGTTTTAAATCAAAGACTTCTTTAAAACCTTTTCCGATTCCTGTAAAAATAGAAAATAAGCCACCGAAAAATAAAGCTGCAAATTCATAAAAGAATCTTAAAAATGTATCCATTGTTAATCACCACCAAAACCTTCAAGCTTTTCAGAAAGATCATCATAAAAAATGTTATTACTAAGCGTTTTAGGAATCGCCGCCATGATTTTTTCAACATTCTTTGCTTTTTTATTAACAAAAATATAATCTGCTAGAGCTAAATTTACTACATCTCTTTTTTTCAAAGAAGCTTGTTCAGTAAATACAACTGCAAAATGATATCCATCCTGATAATATTTCTTAATTTGTTTTTTATAATTAATTAAATCGTCATAATCAATTACAATATTAGTATTATTTTTAGCATGATTATCAGATAGCATATCTAATACTTTGGCTAATTTCTTTTCTTTATCATATAGAGTATTTGGCAAATAAATAAAATACTGGGTAATAAAATTAGCTGCTTGCATATCATTAATCATTTGAGATAACAATAAAGTAATTAGTACCGGCATTTTATCTTCAGCCACAATACCCTCAGTATAAGTCTTATAAATTATATATTCACTATATAGTTTACTAAAAGCAATATTGTGTTCTAAAATAACACCATATAAATTTTTTCTACGCGCTAAACGATTTAACTTTAAAGTAAACATATTAGTTTCTAATTTTTTTAAGAAATACTCTATAACCACTTGATAATTTTTTTGAATCTTCATAATTTTTTTTGCTGCTTTTTCTAGCTGAGTTGAATCCCAGTCTTGACGATAATTAGTTAAAATTGAAATTAAATCACTATCTTCAATTTCATTTAAATCAATCTCAGCGATTAGCATTAATGTATCTGTATATGAATTAATCATTTCAATATAATTATTATCAGCTTTTGCCCGTTCTTTAATTAATTGTTTAGCTAAACTTTTGATAACTGGTTTAATTTTTGCACTTTGATTAGTAACATTATAATCTAGTAACTGATCACCATATAAATTATAATATTTAGCATCAATATAACTATTAATAAATAATTTTCGAACAGTTATTTCATTAACAATTTTTTTAGGACGAGGATTTAAATAATCAATTAATTCATTTAATGCTTCCTCTTTAATAACCATAAATGTGGCAATAATATCTTTACCTTTTTTACGGGTTTTTTTATTTTTTAATAAATCTAAGTCAATTTTAGTTAAGCCTTCTTCGACTTCTTCTTCATCTTCAGTTTCTTTTGCAATTACTACTGGTTCCGATTTAGGGATGTCAACTTCAATTTCAGCTTTTGCTTCTTTTAAGAAAGCGGCTCCAATTTCGGATAAATCAACAGGGATAACACGATACATTGTAGTTTTTTCTAATTCTGAAACAGGTTCTATTAACTCGGTTTCTTCATTTTCAGTTACTTCTTCAATTGTTTCTTCTACCACTTCATCAGGTTCTTCGATTTCTTCAATTGTCGCCTGACGTTTTTCAGATAAAGGGATTGTAATTACCTCATCAATAACTAAGTCATCATGACGATTTAATTTCGTTTTTATCCAGCCTTGGATTTGGTCATATATACCCATTAATTTGTTATTATATTTTAATACCTTACTATTATCTAAGCCTTGAGTGTTATTTTTGCTTTTTAAAGCATAGCTTATTAAAAATAATGTAACACCTAATGCAATTAATACATTACTATTAAATAATGTCTTACGAATAATGCCAAAGCGCGGGAATATCTTAACCACTTTACCCAGTATTTGTTTCTGATAGATAGGTTCATCTTTCGAATTATTAGCATCACCCTTAGTAGTATAAAGGCCATTATATGATTCAATTAAACGATGGGTTACATAGTCACCATCTATTTCATAAGTAATAATATCATTTAGCTTAACTTTATTAGTTAATTTAACTATGATCCAATCACCCGGATTAATGGTTTCAGCCATACTACCAGTTTGTACTTCAAAAAAAGAATAACCAAAAAAGTCTGCATATTTACTGCCAAGCATTTTAGTTTGTACACCGGTATAGATAGAAATTAATAAAATAATTCCAAAAATAACAAGTAGAACATTTAATAAATAATTAATTATTTTCTCAAAGACTATTCGCTTTTGATTATTCATATTAGTTCTCCTATTCTATGCTTTTTTAGTTTACTATTCTGTGTAAATTTTATCATAAATAATGTCCTTTTACAACCAAATAAAAGCACATAATTACTTATGTGCTTTTATTTTATATTTAGTCTTTAATTTATTTATTTTGTTTCTGTGTTTGCGTTTTCTTCATCATGATCGCCATATTTAATTTCAATAATTAAAGCATATATTTGTGAAACAAAGATAAAGAATGTTGGAACTAGAAGCATAAAGAAGAAGCCCCATTTTGATTGAATGATTGATAAATAACGGCCGACTTCATGATAAACCTTTTCTCCAGTACCAATTAAAAAATCTGTTGAATAAGTCTCACCATTAACATAAGTAAACGCTTTTTCTTCTGGATGTAATTGATCAATTTTACCAACATTGATATTAACGCTTCCATCATCAGCTATATTATAAGCAAAAACTTCATCGCCCGCTTTTAATTCTTTTAGTTCTTTAGATTCAACTAAAACTAAATCTCCTAGACGATAAGTATCAGAAGTTATTTTATGTTTCATAATAACTAAAGTGGTTTTACCAAATTCACTAACTCCATATTTATTATAATTAAGTAATAGTATAGCCATTAAAATTACAAATCCTAAAAAGATTCCCATTAATGCCCATGTTATAATTTTTTGGATTATTTTCAATATTTTCATCATCTTCACCTATTATTAGAATAACATAAAGGATAAAACATGGCAACTAAATTGACAAAAAGTTGGCAGTATTAACATCCAGTTGTATTACTAAGTGTAAAATCATCTTGATTGTATGTTAAATTAGGATTTTTACTATAAAAAAGATAGCTCTGGTTACTATTAGCTAAAATATTTAATTTTATTTGATTAATGCTATCATTTTCATCAACTGTATAATCAATAAAATTAATAGAAGAGTTATCAATTGATAATTTACTACTATCCCAAGCAATATTTAAGCATTGTGATTGATTACCAGGATTAGTAATAATTAAGCGTCCATAATCTTGATAATTTTTATATGATAATATCACATCATTACTTAATAATGGGCTATAATGTAGGCTAAAATAGCCTTTAATTGTTTGATGATATGGGCTAGTACTAACAGCTACTATTTCAACATTAGCATCATTTATAGTTTGTTGATTGTTACTTACAACTTTAAAGAAAAGGTTGTTAAAAGCAGGTCGTTTCTCCCAACTATAACCGCCACTTTGACAAGCAGCTTGATCTAAAAGACTAACATCTGTGCTATCTCCTTTTGAGTTAATACAAGCGTATTTTTCAGTAATAGTGCCAGTTATTTGATTACTAGTAGTATCATTTAATTGACATGTAGCTAAATCAGCTGCAGCTCCTAATAAATTACACGTTACTTGATATTCAATATTACTTTCAGTAATCGCTGCTTGATTAATACTATTTTTTAAATTAAATGCTACCGCATTACCATCCCATAAATTGTCAACATTATTGATCGGATCCACCGCTAGATAATCACTAGTAAAATAGAATTTTTTAGATTTTAAATAATAATCCCAAAAAGAATTAGATATATATTTAGCAAAAACAAAGGCATAATTTGATAAGATAATTATTAATAAGATAATTATTAAAAACATGAATCGTTGTTTAATTTTCATATTATATCTATCCTTCCATTTTCTGCTGACTTTTAATATCAATATTAATATAATCAATTAAATTTTGATATATTGGTTGATTATAAGTAACAGGTATATCTACATACAATTTATAATTATGAATGGTATTATTTAAATAATTAATTGTTTGCAATGGAGCATTACAAACAATTTCGTTATCTAAATTACGATCATAGTTCTCATCACAAGTTAAAATTAATTTTTCCTGACTATCAATAATCTGATATAAATTTATATTAGTTGGCATAAAATGTGGCGTTTTAATCGTCATTTGGTAATCAATATTTACATCGCTTGTACCCAGTTCGCTTGAATTGGTAACAGCAAAATTAAAGGCTTGAATTACCCCGGGTTTTAAATCAATAATTGGTAAACTTATTTCATCAGTTACTTTAGCATTAAAAATAAATTTTGCAATATTTTGGTCACTTGATTCTAAATTAGCATTACTTTTAAAAGCCGAATAGGTAATACCGGCGATAAAAATAATAATGATAATTATTAAAATAATCAATAATTTTGATTTTGCTTTCATCTTATTACCTACTTTACAATAAAATATTTTTCTATAGAACCCAGATGTTTTAACTTATCATATAAATCAAATACTAATTTATAACTATTTTTAGCTAATTGATTACTAAATAAATTTAATGAAAATTGATTATATAATCGATTAACTGGATCATAAATTAAAGGATTATTGGTCACTATATATGTTTGATTACCACTACTATTTAAAAGATCACTGGTATAAGTTTGTAAATCAATTAAAGTATAATTCTGATTATACGCTGTTGCTTGTTCTTTTTGATATAAAGAAACTTTAACTATCGGGTTATCAAATGAACCAGCAGTTAATATATTAAAGTCAACTTTAGTACTAATATCTTTTTGGCTAATAATTCGACTATTATCATCCATTAAAACATCAAAACTATAATTATCTTTTATTTGGTTATTGTTAACAATCACTGGAATAGTAATCGTATCATTACCTATATCATTAATATGGTAGTAATTGCCATCTATAGTTAAATAATTTCTAATTTTTAATATATAATCACCCGTTGGTAAATCACTATTGTTATTAAATGTCATAATAGTTAATTCCGGATTACTAGTACTGCCCGTAGCTAAATTAATGCGAACAATATTATCATTACTTGGGGTATAAGTATTATCACCAATTTTAAAAATAAAATTTCTTAAATAAGATTTGTCGAGAACTTGATTTTCATTGTTTTCAAAACTAATTGCTAAACCCATTTGCTTATCTTCATGAGTTGTGTCTACTATTTTTTGGTCATTAATTACAGGATGATTTAATTTGCTATTTAATATGATTTTTTGAATATCATTATTATTAAAATTTAAAATTATTGAATCATTAGTCGATAAATCAAGGGTTGCTTTTTGATTATAATTTAAATTAAATGATTGTAAATCATTATATAAAGTTGGGCGGATTATTTTATTATCAACATCTAATAAAGCCATCTTGGTAATAATATCTTGTTGATTATTAGTAAGATTGGTTTTTGAAAAATCAAAATTAATCAGCCAAGATTCATTAATAACACCATCTTGATAATAATTATCCTCTATATATTTTTTTGAAATATTACCGACTTCTGTAAATAATGTTAGTGGATAAGTGGCAAATTTTTGACAATTAATATCAGCTACCAAGCAACTATCATGATAACCAAAATTATCATTATTAGTATCAACTTGATAAACATATGTTTTATTTAAAATTTTATCAGTAATTGTAATTTTAGTATTAAGTGGTAATAAAATCGAAGACATTAAATTATGAGTAAAATTTGTTGGGGCATTAGTTACAGCATTGTAATTAAATTTAAAGGTAATATTTGATTTATCAGTCATATTTAAAGCATATGCACTAAAGCTAGTACTATTACGACCGGGATAAGCATCAGTTAAATGATAGCCGTCATAAATAAGATAATCAGAATTAATATATTTTACATTGTTTTCATTATCCACTAATTTTAAATAAACTATATGCTTACCCATAGTATTAATGTTTATCTTATCTATATAGCTAATCCACTCACTTGTTAATGAATCTAAATCTAGTTCATCTAAAATTTGATTAGTGATGTAATATTCTTTGGTTGTAAATTGTTCAGCGCCAGTAACACTTATTTCTTTTGATTGATCTAAATAAATGTTATTTAAATTACTATTTAATGTTGTCCATTTATAATTATCCATTTTTAATCCGGGAAAATTAAGGACCAATTTATCACTATTTAGATAAGTAATATTATTACTATAATCAATTACTTTAGCATAAATAATAAATGTTCCTTCCTGGTTCAAGTTAACAATTTCGTTATATGTTAGCCAATCTAAATTAGTTAATTGATTAGCTGGAATAATTTCATTGCTCAAATAATAAAAAGCATTTTGAATAGGGTTGGTGGCGTCTAGTTCTTCAATACTAAACGCGGTTGATTTAGTAAAATTAATTGCCTTAAGAATAGTACTAAAATTATTCCAAGCATAAATACCAGCATTAATACTAGCAATGGGTTTATTTAAATCATCAATATATAATTTTGGTAAACTATCAACTTCATATATCCAAACATTATTTGGATTTAATTCAAGATCCTCAATACTAATAAATTCATTTAATAACATATTATTAAGTACGTAGTTTTTATCAAATAAATTATTTAAAGTGGTTGTAGTAAAATAACCATTGGCTGTTCCACTATAAATAGCATTAGTGCTACTAATATGATATCCGCGCTCAATATTAACTGGTGTATTTAAAATCTGATAAATGCTGTAATTAGCAGGTGCAGTATGGAAAACATTCGTTATGTTAACAGCACCACTATTATCTTTAATAATACCGATTAAACTACCGGTTTCAGCACTATTAAGAGTTGCTTCATTATAACTATTACTAACCATAATCGGATTAGTGCTTTTTTCAATAACTCCAATCAATCCACCAGTAATATCGGCAGCATTAATATTACCTAGATTATAACTATTATTTAAACTTAAATTAGTTGTGGTGACACCAATAATCCCTGATGCGATATTTTTACCGTAAACATCTGCTTTATTAACAATATTATTAAAAGTGCTTTGATAACTTTTAGCGACTACTCCTGCAGTAACACCATATTGATAAGTGATATTATATTTTATATTACTAAAATTAACATTACCTACTCCACTGCTAGCAATAGTAGATAATGAAACATCATTTAATAACGATGAACCCAAATCTATTTCAAATATTCCCCCACTTATAATTTGATTATTAATTTTAATGGTTGCATTACTCTCATTAACACCACTTAGCGTATACTCACCAGTTAAAGAAGTACTAATAATTACTCCCCCGTGAGTAGGAATATTATTTAATAATGATAGCGTATTATTATTAAGTGATTGATTAATACTATAACTTTGATCTGTTATAACGGCAGTCTTAGTTTGATTATTTAAAGTATCCTTACCAATAACAGTGCCATCAACAATTATGTTGTTGATAATTGCATCACTAGTTTCACTTGCCAGTAAAGCGGTAGTATTTCCACCAACAATTAAACTGTTTTCTAAATATAAATTTTTTACATTACCATTTAAATTGGTAAATAACGCCAATTGTTCGCTAGTTTGATCATTCATATATAAACCATTAATTCGATAAGAATCGCCATCAAATTCGCCTTTAAAATGGTCAAGTGGGATAAATTCATTAACTTGGCCAATAGGTGTTCCTTCATAATTAGAATTATCATAATAATCATTAGTATTAGGTTTTATATAATAAGTAGTACCATTTAGAATGTATTCAATTTGTTGATTATGATAATTAAATGAACCATCATTTAATAAAATATCATCAGCTAGTTTAAAATAAGCATTATCATAATCCTCTGTAATTAATTGATTACTAAAGTATGCAAGTTCAGCACCATTGGTAATAAGATATGGATTATTGGCTGTTCCATCGCCATCATTATAATTACTAGCAATTGTGCCATCCCAAACAATAGTAGTAGTAATAATTCGATTTTTATACCTAGCTAAAGTAGGTATTCCAACAACTAAGGATAAAATAATAAGTCCTAAAATAGCTAATTTAATTGTTGGTCTTAGCTTGGAAAAATTATTAACTAGTGTTTTCAATTTATCCATATTATTCACCCTCTACTTAGGTATTTTTATAATTTAATTATATCATATTACAATTATGATTAATAAAAAAAGCTTTAATATAAGCTTTTAGTTGGAATCATTTTCATTAATAATTTTATTAACTTGAGTAATAAACCAGATTTTTTCTACTGTAATAGGACTAGTTTCAATAATATGTATTCTTAATAAAAATTTTATTTTTTCTAACAATACCGGTATTTCATCTTCTTGTAGTTCATCTTCATTTAAATTAATGTTATCAAATCGATATTTATTAATAATAATTTTGTCTGTTTCATTAGTTTCAAATACTAAAATACCGCTAGAAATTACATTAGTTAAATTCATAGCATATAAATCGAAAGATTCACTCATTTTAGTAATATCATCATAATTATCTAAAGCATACACTTCTTTAATAACTTTCTTTTTAAAAAAATCAAAACTATAATATAAATGTAATATATCAGTTACTGTCATTTGTTTTGTTAAATAAGAAAAAACTTGATTATTAAAATATTCTTGATCATATGTTTTATATAATTCATGCAATTCTTTAGCCATCGTAATTGAAGACATTTTTAATTGCTTAATGGCATGTTCATTTGATAACTTAAAAATACCAACGCGACCACTAGTTATTTGTCGATTAAGACGCTCTAATTTAGTTTCTAAAACATTAATTTTACTTTCTACACTCTTTAATTTTGTATTCGTAACCTTACCACTAGGAATTGATTTTTGATATTCTTTTTGGAAACGATTAAATAATGGTAAAAAAGTTAAATAAGAATGATATTCTTCAATGGTCGTTTTTAGTTTTTCTAATGTATCATACAACTTATTCATAACATTAGAATCTTTTAAATTAATAGGATCAATTGTTAAATTTTCATAAGTTAAATTACGAAATTTACTGTCTTCAAAATAATTGCTAATATTTATCAAACCAGATTTAGATAATTCAACGATATCACTAATCGTTTCTTTATTGATTAATAATAAATCAACATAAAGGGATTTTAATTTGGCCAAACAATCACTGTAATTGTTGATATTGTGCTTAATTTTAGCATTATGCTGTAATTTAACAATATAATTATTAAAAGTTCGACGATGTTTTTTTATTAATTTTCGAAAATTAAGTTCAATTTGTTCTACTATTTCAGGATTAACCCAATAAATATTTTCGAATATTTTATCTACTTTTTCTGATTTCTTATTTTGTTTTTGATGCATTTCTAAATAAGCTGACATATATTCATTAACATAAACCGTATAAGTGAAGTCACTTGCCGTTAGGTTAATGCCAGCGACTTGAAATTTATTTAAAAAGCGGCTGACAATACTATCTAATGATTTAAAATTCAATTCATAATAATGATGAATTTCATATAATAATACATCGAATCCCATTTTTTCAACATAAGTGTTAGTAGGATTCAATAAAAAACGAACTCGTTCTAATTCTTCAATTTCTTTAGTTAATTTAGCCACACCATTATCAACTTTAGGAATTAAAAAAGATCGTAACTTAGATGCTAAGTAACTTTTAACGCCTTGATGATATTGACTATATGTAGTAATCATGGTATCAAGTGCAGCATTATATTTTTTAATATCAGTCTTAGTTCGGATGGGCATATTGGCAATTAATACTTCTTTAGTTTTAATATCTTCTTCAATAAACTCTAAAAAATTATTCATCTTGATTCACCTTGGTTTTATCAATAATTTTTTTACTTTCTAAAGCTTTTAAAAAACTATTAATATTTTCATACACCATTATTAATTCATTTAATTTTAATGCTGATAAATCAAAATTAACTTTCCCCTTTTCTTTCTTTATCATCTTTTATCCTCCCATTTTTATTGATAAGCAGCCGTATCTTTTACAAAATTAATTGCAATTTTAATTACTGAACCTGATGAAAAGGATTCAATACTGTCCATATCCTGCCCTTCTAACCAAACATATACTCGAACTTTAGTAATTCCTTCCGGAATTTGAAAAATAGGTCGCGCGAATGATGTAATCGTGTTTTGTAAAGCAAAGTGTTCAGTATCTAATCTAACTCCTGAGCCATATTGACCACTAGCGAGTTCCAAATGATTACCCGGATTAATTAAGGCATATGTAGGATTGGGTATTCCATTGATTAAATTAACCCCATATCGTCTAGCGCGTTCAATTGATGCTTGTGAATGATTAGTACTATGTGGTTCATAAATTACCGCTTCACAATTATTATTGCATGATTGATTTTGAACCGCATCTAAACTGGCCTCTAGCGGGACTGAACCTATTTTTAAAAAACCAAAGCGGACGGAATTAATTGCTCCATCAGCATCCGAATATTCATCACTCGTTAATGATACCGATGTTCCTTGATCAAGGTAAAGATTATCACTATTAGGTGAACCACTAACGACATTTTTTAAAAATAAATCAAAGGCAATAAAAATACCCTTATTATTAGACCGTTCTTCGCTAACTACCCTAGCATTTAAATAACGCTTTCTGCTTAAACTATTAATTTTATAAGCTATTTTAGAAGCACCTAAAATATGAAATTTATCGTTATTAACAGTTTGTGTTCCATTAGTAGAAATAGGAAATAAACCTCTTTTAGCCCATTGATTAGTATGGTTAGCATATGTATTTTTTAAATCATTAATAATTGCATCTTCTGAAATATCAACCGAACTACTAAAAGTATTTCCATCTAATGAAATAGTTAATCCGTCTTGATTAGACGCCACAATATTAAAGAAGTCAACTTTAGCATTTAAATTAACTGATAACCAAGCATATGTTGAAACAATTAAAATAACTCCGGTGAAAAATGTAATGCTCACTAAAATATTAAATTTATGTTCATCTTCCCAAATGTTTTTAAGCCAATTCATATTATTCACCTCTATATAAACAATAAAGAGTAATCTAACGGTTACTCTTTATTGTCCTTTGCAACTAATTGTTAAAAACTATATTATTGAACAACTATTGTTCTGGTCTTAGTTGCTAAATTGCCCGCTGCATCGGTTACACTATAAACAATTTTATATGTTCCAGGTACTTCATGATTAACAGTTCCACTGGTCACAAGTGCCAAGGTTAATTCTCCATCAACATTATCAGTAGCAGTTGCTCCAGCATCAACATATTGTGTACCAACTGTTAAAGTGGTAGGATTTTCACCTTCTAAAGTAATAATTGGAGCTGTTTTATCAGCTGCTGCAGGTCCAGCACCTTGGTTAAGATCCGGGCCATCATAGTTGATATCATCTTCTGTAAATCTTTCTTTAGTGAATCCAAACTTAACAGTAATTTTCTTACCAATTGAAGCAAAATCATAGTTATCTACGTCTTGGCCTTCAATATAAATATATATTCTTACTTTTGTAATACTATTTGGTGCTAATGTCATAAAGGTTGGACGATTAGTACTAGTTAATAACTTATCACTATCAGTAAAGTATGGATAAGGTACCAACGAAGTACTAGCTTCGTAACCATTATATGCTGGGCCATCATATACATCAACATTATCGCTTGATGCAATATCAGCGCTAACTGCATATGTTGGGTAAGCTAAACCATTAATTACTTGACCACATTCACCAGTATATGAATCAGCTGAAGTAATATCGGTTCCTAAAGCCGTTCTTCCTAAACATGAAGTTTCATACCAACTAATCGCGTTAGTTACGTGGAAGCGATCATTTGGTTCCCAAATCTGTGCTGTACGGCAGATTCCAGTTGTTACTGTATCTTCTACTTCTGGTGTACATTTAATGCCAGTAATATCAGCAGTTTCAGTAGTAGTACCAGCAACACGCCCGATTTGAGCAAAAGCTACACGAACTGAGTTTTCAATTCCAGTATTAGCAACACCATCAGCCGCTACTGTTACAGATGAATCATTAGTTAAATAAATAGCTTCTTCATCTAATAAATCTAAAGCTTTAATATATTGTGTTCCTGAGAAGTTCTTCACAAACAAATCAAAAGCCACATATCCGTCTTGT
>Ga0265295_1007848_pt1 | contig 12068 bp, 12 predicted proteins | sample Munlansysbiofilm_FD_192503 | JGI IMG/M metagenome (GOLD analysis project Ga0265295, IMG submission 192503) | Leachate microbial communities from a municipal landfill in Southern Ontario, Canada - Methane capture system biofilm | ecosystem: Engineered > Solid waste > Landfill > Unclassified ... | reverse complement strand
GGCTGCGGGCACTGGAGTCGAACCAATACATACGGATTCAGAGTCCGCTGTCCTGCCATTAGACGAGCCCGCAATAACGAATGTATAGTTTACCAAGTTTTGGTGCTTTTAGCAAGAGTTTTTCAGTGTGGGTGTTATTCTCCAGCGAAAATATCACCCCCATAATTCAACAGTGATGCTGTCATCACTTGAAAAATAGAGGCAAGTCTGGAAGAATTAATAAGCAACCAAGTTTCTTCTATTAAGATATGACGGCGTGTTTCTTATTTTATGGTTTATTAACTGGGTAGGCACAACGGAAACCAAGATCATTTTGGGACGCCCTTGGATTAAATCCCTGGTAAGCTTCAAGAAAGCCAGTCCAAGGACCATAGCCATAACCATCGTAATAGCCAGATCCCTGATTCCAACCAAACCCCCTTACTACGCGAAAATTACCGTTTGATGGGCCAATAGCATTGAATCGAGTATACGCTTTACTATCGCTATAACTATAATAATAATTACTAACCCACTCCCAAACATTTCCAAACATATCAAATGCACCATATGGACTGCTTCCTGATGGGAAAGAACCTACTTCTGTTGTATCACCATAATTTCCATAGCTTCCATGGTTTACCTGAACCGAACTCGGATTCGCCGATCCCCAAGGCAAGCGTCGGCCATCTGAACCTAATGCAGCGATATGCCATTGGGCATTAGTTGGTAAGCTCCCCCCTACCCATTCACAGTAATCTTGTGCTTGATACCAATCTACATTGATAACAGGGTGGTTGTTATAATCAATATTTTCATAGTAATCGGGGTGAGTTTGTGAATTCAATTTTCCAGGTTCAGTACACACTTCAGACTCCACACACATTTTGTATTGCGAATTTGTTACTTCGAATTTATCAATCCAATAAGCAGCTAAGCCTACATAATCAGTTGAATAGTCCATGCTACTTCTATCGAAATTCGGGGCTATCATCTCCACTAAATACGCACCCCCCGGCACGTAAACCATTTCCATCCCGTCTATTTCCCTAACCTTTGTCGAACCAATTCCCAGAGTCGGAGTTGGTTCGGGAGTGGCACTTGGCTCAGCCGTTGGGCTTGATTCCACAGGGATTAAATCATTTACGATTATTTCATCTTTTTCCTGAGTTTCAGAGACGGGATCCTCTTGAAGATTGCTATCAAGATTTGTTTGAGGGTCCTGACTCGAGGCTTTTGAATTGTTTGAGCCAAGTTGCCAGACCAAAAAAGCTGCCACCAACAAAAGCAATGCCAACCCGCCGTATAGCAATCCACGTTTTGGTTTTGCAGGCTGCTGTGGGGTACTTTTGTTTTGAGTCGCAGTGTTTTTTATTTTTTTCTGCACATCAACACGGCCCGCATCAACATCTCTTGCATGGCTGACCGCCTGCATTGTATGCTCCGGATTTTCTTCCGCAAAACGCAAAGCTTCAACAAAATCCGCCATCGTAGATAGTCGATTTTCAGGTTCTTTTGCCAAAGCAGCTTCAAACACCGGTTTCCACTCCTTTGGCAGCCCCTCCGGCAAGTTAAGCGGTTTAAAATGTTGCATCATAATCATCGGAGTGGTCTCACCTTCAAAAAGCGGACTACCGGTGAGCATTTCAACCAAAATACAGGCCATGCTGTAAACATCAGTTGCCGCTGTGGCAGGCTTGCCATTCCAAATTTCTGGTGCCATATAAGCCGGCGTGCCAACAATTCCACCCGAAACAGTCATCGACATCGAAGCATCGCTGTGCAAGAGTTTGGCAAAACCCATATCGCTGACGCGTACATTGCCGCGTTCGTCAAAAAGGATATTGCCGGGTTTGAGATCGCGATGGATAACATTCCGACTGTGAGCAAAATCCAGCCCTTCGCCAATCTGGCTGATGTAAGAAAGCGCAAGGCTTTTTTCGATTGGTCCCTCTGAACTAAGCCTGTCTTTCAGCGAACCACCGGGCATATAGCCCATGACGATGTAATAATGCCCTTCGGCTTCACCAAAATCATATACTGGGACAAGGTTGGGATGGTCAAGCTTGGCAGCAATTTGCGCTTCCCGCTGAAAACGAGCGAGAAATGTCGGATCGTTGACCAAATTAGGATGGAGCACTTTGACAGCAACTGTGCGGTCAAGCACCTTGTCATAGCCTTTATAGACCGTGCCAAAACCGCCACGGCCAAGTACTTCCTGGATTTCGTATTTTCCTAAGAGCATAATCCCAACCTCGGTTTAATGATTGTTAAATGATGTTGAATATTATACACGAAGCCGGTGTAAAACAGGAATAATTTTCTAAAAAATAACTACCGTCAAACAATTGCCTCCGGGGTTTCTGTTACACCTTTCGGCGTTACAACGCTTCGCATATGGACGTTTTCCACCAGTCCAATCCCAAGCAGCATCGAAACCAGCGAGCTGCCCCCATAGCTAATAAAGGGCAGCGTCAATCCGGTTACCGGCAATAGGCGCAGGTTAACGCCAACATTGACAATCGTCTGAAAAGCCATCAAAATCCCAAAGCCATAAGCAATCAAAGCCCCGTAGGCGTCAGGCGCATTTTGAGCCACCTTAAAACAGCGAAAGATCACAAAAATCAAAGCAGCAATGACTATTACAGTCCCGACAAAACCAAATTCATTCGCCAAAACGGAAAAAATAAAGTCATTGTGCCTAATCTTCAAAAAGCGCAATTGTACCTGGCTGCCCTGTCCATATCCCTTCCCAAACAATCCTCCGGCACCAATGCTGATCAAAGCTTGTTCAACGTTGTAGGTCTCGCCATGTCGTGCCGTTTCATCCGGTGACAAGAAATTGGTGATTCTTTGCTTTTGGTAATCCGCCAAATAGGGGAAATCGAAGGCAAACGAAACTATGAGGGCAACTGCCACCACTGCAACCATGATGTAGATGTATTTTGGTTTCAATCCACTAATCCAAAGCATAGCCGCCCACATCACAAAAAGGACAATACTGGTGCTCAAGTTCGGTTGGATCAAAATCCAGATGACGATGCCCAAAGTGATTACCAAGCTTTTCCCGATAGTCATCCAATTGTTGATTTTGTCAATATTTTGCGAGAAAAAACTCGCCAGCGACAATATCAATGCAATTCTCGCAAGCTCCGCCGGTTGAATCGTGACCAAACCGGTTTCCAGCCAGCGGGCTGCACCAAATTGAGCAGCTCCCATCAAAAAAGTCAGCACTAAAAGGACAAAGACGAAAGCATAAAACACTTTCGAAAGAGTCATCCAAATGTGATAATCGAATGCCGAAACGAGAAAAAGCACCACCAATCCGATAATCAAAAAAGTCGTCTGCCTTTGAGGATGTTCACCAAGTGTCGGATGGTTTTCACCGATGGCTGTGCTGATCAGGGCGATACCAAAGATGCATAAAATTAAGACCACCGCAAACAGCAAAAAATCGAAACGTTGCCAGACTTGTCGGGTGTTCATCTAAAATTACCTTCGTTTGAAAAACAAGAAGCAATAGACACTTCAAAGATTAAAAACATCGGCAAGCTCTTAATACCCCGATTATTCGGCCAAAATTCAAGCGATTCTCCTTCAAACCGCTTGCTCCGCTGCGAAGCATTGCATCGAACAATAGTCTTTTCCATCATTGCAAACTGCCTTGAATATTTGCCTGCAGACCTTCCATTTCAGCGTCTATCGCCTTCAATCGGAAGTAAGCGTCAATAATCGTCCTGACAATCGGTCCCGAAACGGTGGATCCTTCCCGCCCATTATAAACAAAAGAGACGACCACTATTTCAGGGTCATCATATGGGGCATACCCTGCAAACCAGGCATGTGAAGGCCAGGAGCCGGGGATACAAAGCCCTTCACGGTTCGCCCAGTCATCACAATATTCCGCGGTTCCGGTTTTGCCGGCGATTTTATTCGGATTATTTTGATATTCGAAAGCGGCCGTACCTTCCGGGCTGGTAACAAGTTCCATCCCTTCCATTGCCAAATCAATAACCCAAGGTTCGATCGCTTTCACTTCGCTGGTTTGGTTATTCCCCTCATAGCTGTGAATCATCGGATCTTCAGTAATATCCCAAAGCACTTCCGGCTCAAACGCACTCGTAACGTTCCCTTCAGTATCAACCGTTTTAGCTATCATCGAGAGCTGCATATGCTGCCCGCCGTTCACGATTGTCGAAAACGAATTCATCACCTGAACCGGCGTCGCCAAAACGTAACCCTGTCCAACACCCGCCAGATAAGTGTCACCGGTTGCCCAGTTTTCACCCTGATTCAAACGTTTCCAGGTCGGATTCGGCATGAGGCCATCAGCTTCACCGGGCAATTCAATCCCGGTTTCTGTGCCATAGCCCAAAGCTCTGCCATATTCATAGAGATTCCAAATCCCCAATCCACCGTCCTCGACCTCTCCCGGGTAACCACCACTGGTTTTGTACCAATAGACATTACAAGAATAACCAATTCCGTGGCGATAATCCACCGGACCATGCCCGGCGTCATCATGACAGAAATAACTCTGTTCGGTACCAATATCGCTCTCATAAAATTGCTGTCGCAAGGTAATCGTTGGTGTACATCCGATGGTTTGTTCCGGTGTAACGATATCCTCGTTTAACACACCCAAAGCCGCCACCATCTTAAAAACCGACCCGGGGGGGAGTTCTGAGGTAATCGCCTTGTTCACAAGCGGTTTTGCCTCATCAATGCTCAATTGTTCGTAGTAATAACCCGGGATAAATTGGGTCATGCGATTGTTTTCGTAGCTTGGATAAGACACCATAAAAAGCAATTCACCGGTTTTGGCATTCATACCAACCACGGTTCCCGTCGTGCTCATCACTTCGCCTCGCTCGCGCATGTAAAAATCATTCCAATAGCGCAATTGTTCGATCAGTGCTGCGCGGGCGGCTTCCTGGAGGCGATAATCAATGGTCAAATAGATATCATCACCCGGGACCGGATCAACCGGTTCTTCCAGGTCGCGAATAATCTCACCGCCAACCGAAACCTCCACAAAGCGCCTTCCATTCGTTCCGCCCAAAACACTTTGCATCGAATTTTCAATCCCCATATAGCCAACTTTATCCCGTCCGGAAACAAAACCTTGTTCGGTGTAATAATCCAGCAAGATTTCAGGAATCGGACCTAAAAAGCCAATGATTTCTGCTGTTTGTTCACCGGTTGGATATTCCCGAATCGATTCAACTTCAATTGCAATTCCGGGCCAATCCATTTTCTTTTCTTCGATAATCATGGCGGTTTCTTTGCTGAGATTACATTTAATTCGGGTTGCCTGGTAGGGCCAAAGGCTGTCCGCAATTTCGACAATTTGGGCTATCCCGAAGTCGGTGGCGCAAGGCGTAAAAGAGCGTGAGGTTTCGTCATTCAGCTCGCCTTGGTTTACCGGAATGTCAATCAACTTACTGAGTTCGTCAAAAATTTCCCGCGTCTCACCGGAAGAATCGGGCAACTCTGCCGGAGTTACGGTAACATTGTATTGAGCGGTATTACGTGCCAAAACAATCCCATTACGGTCAAAAATCATCCCCCGATAGGTCGGAATGCTAATTGTATTGGTTCGGTTATCCTCAGCTTGCGCATTATAAATATCGTAATCTATTACCTGATATTGAAAAAGCCGCAAGGCATAGAATAAGAAGACCAGCGAAATCGCCAAATAAATCCAACGGAAACGCTGCATAGCGATCGTCGGTTTTTTGTATTCTTGATTATTATTCATGCTTCGAGTCCTTTCGGGAAAGCATAGTGGGCTATTTCCCGAATAATCGCGTGCATCGGGATTGCGAGAAACATATTTAATATGAGTGAGGGCAAAGCCACCTCAGTCAGTGCTGTGTTTAGGTTGAATTCAACACCGGAGATAAATAGATAAGCCATGTTTAAGACAATTTGAAGCAGAGAAGCAACAAATGTAATCACTATTACACCCAAAAGGGGTGATTGCATCAGTCGCTTCTGAAACATCCTGGTGACGCCGAATACAAAGAAGTAAACAACCATCAAAATCACAGCCGGCAAAGCTGAAACCGAGGATACCAGCCCTGCCATCACAAAAACCATAAGCCAAAGATGCTTCGAGCGGTCATACATGCACCAGACAATTAGGTAAAGCAAGAGGATGTCAGCACTGCCTGAAAGAATCTTTATCTGGCTAACGACACTCAATTGCAGCATACCGGTAACCAAAAATCCTGCAAATCCGATTAGATACGAAATCACAGCAACCTCAAGGAACCAACGGCGATATATCCACCGCATTAAAGTTGGTAATCACCAAAACTGCGCTCAAATTACTAAAATCAACTACCGGTTGCACAGAGCCGGTTTGAAAAAGCACGTTTTGCTTGGATTGCATGGTCAAAATCTGCCCGACAAAAATGTTCGGTGGATAGGTCCCACCCAAGCCGGATGTCATCAAAATATCACCAATCTGAACTTCTGTTTCGACCGGAACCATATCCAAACTGATTTCACCCGTAACCGATCCGCGCACCAGCCCCTCAACCTCCGCCGTTTGAAGCTTTACATTCACAACCGAGTTTGCATCGCTAATCAACTGAATTCGAGCCGCATTGGCAATCAGCGCATCAATTCTGCCCACCAAACCTTGTTGGGTTACAACCGGCATACCATAACGCAAACCATCATTACTGCCTTTATCAATGATGATATATTGTAAAAATGGGCTAATTTCCCGCCCAATCACCGTTGCAGCGACATAACTGTGCTCTGGATTGGTTCGGGCGAAGTCGAGTAATGTGTAGAGAATTTCGGACTGCGCCAAATTTTCCTGCAAGGCGACAATTTCGCTTTGCAGCATCGCCACCTGACTTTCGAGTTGTTGGTTTTCGGCTCTAAGTGTTGCCATATCGCGTGGCGAATTGAAAAAATCACTGAAAGCCAAAAAACGTTGTGCCATCCAACTTTGCGCTGAAATAAAAGGGCTTGCCGAAAAACTAAATAGCGGTGTCAAATAACCGGAAATCGCAAGAAACAAAATTCCAACAACAACCAGGCTAATAATCAGGTTCCGCAAATTTTTGGGTGAAAATATTTTTTTAATCATAACTGAATCAAACGGCACTTAGGCCGAATCCCGAATTATTTTTTGGGTTGGCTGCTCGAATACGGGTCGCGTTCAATTCCGACCAGAAGATTTTCGTAAAGATCCATATCGTCCAAAACCATCCCACAACCTCGGGCTACACAAGTCATCGGGTCTTCTGCCACCCAAACACGGACTTTCAGCTCGTTTGACAGGCGGTCAGCCAAACCTTGCAACTGGCTCGTTCCACCGGCAAGACAAATTCCGTTATCCATCAAATCAGCTAAAATTTCGGGGGGCGATTCATCCAGCGCATCTTTGATGGTATCAACGATAACCTGAACTGAAGGTGCCAGAGCCTCGCGGATTTCGACCGAAGATATTTCAATCGATTCGGGCAAACCGGTAATCAGATTTCGTCCGCGCACATCCACCGTCTTTTCTTCTTTCAGTGAATAGGCGGAACCAATCGCAATCTTGACCTTTTCTGCCATCTGTTCGCCAACAAACAAATTGTATCGGCTGCGAACATATTCGATAATATCCTGGTCGAGTTCATCGCCGGCAACCCGCAAAGAACGGGAAATGACAACGCCACCACCGGATAAAACGGCAACTTCGGTCGTCCCTCCGCCGATATCAACAATCATATTGCCGGAATCTTCTTCTATCGGCAAACCGGCACCAATCGCTGCCGCTGCTGGTTCGTGGATCATAAAAGCTTCTCGGGCACCGGAAGACATAGCTGCATCATAAACCGCCCGCTTTTCGACTTCGGTTGCGCCGGAGGGAATCCCAACCACAACGCGCGAATATGGAAAAAGCACAATGCTATTTTCGTGCGCCTTGCTGATGAAATATTCCAACATCGCCTGAGTGATGTCATATTCAGAAATAACGCCATCGCGAAGCGGTCGCAAAGTGACCATATTCGCCGGAGTACGTCCGACCATCGCCTTCGCAGCGGCGCCGATTTTTTCAGGTTCACGGGTGCGTTTGTTGATTGCCACCCAGGAAGGTTCGTTAATCACGATACCCTTACCGCGGACGTTAACCAAAGTATTCGCCGTACCCAGGTCGATACCCAGATCAAGCGATAAAAGCCCCAGTAACCATTTAATTGGGTTGAAAAAAGCCAAATTCAATCTCCGTCTTTTGAAGAATTTTCTTCAAATGTATTTGCGAATTATATCATGCCTTTTTAAAGGCAAGGGGGAATCGAAAAATCAGGAAACAGGAAAGAGGAAATAGGAAACAGAAGGTGTCTGGGTCTTTGATAAAATTTCGGACAAGATGATAAGAGACATAAGCCATAGAGAACGAAAAAGCCCATTCGTGTGGAATCCGAATGGGCTCCCGGCTCCCGGCTCCCTGCTTCCCGATTCCCGCTCCCCGTTTCCTGTTTTCCTGCTTTCCCTGACCCCTTTTCCAAACAAACTGTTACAATTAAGCGCACAAATTCAAAACTACGGATTGGAGCACTATGAACGAAACATTCAGCCTCTACCGACTACAGCAACTCGATTCTAAACGGCTGCAAATCCTCAAACGCGTCAAGCAAATTGACCAAATTGTCGCTTCTGATAAAGCCGTTATCCGCGCCAAAGCAATTCTCCAAAAAACTGTCGATGCAGTGGAAGCAAGCGAGAAAACCCTCAAAGATCTGCATGATAAAGCTGACGAGAAAATCATAAAGCAAAAACTGACTCAAAACAAGCTCTTTGGTGGAAAAATCAATGCCACCAAGGAACTCCAAGATCTTCAGGCTGAAAACGAAGCCCTCAGCCGAGCCATAAAAAGTTTGGAAGAAGAACAAATGCTTGTGCTCGGGGTGCACGATGAGCGTCTTGCCGCCAAACAAGCGGCCGAAAGCTCTTTGCAAAGCTTGCTCAATAAAAAAGCTTCTGAAAATTCTTTGCTCCTCGGTGAACGCCTCCAATTAATCAATAAATTACCGGGCATCAACTCCCAGCGGGATGCCGTAAAAGCTCAGCTAAATGATACGCTTTTGGAAGAATATGCAAACCTCTTCAAAAATAAAGGTGGAATTGCCGTTTCGGAAATTATTGATGAAGGTTGCAAATCTTGTGGTGTCGAACTCTCCCCAAACGAAGTTCAGGCTGCCGGCAACCCCAATCTTATTCTGAGGTGCAAAAACTGCGGCAGGATTCTGTACAAATTATAAATGAAACGAAGCCACCCCCTTCAGCTTCCGCTCAAAGGAGGTGGCTTGGATTAAAAGCGTTTGCTTTACTTAAACAAGGTAGACAGCAATAGATTTATCAAATATTCAACCACATTAATAGCAATCATGGCAACCACCGGCGAGAAATCAATTCCATTAATCGGTTTTATGAATCGACGGAAAGGTTCCAAAATCGGTTCGGCTATCCTGGCAATCCCAATTCGCAATGGTTTGTCGGGAGCCATAAACATCGACAAAAGCACATGCAAGAAAATTACAAATATCGCAGCGCGGGCAAAAAATTGAATAAATAAACTTACGTATTCCATATTATCTCATTTCTAATAATTTCTGGGACCCAACAAAACTTCGCCCAAGCGTAGAATTGTCGCTCCTTCTTCAATCGCAACCGCAAAATCATGGGATGTCCCGGCTGAAATCTGTTTCAAGTCCAAAGTCTCATTTTGATTGTTCAAAAATTCCTGTGTTTGCTTCAATTTTTGAAAATAAGGCCTGCTTTTTTCGGGATCATCAAAAAGCGGGGGCATCCCCATCAAACCCACTAACTTCAAACCTGCCATCTGCTGGACTTCTTCGGCAAGCTTTGTTAATTCTGCTAAATCTTGCTCGCTTTCAATCGGCAATCCACTTTTGGTTTCTTCGTTTCCAAGGTTGACCTCTAAAAAGACTTCCATAGCAGGTAGTTCGGCTGGGCGATTTGCATTAAGCAAGCGCGCCAGTTTCAAGGAATCAAGCGAATGAACAGCATGAAAGTGCGCCGCGACATCCTTGGCTTTACGACTTTGCACATGGCCAACCATATCCCAGCGAATATCATCCACGTCGGCAAAATCTTCCATTTTTTCCAAAGCTTCCTGAAGGTAACTTTCGCCAAAATTCTTCAAACCGCAATTGTACGTCGCAGCCATCACTTCAAGTTCCTGATGTTTCGTGATTGCCAAAATTGTGATATCTTCTGCCGTCCTGCCGCTTTTGAGAGCAGCCTGGCTAATAATTTGCCTTATTTCAGCTAAATTTGCCTGGATATGTTCTTCAGCATCAAGAACTTCTTGCTCATGGTCATAATCATGGTCATGTTCAAAATCGTCAAATTCGTGCTCTTCCATTTGATCCTTTCGCTGTAAGGCTAATGGCAACCGAAAAACGTCCCGTCAGCCCTTTTTCCTTCCGATAAGAATACCATTCGTTTAAATTTTCAGCAGTGCAAATATGAGATTGCTCAATAAATTGCAGTCCGGCTTTGCGCAAACTCCATTCATTCGCTCCCCATAAATCCAAAAATGAACCATGCTCTGTATCTGCAATGAAATCAGCAGCTTTTTCGCCCCATTTTTTATAAAACTTTTCGCGCACTTCCCCGCCAATTTGATAACAATGCCCACAAATCGATGGCCCGATTCCGGCTCTGATATCTGCCGGGTCGCAGCCATATTCTTTCACCGCCGCTTCAATCGCAGTTTTTCCTGCTTCGATTAATGTTCCTTGCCAACCGGCATGGACCAAGCCCACAACTTTTCGCTTTGGATCAAAAAGCATAATCGGCACACAATCGGCGAAACGCATAACCAGCGTAACATCCGGATTTTGAGTAAAAATCGCATCTCCCGGTTGATGTTTCTGACTCTCCGGTCGAGGCCTATCACTAAAATGAACCGTGTCGCCATGGACTTGCCAAACGTCAAAGCGACTCTCAAAAGGCATCCCAAAATGGTCAAACAAGATTTGATGGTTCTTTAATACGTTCTCCGGCTTATCGCCGACCGTCCCGCCCAAATTCAAGGAGCTGTAATGACCTTCCGAAACACCACCGATTCGGGTATAAATCGCATGGTTTACCAGTGCAGGGTCAAAACTTTCAAAATGATAGCTTACAAGTCCTTTTTCTTCTTTGCGAATCATATCAGGCTGCCTTCTTCTCATTCAGGATTTCGTCAATCGATGGAATTCCAAACCAAGCCGTAAACCAGCCAAACATTGCTCCGGTCAAAACGCGCAAAAAAGGCGTACTTTCGCGCAAAGCAATCCAGCTGAGAGCGGGAATATTCATATTTCCGAGCAGTTGTGAAAGGCCATCCAATCCCATTGGGACCAAAGCCAATAACAACCAGGCCAACCAGGGCAAAGCTTTCATCTTGCGCCCGCTTATAGCAAAAACCAAGCCAAACAAGAGCAAACTGCCATAAATAGCCAGATCGCGCTGACACAAGGCTATTTTATAGCCGAGCTGATCATTTCCGACAAAAGCCGAGGCAGCTTCCATATCCCCGGCTGCTAAACCGGTCACCTGCTCAAAACTTTTAACCCCTTCAATTTCGGCAATTTCAAGCGGATAGTAGGCTTGTTCACCAAAAAGGAAAAAACTACGATAAGCCAATTGATGGCAAAGTGGTCGGTAGAGTTGATAAATTCGATTGGCAACATTAACCTGCCCTGTTTTCATCAAAATCGGTGCTAATATCGGCAGACCGACGTAAAAAGCGAGCAAGATGTTGATGATTGACAGATAGTGCTTCCTTAACCAAACAGAGAGCCTCTTGCTCAGGCTCTCTTCTTCATTATTAACCAAATTTCGATCTTCAGAAGCTGTCATCTCTGACAACTAACTTTCAATAACTTCAACGTATGTAGAATTTGCAGCGCCCTGAACGGTCAATTCACCCGGCAATAATCCAACCTGAGGATTGATCCAGCGATAGACCCATTTTGCGTCATGAGGCAAACAGTTAACACAACCATGCGAAAGCGCTACGCCATAATTGTTATGCCAGTAAACCGCATGAATTGCCTGTCCCTGAG
>Ga0265295_1007847_pt1 | contig 12068 bp, 6 predicted proteins | sample Munlansysbiofilm_FD_192503 | JGI IMG/M metagenome (GOLD analysis project Ga0265295, IMG submission 192503) | Leachate microbial communities from a municipal landfill in Southern Ontario, Canada - Methane capture system biofilm | ecosystem: Engineered > Solid waste > Landfill > Unclassified ... | reverse complement strand
TACCTAGAAGATATGGAGGGGTAAACATGATTGATTATATTTTAATAGGACTTCTTATGGGTCTCATTGGCCTTGTGATTTATCTTATCGTGATGATCTCAAAACAAAAACCAGCAGAACCCGATTTAACACAGCTTAAAGAGGTTCAAGGGGAGCTCAAGGTCTATCTACAAAAAGAATACAGTGAGTTTAGATTTCAATTATCACAAATGATTAATGAAACCGGAAAAACAAGTCAAAAAGATTTAAATGAATTTAAAGACAACATGTTAAGACAAATTGAAGTTAAATTCAAAGAAATCAACGAAAAAGTCGACGTTCGATTAGGCGAAGGATTCGAAAAAACGAATAAAACATTCACAGATGTTGTTGAAAGACTCACCAAAATCGATGAAGCACAAAAGAAAATTGAGTCATTATCAACTGAAGTTATCTCATTAAATGATCTATTAAAAGGTCAAAAAACAAGGGGTATTTTCGGTGAAGTTCAGCTTTATCAGTTATTGTCAGCTGTTTTAGGTGACAATCAATCACTTTATGAGAAACAAAAAACGTTATCGAATGGATCCATTGCTGACGCTATTGTCTATGCACCAGACCCCATAGGTATGGTTGCTATCGATTCTAAATTTCCACTTGAAAACTATCGCCGTATGGTCGATCGTGATTTAGGAGATGCAGACCGCCTACAAGCAACAAAAGACTTCAAAAAAGATGTAAAAAAACATATTGATGATATCAAAAACAAATACATTATCTTTAATGAAACAGGCGATCAAGCCTTCATGTTTGTTCCAGCTGAAGCTATCTTTGCTGAAATTTCAGCTTATCATGAAGATCTCATTGAATACGCTGCTAAAAACAAAGTTTGGCTCGTTTCACCAACGACTTTAATTTCAACATTATCCATGATACAAATGGTTGTTAGAAACTTAGAACGTGACAAACAAGCCAAAGTTATTGTTGAAGAACTCAAAAAATTAGGTGAAGAATTCAAACGCTATGTCGATCGATGGGATAAACTTAAACGATCGATTGAAAGCGTCTCTAAAACAGCAGATCAGGTACATACAACGAGCACGAAAATATCAAACAAATTTAAACATATTTCAGAAGCTAAATTTGATGAAATTGAATTAGATGAACCTGAAGAAATTGAAATGGAAACACCTGAAGACTTAGATTGACAAATCCCTTTATTAAGGGTATAATATGTAAGAAATCAATGAAGAGAGAGTAATGTTTAGCCTCTTAATAAGCGAATCAGGGATGGTGCGAGCCTGAGTTAATGTTAAACACGAAAAACACTTGGAGAGATGAAAGAAATCGATTAAGAGAGTAGAATCATCCGTTGACCGCGTTATAGGTTATTGAGGGCTAGAATGATTGTTCTAGAACTAAGGTGGTACCGCGTATTTTTACGTCCTTAGCATTGACTAAGGGCGTTTTGTTTTTTTAATCAGGAGGAATCATATGGAAACAACCGTTAAAAAGATTTACAGAGAAACTGAAGATTATGCTGGAAAGACAGTAGAGTTATATGGATGGGTGAGAAATCATCGTGCTCAAAAAGAATTTGGCTTCATCAATTTTCATGATGGAACATTTTTTGAAACGCTTCAAGTTGTCTATGAAGAACAAAAGGTTGACAACTTCAAAGAAGTTCAAAAGTTTAGAGTAGGTAGTGCCATTATGGTTAAAGGAGAGTTAGTTTTAACACCCGATGCCAAACAACCTTTTGAAGTCAAAGCAATTCATATTGAACTTTTAGGAGATTCACCAGAAGATTATCCGATTCAACCGAAAAGACATACACGAGAATTTCTAAGAGAAGTTGCTCATTTGAGAGCTAGAACCAATCTTTTTCATGCTGTATTTAGAGTAAGATCTACTGCAGCTATGGCTGTTCATGAATTCTTTCAAACTAAGGGCTTTATCTATACGCACACCCCCATCATTACTGGTAATGATGGCGAAGGTGCAGGACAGATGTTTAGTGTGACAACACTCCCTTTGGATAAAATGCCAATGACTGAAGAAAAAAAGATTGATTTCAAAAAAGATTTCTTTGGTAAAGCAACCAATTTAACCGTTACAGGACAACTTGAAGCTGAAGCCTTTGCCTTAGCATTTAAAGATGTGTATACCTTTGGACCAACCTTTAGAGCTGAAAACTCCAATACACAGCGTCACGCATCAGAATTTTGGATGATTGAACCAGAAATGGCATTTGCTGATTTAGAAAAAAACATGCAAGTCGTTGAAGAAATGGTGAAATACATCATAAAATATATGTTTGAAAAACTCCCAGAAGAAATGGTTTTCTTCGATAAGTTTGTTGAACCAGGCTTAACAGATCGTCTTCTCAAGGTTCTTAACGCACCTTTTGCGCGCGTCACTCATAAAGAAGCGATTGATATCTTACTTAAGAGTGGTGTAAAATTTGAAAACACGCCTAAACATGGGCAAGACATTAATACAGAACATGAAAAGTACTTAACAGAAAGATATTTCCAATCCCCTGTATTCGTTATCGATTGGCCTAAAGATATTAAAGCATTTTACATGCGCTTAAACGATGATAACGAAACAGTCGCAGCTATGGACTTACTCGTTCCAGGTTCTGGTGAACTCGTTGGTGGATCGCAAAGAGAAGAAAGATTAGATTATTTACTTAAACGTATGGAAGAACTTCACGTACCACAAGAAGGGCTTGAATGGTACTTAGATTTAAGACGTTACGGTGGATGTGTTCATGCTGGATTTGGTATGGGATTTGAGCGCCTCATTATGTACTTAACAGGCGTCGAAAATATCAGGGATGTCCTACCTTTTCCAAGAACACCCAAGAATTGTGAATTTTAAGAGGTCGCTTGACCTCTTTCTTTTTAAAGAAAGGTGATATCGTTTTTATACATTGAAAATAACAAAACATTGATTCTTTGATTGACAAAGGATAACCATCATACTATAATGTAATTACCCCTAAAAGCGCTTTCAAAGATTTTGTTTGAAAAAAAGGTGTAAATATGGGACATTCATACACGCTTTCTCATTGTATTTTCAAGGTTATTATTATATAATACATGTGTTGAGGTGAAGAGTTGAATGTATCCAAATCTAACCGATATTCAAACAAGTTTTTTTGAAACGACGGCAATCGTTTTTTTCATATTTAAAGATTAAGTGCTTTTGGGATACCAAAAGTACTTTTATTTTATAAAAAGTAAAGTCAAATACAACAAAGGAGTATAGGATCACATGGAGATCAGATTAGAAAATCTATCAAAAATATTCGTCGATAAGACTGGAAAAGAAACACGTGCAGTAGACCAAATGGATTTAGTGATTCCTTCGGGCAAACTCGTCGGATTACTTGGACCATCTGGTTGTGGAAAAACCACAACACTTTTTATGATTGCAGGGCTTCATAAACCCACCGCAGGTAAAATATTTTTCGGTGACGAAGATGTTACCAAGTTAAGTTCTGATAAAAGAGGTATTGGTTTAGTTTTTCAAAACTACGCACTCTATCCTCATATGACTGTACGTCAAAACATTATGTTTCCTTTAGAAAATTTAAAAATTGAACGTGATGAAGCTGTAGCACGCGTCATTGAAATGGCTAAATTAGTTGGTATCGAAGATCAACTTGATAAAAAGCCAGGACAACTCTCCGGTGGTCAGCAACAACGTGTTGCTATCGCAAGAGCACTCGTTAAAAAACCTAAAGTTTTACTCTTAGATGAACCACTATCTAATCTTGATGCACGTCTTCGTCTTCAAACACGTGAAGAAATCAAACGTATTCAAAGAGAAACAGGTATTACCACTGTTTTCGTTACCCATGACCAAGAAGAAGCGATGAGTATCTCCGATGAAATCGTCGTTATGAACTTTGGTGTAACACAACAAAAGAATATTCCTCAAAAGGTTTATACAAACCCTGATAATTTATTCGTTGCTAAATTCTTAGGTAATCCACCCATCAACGTTGTTCGTGGTGAAGTTAAAGAAAATAAGCTTTACATTGATGGCATTCTTTTTGCAGATAAAAAAGCTGCTGATGGAACATATGATGTCGGTCTAAGACCAGAAGATTTTAGAATTGATAAAACAGGTATCGAAGTCAAAGATGCAGAAGTCGAAATTATTGGTCGCGATACCATGATTCGCTTCAACATCGGTGACACACAAATACGTGCGCTTGTTGATTCTGAGTCTTACAATGAGTCCAAAGCATTGATTTTGACCGTAAGAGGTAACAAAATCCATCTCTTCAATATCGAAAGTGGTGACGTCGTACGATGAAAAACACACTTGCCAATTGGGTGTGGAGCGTACGAAATTTCTTTCAAGGTATCAAAGAGAAGCTCCACCTAAATTTAAATCTACCAACATGGGTGAAAGCTTTAATTTATCTTTCACCAGCGTTGATCCTGCTTGCATTATTCACATTCTACCCTATTCTCAACGCGTTTCGTTTGGTTGTTTATCAAGGATACCAACTTGTTCGCGATGTTGACGGTGTCTTAAGAGAAAGTATTACAGGTTATACATTAATTGGTAACTTTGTACAAGTGCTTTCTGCAGATAACTTTATTCTTCCTTCATCACATACGAACTCAAGTATTTTATTAAACACATTAGCCATCGTATTTATATCAGTGCCTATTTCGATTTTGTTATCGTTATTTGTTGCAGCGACATTAAATTCGATTAAACCATTCAAAGGCTTCTTTCAAACGATTTATTTCTTACCATATATCACCAATACACTCGCCATTGGTTTAGTGTTTGCCTATATGTTTAAGAGTGGATCAACCGGGATTGTCAACCAATTCTTTATGCTTTTCGGTGTTGAACCAGTCTCTTGGATTGAAAGAGGCGCGACCTATTGGCGCGCCATGACAGTACTTATTGCATTTGGTGTTTGGGATGGCATGGCATTTAAGATTATGGTCTTTATGAGTGGTATGCAGGGTATTGATCAGCAGTACTATCAAGCAGCTGCGATTGATGCGACACCTAAACGTCGTATCTTTACAAAAATTACGGTTCCCATGATTTCACCGATGATTTTCTATATTGTTGTAACATCCGTCATCGGCGCATTTAAGACCTATTCAAGTGTTGTTGCTATCTTCGGTGATACAGCAACCCCCGATGGTGCAAACTATAATTTAAAGACGATTGTATTCCACATTTATGATTATATTTACAGTGGTGAAGATCTCTCCTTAGCGGCAGCGGCATCCATTATTTTATTCGCGATTATTCTTGCGCTCACACTCGTTCAGATGTGGGTTGGTAAGAAACGCGTGCACTACTAGGAGGATGATGACATGAATAAAGAACAAGTTAAACAAATCAAACGATTTGAAAACATCATCCATTTAGTTGATGCAGCATTCTTAATTATTTACGTGGGTCTGTTCCTATATCTTTTCTCAAAGATTACAGTTCCAGCCGCACCACCTGAAGTTTTTACAAACTATGAGTACACAATCTTTGGAATGGACATTGACACACTCGTTCTCAATACATGGATGAGTTATCTCGCCATCTTCATTATTGTGACATTCCCACTCACATTCATCAGTACGAAGAAAACAAAGTTCCGCGAATTCTATGAATATAACCACTATGTTGCAAGTAATTATTTTGTTAACGCACTCGTGTCATTATTCGTATTGAACCCAGTATCATTCATTCTTAAACTGATTGCTACACGTAGAATTTTAGTTGAATCAGAAGGCTATGGCTACAAAGAAGCAGCTAAACGTTTATGGATTGGCTTTAAAAACTTATTCAAGAAGAAAGAAAAAGTTGTTGAAGAAGAGGAAAGCGATTTAAAGAAAGCGATTAGAAAACAAACCATATTCCAATTTACACGTATGTTCTTCTCGTATTTCTTCTTATCAATTGTGGCACTACTTATCTTCATTCCATTCTATTGGATGATTCTAACAGCACTCAAAACATACTATGAATCCAACTTGACAATGACACCACGTTTCTTTGTCGCATTATCAGAAATGCAATGGATGAACTTCAAGTACGTTTTACAAGAAATTGATTTTAGTATTTACATTAAGAACACCCTTTATGTAGGTATCTTATCAACCTTTGGTACGATTATTACAACCGTACTCGCAGCCTTTGCATTTGCGAGATTAGAGTTTAAAGGTAGAGAAACATTGTTCTCAGTTCTTCTGATGACCATGATGATTCCAGGTGAACTCTATATCTTAACTAACTTCTTAACTGTCAGCCAAGCTGGTTTTGGTTGGGTTGGTGGCGCAGAAGGAACGAACTCATACTTCTTGGCGATGATTATTCCGTTTATGACATCTGTCTTCTATATTTTCTTCTTAAGACAGACGTTTAAACAAATACCTGAAACACTTTATAAAGCTGCCAAGGTTGACGGATCATCTGACTTTAAGTATTTAACACGCGTCATGATTCCCATTGCAGGACCAACCATTTTCACGATTACAATCTTATCAGTCATCGGCTCATGGAATGCTTTCATTTGGCCACGTTTAATCACCTCAGTTGGTGACGTTAACGAAGGACAAATGTACTGGTTAATCTCTGCAGCGCTTCGTGATGCTGACTTTACCACAGCAGGAACTAACCCACGTGTGATGTTCAATATGCAAATTGCAGCATCAGCTATCGTCACGATTCCGCTGATCATTGTATTCTTATTACTTAGAAAATATATTATGTCCGGCGTCGGAAGAAGCGGGACAAAAGGATAGAAAAGAGGAGGAAAGAGATGAAAAGAATTATTTCATTCGTATTGATTCTAGCAGGTATACTTGGATTATCAGCATGTGTACAGGTTAGAAACACTGCACCAAGTTTAGTTGGTGTACAAAACGAAGTAACCATTACATATGGTGATTCATATGATCCACTTGCTGGCATCACAGCAAATGATGATGCAGATGGTGATTTAACAGATGTTATTGAACTCGAAGGATGGAATGCCGCATGGCTTGAAGATCCAAGAGGTGGTCAATACAGTTATTCTGTTTATGTTGAAGATGCTGAAGGTTTATTTGCACGTCAGCAAGTAACATTTATTGTTAATGGTAACGTGCCACAGACCGTATCACTTCTTTATGTTCAAGAAGCTCAAACCTATTACATTGGTTCAAGAGATTTTGACCCACTGCGTGGTGTTAAAGCGATTGATACATTCGATGGTGTTGACAATCCTGAAGACCTAACAGATGAGATTGAAGTACTTGATTTACCAAGTTTAACACGTGCTGGTCGCTATACATATCAATTACGTGTGGAAAACCAATGGGGTGCATCTGCAACTAAATCTGTATCACTTACAGTTAAACCTGCAGTCACTAATATTCCTAGCACACTTACATCAGATGCGATTACAATTACGCTATGGCATTCCAATGGCTCAACAATCGAAGGCGCAATGAAGAAATATGCAACACAATTTTCTGAATTGTATCCAAATATTACTGTTAATATCGTTAAAAATGGTGATAACTACGATATGCTTCGTCAAAATACCGTATCCGCTATCAAGGGTGGTACATTGCCAAACATCGTTCAAGGTTACCCAGATCACGTAGCTGAATATATTACAAACAACGCTGTTATTTCAGTTAATCCTTACATCGATCATCCAGTTTGGGGATTTAATCCAACAGTTGATGACGACAAGTTCGAAGATATCGTTTGGAAATATCGCAATGAAAACAGTCAATATACAGCTGATGGTGAGTTTTATTCATTACCTTTCAATAAATCAACAGAAGTCATGATTTATAATTCAGATGCTGTTCAAGATTTAATTGATGATGGCGTCATCACTTCATTCCCAACAACTTGGCAAGATTTATTCGCCATTGCAGACGAATTCGAAGCGATTGCTCCAGGTTATATTGATGAATATGGCACAAAACTAGCCTTGACGGCTGCTGAAATTCAAACAGCTAAGGATCAATTTGTTCCTTATTCTTATGACTCAGAAGAAAACGCATTTATTACACTCATTCGTCAATGGGGTGGCTCATATACAACGATTGATTCAGAAAGAAAAGGCGTTGCATTATACAATTCAGATGAAGCAATAGCTATGTTGAATTATTTCAGTACCCATAAGGATAAGTTAACTTTACCAGCAAACTGGGGATCTGATTATGCTTCTGATATCTTCAAAAAAGGTCAAACCTTCATGACAATAGGATCAACCGGTGGTGCGTATTACAATACACCCGCTTACGTTAATGGCGAGTATCTCTTTGATTTTGAAGTAGCTCCTATTCCTTATAATAAAGACATGCCACAATATCAAACAGCTATTCAACAAGGTACGAATTTGTCGTTAACAAATACAGGTACTGATCAAGAAAAATTAGCATCATGGTTATTCCTTAAGTTTTTAAATAGTAAAGCAGTACAGCTAGATTTTGTACTTACTACAGGATATCAGCCAACACGTTCAACGGTTTACGCTACAACGGAATACCAAACATTTATGAATGGTTTTGAACAAGACGGTGTTACACCACTTGAAGGCGAACCTTTGATGAAATCTAAAGCAGCTAGAGCTGCCGCACTACAGTCAGAAATTCTATTCTTTGACCAAGCGTTTGTAGGTTCATCAGCGATTCGTGAAGCCGTTGGTATTGCATTCAAACGTGTTATTTTACCAAATGAAACAGATACAGTTGCAAACGCATTAGCGTATGCTGTATCTGAAGCTAGACGTTTATTGGGAGACGACAACGTTTCTTAAAAATAAAAAAATATATTTATATAGGAGGATTTAGATGAGAAAGACACGCGTACTACTCTTAGTACTAGTAGCATTATTTGTCGGCTTTCTAACAGCATGTACTTCAACAGAAGACTTACTTAATGTTGCGAAAGACGAACTCGTTGCTAATTACGATGCGACCATCGCGAGCGAAACTTATCAGGTAACTGGTAATTTAACACTTGTGACCGAAATCGGCGATGCAACAGTTAGTTGGACATCTAGCAATACAGCAATTATTACTAATGCTGGTGTTGTTACCCGCCCACAAGCAGATACACAGGTTACTTTAACGGCAACGTTAACCATTGAAGGCGAAACGATTACCCATCAGTTCAGAGTAACAGTTAAAGCTGCAGAAGTTACAGTGGCTCAGAAGTTAGAAGCTGCGAAAGCTGCATTAGTTGCAAACTATGCAGATACAATCGGCGATGACGAATATGTCGTTACTGGAAACCTCACTTTAGTAACAACTCAAGGTGAAGCAACAGTTTCATGGGCATCTTCTGATGAAGCGATTATTACAGCAGCAGGTGTTGTTACTGCTCCAGCATTCTCAGTAGGTGATCAAACAGTTACTTTAACTGCAACATTAACTATTGGAACAGAAACAACAACACAGTTGTTTTATGCATTCGTTGAAGCAGCAGATGAAACAGTCTCTGAACGTTTAGACCGTGCATTAGCATTTGTTACAACGTTCCCAGCAGTTGAAGGTATCACTGGCGCTGAAGATTGGATTGAATTCCCAACATCAGTTGTGTTCGAAAGCACAACATACACAGTTTCTTGGGTTTCTAACAAGCCAAACTTCTTAGCAGTTGATGGTACAGTAACTCGTCCATTAGTTAATACTCCAAATGAAACAGTCATTTTGACTGCAACCATTACTGAAGGTACAGTTACACGTTCAATGGAAGTTGAATTTGTTGTATTCGCTATCGAATCTAGTATGTTATTAGACTCAATTGGTGAAGTATATTCATACGATGCTGGCGATTATGTTAAGTTCGAAGGCGTTACAGTTATTGGTAAGATGCAATATGGCTTCTTTATCAGTGATGGAACAACAGTTCTTTACATTTATGATTCAACAACATTATATGATTTTGTTGAAGTAGGACAAACTTATGATTTTGAAGGCGTTTATGACTTATATTATGGTCTTCCACAATTAGCAAATAACGCTTCACGTCCACTTACAGCGACTCCATCAGATGCTGCACCAGTTTCATTAAACGGTGTACCAGCTACGATTGATTCAGCAATAGGTACTAAGGTAGCTCCAACAAATAATGCTCCAATGGTTTATAATTATCTATCAGTTACAGCTAAAGTATTGATTGATAACCAAGAAACTACAGATATTGGACGTTATAACACATTCTTAGTTGATCCATCATACACAGGAACAACGATTATTACTGAAAAGAATACTGATGGCAAAGCTATTGCATACGCAACAGACGCAATCATCATTTATTATCAATCACTTAATAAAGCTGCAGTTGAAGCACTTGATGGTAAACTCGTAACAATCAACATTCTACTTTATGGTTACAGATCAGATAGAATGATTTGGTACGCAATTTATCTTGGCGATGGTACAGACATTCAAGCAACATTTGATACTGATGCAGAAGCAGTTGCAGCAGTTAAAGAAGGTTTAACATTACCAGCAGATATCAAGGCAGCAGATACACTTAATTTAATTGATGCACAACATGGAACAACCATTACTTGGGCTTCTTCAAATGAAGATGTCATTGATCCAGTTACTGGTGAAGTTACTCCAGTTGATGGTCAACAAGTGACTGTTACATTAACAGCAACTATTGAAAAGGGTACAGTTGTTGAAACTAAGACATTTACGATTAGAGTAGGTATTCCTGCTTTATCAACACTCTTAGCAGTACGTTCATTAGCAGACGGTGCAACTATCAAAGTAAGAGGTATTCTTACAGCGGTTACTAAGACTGGTTCAAGTGGTAACACTTACTGGATGCAAGATGCTACAACAGGTATCAATATTTATGCAAATGCAACAATCTCAGCTATTCTAGATGATCTTGATCTTGGAACTGAAATTGAAATGATTGGTGAATTAGATATTTATAACGGATTGTTTGAAATTGTAAACATTCAATCTGTTAATGTTATCAATGAAACACCAGCGTTACCAACACCAGCATCACTTAATGATGTTGCATTTACTAACGAAGCTCTCCTTCCATATCAAGGTTCTCTTGTAAGTTTTGAAGGCTTCTTATTAGAAACTGATGTTAATGTAACTAGTGGTTCATTCAATGTATCATTATATAACCCAACAAATGGAAAGAAAATTGCAGCAAGAGTAGAATCATCAGTCCCAGGTTATGCAGAAATTCTTGCATTCTTGAATCCACTTGCAGTTAATTCTCCAGTGAATATTGTTGGTGCAGTTGTTGGTTGGTTTAACAGTTATCAATTAGCTATTTATGATGTAGACAATTTTGCAGTTGGCACATTAACTGACACACTTAAAGCTCACATTGATGCAAACGCTATAACAGTTCCTGAATATGTAACTGCAGCAGGTACAATCACATTACCAGCTACAGGTGCTAATGGTTCAGCAATTGCTTGGGCATCAGACAATGCATTAATTAATGCAACAACTGGTGCAGTAACAATGCCAGCATCTGGACAAGTTACTGTTACTTTAACAGCTACGGTCACATTAAATTCTGTTACTCCTGTAGTTGTAGAATTTGAAGTATTAGTTGGCGAAATGTCAACATTCACCGCTACTGTTGATACCGCTGGTTCTTATGCAAGTGGTATTGCTGAAGGCGTTATCCCTGCTGAAAGATTATTAATTGAAAATAACGGCACTGTAGCTATCACCGTTTCATTTAATAAGAACGCAAGCACAACAACGACTATTTTCAACAACTCAGGTGGAGAAATTCGTCTTTATGGTAAAGATGGTAACGGCGGCCAATTAACATTTGCTATTGGTGCAGGTTATGTTATTACATCTATCCAGATCAATACAAGTTCAAATAATGGATATACCATTACTGAAGGTACAGCAACAATTACTGCTGCAAGTCATACACAAATTTATACAACAGGTGTGGCAAGTGTAGTTGTTAAGAATGTTGCAACATCAACAAATCAAGTAAGAATTACAAGCATCGTCATCACTTACGAAGCTGAATAAATTTTCGATTGTTTAAAGTAAGATAAAGGGCTCGCTTCGGCAAGCCCTTTTTTCTTT
>Ga0265295_1007845_pt1 | contig 12070 bp, 12 predicted proteins | sample Munlansysbiofilm_FD_192503 | JGI IMG/M metagenome (GOLD analysis project Ga0265295, IMG submission 192503) | Leachate microbial communities from a municipal landfill in Southern Ontario, Canada - Methane capture system biofilm | ecosystem: Engineered > Solid waste > Landfill > Unclassified ... | reverse complement strand
CAAAAGATATTAAGTTTTACCACGAAGTAAAAGAAATGTTTTCTAATTTAGATTTAAATTCAGGTTTAGATATTGTGAAACTTAATGATTTTTGTATTGCTAATAATCTAAGTTTTGGTGGTAGTGCCGACCTGCTGGTAGTGTCAGTTTTTTTGAAGAAAATTAATAATATTGGAGTAAATGTTTTTGACAGAAATAATATTCCTAATTTTTAAGAGAAATTGAATTTTTTTTCTTGACAATAAAACTAATAAATAGTAAAATCTTTATGCGAGTGAAAAATGGAGGTTTAGCTCAGCTGGGAGAGCATCTGCCTTACAAGCAGAGGGTCGGCGGTTCGAGCCCGTCAATCTCCACCATGCCGAAATAGCTCAATTGGTAGAGCAACTGACTTGTAATCAGTAGGTTGCGGGTTCAATTCCTGCTTTCGGCACCACTCAAACTAAAAATGCTATATGCATTATAAGTGGCGTACTGATTATACAGTACGCCACAATTTATTTTAAGGTGAAAATATGAGCACAATTTTAGACAAAAAAACCGAGATTATATTATATAGAGATCCCATATGGAAGGGACTTATTTATTTAAGTTTTCCTGTGTTTCTAGTAAATGTTTTAAAAACACTCCATGATATAGTGGACGGAATATTTTTAGGAATGGTAGAAGGAACTACAGATGCTGGGACTTCCTTAGCCACTTCAATGCAAAGTGCTGTAGCTTTAACTTGGCCAATATTCTTTATTTTTATTTCTTTTGGAATGGGTTTGAGCGTTGCTGGAAATGCGTTAATAGGTCAATATGTAGGTAAAGGAGATTATGAAACTGCAAAAAAATATTCTAACAACACAGTTTTCATTGCTTTATTTTTAGGTGTAGTTTTTACTATTGTTGCTTTTTCATTAGCTCCATATATATTAAAGTTAATGGGCGCTGAGGGTTCTGATTTAACTTTCGCAATTACATACTTGCGTATTAGAAGTTTTGAACTACCGATTTTGTTCTTAATTTTCGCTTTTGAAGCTGTAAGAAGAGCAACAGGCGATACAGTAACTCCAGTTATTGTTAATGCGATTGGTATAGTCTTGAATATTATTCTTACTCCTTTATTAGTTTTAACCTTTAATCTAGGGGTTACGGGAGCGGCACTATCTACTGTACTAGCCCATGTGACTATTTTACCAGCCGTAATATTCTTCTTACTGAAATCCAAAAAGAGTTTAACGGTCAATTTCAATATAAAACAACTTAATAAAACGATTGCAAAAGATATCTTCGATATCGGAATTCCGGCTTCGGCTGGACAATCCATTCAAGCTGTAGGTTTTGTTATATTGAATTCCCTGATTTACGCCTACGGAACTAATGTTTCTGCAGCATTTTTTATCGGTAACCGAATTAGTTCATTGGTTATGTTCCCTGTTTCGGCAGTTTCTTCAATAGTAGCGATTTATATAGCTCAAAATGTAGGTGCAGAAAATGTTCCTAGAGCAAAGAAATCAGTTCGTCAAGGGATTATTATGTCGGTATTAATGATGGTGATAGGAATCTCAATCCTGTTGCCGTTAAGTGAGTTTATAGTCAATTTATTCAGCAATGATAAAGATACAATTGATTTTGCTAAGACTTATGTATTCTGGATTGGAATCGGTTTGCCTTTAATGGCTTTATTCCAAGTTTATTTATCTGCTTTTCAAGGTAGTGGAGAAACAAAGAAATCTTTCGTTTTAGCCATTACAAGACTATGGGTTTTAAGATTGCCATTGATTCTACTGGCCAACAAATATACAGATTCAGGACCAATGGGGATTTGGTATGCGATGCTAATTAGTAATATTTTAGCAGCTTTAGTTGGCGCTTACTTATATAGTAAGGTTAAATTTTTACCTAAAACAAGAAAGGTGGTTTAATATGCCAAAGATTGTTTTTCCCGATTATAATCACTCGTTGTTGAATTTAACGAATTCCATTTTGAAGAATTATGGAGTAAAGACAGAGTATAACTCTTTAGAAACTGTAGATGAGTTGTTAAGAGAAGGTAAATATAGGAATGTTGTACTATATTTAGTAGACGCAATGGGAATAGAAATTTTAAGAAAACATAAAAATGAAGCTAAATTTTTGTTATCCAAAAATATTGATGAATTGACAACGGTTTTCCCTTCTACTACGGTAGCCGCTACAACAACTGCAATTACTGGTCTACCTCCAGTTAATACCGCCTGGATTGGTTGGCAACAATATGTTGCAGAAGAAGATAAAAATGTCATCTTCTTCTTGAATCAAGATTATTATAATGAAGAGCACAAATTCGATTATAATGTCTCTGAAAAGTATGCGCAAATTAAAAAGATATATGAGCGTATTGAGAATTATAATCCAAATGTTATGACTCATGAAGTTTTTCCTGAGTTTAGAGTTAAAGAGCATAAAACTATATTAGATCAAGTAAACACTGTTTTACAAATTAGTAAAAATGGTAAAACTAACTTCATATATGCTTATTGGGATAAGTTAGATACTTATTTGCATGAATATGGAACACAATCAGATATTGTAAAGAATCATGTTGATGAGATCGATAAAGCAACGCAAGTTTTATCCAACAATCTTTCAGAAGATTCAGTTGTAATTATCACGGCTGATCATGGACAAGTTGATGTTGAAGGAATCAACCTTTGGGAGTACGAAGACATAACCTCCTTATTAAAACATCAGCCTTCAATCGAAGCTAGAGCTACAGCGTTCTATATAAAAGATAATGGACATCAAGAGTTTGAGAAATTATTTAACAAACACTTCAAAGATAAGTTTGTTTTATATAAAAGCAGCGATTTGATTAATACTGGAATTTTCGGAAAAGGTGAAAAAAGCCCTAGAACAGAAGGCTTTTTGGGAGATTACTTTTCAATAGCGATTGATAAGTATAGTTTTAGATTGCAAAATGCCGGACACGTTCATAAAGCAACTCATGCCGGATTATTGAAGGACGAAATGATGATTCCACTAATAATATTAAATAAAAAAGCTCTCTAACTTAGAGAGCTTTTATTGTAGTGAGTGGACCATTAATTCTGCAGTAGAAATGTTTGTGGCTAAAGGGATTTTATAGACGTCAGAAAGTCTTAAAAGAGCTGATACATCAGGTTCGTGAGGTTGAGCAGTTAGTGGGTCTCTAAAGAAAAAGATTAAATCAATCTTTCCGTTAGCTACGGCAGCACCAATCTCTTGATCTCCTCCTAGAGGTCCGGATCTAAAACAAGTGATTTTTAATCCGGTAGCTTCGATGATTCTATGTCCGGTAGTTCCTGTCGCTACTAGGGTATGATTTTTTAAGGTATCTCGATATTTCTTTGCAAAATCAATCATCTCAGGTTTCATTTTGTCATGGGCAATCAATGCTATAATCATATTAATTCTCCTCTAATTTTACTGACTCAATTATATCACAATATAATCAAATTTATAATCTTTCTCATGATATTCTTCTTAAAAATAATCGCTAATAAAATATAGCGAAAAATATAGTTGCATTTTAAATATTGTTTTGTTATAATGTAATAGCGAAAAATATTACGGAGGGGTAGCGAAGTGGCTAAACGCGGCAGACTGTAAATCTGCTCCCATCGGGTTCGGCGGTTCGAAACCGTCCCCCTCCACCACTATTATCAGCTTCGGCTGATTTTTTTATTTACATGGCGACTTAATTGACATCATTACTTAATAGTAATATAATTATTATATAAGGAGATGTGATAGTATGAAAATAGCTTATATCAAAGGCATTTGTTGCAAAGGCTGTGCCAAAGAGCTTGAAGGAATTTTTAATAATATATATGGCATCTCAAATGTGAAAGTGTCAGTTGATGATTGCGCTATTTCATATGATGGATATGTATCTAAAAGAGTCATTCTTGAAGCTTTGGAAGGAACAAAATACGAGATCGAAAAAATTGTTTCAAAATAAAAAGCTCGCTTGAGCTTTTTTAATTTATCAAATTTAAATTTTACTTGGAATAAAAATTTAAAATGTTATAATAAAATAGACTTATGGATAATAAGAAGGTGTGTTAGTTGGAAAATTTAATTAGAGAATTAGTGGAACTTGATAAGTTAAAGAGACTAGAGCTTAAAAAACTTGAGGACGAAAAGGCTAAATTAGGTTCTTTTTTACGTGAAGAAAGAAAAAGAATCGAAGCTGAATATCAAGCTGAAGCAAAAAAAATATATGATGCTAGAAAAATCGAAGTTGATAAAATTATTGCTGAAGCACATGTTACTGCAAAAGCTGATTTTGAAAAAAACATCAAAGATTTAGATCAAGATTATAAAAAGAATAAAGACCAATGGATAAAAACATTATATCAATATTGTATTGAATAATGGTTTATAAGGAGCTATAATGCCTAATTTTGCAGGGAATTCAATAATCTCAAAAGCAAAGTCCATGTATAGTAAGAGGCTTTTTCCTACGGATTATGAAGAATTATTGAAATTTAATAGCATTCCTGAAATAGTCGCATATTTAAAAAAGGCTGATAAGTATAGCAACACTTTAGATAAGGTTATGGATTACTCGATGCACCGAGGTCAGTTAGAAGATCTTATCAAGCAAAGCTATTTTAACAATGTCGCAAAAATTGTTAATTTTGTCAGTACTAGTGATCGCAAATTCTATGAAATTGATATGGTCAAGAGAGAGATAGAGATTGTTCTATCTAGTTTAAGGTCGATTATTTCCGGTAATATAGAAAGCTCAATCAGAGATTTACCTCTTTTCTTTAGAAAACACGCAAGTTTTGATATTGAAGAGGTAACCAAGTCTCTGACTTTTCGTGATTTGTTATTTAGCCTTAAGGGTACAAGATATGAAGATGTTATTAGACCTTTTTATGCAGAAGATCCGATTGATATAAGATATACTGACATTGAACAAGCATTGTTCTTACAATATCATAATTTGATTATAGAAAGAATAAACAAATATTTTACTGGAAAGATTAAAAAGAATTTGATGGATATCTATCAAACCAAAGTTGAGATTGATAACATCATTAAGATTTATCGTTTAAAGAAATTCTATGACGCGACTGAAGAAGAAATAAAAAAAGCATTGATTATGGAAAACATTCGAATGAAACCTTCGGATTTAGAGGAACTTATCAAATTGGAAGATCCTAATGAAGTTTTATTCAGCATTTCTCAATCGGTTTATGCATCTTATATAGATGAAGATGACTATGTATATATAGAGTACCAAGCAGAAAAGATAAAGTACAATTTGGCCAAAAGATATATGTATTTTTCAACAGTTCCCGCAATTGTTTATACAGTTTTTATCTTTTTAAATGAAATAGAACAAAAGAATATTTTTAATATTATTGAAGGAATTAGATATGATATTAAAAAAGATGACATTCGAAAAATGTTAATATATTGAGGTGAATTAGATGGCTATTGCTAAACTAAAATTATTTAATATTGCATCAAATACAAAAAATATAGATCCAATTTTAGCTAGATTAGTTGAAATTGATTTTATTCATCTAGTTCCAGCGAGTGAAATAGTTGATAAAGTACATGGGTTGCAATCTTATTCTACAGATAATCCTTGTAATATCATTTTGAAGGAAATAATTGATATAGAAAAACAATACAATATAACAATTCCTGAAAAAGAAGTATGTTCTCTTGACTATTCTTTAGATAACATGAGAGATTACATTCATAACACTCATGAAGAAATCAATCAATTGACCAATCATAAGAAAGATACTTTAGAATTAATCAAGAAATATAAAGATGCATTAACTGAAGTAAATAATATTGAAAATTTAAATATTTCTTTAGACGACTTATTTTCTTGTGATTATATTAATGTTAGAGTGGGAAGATTACCTTTAGATAGTATTGAAAAACTTAATTTCTATAGCGCAAAACCTTTTATTTTCCAAACTTTCCATGTTGATAGAGGTTACGCATGGTGCCTATATTTGACGACTAATGATGGAGAAAAAGAAGTAGATAATATCTTTTCGTCATTATTCTTTGATAGAGTTCATATTCCGGATTTTGTTCATGGAACTCCAGTAAGTGCTCAAACGACACTTAAGATGGAAATTGAGGTTGCTGAAGCATCCTTAAAAGAAATAGAAGAAGAGATTCAAAAGATTATTGAAGAGGCTATGAGCAGACTTATAGAAGTTAAAAATGAGCTGTTATTCTTAGCAAAACTATATGAAGCAAAGAAATATGTTGTAGGCTTAGGTAGCAAGATAAATATTAATGGGTTTGTTGAACTGGATAATGTGAAAAAATTGGAAGATATTTTTAAAGACATGCCAGAGGTAGAAATTGAAACTAGACCACCTGATTATGATAAACGTTTAACACCGCCTACCAAACTTAAGAATAATTGGTTTACAAGACCATTTGGTATGTTTGTAGAAATGTATGGAGTACCTAGTTACCAAGATATGGATCCTACACCGATAGTAGCAATTACTTATAGTTTATTGTTTGGGATTATGTTCGGTGATTTAGGTCAAGGATTATTATTGATTCTCTTAAGTTTCTTACTCTTCAAGTTTAAAGGAATGAGACTTGGAGAAATTGGGATGAGAATAGGTTTGGTATCAGCAGTCTTCGGTTTCTTATACGGTTCGGTATTTGGAAATGAAGAGATCCTGATTCCGGTGTTCCAAAATGTCTTTGGTTTAGTGGATAAACCAATCCATGTTATGGATTCTAACTTCACAATGACCTTGCTGATCGCAACGGTCGGATTAGGATCGATATTTATTGTTACTGCGATGATATTAAATATCATTACTTCGCTAAAACGAAAACATTATGCAGAAACTTTCTTCTCTCATAATGGGGTAGCCGGTTTAACTTTCTATGGTTTTGTTTTAGTGACAATTGTTTTAATGTTCACCAGTGGATATAGCTTATTACAACCTTTATTTATAGTTCCGTTTGCAATCTTACCGATTTTAGTTATTATGTTTAAAGAACCATTGGAAAGACTAATGCATGGACACAAAATGTTCCCGGATGGGGTCGGCGGATTCATTACAGAAGCATTCTTCGAAGCGTTTGAAGTTATATTATCATATATCACTAATACAATGTCATTCTTGCGTGTCGGCGGATTCGTATTATCACATGCTGGTATGATGTTGGTTGTATTTACGCTTATGGAAATGATGGATGGCGTTGTCGGCGTCACGTTAACTTTTGTTTTAGGGAATTTATTTGTAATGGGGCTTGAAGGTTTAATTGTTGGTATTCAAGTTCTAAGATTAGAGTTTTATGAAATGTTTTCGAGATACTTTGAAGGAAATGGAATTCCTTTCAAATATAATGTTAATTAGGAGGAAATTATTATGTTAAGCAAATTAGAAATTATTCTGCCATTGGTGTTGGTAATATTAATTACACTACCTTTAATCAAAGCTTTTTTAGGCAAAACTTCAAAAAAATCAGCAAAGGTTAGATTATATACGCATATATCTTTATTCTTTGCGCTAGTTTTATTCGTTTTCATTTGGCAATCAAGCAGTTTAGCTGTATTCGCAGCTGAAGGTGATGAAGAAGTTGTTAATGGATTTGCCGGTTCAATCGCTCAAGGTTTAGGATTTATCGGTGCCGCTTTAACAACTGGTATGTCAGCTTTAGGTGCTGGTGTTGCGGTTGCCGCCGCTGCTCCTGCCGCTATTGGTGCTTTCTCTGAGAATGAAAAGAACTTTGGTAAATCATTAATTTTCGTTGCTTTGGGTGAAGGTGTTGCTATCTACGGTTTGTTAATATCAATTTTGATTATCAACAAATTATAATAAGAAGGGATTTACATGAAATTCTTCTTGATAACTGACAATATGGATACTTTAATGGGAATGCGCCTTGTAGGAATAGAAGGCGTTGTTCTGTATGGAAGAAGTAAATTATTGATGGAAGTTGAAAGGGTTTTGCATGATGATACAATTGGAATTTTGTTGATAACGACAAAATTAGTTGAGTTATGTCCTGAAGTCATTTCGGAATTAAAACTTAAGCGCACTAAGCCGCTTATTGTAGAAATTCCAGATCGCCATGGCGATTCCAAAATCGGTCTAAGTATCGATGAGTATGTAAGTGAAGCCATTGGCGTAAAATTGTGAGGTGAAGTATGCCGTACTTTAATAATAATGAAGATGCATATCGTTTGTTTTCAAGAGATATCATTTCTAATGCGGATAAAAAAATTGATAAGTTAAAAAAAGAGATTGATGAAAATAAATCTAAGAATATAGCAAGAATCGAGTCGGAATTACATACTCGAGTTTTTCGCGGTTTGGAATTAGATTTAAATGATCTTAATGCTGACTTTAGTGCAAACTTAAGTAAGGTAAGAAATGAATATACTCGAGTTTTGATGACAAAGAGAAAAGAACTTTTAGATTCGATTGTTGCAGAGGCAAGAGTTAAATTAGACGAATATGTTAAAACTGAAGAATATAAATTATTTATCAAGAACAAAGTTGCTGTCATAAATGAAAAGTTTGGTTCTAAAAATGTAGAGTTTAGAGTAAAAACTAATGATAAAGTAGCAATTGAAGGTATAAAGAAGAATTTTAATGGAGATTACTCAATTAAAGAAATTAACGAAATAGAAATAGGTGGTTTCTCAGCCATATGTTTTAATATGGGTGTTATGCTGGATGAGACTATAGACGCTAAGTTGAAAGAAAAACAACTATGGTTCTATGAACATTCTGATTTAGCAGCTAAATAAAGATTTGAGGTGTTTTTATGAATGAAGTTTACTCAATTAATGGTCCGGTTATAAAAGTAAAAAACGCTAAAGACTTTAAAATAATGGAAAAGGTATTTGTTGGTAAACAAAAACTTTTAGGTGAAGTTATTTCAATAAGCGATGATTTTACTGTAATCCAGGTTTATGAGTCTACAACCGGTTTACAAAGAGGAGAAAAAGTATACAGTTCTGGAGAAGCTATCTCTGCAGTTTTAGGACCGGGTTTACTAGGAAATATTTTTGATGGAATTCAAAGACCGCTGCATACTATCTTCGATAATAGTGGCGCTTATATAAAACCAGGAACAAATGTTCCTTGTTTGGATATGGAAAAAGAGTGGGACGTTACCTTTAAAGTTTCTGTAGGCGATCGTATTCGTTTTGGCCAAATTTTCGCAGTTATTCAAGAAACTTCATTAATTGAGCACAGACTAATAGTTCCGAAAAACATATCAGGCGAAGTAGTCATGGTTAAACCTAACGGTACCTATAAAATGGAAGATGTTATTCTTCAAGTTAAAGATAATTCTAATCGTATTCATGATTTGACTATGATTCAAAAATGGCCTATTAAAGAACCGAGACCTATCAGCAAAAGGCTGCCTTTGTCGATTCCTTTGGTAAGCGGTCAGAGAGTTATCGATACATTATTCCCTATAGCTAAGGGAGGTAGTGCTGCTGTTCCTGGTGGATTTGGTACTGGAAAAACCATGATGCAACATCAGTTTGCAAAGTGGTGTGATGCAGATATTATCGTTTATATCGGATGCGGCGAAAGAGGAAATGAAATGACTCAAACTCTTGATGAGTTTACTGAGTTGATTGACCCTAAAAGCAATAAACCACTAATTGAAAGAACAGTATTGATAGCCAATACTTCAAATATGCCTGTTGCCGCGAGAGAAGCTAGTATTTATACAGGTGTTACTATCGCAGAATATTACCGTGATATGGGATATCATGTTGCCTTAATGGCGGATTCAACTTCTAGATGGGCAGAAGCATTGAGAGAAATCAGCGGTAGATTGGAAGAAATGCCAGCTGAAGAAGGCTTCCCTGCATACTTGCCAAGTAGAATTTCTCAGTTTTATGAAAGAGCAGGTTATGTAGATACATTAAGTGAAAAATCGGGATCAGTATCAATCGTTGGAGCTATTTCTCCACAAGGAGCTGACTTCTCTGAACCAGTGACACAAAATACAAAGCGTTTTGTTAGAGCTTTTTGGGCTTTGGATAAAGAATTAGCTTATGCCAGACATTACGCAGCAATCAACTGGAATTTAAGTTATTCTGAATATATTAACGATTTAAGCAAGTGGTATAACAAGAATATCAGCACCGAGTTTTTAGAGGCAAGACAAAAGTTCATTTCGATTTTGGCTGAAGAAAACAAACTTATGGAAATTGTTAAATTGATTGGTAAAGATGTTTTGCCTGACGATCAAAAACTTGTGCTTGAGATAGCTAGAGTTATTAGGGTTGGATATTTGCAACAAAATGCTTTCCATAAGGATGATACTTTCGTTCCACTTGAAAAACAATTGAAAATGATGAAGTTAATCCTTTATTTGGATAGGGTTTCTCAACAAGTGTTGAAAGAAGGAAAAGCTTTCAGTTTATTGTTAAGAACAAATATATTTGAAAAAGTAATTAAAGTGAAATATGAAATTCCAAATGACAATTTGGATTTGTTCGAAGATTATTACAAGTTGATAGACGAAGCATTTAGTGCTATCAAGTAAGGAGGCCGAATATATGAATCTTCAATATATAGGTTTAAAAGAAATCAACGGCCCGTTAATTTTTCTAGATAACGTTAAGGGTATTGGATTTGAAGAAGTAGTAGAAATCAGATTGGATAACGGTACAGTTAGACATGGTAGAGTCGTTGAAATCAACGGCGATTTAGCGGCGATTTTAGTGTTTGAAGGTACGAGAGATCTATCATTGACAAATACAGTCATCAAGTTCAAGGGCAAGCCTATGGAAATGGGATTGTCTAAAAATGTTTTAGGGAGAGTATTTAACGGTATCGGTAACCCGATTGACAATCTAGGTCCTGTTTATGTTGATGAATATAAAGACATTAACGGTGAACCTTTAAATCCTGTATCGCGTTTATATCCAAAAAATTATATCAATACAGGTATTTCAAGCATTGACGGACTAACAACACTAATCCGCGGTCAAAAATTACCAATCTTTTCTGGTTCTGGTTTACCTCACAATGATTTGGCGGTTCAGATTGTCAAACAAGCTAAGTTATCAGGTGACAAGAACGAAAAATTCGCTATTGTTTTCGCAGCTATGGGTGTAACTAATGATGTAGCTAACTATTTCCGCAGATCATTTGAAGAAGCTGGAGTTTTAGATAATGTTGTAATGTTCTTAAATCTTTCTAATGACCCGATTATTGAAAGACTTTTAACTCCAAGATGCGCTTTAACTACAGCGGAATATCTTGCATACAAACATGATATGCATATTTTAGTTGTAATGACTGATATGACTGCATATTGTGAAGCGTTAAGAGAATTCTCTTCAAGTAAGGGAGAAATTCCTGGTAGAAAAGGTTATCCTGGATATTTGTATTCAGATTTAGCTTCATTATTCGAAAGAGCAGGGATTATTAAAACGGCTAAGGGTTCAGTTACCCAAATCCCGATCTTGACTATGCCAAATGATGATATTACCCATCCAATACCTGACTTAACCGGTTATATTACTGAGGGACAAATTGTTTTGGATAGAGATCTTCATCAACAAGGAATCTATCCACCTATCGGTGTATTGCCTTCTTTATCAAGATTAATGAAAGACGGTATTGGCGCTGGTTATACAAGAGAAGATCATCAAGCTTTAATGAATCAAATTTTCGCTTCATATGCTAGAGTTATGGATGCAAGAAGTTTAGCTTCAGTAATTGGTGAAGATGAGTTAAGCCCTGCGGATAAGAGTTATGTTCAATTCGGTAAACATTTCGAAAAACACTTTATATCTCAAGGTTATATAAACAGAGAAATCAGAGATACTTTAGATTTAGGATGGAAGTTATTGTCAATATTCCCAAGAGAAGAATTAGACAGAACAGACGAAACTATTCTTGACGAACATTATAATCACGATGAAGCTGTAGGAGCTTTTGAACTAGATAAGAAAACATATATTAAAGAGCTAAATAAAGAGGAGATCTAATATGGCTCAAAAACAGATTTTCCCAACCAAGGGAAATTTGTTAGCTTTAAAAAAGACTGTAAAATTAGCTGAACTCGG